>Ga0315273_10000249_pt1 | contig 52404 bp, 42 predicted proteins | sample YL17G02_0_MG_FD_205753 | JGI IMG/M metagenome (GOLD analysis project Ga0315273, IMG submission 205753) | Sediment microbial communities from Yellowstone Lake, YNP, Wyoming, USA - YL17G02_0 | ecosystem: Environmental > Aquatic > Freshwater > Lake > Sediment | place: USA: Wyoming | collected... | reverse complement strand
ATACCCCTCTGGAATATATCGCTTGCAAATCTTAAGATAAGAAGGGTTATTTCTGATGCTGAATTCGGGAACCGTAATTCCTGGGTAAGGGCCCTCAAAGACGAAATATCTTTTCTTTCCCTAATGGGCATGACATCCCAGTCCTGTTCCCATGCTTCCTCATCTCCCCGGACTCCGGTCAGTTCTTCTGTTGAAACTGTTGCAGTCTGTGAAGATTCATCATGTACCCTGGCCCCTTCCATTAAGAGATATTCCGGACTCATCCCTTTTGAAAGCTCCCAGCCAAAGTCGGATATATCTACCTTCCCTTTCGGGTCTGTATCATCGGGTTCAAACTGGAAATCACCGTCCTGCCATACAAGCAGTTGGCATACAACCCTCTCTATCCTTTTTTTTGTTATTTTATCCAGGGTATCTTTACTAACAGAGCCGAGTTCGAAGAGTATTTCAGCGTGGGATTTTGCAGGCAGCTTTTTTTTTACTTCCGAAGCTAAATTGAAAACAGTGTCTTTTATGATACCGGAATGTAACAGGTCTTCGCCGAGAGTTTTTTCAATATCGTCAGTCTCTGCTCTCACAACGAGGCCATTTTTGAAGGTTATAAGGGCATTCCCGCGGCTTCCCTTAAGAAGGAGGGTGCCGGTTTTTTTGCCTATACTGAGTATCTGAAAAATATCAGAAAGCGCAAGGTCCTCAAGCCGTCCCACAAGACTCATTTAAATTAATACACCTTTACGGTCATGCTATGTACCCCATATAGTATTTTTGTGGCATATTCAAAGGGTTCCAATATCCGGATGCAAGATAGTCTTTATATTTAGAGCAATCTACATGCCATGAATACTAATGGAGTATATCAAGGGAAATTATACTATGTCAACGAAGGCTCTGGTCATGAAAGATGTATTACTGAACAGAAAAAAAGTAATCATGGAATCAGTTCAGACAAAACCTAAATGGCAGGATTTCTTTGCCTCCTTATTCTTGCGTTCTTCATTCTCCTCTTGTGTGCCTCTCTCTGCTTTCTTCTGGACTTAACAGAAGGTTTCTCGTAGAAACGCCTTTCCTTGAGTTCCCGCAAAAGGCCGTCTTTCTGGAGTTGGCGTTTGAGGATCTTTAGGGCCTTTTCAACGTCGTTGCCGTTTACTCTTATCTCCAATTACCGGTACCGGAGTTCCTTCCACGCATATTAAAACCGCCACCCTGACCTCTTTTGCTGTCAGTCCTGCCTCTGGGGGCCTGAGGTCTTGCTTCATTAACGGTTATGTTTCTGTCAAGAAGTGAACTGCCGTTCAGGCTGGCAATTGCCTTGTCAGCATCTGCATCAGAACCCATCTCAACAAAACCGAAACCCTTTGAGCGTCCGGTTGCGTTGTCTGTGATTATCTTAACCGACTGAACCTCTCCTATCTTTGCAAACACATCCTTGAGTGATTCTTCATCCACTTTGTAAGAAAGGTTCCCAACAAAAATTCTTTTTGCCATTTTCTCTTTTTCTCCTCCGTGTTCTGATTCGTCAGGAGTTTCACTGTACTCCTGAGAACTTTGGTTGTTATAAAGATCTGCTATTGAGCGCTTTGCTCAATATAAAAAATAAAAATAAAAAGGCCGCTGAGTCTAAAGTCTTTGCGGCCCTTCACGTAACAAAAACTTTTGAAACCGAGTTATTCTGACATACGCAACTCTCAAATGTCAAACAAAACAAATTTATGTGTAAACTCTGTTATAATTTATTATTAAGAGAAAATACTATGGAACAGAAAACGATAGACCAATTTATCGCGAGCCTTACTCCTGATGAGCTTGAAAAACACAGGGAGATCATACAGCAGTGTCTGGAGCGCAAAATGCTTATCAGAAAATATACAGAGAAAACTCAGAATGATATCGCAAAAATATCTGACAACCTTCAGATATTCAAGAGGGGGCTTGTCGAATTAGAAAACATCGTAAATATTCAATCAGGCATGACCGAGGATTTACTCAGCGATATTATGCCACTACTCAAATCCCTTCTGAACAGCACACCATCCACAAATTAAATCAGTTGACCTAAACGCTGCAAAATGAGATTGCTTTCCAATTACAAATTTGAAACCGCAAGGGAGGAATCTTTGACCTCGTCGAGAAGTCTAATTTCGTTCTTCATAAACATCTTTTCTATGTCGGATGTGGAGAACCATTATGATTTCCTTCCCTAAATCCAGAACGTAGAGAACGCGATAATCTCCGTAGCGATACCGGTAAAGACCCTCAAATTGACCCGTGAGGGCCTTGCCAAGTTTAATTGGATTATGAACGAGATATGTACTCACCCGCTCAATAATCTTCCGCGCTGTCTCTTTATCGAGCTTCTCGATGTCTTCCCATATGTCTTCGTGCCATTGTACTTTATAGGCCAAGGCGTTTTCCCAATTCTTTTGTGCTCAGATATTTTGCATTTTTCTTATTGAGTCGATCCAGGGCAAGGAAAGCGTCTTCGTATTCTCCAAGATATTCAACGAGCGCTTCGCGCATATAAAAACTCTTCGGTCGCTTTGTCTTTTCAGCAAGTTGATTTAGCCTGTTTTCCAGGTCGGCAGGTAATTTTAATGTAAGCATTCTTCCTCCTTAAATAGGGTCTGTTTATAAACTCAGAGTTTGTCATCCTCCGGCTTGACCGGGGGATCCAGAAGGCATTGAAAACACTGGATTCCCGCCTTCGCGAGAATGACGAAATTTTATCGGAATCGTACTTTATAAACAGACCTTAAATAGTAATACCAATAATACTTATAATACCTATAATAATTAAGGGGCAAAAACAAGTCAATTTAAAAATGCATTGGGAAGCGGCAGTGTCTCAAAAACATTTCTTTTAGAGACAGTTTTCCGCCGGATTGCGAACCCCATTTATACTGCATCTGACGGAGTGTTTTTGAGAGGGGTTTTTGAGACGGGGGAAAAAGGTGCAGGCGATAATCAAAAGTCCCCCGGCAAGGATAATTTGTGGCACACTCTTTTTTGGGGTATTGGATCAATATTCCAGGGCATACCTGTCAAAATGGAAGCAAGTGTCGTAACAGCGTTATACCGAAATACTCAGCGTTTGCTACTTCCTTTAGTCAACGCACCAAGGAGTAGCCGTGGAGCACCACAGTGCATATAGTTAGTCCTTGCCTCCATAATTATTGGCCGGTGCAGCTTTCGTCTTTAAACATAAACGTTGCAATGAATTTTGCTTAGATTTTAATTCGGACAATACATGAAAGACAAACGCCAATAGTGAAATAAAACAAACCCTTGACAATGCCATTTACTTTAAATAAATATAGTCAGATTAGATAGAAAGATATCAGCAATGATGGTAGTTGCACTGTCTTAATAAGAATATAAATAGATTATGACCGATAACCCCCGCAAAAAAAGACCGATTAAAACTGCGAAAGACATCACGAAAAAAAGCAAGCTGGCTGAAGAGACATTAGAGCAGAGCGAGAGAAAATATAAGGCCCTTATTGATACCACAGGGACTGGGTACGTTATCCTCGATAGTAATGGTAAAGTACTGGATGCAAACCCCGAATATGTGCGATTGACCGGCCACAAATCCCTTGATGAGATAGCAGGCAGGTCTGTGGTTGAATGGACGGCGCCTCACCATAGGGGAATGAATATCATTGAGGTTAAAAAATGTATTGAGAAGGGATTTGTACGAAATCTTGAGATAGATTATATTGATCAAACCTGTCATATCACCCCCGTAGAGATCAATGCCACGTTTCTTGAGAGTAATGAGGGCCACCATATTTTAACTATTGTTAGAGACATCACCGTGCGCAAGCGGGCTGCAGAGGCACTCTACGAGTCTCAAGGAAGATTCAGAGCTATTTTTGATAACGCTTCTGACGGGATACTTGTGGCTGATCCGGAAACGAAGAGATTTTATTTAGGCAATAAAACGATTTGTCAGAAATTGGGGTATAGTGAGGAAGAGATTAAGAATCTTGGCATACAAGATATTCATCCTGAGGAGGACCTTCCTAACATCATGGAACAGTTTAATAAAATAATAAGAAGAGAAATTGAACTGGCAATGGATATACCAATGCAGAGAAAAGATCGAAGTGTTTTTTATACTGATGTCAATTCATTTCCCTTAATAATAGATGGGAAACAATATATCATAGGTCTTTTCAGAGATATTACAGAGCGAAAAAAGGCTGAGGAAATCTTAAAAGAAAAAGACAGAGAATTAGAAATAAAATCCAAAAATCTTGAGGAAACAAATATCGCTTTAAAAGTCTTGCTCCGGAGAACTGATGAAGACAGAGCAGAACTTGAAGCGAAGGTATTATTGAACGTAAGGGAACTGGTTATCCCTTACTTAAAGAAATTGAAGATCAGCAGTATGGATGAAACACAGAGAACCTTTGTGAATATTCTTGAATCAAATCTTCTTCAGATTATTTCCCCGTTTTCTCATAGGATGTCCTCTAATTTATTAAACTTTACCCCGACAGAGATTCAAGTCGCAGATCTTCTGAGGAAAAACAAGACAAGCAAAGAAATCGGGGAATTGTTAAATGCCTCTCCAAGAACTATCGCCTTCCACAGAGACAACATCAGAAATAAACTCGGACTAAAGAACAAAAAAACCAACCTTAAATCCTACCTCTTATCACAACAATAACAGGTATTTACTGACAATTAACTGTAATTATAACGGCATTTAATTTAATGCTTATTATGGTATAAAAGACTTATGTAGTATCTAAAGAGAGGGTAATGTTTTATCCACGGGTAAACACAAATTTCTCCCCCAAGAGGGTGTTCCCCAACACCTTTTGAGTTTACCCAATCCCCCCATTACCTTCCCTTTTTTTTTGACCCGGCGTTGATGACAAGGAGGTAGGTAATGGAAGTCTTTATTGTTCGTGTTTATCGCAATGATACGAAAAAGGATAAGAAAAATCCTCAAAGTCTTGTCGGTATTGTGGAAGAAGTAGCTACTGAAAGAAAAAAAGCATTTAGAGGTTTTGACGAATTGTGGGAAATCCTAAAATCTACTAAAGATAAAAAGGGGAAATAAGTTTGTCATATTTGAAGATGCCCATGCTTGAAAGACTAATGTCCGAAGTAGTGGTTCTTTTTTATCAATGATCTAAAAAATAATAGTTCTCTGAGGTTGAACTAATTGTCTCAAAATAATCCACTAAAGGGATAGAACTTTCATGCGCTATAAAATAACCATAAGATATGGAAGTGATTATCTGCACGTCCAGCATACTGGAGATGATAGTTATCAAATAGCGTTGGAGCTTTGGCGTCGTATTGCAAAGGCGTGCGAGAAGCATCAATGCTTCAATATTCTTAGCGAATCAGACACCAATAAACTTTTATCTACGATGGATGCATTTAATCACATTAAGATATTTCAGGAAGTAGGTATCACACCTAAACATCGAATTGCATGGGTCAACCACAATCCAGCCGCAAAACAGCAATTTAAGTTCATAGAAACTGTTTTAAAAAATAGACCCTCAGCCAGTGGCGCCCTATTTGAGAATATTGAAAAAGGGAAGAAATGGCTCTTAAACAAGGATTAATGTATACCAATGTATATTCACTCGGACAGCCAAAATGGAGCAAAGTAACACTTTGTATGTTGATGATTTGCGACATTGCGAGTATTTCAATTGTAAATCTTCAGTTTTCATTTCCCCATCATTTTGCGTCATTATAGGTGAACGAGAGAAAAAGTCTATGCGTAGTTCGGGACAAAGGTCGCAAAAATAAATACTGTAGGTTCAAAATAACAACTACTTCCCGTACTCAACGCGCCTGAAAGGGCTTCCCAGAAGGAATAGCACATAGTAATAAACAACCCACAGGCCTGGTGACCGGCGCAAAGTCTTTTCTGTAAATATTTTTTAAAATTTTGCTTCACAATGCAACATTCATAAGTAAATCAGTAAATTAGTTGCGACACCAAAGGGCGTTTACCCTGTGGGGCAGCGTAATTTAGATACTATTTTATTGATAAATAATTTTAAATTGACAAAGTGCAATTATTGTGATAGATATTGGGTAAGTTCAAGCAAAAAATCTCTGTGATCTGATATCCTTGGATTCCCGATAAAACCTAACTCTTCGTGAGAAGAGGGCGGAAAGCGGCGGGTCTTAAGCACTAAGATGGCCGAGCTGCCGAAGGAGAAACCTTTGGTGAGTTCGGCTTTTTTATTGGATCGTTTAGCAAAACCTGACGTCGTTGATGAAGAGACGACAATGAAAGGAGGTATATATGTTTTTCCATGACCTGCTTGCGATCAAAAGAAATATAAAGTTTACAGAGAATGTAAATGTCGAGGTGGAAGTTAAAGCCTCTGCACAGTGTTGTTGGAACTGCTACTGGACTGTTATGACGTATGAAAGTCTCTGGTGCGAGAGAGACATGCTGGAAGTTGATTTCAGAGATTTGTGCGTGTCCTGGGAAGGAGAAATTGGATAAATTATTATGGGTTTGTTCAAAGATTCTGTAACAAGGGGAATCTACTACAACAGTATCGGGCTAACGGATTATATGACGTGGATGAAAAATATGCTCGATTATTGTGGACCTGAAATGAGGCCATATATGAAAGATATCCGGAAGTGGTCGATTGCTATTCAGAATTCCCTTGACGTTAGCAAAGCCGTGAAACTCAATTGCTGGCAATTCATGGGCTGTCGGGTGCAGAAAAAAGACGGTTTTTTCCGTAAAACATGTGGGTCTTACATATGTCCAGTTTTTTCGGAAAATAAATTTGATGGAGTACATGGGGGAATCAACGGAGGCAGGGCATGCTGGATGGTGTCTCGTACAATATGCTATGGCACAATTCAGGGAACTTACGAAGAAAAACATACCTGTATGGCGTGTGATTTTTACCGATCTGTTGCCGAAGAGGAGAACGATTTGATAAGCCCTCATCTCCTAAAGGCAATGCTTCTTTGACAGGTAGTCCGAGACTCGTTCAGCGGCAGAAGAGCGCACCTCTAATGGAACCAACATGACTTAAGTTCTTCCTGAAAGAGAGATTTTGAAATTTTGTTCTATGATGCAACATTACAAAAAGGAATCCCAATGGCTTATCAGGTTAGCGATAAAACAAAAAAACAATCAACAAAATGTCCTTATAATTTTAGATGTTTAAATAATGACACCTGGGATACCTGTTCTATCGAAAGATATCTCCAAAGAGCAATTCTTCTTATAAAAACTAAGAAGGACAAAAGCACATGTCCTTACTGTTTTTCTTATGCCTCTTCATACTATTGCACTTGCCCTGCCAGACGTGAAATCTACCAACGTTACAATATATGATAAACAGGCGTCAGTATAAGCGAATTATAATATCTGGAAGTGCCACGCTTGAATTTAAAAAAAAGGGTGAGATTCAATCAATTCAAACATTGATAGCTAATATCTCTTTACGAGGAATCGGATTGTATTCCTATAGTTCAATAAAAGTCGAAACAAGTGTTTCAATTACCATCAATTTCATATCTTCAGATGGCGTATTAAAAACTGATTCTGTTGAAGGACGAGTTATAAATAACAGGAAGATAGGGAATACTCATTTTTTGGGTATCCAATTTGATGAAGAAATAAATGCTCAAAATCAGCCTTTATTATTTAAACACATACAGAATATTCTTCCAACTGATTAATTTCCTATTGATTGCTTTTATCATAGAACTGTAGATTTTTGGACTTCGTTGATATTTAAAGATTTCTGAATCAAAGTAACGATTTGGAAGCAAGGCAAATAACGAGCAGTTCAAATGATAAGTCTCATCCCGAAAGATTGTACAGACCCTGGCATATCCACCGATGTTAATACTTTTTATTCACTGTGCAAGACAGGAATAAAATCGACTGCGATATCGAGATTAGAATCTCCGAATTATGGAAAAGTTCCATTTTCCATGCTGGAAAAAATTGCTCAGGCTCTCGCTTGTGAGCTGCAAATACGCCTTGTGCCAAAACATGATAATTTTATTGAATTCGTAAACTGGGGATGCACTTGACTCCAGTAAATGCAAGATATTGTATGTCTCTGTATGGAGGCCGGGGTTACGGATCAGTTAAGGGATGTTGAGGATATTCTGAATTTATTGAATAAATAATTATGTGTTGCCCTTCTTGCTACGGCCAGTCAAAAAAACTGCGGCAAGACCCGTTATCGCAAGCCCAGCTATTGTTCCTCCCGCTCCGGGTTGTCCGTTAAGTGCAACATATCCACCTACACCAATTCCAGATAATCCGATCAAGAGGGCAAATATTTGTCCAACAACTCGCTCAACAAAAACAAAGGTATTTACACGTTTACCTTCCTTGCGACGATATTCTGCTTCAATCTGAGTCTGTTTTATAACCCAATCTACGGCTTCGGGTTTAAACGCATTCAATCTTTCGAGGTGGGCGACGGGGATAATGGGGCTATCAGTTTCTTGTTGTTGGACGGTTAGATCTCCATCGCGGTTTCTAACTCTGGCAGTCGTGGACCTATTTGCCATACTTTTTGACAGTTTTTCTTAAGCCTGATACCACTCGATCGTTGTCATTCCTCAATGCAGCGATGTCCTTATTGAAGTCCACACCTGAAGGACGTATATAGGTATCATTGGGGCATAAAACGAGAACCCGCCGAGCTCCCTCAAGTAAATGTTTAAGATGTTTGCTCATGTATTAAACTCCTTTCTCATTACAACGGTTACTAATAATAGATACGATTATCCGAGTTCTTAATATATATATTATCGCCATAAATGAGGAAAAATCAAATTTCCTAAACTGATTCCATATAGAAGTAATAAAATATCATATTCATTCAAAATAAATAAACAGTCCAATAATATGCATATAGCAAGTTTAATGCCACACGAAGTCGTGGCCTCTATATATAGCGGTTACTGGAGTTAAGTGCATACCCAGTATGTAAATTTGTCATTCTGAACCCTTCGCATGTCATTCTGAGCGCCGCGAAGAATCTCATAAGATCAATGTGTTGTGAAACCGAGATTCTTCGGCTTGGGCCTCAGAATGACATTGCGACACAGCCTCCAAGTCGGGCAATAACAGTCATGTATCTTTACTTATCGCCACCTCAGTAATTTGACAATAATTGATTTATCTGCTAAAAGATAGTGGATTAGCTAAGAGTGAGAAACGATCTATTCCTTATATATTCATGATATGCATTTAAAGTGAATCGATTCTCATGAAAGAGGGTTCATATATGCAAGATGAAAAGAAGACGAAGAAAGAACTAATACAGGAACTCATAGAACTCAGAAAGCATGTTAAAAAGCTGGAAGCAAAAGAAGCTCCCAAAAAGAAGGCTAAGGGTATCACAAAAGAAATGAAGTCACAAGAAGCCATGTCGGTAGCGAAAAAGCAACTTGAAGAGATGATTAACACTGTTGATGGCATTGTATGGGAGGGCGACCCGGACAGCTTCCGGTTTATCTTTGTGAGCAAAAAGGCCGAAAAGATGCTTGGCTATCCCGTTGAACGCTGGCTCAATGAACCTACCTTCTGGATAGATCACCTGCATGATGACGACAGGAAGTGGGCCCCTGATTTCTGCGCTAAAATGACCAGAGAGATGAAAGATCATGAGTTTGAATACCGGATGATTTCAGCTGACGGACGGGTTGTCTGGTTAAGGGATATTGTTACTGTGATAGCCGAAAACAAAAAGCCGGTAAAAGCCAGAGGAATAATCGTTGACATCACCGAGCGCAAGCGGGTGGAGGAGGAAGTTAGGATTCTGCACAAACAGATGGAATTCATTTTAGGGGCTACAAAAACAGGTCTCGACATTATAGATTCAGATTTTAATGTTCGATTCATGGACTCGGAGTGGCAAAAGGTATATGGTGATCCGACAGGAAGAAAGTGTTATGAATACTTTATGGGTCGTAGTGAAAAGTGTCCTGGCTGTGGTATCCCAAAGGCCCTTGAGACAAAGATGGTAACAGTTACCGAAACGATTATGGTTAAAGAAGGCAACAGGCCTGTACAGGTCACTACAATTCCTTTCCAGAATGATAAAGGTGAATGGTTATTTGCTCAAGTAAAGGTTGACATCACCGAGCGCAAAATGGCGGAAGAGGCGCGGACTCTATCGGAATCAAATTTAAAGGCGTTTATAAATAACAGGGATGAATCTATTTGGTCCCTCGATAACAACTATAACCTTATTATTTGCAATGATTATTTTAGAAATGCTTTTCTCGCTGCATATAATGTTGAATTAAAAACAGGGATTAATTTAATAGACATCCTTTCCCCTGAATTAAGAGCATTTTGGAAACCGAAATATGATGCTGTTCTGTCCGGCGAAAAAATCTCTTTTGAATTCAAAGAAACAATTCAAGGTAACCTTTTCTATTTTAATGTCTCTCTGAATCCTATTATTTCAGAAGGGAAAATCACCGGGGTATCAGCACTTAGCGTAGATGTAACCGAGCAAAAGCATATGGAGGAATTGCTAAAGGAGAGAGAAGAACGTTATAGGGAGCTTTTTAATGGTGTTACAGATGCTATATATCTTCACTATGTATCGCCAGAAAAGCCTGGAAAGTTCATCGCAGTGAATGAAGCTGCATGCAGAATGCTCGGATACACTAAGAATGAATTTATGCAGATGGAAGTAAAGCATATAAATGTGCCGGAGCAAACCGAAAAAATTCCCGCAATTTTAGAAAAGCTCTTCAGGGATGGCTACAATCTCTTTGAAACCGAACATGTTGCAAAAGACGGAAGAAGGATTCCAGTTGAAATTAATATTCGTTTATTTGATTTTCAGGGAAATCCATCAGTATTATCGGTTGTTCGCGATATCACTGAGCGCAAGCAGGCTGATGAGGCGCTGCAATTAAGCCATGAACGCTTAGCGGAAGTTCAAGGAATCGCAAAGATTGGCAACTGGAAGGCAGATCTGTTTACCGGCGAGCTCTACTGGTCGCAAGCAATATTCGATATTTTTGGCTTCGAGTCTAAATCCTTCAAACCCAGTGTAGAGGCATTTTATGAGTCAGTCCACCCCGACGATAGGGAATTAGTGCTTGAAAGCGAAAAACGCTCGGAGCAGACAGGGGTGCACGATGTGGTGCATCGAATTATCCGTCCAAACGGCGAAGTACGCGTAGTTCACGAGCTGGCTAAACGATACACCGACGCAAAGGGTAAACTGGTCATGCTGCGTGGTACGGTGCAGGACATCACCGAGCGCAAGCGGGCTGAAGAGAAATTACATGAAAGCGAGGAACGATATCGCCAGATCGTGGAGCTTTCTCCCGATACAATCTTTATTCAAACCGAAGGCAAAATAGCTTTTATTAACGCTGCCGGATTAAAACTGTTTGGTACAGCAAACACTGAGCAGCTTGTAGGGAAAAAGGTGCTTGATCTCATGCATCCTGATTATAGAGAAATCGTTAAAGAACGAATAAGAATGTTGAATATAGAAGGAAAAGAGGTTCCCATCCTGGAACAAAAGTATCTCAGACTTGATGGGACATCTGTGGATGTAGAAGTGACAGCAAAACCTATTACCCACTTTGGAAAACCGGGAGCTCAGGTGATGGTTCGTGACATCACAGCGCGCAAGCAGGCAGAAGTGGCAATGGAAAGGTTGCGTAGTCAAAACGAACTAATTTTGAACTCGGCAGGGGAAGGGATTTTAGGGTTGGATTTGGAGGGGAAGCATACATTTGTTAATCCATCTGCAGCGAGAATGCTTGGATATGAAGTTGAGGAACTTTTAGGCCAGCGCAGTCATGCAGTTTGGCACTATTCGAAAGCAGATGGGAGTCCATATCCAGAAGACGAGTGTCCGATTTATGCGGCGTATAAGGATGGTAAAATCCATCACATAAATGAGGACGTTTTTTGGAGAAAAGATGGCAAAAGTTTCCCAATCGATTATACCAGTACCCCTATTATGGAAAATGGCAAGATTGTTGGAGCAGTCGTAACTTTTAGCGATATTTCAGAGCGCAAGAAATCAGAAGATGCCCTGAGAGCGAGTGAAGAGAAATTCCGGTCTTTGGTGTCATCATCCTCTGAACATATCTTTATCATCGGAAAAGACGGCAGATATCTGCTCAGCAATGGAAGAATAGGGCAATTTGGAAACATTCAGGGCGGATCTATCATCGGCCTTGACATATCTGATGTCTATCCACAGGATACAGCCGGGTTCTATAAAGAACAGGTCGACCATGTTTTTTCAACAGGGGAAAAGCTTGATTTCGAACACACCTTGTCTGAGCCTGACGGGCTCCATTATCACTTTGATACCCTTTTCCCTATTGAACGCGAGGGAGATATTTGGGGTGTCGGTGGAATCTGCCGTGACATTACCGAGTTAAAGAAGGCAGCAGAAGAGAAAGAGGCGTTGAGCGTTATTTCACAACTATTCCTTACCCGTGATAATCCTAAAGATATTTATAACGAACTCCCGTGGATTCTCTCTGAGCGATTTAAGTTTCCAATTGTCACGATGGAATTGTACGATCAGGGGAAAGGCACCCTGAGATTAGTAGGATCCATAGGTGCAGAGTATTCTGAAGAAAGTGAACCATTCTCTTTACCTATCGAACAGTCAATTGCCGGGAAGGCTGTTTTGACAGGCAAGCCTTTTTATGATCTGAATGCAGACAAATTATCAGAGGATCAGTTGGGAATCTTAGGAGGGATGAGAATTAGAACAATCATATGTATTCCAATTTTAGGTAAAAACGTGACATTTGGGGCTATCACCCTTGCTGATACACGCCAGCGGAGGAGATTTATAGCATCTGTTAAGACTCTGCAGGTAATCGCGAACCATATGGCACAGGAACTGGAACGATTGCAGGCCCGGGAGGCAATCAGCAAGGCAAAGGAAGAATGGGAGCATACCTTTGATGCTGTACCTGATTTAGTCTGTATTCTGGATAAAGAATTTCGGATCGTTCGTATAAACCTTGCTATGGCTAAAAAGCTGGGCATGCAACCGGCAGATTGCATAGGCAAGACATGCTATGAAGTTGTCCACGGAGCCGAAACCCCACCAGATTTCTGTCCCCATGCACAATTATTACACGATGGGGAAGAGCATACGGTTGAGATTTACGAAGAACGTCTGGGTGGATACTTTATAATCACGACTTCGCCTATCTATGATGAGAAAGGGCAACTGATTGGTGGTGTCCACATGGCGCGGGATATCACAGAAAGAAAGTTGATCGAAAATCAAATCAAATCGTCTCTCAGTGAAAAAGAAATTCTTTTGCGTGAAATCCACCACAGGGTCAAAAACAATATTCAGATAATCTCCAGCCTTATGAAACTCAGCTCTGATACTATTAAAGACCAGTCAATCCTCGATATCTTCACTGAGAGTCAGAACAGGATCAAGTCTATGGCTCTCATTCATGAAAAACTCTATCAGTCTTCAGATTTAGCAAGGATTGACTTCTCTGAATATATTGAAAGCCTTTCGCATGAACTCTACAGAGCGTATGGAATTGATCCGGACAGGATAACAATGAGGTTGTCCATGGAATCTATTCCGTTAGGCATTGATAAAGCTATCCCCTGTGGACTCATCGTGAATGAACTCATTACCAACGCCTTAAAGCATGCGTTCCCAGAAGAAACAGAAGGTGAAATTATTATATCTCTTGCAGACAAAGGGAAAGGGGTCATTGAGTTAATCATCAGCGACAATGGTATCGGAGTGCCCCCTTCCATTGATTTATCAACAACAAAAACCCTTGGTCTCTATATCGTCCATATTCTGGCAGAGGATCAACTTGAGGGCAGTGTCACTCTTGACAGGACAAAGGGAACTGCATTCAAAATAACCTTCAGCAGAAAAGATGAAAAGAGTAAATTGATTGAATAATACCCCCTCTTAAGGTAAGAGAGGATTGTAAGGAATTTCGAAGTTCTTTGTCGGGAAATACCTGATTGATTCTCCTTGCAAATAAAGCGTAAATATAAGCAAGACGAAAAATAAATATAATGCCAAGGCTCTTACTAAGAAGTTTATAAGTAAAACCACATTATTATCTTAATGTTGTCATTCTGGCTTGTCCAGAATCATTCTTTTATCAAAAAGATTCCCGACAAGCGGGAATGACAGAAGTGGCTTTACTTATGGTCTTATTAATATATGGAGGAAAATGCTATGGATAAAAAACGTATATTAGTTGTTGAGGATGAGAGGCTGATCGCTGAAGATATAAAAAGAACCCTGAACAAACTGGGCTATGAGGTTACTGACACTGTTATTTCAGGGAAGAATGCCCTTCTGTCTATTGAGGCAGACAGGCCTGATCTGGTCTTGATGGATATCGTTCTTTCCGGTGAAATGGATGGTATTACGGCTGCAGAGAAGATACGAAATAATTACAAAATCCCCGTAGTTTACCTGACGGCCTATGCGGATCAGTCGACATTAAACCGTGCAAAGCAGACCGAGCCTTATGGCTATATCCTGAAACCCTTCAACAACAGGGAAATACTCACTATTGTCGAGATAGCCATTTTCAAACACAATATTGAAATGAAACTAATGGAGAGCGAAGAGAAATTCAGGGACCTCTTCGAGTCAGCCAACGACGTCATTGCCATCATTGACAGGGACGGCAACATCATTGATATAAACCACAGGGCAGCCGATATCACCGGGTTTCCTCTCAGCGAAATACGCACCTATAATGTCTTGTCGGATCTTATCATACCGGATGACCTTGAGGAATTCAGGGATACCATACGACAAATCACCGAAGGACAAGAGCAGACATCTGAACTCAGATGGCGTAAGCAAGACAGCAGCATCATAACCCTGGAAGCAACTCTGGCTCCGCGGTTTATGCCTGATGGATCACTTCATTCCGTCAGGTGCATTTTCCGTGACATTACCAGACGGAAGCAGGCAGAGGAGAATATCACGAAATACCAGGAACTCCTGAAAGCACTGGCCTCTCAATTATCAAAAGTGGAGGAGATTGAGCGGCATCGCATAGCAATCGAATTGCATGACAATATCGGTCAGAATCTCACCTACTGTACTATTAAATTAGGCGAGATCATACAGGGAATCTCTTCGACAGACATGGAGAAATCAATCCGGGATGTGCGGGATGTTATTGATCAGACCATCCAGTATACCCGGTTTCTCACCTTTGAGCTCAGCCCTCCGATCCTCTTCGAGATCGGACTGAAAGCCGCAATAGAGTGGCTCGGAGAGCATTTCGGCGCTAAATATGGATTGCAGGTGGATATCGTATCATCAGAGGATTCTATAGAGTTGGATGATGAAAAACGCGCACTGCTTTTCCAGGCTGTCCGCGAACTTCTAACAAATGTGGTTAAACATGCACGGGCAAAGAAAGCAGAGATCATACTGTCTAAAAAAGGCCGCAACTTCCATATCAGTGTCAAGGACAACGGCATCGGATTTGACACATCAATGCTGGGCCAATACGATATTATTATGGGATTCGGTCTTTTTAACATTCGCACCCGGCTGGAAAGCGCAGGAGGACATCTGGATATTGAATCCGCTCCGGGGAAAGGCACACGGGTAGACATGACCGTGCCTTTGCAGTAAGAGCCATGCCGATAAAAGTCCTTATTGCAGAGGATCACAAGATTGTACGTGAAGGAATCTGTGCCTTGCTCAATAAGGAAGCGGATATAAAAGTAGTTGCAGAGGCTGAGGACGGTGCCACTGCTGTGCAACTGGCACGTGAACTTCTTCCTGATGTTGTTGTCATGGATATCGGCCTGCCTAATCTCAACGGCATTGAAGCCACCCGCCAGATAGTTGCCAGCGTGCCCGGGGTTAAAGTGATCGCCCTTTCCATGCACTCCGATAGACGGTATATCCTTGAGATGCTTAAGGCGGGAGCTAAGGCTTACCTCCTGAAAGACTGCGCCTTTGAGGAAATGGTTCAGGCAGTTCGCAACGTAAAAAGGAACAAGGTCTATCTCAGCCAAAAAATAACCGAGACAATGATCAACGATCAGATACTCCTCACAAAAGACGAGAGTTCGGTTTTTACACTCCTCTCGGACAGAGAAAGACAGGTGCTTCAGCTCATAGCAGAAGGTAAGACCATGAAGGAGATAGCCCACTCCCTGAAGGTAAGCGTAAAAACAGCCGAGACATATCGTCAGCGCATCATGGAAAAACTCAACATGCACAGCGTTGCCGAACTCACCCGATATGCAATCCGTGAAGGGTTGATCCAGCTCGAAAACTGATTAGAGTCTGAACATAAACTAAGTGTATTTGTCATTCCCGCAAGCGAAGTGCGTCGGGAATCCTTCTGTAAGGCCATAAGAAAGATTCCGGACAAGCCGGAATGACATAAAGAGCGACTTATGGACAGACTCTAATTATCCTTGCTTTGTGCATTTGTCAGGAAATTTGAAGTCAATTGTCAGGGAAATCCCGATAGTAATCTTTGATCAATTCCTTTAATCTGAGAATTAGTTTCAGCGCATCATTGGCATAAATAGGGGGATAACACGAGCAGTGATGCATTCGATGAATAAATGCGAACAAAAGAAGGAGGGTCATTATGCAGACTGCAAATAACATTTTGGACTTAACAGGCCTTAATCTTTCAGAGTCGATCTTTAAAATCGCAGCAAAGACAATGGCAATGCAAAAAGGAGAGATACTGGAGATTATTGGACGCTATCCGAATTTTGAACAGGATGTGCGTCTTATGTGCTCAAAGTTCAACAGGAGAGTCGTCTTATCCAGAAAAGATGGCGGCGACATTAAATGCCGTATAGAGGGCTGATAATCAGTTGTCAGGAATTTTGAAGTCATATGTAAGGCAAATCCCGATAGTATTGATTGATTCATTCGATTAATCTGAAAAGTAATGAAATCTATGAGTGGGCAGATAAAAACTAAAAATTGCTGCGAAGTTTTTCAATGCACGAAAACAGAATGTCCAGCCTATAGATCTGCTAATCGGGCGTGCTGGCTCATTTCCGGAACCTGCTGTAAGGATGATATTCAGGGCAAGTTCATAGACAAGATAGAGATGTGTATTGACTGTGTTGTGTTTGAGAAGAATATCGCTACCACCTCTTTGAAAGAAACCTTCACGCTCACCAGGAAGCAGATCAATGAGTATCAAAAGCAGGTGGAAATACGGGATAACGAACTGGAAAAGTTGAGCATGGAAATGGCTATCGGGATGACCGAGGTCTTTGAAGCATTGAAGAAGATTTCCAGTGGACATCCTCCGGTACTGCTCGACGAAACATCAGATATTGAGATCTTAAGAGATCTTAAAAGGCTGGTGAACGAAACTTCCTTTAGTAACAGTGCACATATAGAAGAATTTCATGAAATAGCGATCGGACTTGCAGAGCATTTTGATGTGCTTCAAAAAATTACACAGGGTGACCTAAATGCAAGGGTATCGGGGAATTCGACAGATGAGCTTCTGATATTACTCAAGGGTATTACAAATAGTATGATCGATAGCATTCAGATAGAGATAGAAACGAGAAAGAAGATTGAGGAGACACTGAAGGAAAATGAGGAACGATACAAGATACTTTTCAATAATGTAAGTGACGCGGTATTCGTGCAGGAAATATCGAGCGATGTGTATACGCCCGGGAGATTCATTGAAGTCAATGGGGTTGCCTGCAGATACCTTGGGTATTCCCGTGAGGAACTATTGCAAATGAGCGTCCCCCGGATTGACGCTCCGGAAACTCTTGCCAATTTCCCGATCATCCTAAAGCGTCTATTCGCAGAAGAGCACACAATATGGGAAGGCGTGCATGTGAGCAAGGACGGGCGCAGAATTCCTGTTGAGATCAGCAATCAGTTATTCAATCTGCATGGCAAGCCAATGATCCTGTCTACTGCAAGAGATATCACCGAACGCAAACAGGCAGAGGAGGAACTTAACCGGCTCAAGAAACATCTCGATATGATTTTACAATCAGCAGGAGAAGGCATACTCGGGCTTGATCTGGAGGGAAACCAAACGTTTGTTAATCCTTCTGCAGCAGAAAAACTTGGATATAAGGTTGAGGAACTCATTGGTCAATCCAGCCATGCGATCTGGCACTACTCAAAAGAAGATGGAAATCCATATCCCGAGGACGAATGTCCGATTACAGCAACTTATAAGGACGGAACTATTCATTCCGGGGATGACGAAGTATTCTGGAGAAAGGATGGCACAAGTTTCCCTGTCAGATATACCAGTACTCCGATTTTGGAACATAACAAATTGACAGGTGCTGTTGTTGTTTTCCGTGACATAACAGACCGCAAAGAGCATGAGATAAGATTCGCAAAATCCCTGAAAGAGAAGGAGATGCTTCTTAAAGAGCTCCATCACCGTGTAAAGAACAACCTGCAGATACTGTCCAGCCTGATTTCCTTCCAGATCAAAGACGACAATGAAGCCCGGGTGAACCAGATACTCACAGAGTGCAAAGACCGTGTTAAGACCATAGCGATTATCCATGATAAACTCTATCAGTCAGAAGACATGACATCAATTGAAGTCAGAAAACTAATCTCCGACATAGCAAACTCACTGGTGTATTCATTGAGAGATATAGGAAGTCAGATAGATCTGATATTAAATATACAGGATATTTCTATAGGAATAGATATCGCAATACCCCTCGGATTAATTGTCAATGAGATCGTCTCGAACTCGGTTAAGCATGCCTTTCCTTCGAAAATGAAAGGAGAAGTATGCATTGATTTTCATGCCATGAACGGCGAGTTTGTGCTTAATGTGCATGATAACGGTATCGGCTTACCAGAGGATTTCAATACCGAGAAGAGCGACTCCTTGGGCATGTATCTCATATATACCCTGGCCGAACAACTGAATGGAAGAGCAGAGTTTATCAGAAATAATGGCACAACAGTAAAAATCCATTTCAAAAAATAAATATGTATAAAAAAGACATTATGAAGGAGTTCATAAGTAAAGCCCCCTCACCCTTGCCCTCTCCCTCCAGGGGAGAGGGTTGTAATACTACCCCTCCCTTTTCGCCTCGGCGAATCCGCCTGAGTGCGGAGAGGGGAGGGGATGAAGGGGAGGGTGATGTATGTGGCTTTACTAATGACCGTATTAGTATGAATACAAAAGAGGAGGTGGGGAAATGAACATAGGGAAAATCATGGTAGTGGAGGACTCAGAGCTGCTTCACCGCCTTGCATTTGTAAGGAATTTCGATGTCAATTGTCAGGGAATCCCCGATTGTTACTACCCCCCAAATTCGTTAAGCTGAATATGAAATGCAAAGCTTAAGGTTGAAGACAAGCAGGTTTAAAAACTATATCATCATCTCAACGGCGACAGCGATATTGATTTTGCTCGGCACCTTTGCATTCATGTTGTCCCGTTACGAAAACGTGCACTTTACGGATGATATTGATAGAAAACTAAAATCCTCGGAAGCCCTATTCACTTCATATGTAGAAAGCGATGCCTTAATGATGGGGAATGCGCTGGAGTTAATACTAAGAGACGAAAAGCTCAAAGCTGCCATGAAAGCAAGAGATAGAAGAACACTCCTCACACTGTCTCAAACGATATTTGAACAGCTACATGCCAAAGCTCACGTTACCCACTTCTATTTCAGCGGTTCTGACCGCGTGAATATCCTGCGTGTTCATAAACCGGAGAGGTACGGAGATAAGATTGACCGTTTTACGACCTTACAGGCAGAGAAGACCGGTAAACTCTTTTATGGCATTGAATTAGGCCCTTTGGGAACATTCACACTAAGGGTGGTTGTCCCCTGGTTCGATGATAAACAGCTGATCGGCTACGTTGAATTGGGCGAGGAAATAGAACATATTACAGAAAAACTTCACAATATCCTAAATACAGAACTCTATGTCCTCATCGAAAAACAATACCTAAAACGTACAGATTGGGAAACCGGCATGAAAATGCTTGGCAATAATGCCGAATGGGACCGTTTTCCTTCTGTAGTGCTAATCGCCCGGACCCAGAAGATATTTCCGGATGAACTTTCCCAGGTATTCTCGAACACACAATACATACCTATGATGAAAAGGATGGAAATTATTCTGAACAAATCGCACTACTCAGCTAATTTTGCTCGTTTAAAAGACGCTGGTAATCGCGATGTAGGCGCTATGGTGATCATGCATGATGTCACTGGCATCTTAGCAGAATACCGAAAGGATCTCTACTTTGCTGTTGTGATTTGTTTCGGTGTCGGTGCCTTCTTGATTTTAGCATTAAACATTTTCCTTGGCCGGGTGGAGTTACAACGAAAGCAGGCGGAAGAGGAACTACGTGAAAAAGAAAAACGGTATCGGTTGCTTTTCAATAATGTCAGTGATGCTGTATTCGTGCACGAAGTATCGCAGGATGTGTATATGCCCGGCAGATTCATTGAAGTCAATGAGGTTGCCTGCAGATACCTTGGGTATTCCCGTGAGGAACTATTGCAAATGAGCGTCCCCCAGATTGATGCTCCGGAAACTCTGGAAAATGTACCGAACATTCTAAAAAAACTGTTTGCAGAAGGACACGCAATGTGGGAAGGCATACATATGAGCAAGGACGGGCGCAGGATTCCTGTTGAGATCAGCAATCAGTTATTCAATCTGCATGACAAGCCAATGATTCTGTCTACCGTCAGAGATATCACCGTGCGAAAAGCAGTAGAGAATAAGATAAAACTTACTCTATCGATTCTCCAGGCTACCCTTGAGTCAACTTCCGAAGGCATTATGGTGGTGGACAATTCCGGAAAGGTAACGGTTCATAACAAGAAGTTCCAGGATATGTGGCGTATACCTGATAACCTTTTGGCAGAAGGTAGTGATAAAAGCCTTCTTGATTATGTTCTCGGCCAACTGAAAGAGCCGGATGCTTTTATAAAGAAAGTGAATGAATTATACGCTTCACCTGATAATGAAAGTTACGACATCCTGGAATTTAAGGATGGCAGGATTTTTCGGAGATACTCACAGGCTCAGCGAATAGACGGGGAAGCCGTTGGAAGGGTATGGAGCTTCAGAGATGTGACCGACCGGGAAAGAGCAGAAAAGAGAATCAAAGAATATCAGAAAAAGACAGAAGCACTTATCAATGCATCGAGCGACTATATTGTCCTTAAAGACGTGAACCTTAGGAACATCATTTTAAATAAAGCATGCGGCAATCTTTTTCAGTTGGATATAAATGACCTTATCGGCAAAACGGATTTAGAATTTATGCCAGAAGATATTGCTTTGAATTGCAGGAAAAGCGACGAGATGGCATTGAGATCCGAAGGGGTGATCGTTACAGAAGAGTTTAGCATGGGGAAATGGTTTCATGCAGTGAAACAGAAAGTTATAGATGAAAACGGAGATATTCTTGGAGTTGCAGCTGTGATTCGGGATATAACGGACCGGAAAGAGTATGAGATAAGACTCGCAAAATCCCTGAAAGAGAAGGAGATGCTTCTTAAAGAACTCCATCACCGTGTAAAGAACAACCTGCAGATACTGTCCAGCCTGATTTCCTTCCAGATCAAAGACGACAATGGAGCCCGGGTAAACCAGATACTCACAGAGTGCAAAGACCGTGTTAAGACCATAGCGATTATCCATGATAAACTCTATCAGTCAGAAGACATGACATCAATTGAAGTCAGAAAACTAATCTCCGACATAGCAAACTCACTGATATATTCATTTAGAGATACAGGAAGTCAGATAGATCTGATATTAAATATACAGGATATTTCTATAGGAATAGATATCGCAATACCCATCGGATTAATTATCAATGAGATCGTCTCGAACTCGGTTAAGTATGCCTTTCCTTCGAAAATGAATGGAGAAGTATGCATTGATTTTCATGCCATGAACGGCGAGTTTGTGCTTAATGTGCATGATAACGGTATCGGCTTGCCAGAGGATTTCAATACCGAGAAGAGCGACTCCTTAGGCATGTATCTCATATATACCCTGGCCGAACAATTGAATGGAAGAGCAGAGTTTATCAGAAATAATGGCACAACAGTAAAAATCCATTTCAAAAAATAACTATGTATAAAAAAGACATTATGAATACAAAAGAGGAGGTGGAGAAATGAACATAGGGAAAATCATGGTAGTGGAGGACTCAGAGCTGCTTCACCGCATGTACGACCTGATCTTTATGCGTTACACAAGAAATGGCACGCATATAGTTCACAGTTTAAATGGAAGGGAAGCGTTGAACCAACTCAACAGCCATGCTGATACTGACATCATCATCCTTGATATCAATATGCCGGTGATGAGCGGCCTGGAATTTCTTCATCATTGCAAAAGCGAAAATGTATTCAGACATATCCCGGTCATTATTGTCAGTACCGAGGGAAAGGAAGAGGACACGCTTCGGGGGTTGAGGTTCGGAGCAAAGGGATATGTGACCAAACCCTTCCAGCCGCAGGATCTATACAAGATCATGGAGGATATCATTACGATGACTGCGGGCGCACGGGCAAAAAACAGCAAAGCACTCTTTGAAACTATACCGATATAGGTGGTGACAGATGAAAATTACAGGATTTGATGGACTCTTTGACGATTATCTTCTTGACGTAAGAGAGAAGCTTGCGCGGCTTGAAGACTTACTGCTGAGCCTGCAGGAGGCGCAGGCCTCTGAGAAGGAGCGCATTCTTATCGAAACTAAACGGGAATTGCATACCATTAAGGGAAATTCCGGAATGATGGGCTTCACAAAACTTCAGAAGCTTGCTCATGAAATGGAAGACGACGTCGAATCTTTAGATCTGGAAAACATAGAACTCGGGGACCTGTTGAGAAAGCTTGACCGTTTCAAACTATCCCTGAAAGAGATCAATGAAGAGAATCAAGGCGAAGAGGAAATTCAGGATGATGAAAAGCTTCACGGTCAGATACAGGGTAGTATGAGAGTGCCTTTTTCAGCATTAGATGAACTGGTTGACCTTCTGGCAGAGATGGTGATTTTCAGGAACCGTCTGTATGAGGCGATAATAAAAGGGCATACCATGGAATCGCAGGAGCAGGCATGGGAAGAGGCGGAAAAGGCTCAGGAATCCCTTGGCAAAACACTTGATTTCATTCAGGAGAGAATAATGCGCCTCAGGATGGTTCCTTTAGGGTCGCTATTTGGACATCTCCGCCGAATTGTCCATGATGAATGCGAACGGGGAAACAAAGAGGCTAACTTAGAAACAAGCGGTGGTGATACCCCGATGGATAAAGCACTCCTTGAGATCGCTTCTGAAGCATTGGGTCATATTGTTCGCAATGCAGTTGTACACGGATTAGAACATCCTGATGACAGGGCAAGGGCAGGCAAGCAGAGAAAAGGAAGGATACTTCTCACAGCTTCTGTTCAGGCCAACGAGGTTTTCATGGATGTAACCGATGATGGAGCGGGCATCGATCTGGAAGTCCTGGCGGAAGCTGCGAAAAGAGAGGGGATTGATATACCTTCACGGGAAGCCCTCTATTCTCTCTTGTTCTCGTCAGGTTTTACCACAAAGGGGGGGACAGATATCGCTGCCGGAAGGGGGATAGGATTGTCATCGGCATACGCTGCGGTGCAGAGGCTCGGGGGTGCTGTCGAGGTAGTATCAGAATTTGGTGCAGGCACACGCTTCAGGCTCAGGCTGCCGCTCAGTGTATCTATTATGAAAGGGATTGTCTTAGAGGCAGACAATAACGAATATGTTCTCCCCTTGACTTCAGTAATAGAAAGCCAGCGCTTTCATCTTCGTGACAGGCATCAGCTTAATCATGGCAGCATATTTACCTGGCGTAATAAAGTCATCCCGCTCCTGGATATCGGATACATCTTTGGGACACATACAGGTATCAGAGAAAACGGGTATGTGGTTATTATCGAGTCAGGAGACAAACAAAGAGGGTTGATCGTTGATGATATAAAGGGAATACGTGAAATAGTAGTGAAAGGGTTGGACAACATGATTGGGAATCCACCGGGGATATCCGGTGCAACGATACTCGGTGACGGCCGTGTTTTACTCATTTTAGATCCGCCGGGCCTCACTGCAATAAGTCCTTTTGTAGGGTCTGGCTTTAAAGAAAGGAGATAGCATGAAGGAGAACCCTGAATTAATGAACGATAAAAAAGAAGAAAGAGGAGGTTAAAATGGCTAAATCAACAGGAGAGGATGTAAATCGTATTACCGGGCTTAAGAGTAAAAACACATTTAAAAACCAAGTGAAGGGAAGGGAGGCAACTGATATGGGAAATATGAACCAAACAAAACAATTCGCAAAAGCCGAAAAGGATTCAACCAAGCGCGGGAATGGAACAATTGTCCTTCTAAAGGACGAAGTCTTTCGTGTCCTGGATAATATCAGAGAGAGTAAATTGTCAGAAAGGATGAATATACAGGGCCTTTCTAAAGATTATGAGGAAGTTATCAATGGCGTCAATCAAATGATCGATAGCCTTCTGGATCCTTCAAACAGTGCTCACAAAGAAGGAACATATTCCAATAAGGTGCCGACACCCATATTAACTATTGACAGGAACTTTGAAATTACGTTCATAAACGAAGCCGGTGCAAAGGCTGTCGGCAGGACGGTTGAAAGCTGCATAGGCAAGAAGTGCTATACACTGTTTGATACCCCACATTGCAATACTCCTGAATGCCGGTTAAAACAGGCAATGGATAAGGACGGGATCTTTACCGGTGAGACTATTGCCAGAGGTGTGGGAAATCTTCCGATACAGTATACCGGCACACCAATGAAAGATGAAAATGGCAATATCATAGGTGCGTTAGAATACATAATAGACTCCACTGTATTCAGGAAGGCCATAGATGATGCGGCAGAAAAAGTAGGTTATCTCAACAACATACCCACACCTGTATTAACTATCGACAGGAACTTTGAAATTACGTTCATGAACGAAGCCGGTGCAAAGGCTGTCGGCAGAACGGTCGAGAATTGTGTAGGCAAGAAGTGCTATGCACTGTTTGATACGCCCCATTGCAATACTCCTGAATGCCGGTTAAGACAGGCGATGGATAGGGACGGGATCTTCACCGGTGAGACTATCGCAAGAGGCGTGGGAAATCTTCCGATAAAGTATACCGGCGCACCGCTGAAAGATGAAAACGGAAAGATAGTCGGAGCTCTGGAATATGTAATAGACTTCTCTACGTTCAGGAAGGCCATGGATGATGCGACAGAGAAGGTGAACTACCTCAACAACATACCCACACCTGTATTAACTATCGACAGGAACTTTGAAATTACGTTCATAAACGAAGCCGGTGCAAAGGCTGTCGGCAGAACGGTCGAGAGTTGTGTAGGCAAGAAGTGCTCTTCACTGTTTGATACCGCACATTGCAATACTCCTGAATGCCGGTTAAAACAGGCGATGGATAGGGACGGAATCTTTACCGGTGAGACTATCGCAAGAGGCGTGGGAAATCTTCCTATACAGTACACCGGCGCACCGCTGAAAGATGAAAACGGAAAGATAGTTGGAGCTCTGGAATATGTAACAGACATCTCTACTCTTAAGAAGCAAGAGGAACATCTTAAGGATTTAGTTAAGAAAATGAAGGTATCATCTGAAGCTGTAGCGCAAAGCGCTGATGAAATAGCATCCTCTGCTGTTCAAATACTAAAAGGGGCAGAGACCCAATCGACTGCTGCTGATGAAACATCCTCTACAATGGTAGAAATAGCCAGTCAGATCGATAATGTGAACAAGAATACACAGTCGTTGGCCGCAAATGTTGACGAGACATCCTCATCTATTCAGGAAATGGCAGCCTCTGCCGTACAAATGGGCAAGAACGCAGAGAATCTGAACAGCTCGGTCCAGGAAACCTCAGCAACCATTGATCAGATGACCACATCCATCAAATCTGTCTCTGAAAAAGTGAAGATTGTAGAAAAGGTTTCGAGTGAGGCGTCAAAGTTAGCCAATGAAGGTGGACAGGAACTTTCAAAGGTCATCCATGGTATCGGAGAATCGAGTAAAGATATCGGCAAGATTGTTAAGATCATCGAGGAGATCGCTGACCAGACAAATCTCCTGGCGCTCAATGCAGCTATAGAGGCAGCAAGGGCCGGAGAGGCGGGGAAAGGATTTGCTGTTGTAGCAGAAGAGGTTAAACGTTTGGCAGAGCGTTCCATGAATTCAATTAGAGAGATATCCAGCTTTGTTGAAACCGTACAAAAAAATACAGGCCATGCAGTCGACCTTACTCAGAAAGTCCTTCAGCAGATAATCGATTCAGTAAACAAGACGTCTTCACTCGTGAGTGAAGTCTCTATGGCCACGCAGGAGCAGAATACAGGAGCCACACAGGTCTTGAAGACTACAACAAACATGCAGAATGTCACGACCCAGCTGGTTAGCGCGGTACGGGAAATGGAGAAAGGTTCACAGGACATCATGAAAGCAGTTGAAGGGATGAACCGCATGACACAGCAGGTTGCTGATGCAACTGTTGAACAGAAAAAGGGAGGAGATATGGTCGTGAAAGCAGTGGAACAGATTTCACAGATTGCTCAGCAGAACGTCTCAGCCACTGAACAACTTTCCAAGGCGACTCAAAGCCTTGCAAAGGAAGCTGATGATTTGAAGAGCCTGGCCTCAGAATTCAACGGGTAGAGGATGCTATTTGGATAGAACCTAACGAACCTATATAGGAGTCTTAGAAGGAAAGGAGCAAGCATGGATAAGAATGCAGAGCAAGAAAGATTAAAACTCCCTCCGCAGGGGTTAGCAAACGAAATATTAGAGCAGATAAAAAATCCTTTGGAAAAGCAGGGTGCTGAGTATGAAATCCCTAAAGGTCCCGAACAAATCTACTCTTTTGCTGACCAGCTGAAGAGAGGTGACGGTGAAGGAGATAGACAGAAAGAGGAAGAGCAAATCGAGACATGGGTAACCTTTTCCCTGGAAAATGAATGTTTTGGTTTGCCGGTAAGTGGTGTGAAAGAAATATTAAGAGTTGACTCGATCACCCGTGTACCCCATGCGCCCCATGCAGTAAGAGGGGTGACAAATATGCGTGGAAGGGTTCTGCCCGTTGTAGATTTGCGTGTGAGATTGGGATTGAGGGAGGCGAATATCGATCAATTAAGCAGAATCCTTGTTGTAGAATCCCGGGCGAGACTCATAGGATTTCTCGTCGATGCAGTGCAGCAGGTAATACGACTCAATAAGAAGGCAATTCAGCCGCCACCCCCTGATATTATGACGAACGAGTCTGATTATATTATTGGCGTGTATCGTTTGCAGGATGTATTGGCAATTCTTCTCGATGTCAACAAAGTCCTTCTTATCAAAGATTCCCTGCAAGAAGAAGTATATGCAGGCAGGTAAAAAATGAGGGATAAAGGAAGAAAATATTCACTCAGATAAACGCACGATAATAGTTGCACAAATTACTGTATAGAGGTGAGTTATGGTCGATACGCTGCAGACAGAACCAGTGGCATTGAATTGGGAAGAGAGCATGAGGATACTGGACATCCTGCCACAGTGTTCCATGGAAGATAGAGCTGATAAGGTCAGCAGACTGCTGCGCAATCCAAGCCCCGGCATCCGCCAGCGTGCGCTTCGCATAGGCGTTGCCGTTCTTTCTGACGATCAGCTTATTGAATTTATCCGTAATGATGCAGATGACGTTATCCGTAATGCAGGGCTGGAAATATTTAAACTGAAAGGCTCCCGCTCTTTCACTATCGCACTGAATCTCCTGCAGGACAAGGACCCGGATGTGGTGCTACAGGCTATCCTTCTTCTTGACCACATCAGTGATCCGCGAGCATATAATTACCTGCGCCCTCTCCTCAGCAATTCGAATACTAATCTCGTTCAGGCTGCCATCACAGCGGTAGGACATTTAGGAAATGCACGCGCAATACGCGATCTCCTGCCTTTTCTAAAAGCCGATCCATGGCTGCAGATAGCTGCTGTCCAGGCCCTGGGCGATATACGTTCTTCACAGGCAATCAAACCGTTACAGGAACTTCTTACAGACCTTTTCCTGAGTTCACTGGCGGCAGAGGCCATTGCACGCATCGGAGGGTCAAAGGCCTTCTCCGTGCTGGCAGAACACTGGATGAAGTTCCATGAGAATCTGGAAGCTGAATCAGTGCTTGAACTCCTTGCCCATGTGCTTGAGGGTTTGAAGAAAAAGCCGGTTGTCCCAAAGGATCTTTTGAAGAATATTTATCCATATCTTTCTCATGCCCTCGAAAAAATCCGGCTTGCGGCAGCACGCTGTGTCCTTATCTGCGGACCCTGTACAGGAGATCAGGAGGCATTACTGATTCTTGTACATCCGGAGAGTCCGGAAGAGCTGCCTGCCTGTGTCCAGGGCAGGGCAGACCTGGTCACAAGTCTCGTGAAGATGAAGGGGTTGCCACGCATCTGGGGGTTGCAGCTTACATCCTTATCACCAAAGGGGGCATCTTTGCAGGAAGTAATTAAAGTCATCGAGAGCGAAGAGGCCGTTCAATACCCGGATGTGGTTATTCGCTGTTTAAAGAAGATAAAAAACCTGCGAACAGATCAGATGAGAAACCAGAGATTGGCGGAAACCCTCTGTAAGCTCTATGTTCGTCTCCCGATCATGACAAGGCCTCTGTTAATCCCTCTTCTCAGGCCCCATAAGAGCAAACTGAAGTATTTTCTTGATCAATATGAAGATATCGATAAGGAGATGTGCCTCGTGATGAAGTCGTTTCTCGGAGGAAGCGCAAGAAAAGTTGCTTGCGAAGTTATAGGGCTGCCCGCTAACAGCAGACCCCTTGTCCTATCACAAATTACGAATAAATCGGTTTACAAGAACCTGCCATGGAAACAATGGCTGACGGAAGAACCTGAAACGTACGCACCGGTGGCTGCACAAATCGCATCAAATGCGAAGATGCATGAACTTCTGCCGTTGTTGCGGAATGTTCTGCTCTCGTTTATCCATCCGGATATCATACGGTGCTTTGGAGAGCTTCGGTATCGGGAGAGTATCCCCGTTCTCATGGATTGTCGCAACCGTTCACCACAGCTTGTAAGGGCTTTGATTATAGAAACCATAGGAAAGATAGGCGGCCCTGAATCACGAAAGGCACTCCATGAGGATATCAACAAACTCGAAGGGAAAGAGGCGAGTCTTGCCTATCGTGCTCTTTCACACTGTGCTATCGAGGATGATTCGGTCATATTCCGGCAAGCAATTGAACATCCCGACTGGATGGTGCGGCTGGCCTGCGCTGAAGTCTTCGGACGGTTCCCGAATGCTGAAGATATTGAGTATCTTACACGGCTTGCATCTGATCCTGTGAATGCCGTATCGCAGCGTGCCCGTGAGCTTTTAGAGGCGTGAGAGGAGGACCTGATGATAATGACCCAGGAAGAATTCCAACTGTTCAATGAGATACTCGATTCCCATTTTGGCCTGTGTTTTCCTGAATCAAAGAAGGAGATCCTTGGGTCCCGCCTGAAGCCACGGCTGGATACCCTGAAGATGCGCCACTATATGGATTATTACTTCACCTTACAGTACAATTCGAACGGGTCAGAGGAGATCAGTCATCTCGCCCGTCTTGTTACTAACAATGAATCGTATTTCTTCCGTGAGACCCACCAGTTTGAAGCGCTTTTCAATCATGCCCTTGATGATATCAAGAAAACCTGCGCATTGCCGGGCGCCATCAGAATTCTTTGTGCGGGGTGTTCTACCGGGGAGGAAGCATATACCCTCAATATATATGCAAAAGAAAACCTTTATCAGATGTGGGGATATGCTGTTGAGATAAGCGCTTTTGATATTGACACAGATGCGCTGCAGACGGCAAAAGAAGCCGCTTACGGATCGAATTCCTTCCGCTTTACCGACAGTGAAAAACTTGACCGGTATTTTAAAAAACAGAATGAAAGCAAACATAGTGTGAAAGAAAACTTTCGCACTGGGATCAATTTTGATCAGGGAAATATCCTGAAGCTTGAAACATACAAGAAACTGATACCTTATGACGCTCTGTTCTGCAGAAATGTCCTTATTTATTTTTCCGAGGTGTCGCTGCATAAGGCAATCGATAATTTTGCACAATGCCTAAGACCGGGAGGTCTGCTTTTCCTCGGGCATTCAGAGTCGATCATCGGCATCTCGGATAAATTCGAGTCGATCCGTCTGGGCAATTGCATTGTTTACAGAAGGACGAATAAATGAGCCGGATCAGACTGGCTATCGTGGATGATTCAACATTCATGCGCAAAGCTCTTAGCAGGGTGCTGGAAAATGAGCCTGACATTTATATTGCAGGCGTTGCGGCTTCAGGAGAAGAACTGCTCGCCAATATCAATAAATGGAATCCGGATATCATAACCCTGGATCTCTCCATGCCGGGAATGGGCGGCCTGCTTACCCTTGAAAAGATCATGGAATGGAAACCAGTCCCTGTCATTATACTGTCCACACACTCCTCAAAGGAAACACAGCTTACAATAGAAGCACTGCATCGGGGTGCGGTGGATTTCATCGATAAACAGCAATATTCACTGGTTGATTTTGATTCTCTCAGAAATGTCCTTGTTGAAAAGATATTTCAGCTTACCAAGAAAGAGACTGGTAGGAAATATCAGGATCATCTTCCCTCAAAAACTGAGACGGCATTTGAGAGTACCACTCAGCTAATGCAGGACAGTGGTGCAAAAGGCATGCACAAAACCTATGATGCCCTTTTCATAGTGGCTTCAACAGGTGGGCCGCCGGCGATTCAGAAGATCCTTGAAGACATCGGAACATATCTCTCAGTTCCTGTTGCAATTGTGCAGCACATGCCCGAGGGTTTCATCAAACCCTTTGCAGGCAGATTAAATGCACATCTGCCGTTTGCGGTCAGGGAAGCCCCCCATGCAGAGATTTTTCAGAATAGTTCCGTATGTATCGGGCCTACAGGGTATCACCTTCGTCTCAAACAGGAAGACGGCAAAATATATACTGTTTTGACGCGTTACCCGGAAAACACTACCCACCGTCCTTCAGGAGATGTACTGTTTCAGACAGCAGCACCGATTTACGGCAGCAGGGCTATTGCAGTTTTGCTGACCGGGATGGGAAAAGACGGCGCCATTGGCATGGCTGAAATGGCAAAGGCCGGTGCATATACAATCGCACAGGATGAAGCTTCCAGTATTGTCTATGGCATGCCAAAGGCAGCAGTTGACCTGGGAGCCGTACGGGAGGTACTGCATATTAATAGAATCGGCAAGAGGATTGTGGAGCTTTTGAATAGTAACCAATATTCTCTTAGTGCAAAGATTGAGACCTCTGTATGCTCTCAATCTTGACGAAATCTTTGCTGATTTACTAAGACGGCTATAAGTAAGGATACATGACTGTCATTGCCCGACTTGATCGGGCAATCCAGAGAAAGGGACTGGATTCACCGGTCGAGCCGGAGAATGACAAACAGACAAAATTATGTCGCTATACTAACGATCGTATTAGTAATGGGTCAATGAAAAGTTATAGCTCAGCAAAAAAGAGTGTAAAAAAAATTAGGTGCTGGGAGACATTTCAGTGCAGAGAAATGGATTGCCCGGCATATAAGGCAGACAAACCCTATTGCTGGCTTATCTCCGGAACGAGCTGCCATGATCAGATACAGGACGAGTTCCTTGATAAGATTCATAAATGTATTGACTGCAAGGTCTATCAGACAAACATGGACAAAGAAGCCCGCAGAGAGACAGACAATATGTTCATAAAGCAAATCAGGGAATTCAGACGGAGCGCGAGTGGGCACGAAGAGGAATTGCAGAATATTTCGATGGAGCTGGCCATTGGCGTCTCAGAGGTATTGGAAGCATTGGAAAAAGTCTCCTCAGGAGATCCGTCGGTGAGGGTTTCCGAGGCATCTGATATTGAGCTGATTTCTCAATTGAAAAAAAAGGTGAATCTCACTGCGGAAAACCTTGAAAAGATCTTTAACCAGTTCCTGAATTTCTCAATGGACTTTGCTGTATACTTTGAAGTACTTCAGCGGGTCACCAATGGCGATCTCAATGCAAGGGTTACCGGTCGTCTGCAGACAGAATTGTCACAATCCCTGCAGGATGTGACCAATGGTATGATCGAAAGTATTTCAAGAGAAATCACAGGGCATAAGAATGCAGAACAGGCACTGAAAGAGAATGAAAAGAAATACCTTGATCTGTATCAGAATGCTCCGGATGGGTATCAATCACTGGCCCCTGATGGGACAATCCTCGAAGTCAACAACACATGGCTGAAAATGTTGGGCTACGAACAAAACGAAATCTCCGGGAAAATGACATTTAACGATCTTCTCACTGAAGAAGGCAGAGAGACTTTTCAAGATGCATTCCCCCAATTAAAAGAGAAAGGGAAGACCAATAATATAGAATATCATCTGAAGAAGAAGGATGGTTCACTTCTGCCCGTATTGATAAATGATAGCGCAATCTTCAGCGATCAGGGGGAATTCCTCAAGAGCAGAAGCATTGTAAGGGATGCCTCTGAACGTTTTCAATTCAGAAAAATGATTGAGCAGGCAATCGATGACTGGCGGATTACTTTTGATTCCATGCCTTACGGTGTAATAATGCTTGAGCTTGATTTCACAATCAAGCGGGCTAATAAATATTTCTCTGAGCTCTTTAATTACTCTTTTGTAGAAATAATCAACAGGAAATGTTTTGAGATAATACAGAGTGAAAAGCTGAAAGAAAACTATCTTAATCTCATCTCCCATAATTTTATCAGCTTAGATACATTCGAATTCCATGATACGAAATCAAATAAAATTTACTTGCTCTACTTGACTCCAATACCTGATGCAGAGGGACTAACAAAATCCTTTGTACTTGCGATGGTCGATATCACTGAAATGAAAATCAAGGAAAACGAACTCGACGGATCATATGAAAAGCTGAATGAATTGTTTGAGGGCCTGATACACTCTTTTGTGAATGCAATCGATGCAAAGAGCTCCTGGACAAAAGGACATTCTGAACGGGTCACAAACTATGCCCTGACAATTGCAGAGGAGATGAAAATTGCTGAAGAAGAAATTCAAACGCTCAGGATAGCAGCGCTTCTCCATGATATAGGCAAGATAGGGACATATGACGTGATTCTTGATAAACCAATGAGTCTGACCCGGGAGGAATTTAACCTCATCAATATGCATCCTGCAAGGGGGGCTGAGATCCTGAAGCCTATCTATCAATTAAGGCATCTCCTTCCTATTATCAAACATCATCACGAAAGAGTTGACGGTAAAGGGTATCCTGAGGGCCTGAAAGGTGATGAAATCCCTTTCCTGTCCAGGATTATCTGTGTTGCTGACTCATATGATTCCATGACATCTGACAGGCCGTACAGAACTGCTTTAGGGAAGGAACATGCAATTGCAGAATTAAAAAAGCACAGCGGGACACAATTTGATCCCGATATTGTGGAGGCATTCTTAGGGGCTATGCACAGAACGGAGAACTTTCAGAAAGTGGTGGTGCAAAATTGGCTGATATAAGATTAGATAATCTTCAATCAAAAATATCACCCCGCATTTTAATCGTTGAAGACGAACTTTTGATTGCCAAGGGAATCCAGAGGTGCCTGAGGACTTATAATTATTCGGATACCCACATAGCCCTTAATGGCGAAAAAGCTATCGATAAGGTCGCCGATATCCATCCGAATATCATCCTTATGGATATTATGTTAAAGGAAGGGATAGACGGCATACAAACCGCAAAGGAGATTCGCTCCCGGCATGATATACCGGTTATCTATCTTACTTCGCATTCTGACAAAGAAACACTGGAAAGGGCAAAACAGACCGAACCCTACGGATATATCCTGAAACCTTTTGGAGAAAAAGAACTGGTGAGCTGTATCGAGATCGCCCTTTACAAGCACAGGATGGAAAAAAGGCTTAAGAAAAGAGAGAAATGGTATTCCACTGTTTTGAAAAGCATAGGTGATGCAGTTATCACAACCGACCCAAACGGAATAATAACATTCATAAACCCGGTTGCTGAAAAAGTAACCGGATATGAATACAAGGAGGCTGTTGGACAAAAATTGTCCAACATATTTGTTGCTGTTAAAGAAGATACTGCTGCTTCTATACAAGAGCCGATCACGCATGTGCTCAAAGAAGGCCTGTCATTAAATCCCGGGAAAGACATTCTCCTGATTGCCAGGGATGGAACAAAAAAGCCAATTATCGAAAGCATTGCACCCATTACAGACGATGAAGGAACGATCGCAGGTAATGTTATAGTCTTCCAGGACTTTACAGAACATAAAAAAATTGAGCAGGAACTCGCAGATAGCGAGGAGCGCTTCCGGAGCATGGTCAATGCCATTACCAGCTATACATATTCTGTGGAAGTAAAGGAAGACAATACGAGTTCAACGACCCACAGTGCAGGATGTCTGCCTGTAACCGGGTACAGCCCTCAGGATTATAAAGCGGATCCGTTTTTATGGTATACGATGATATTTTCTGAAGACCAGGAGAAAATTGAAGCATATATCAAAAAGCTGTTTTCAGGCAAACAGGTTTCTCCCTTTGAGCACCGTTTGATTCATCGGGATGGAAATGTCGTATGGGTACGTAATACCACGGTCCCTTATTTTAGTGCTGACGGCAGATTGATCCGATATGATAGTGTTATCGAAAATATTACCGAAAAGAAAAGACTGGAAGAGATGCTTCTGCATTCGCAAAAGATGGATGCCGTTGGCAAGCTTACCGGCGGAATTGCTCATGATTTCAATAATCTGCTCACCGCAATAATAGGATTTGCACAGATCCTGCAGTTGGAGATAGGTGCGGATCAGAGATTTCATTATCTCGTTCAGCAGATATTATTACCTGCTGAACGTGCTACAAATTTGATAAAGGCGCTCCTCTCATTTAGCAGAAAGCAGATCATCAATCCAAAACCTATTGACTTGAACGAGGTCATATACGCCATAGAAAAGCTCCTGCAGCGGCTGATAGGTGATAATATAGACATTACCACAGATCTTGCTGAGCAGGAGCTGACAATTATGGCAGATACAACACAGATAGAACAGGTAATAATGAATCTCGCTACCAATGCGAGAGATGCCATGCCCGAAGGCGGTGCATTAATCATCCGTACGGAAGTTCAAGAGCTTGATAATGATTTTATTCAAACTCACCGTTTTCAAGGGCAGCCCGGGAAGTTTGTCTTATTATCCATTCAGGATACAGGAAAAGGAATGACCAAAGAGACCTTGAGCAGGATATTCGAACCATTTTTTACATCAAAGGAAGAGGGCAAGGGTACAGGGCTTGGTCTTTCGGTGACATATGGAATAGTCGAGCAGCACAATGGATACATTAAGGTTTCCAGTGAACCAGGACAAGGTGCAAAGTTTGAAATATACCTGCCATTATTAATGGAAAAGTCGGAAATCAGGGATGTGAAAAGCATATCACATCTGAAAGCAGGAGTGGAGACAATACTCATAGTGGAAGACAACGACCCGGTAAGAGAGGTTCTTAAAGAGTGGCTCGAAATGGCTGGATATACTGTTTTGGAAGCTGACAACGGCGAAAGCGCCATTCGTATTTATCAGGAATATCATGACATTGTCCAGATTCTCCTCATCGATATGGTCATCCCTAAAATGAGCGGTGAGATGGTATATGAGACGATCAAAAAAATGAATCATAGCATCAAAGTACTTTTCATGTCCGGTTATAGCGTGAATCTTTCTCAAAAGAAAGACGATATTGGGAGGAGCGTTGATTTCCTGATAAAACCTATTCTGCCCATAGAACTTCTCAGGAAGGTAAGAGAAGTGCTGGATAAAGCCTGACATGGATGTCCCTGAAAATCATTACTATATAAAGTCTCAGGTAGATCAACAATGTCCATAATCTTTGGTTGGGGTAAGAAAACCTTTAAAATATCAGGCCCGACTCTTCAATTTCAATGTCCAAACTGCAATGAACTGATCTTTTTCCATCTCTATTCTGTTAAGACGTGGATCTCATTATTTGGGGATCTTATTCCTCTTGTACCTTATAGCTGTAAATATTGACAACATCGCAAAAAGTCCTTTTCATGGCTGTCATTCCCGAAGTCCTTAATCGGGAATCCATTCTTTTCAAGAAGTTGCGCGCCCCTGGATTCCCGCCTTCGCGGGAATGACGACTTTTTACGAGTTCATCAATATTGCTTATGCTGTAAAAGGTGTTTGAACGGGATAGAACTGGTGAGATAATATTATACAATCTGTAATATAATACACCATGATTGCGATTGTTGATTATGGGATGGGGAATCTGAGGAGCGTTGAGAAGGGATTCCTGAAAGTCGGGGTTGATGCAAGGGTTGTGAGAGAACCGCAGGCAGTGGATGATGCCGATGCAGTTGTGCTTCCGGGGGTCGGGGCATTCAGGGACTGCATCAGAAATCTTGCGCAGACATCGATGACCGAATCCATTATGAGGTCAATCCGGAAGGGCAAGCCATATCTCGGTATATGCCTTGGACTTCAGGTCTTATTCACTGAATCAGAGGAATTCGGAATCTATAAAGGTCTGGATGTTTTCAAAGGGAAGGTTGTTAGATTTCAGATAGATCTCAAGGTGCCGCATATGGGATGGAATAATGTGAAGATACTGAGAAGACCCCCGATATTTGACGGGATACAGGATGAGTCTTTTTTCTATTTTGTACATTCATACTATGTTGCACCTGATGACACTGCGGCGGTATCAACAACAACTGATTACGGCATAACCTTCACTTCAATGGTCTGGAAAGATAACATTTTTGCAACCCAATTTCATCCTGAGAAAAGTCAGGAATCGGGTCTAAGGGTATTAAAAAATTTCGGTGATTTCGTCAGAAAGGCTTAGCCTACTGATTTGCCCAGACTACTGTCCTGTCTTTGCCTTTTATTTTAGCTGTATATAGTGCTTTATCCGTATTTCGTATTAGTGATTTTCGGTCATTACCATCAGACGGAAATGATGCTATACCGATACTGATGGTTATGGCATCATTCGGGAAAATATTCCATGTGCGTGGCAGGTATTCCGCGATAGATTTCCTTATCCTTTCGGTGACCATAAACGCCTCATCTTTATCTGTCTGTGGCATGATTACTGCAAATTCCTCCCCTCCAAATCTCGCTATGACGTCAATAATACGCAGGCTGTCCTTTGCAATATTGGCAATATTTTTCAATATCTCATCGCCGGCGAGGTGTCCCTCTGTGTCATTGAAGAGTTTAAAATCATCTATGTCTATCATGGCAAGAGAAAAGCAGAGGCCGTGCCGTTTTGAACGCTGGATTTCCTCAAAGAACCTTTCCTCAAAATACCGCCTGTTGAAAAGGCCTGTCAAGGGGTCTGTTATGGATAATTCTTTAAGGTGGCCGGCAAGACTGTAATAACTTGACCTCTCAAGTGCAATAGATGCAAATGATGCAAAAGAGCGAAGTAAAACCATATCTTGTTTAGAAAATACTGCACCGGTAATCTTATCAGAGATATTTAAAACCCCGATAGTTTTTTCCCCAAATTTCAGCGGGATGCTCATGAAAGAGCCGGTCCTGTATTTTGATCTTTTTACAGGGGAACGCCACTCGTGTTTTTCGATGTCATCAACTATAAGCGGCATGCCTTCTCTGAAGACCCAACCTGATATTCCTTCACCTGCCTTGATCTTTATCTCGCTCTGGAGCATTTTATGTATCCCCTTTGCAGCCTTCACCGTAAGACATGATGTATCATCATCTACTATCATCAAAGAGCCCTTTTCTGCCCCTGCAAGATGCACTGATGTATCAAGTATTGCTTCATAGAGCATATCAGGTTCTTTCACAGGGGTAATGCGTTCAGTTGCTGTATTCAAAACGTCTATTTCTTTCAGGTATTTATTACGCATGTCCAGCAATTCTGTAAGCCTTACTATAAAACCGGTAATCTTGCATATCCCGAAGATAATATCCGCATCTTCCTGATGTACCTCAGAGTTGAAGATATTTAATAATCCGGTCACCTTATTTTCAGATATAATGGGGAATGCATAAATCGATGTGACTGCATCAGGGTAACCTAACCGTAGGATGTCCATCACGGATTCAGAGTATAAAGGGCTCTGTTTTTCAACAACCCCGCTTATAATGCCTGAGACCGTTAACTGGATTGATTGCAGTTGATCTCTCAATCTGCCGGCTGCTTTTTGGGTCGAAAATGTGTCATTGTCCCTGATCATGAGAGAAATGCTGTCAGCATTGAACAGGAAGAGGATGATGTCGAGCAGAATATCATATACATCATCAGCCTGTTGATCAAACCGTATTTCGGATATAAGACTGATAATAATTTTCATCAATCTGTACCTTTTCTCAGCAAACCTGTCTTTATGACCGTTACTTAAGATAAGACTGAAGAGTGAGCAGATATGCTTAGCATTGTCCTGAATATCTGTATAATCCCTGATACAGATCTCCGGATACCAGGATTTGATCTGATAGGGGAGGAGGCCGTAAGATGGCCCTTGTTTTCTATAGAAATTCTCAAAATCCTGAACAGAAAGGTATATGCAACCTCCGGTGATGATCAGGATCGTATTTTCGATGCGAAGTGGTATGAAGAAATGATGTTGATCTGCCGGTCCTTTACATATTGAAACATCATTTCTCCGGATCGTATTTTCGAGGTTTATCTTCATGAACTCATTGTATTCGTTTCTTCCCCTTGTTGTGGCTCTGACAACCGAGAGGAGTTTATTTTCACTGACCGGGGGAAGAATCCTGTTTCCATTTTCTCCATACACTGAAATGGAAAGACCAGTCAGATGCGACAGGTGAGCCTGCAAAGAGGATAGAGCATCAAAGTCAATAGACTCCATGGATTCCTTATTGCGCATTTTACAGTTTTTGTAAAAGTTCGCCTGTGCTCAAATTCAGTACAGGATGCTTTACATCAGGTGCGATTTCATACAGAGGCTTCAGGACAAAATCCCTCTCGTGCATGAAAGGATGTGGGATTTTAAGATCATCTTGGTCTATAGTGACACTATTGTAAAGCAGGATATCAAGGTCGATAATCCGGGGCCCCCATTTATGAGACTTTTTTCTGCCGAGCTCTTTTTCTATATCAGCTAATATGCCCAAAAGATCCCGCGGTTTGAGTTCTGTCTTAATTTCTATTGCCATATTGAGAAACTTTGGCTGGTTTTTGTCTCCCCATGGGTCTGTCTCGTAGAGAGAAGATTCTTTTCTGACAACGATGCCTTTTCCTGCAAGAAGTTTTATTGCACGCATACAGTTTGCTTTCCTGTCCCCCAGGTTAGAACCGATACCGATGTATACAATAGACATTTTTTAAAGAAAAATGCAATAAAGATAGTGCGGATATCTACAGAATTCCTGATATCCTCTTTACAGCCTCGTCGATCCTCCTTGCCGGAGCTGTTAAGGCAAACCTTATATATCCTTCTCCTGCTGCTCCAAAACCATTCCCGGGGGTTCCAAGTACCCCTGCTTTATCAAGCACATGTGTCACAAAACTCATGGAATTAAAACGGGAAGGCACCTTTACCCAGACATAGAAGGTCGCTTTTGGTTTTATGAGGTCCATACCCAGTTTCGTCAATCCGTTACAGAGAATATCACGCCTTTCCTGAAATGTTTTTCTGATACCCGAAAGGGTGTCCTGTCCCGTTTCAAGGGCAACAATAGCTGCCTCCTGTATAGCCTGAAAAACACCTGAATCAAGGTTGGTCTTTACCTTGCCGAGACCAGCTAAAACCTCTTTGTTGCCTACAGCGAACCCTATTCTCCATCCAGTCATATTATAGGTTTTTGAAAGCGAATGGAATTCGATACCAACATCTTTTGCACCCGGCACCTGCATGAAACTCAGAGGCCTCTTATCATAATAGATCTCAGTGTACGAGGCATCGTGGCAGACTATAATGTTATATTTCTGAGCAATCCTTATTATTTCCTGAAAAAATTCCAGGGGCGCTACCGCAGATGTCGGATTGTTCGGATAGTTTATGAACATAAGTTTTGTCTTCCGGAATACTTTTGCAGGTATCGCATCCAGATCAGGCAGAAAATCATTCTCTTTCATGAGCGGCATGAAAAAGCTCTCTCCTCCGGCAAATAAAGTGCCGATCGGATAAACAGGATAACCGGGTGACGGGACAAGTACGGTATCTCCCGGATTAACAAAAGCTAATGGAATGTGGCCGATCCCTTCTTTTGAGCCGATCAAAGACAATACCTCTGTATGCGGGTCGATTCTGACGTTGAATCTTTTCCTGTACCATTTTGCCACGGCTTCTCTGAATGAAAGCATGCCTTCATAAGACGGATAACGGTGATGTGCCGGTTTTTCAACAGCCTTCTTCATCGCATTCACAATCCTGGATGGCGTAGGGATGTCAGGGTCACCTATGCTCAGGTCTATGAGATCAGTACCCTTTCCGATCGCCTTCTGTTTCATTTGATCTATAGATGCGAAAAGGTAGGGTGGGAGATGTTTTATTCTTGCAGCAAGTTCAAATACAACCTTATTTTTCAAGTCTACCTCCTGTTTTTTTAATTGCTATATTATATACTATAGTCTCTTGAATAACTAAATGGAGTATTTTTTCAGGATGGAGACGTACTCTGCTATTCGAATCTTTGCCGCAGGATGAACTGAGATCCTCGAATTTAACAAGCTGCTTTTAGAAGAGATTTTTGAAAAGTATCCTGATGTTTTAAAAAAGCTGTACGATTTTTATCAGTGCCGTGTTCAGGATACGGTTGAAAAGGTGAAGACTAACCTAAAAAAATAGGGCACTAAAGATTTAGTGCCCTATCTTCATTAAAAAAACTATTTTTTCTCAACAGGTTTTGCTGCGGGCTCAGCCTTCTTTTCCATCTTTACAGGCTCAGCTTTCTTCGCAGCGGCCTTCTTTACTGATTTGGCAGTGTTTTTGCCGTCAGCCTCGGTGTACTTTGCTGTAACCTTATCACCGGCCTTAACGTCTGCGAGCATTTTGTCATCAACTGCGATGACAACGTCACCCTTCTTTCCCTTTACGGTAATGGTCTTGGCTTTTGCATCAACTGCTGTAACGTCACCAGAGACCTGCTTTACCTTAACTTTTACAGGAGCGGCTTTCTCAGCTGCAGGGGTAGCCTTCTTCTCTACCGGTGCAGGAGCTGCTGTCTTTTCTGCTGCAAAGGATACGGAAGTAATGGCAAATACAAAGAGAACTGAAACGATAATTGCGATTGCTTTCTTCATTCAAAATCACCTCCTTTCATTTAGAAATACACGGCATATTCTATAACCGTTCATTGTCACAAAGCAGTATGAATACAATAAGCGTGCCAGGGGGAAAATCATTTAAATACAGCGGCTTAAGGAAATGGACCTTTTCCCTATTTAGGGAAGGGTATCCTTTTTTGGGGAATGGAGATTCAGTTTCTCCCAACGGTACCAGAAGGTCTTATAACTCATCCCCAATAATTTTGCTGCCTTTGCAGCAACATTATTTGACTTGTGCATAGCCTTCTTCAAAAGGTCTTTCTCAAGATCCTCGACATTTATTCCTTCATCAGGCAGATCAAAATCGAGTATATCTTTCCCCTGGAAAAACCGCAATTCACTCTTTATATCCTTCAGACATATCTGGGCAGATTCACACATCAGCACCGCCCGCTCAGTAACAGATTCGAGTTGACGAATGTTCCCGGGCCAGTGATATTCCCTGAGCGCCTTTAAAGCGCTTTCTTCAATGCCTTTTACCCGTTTGCCAAATTCCTGATTGTATTTCGTGATAAAAAAATCTACCAGTTCAGGTATATCTTCTTTTCTCTCTCGCAACGGCGGAAGTTCTATGGTGATGACCTTAAGCCTGTAATAGAGGTCTTCTCTGAAACTTTTATTGATAATTTCTTTTTCAAGGTCTTTGTTTGTTGCCGCTATTATCCTTACATTTATCTTTATGCTTTCACGGCTGCCAAGCCTCCTTACCTCCTTATCCTGAAGCACCCGAAGGATTTTAGACTGAGTTAAGGCAGGGAGATCACCGATCTCATCAAGAAAAATGGTGCCGCCGTTTGATGCCTCAAAAAGCCCGATACTTCTCGATATGGCTCCGGTAAATGCCCCGGGCTCATATCCGAAAAGCTCACTCTCGATAAGGTTGTCGGGGATTGCAGCACAGTTCACTGCTGTAAAAGGCTTAGAGCGTCTGGGGCTGTTATAGTGAATAGCCCTTGCTGCAAGCTCCTTCCCTGTCCCGCTTTCACCAAGGACAAGAACAGTAACAGTGCTTGAGGAAACTTTTTTCATGACCTCTACTGATTCCACCATTTTTGGGGAATGCCCGATAATCCCTTCGATTTTGAACCTGTCAAATAAGGTCTTTTGGAGGTGCAGATTTTCTTTCAGCAGTTCCACCCGTTCAACAGCCCTTTTGACTGTTATAAGAAGCACATCCTTATCGAGTGGCTTTGTGAGATAATCAAACGCACCTTTCTTAATTGCCTCAACAGCAGAAGAAATAGTCCCATATGCTGTCATAACAATCGCCGGTGGCTTAAAAGGTTCTTCAGGAAGGGATTCAATGAGTTGTATCCCGTCCATGTTTTCCATTTTAAGGTCAGAGAGAATTACATCCGGTTTTATCTTTTTACTGACAAGAAGACCTTCTTCTCCGGATGATGCAGTATAAGTCTCATATCCTTCATCATCGAGTATTGTCTTGAGGATGTCCCGCTGCAAAGGTTCGTCATCTACTACAAGAATAACAGCCAATTATTCCTCCCTTAATCCTCGTTTTTTAACGGCAAAGATATCGTCATTGTGCTGCCTTTTCCCTCTGTACTCTGGAAATCTGCCGTGCCACCATGCTCTTCTATAAACCGTTTTGTCATGGCAAGTCCGAGTCCAAGCCCCGTGCTCTTAGTTGAAAAAAACGGATCAAAGAGTTTCGGCAGGTTCTCCTTTGAGACGCCAATCCCTGTATCCTCAATAATTATATAGGCCTTCCCGTTAGATACTTTTGTGGTTACCGTAAGGGTACCATTATCAGGCATGGCCTGAAATGCATTAATGATAATATTAAATATACATGTCCTGATTAATTCGGGGTCTGCAGAGAGCTTCGGAAGCCCTCCATTTTGAAAAGAGATTTTAATGCCGTCCTTTTCTGCCTTTGCCGAAACGAGAGAGATCACTTCATTAATAAGACCTTCGATATCGACATCCTGAAGAGTCACCTGCAATGATTTCCCGTAATCGAGGAAATCCCCTACCAGTTTATTCAGACGCTGTATCTCATGCTTTATGCTTGTTATTAGTGACTCGAACTTTTCCTTATCCTCACCCTGATTAGGAATATATTTCGTTTTCAGGTGATCAATCGACAGACTTATGAAATTGAGCGGGTTTCTGATTTCATGGGCGATGCTTTTCCCCAATTGCGCTATTCCTGAAAGGTGTTCTGCCTCACGGAGCTTCTCTTCAAGGGCACGCTCCTCCCTGAGTTTCTGAACCATATAATTAAACGTCTTTGTCAGTTCTCCGATCTCATCCTTCCTGTCTGTGGTGAGTTCAGGTGTCAGATCACCTGCTGCAACACTGCGTGCAGCATTGACGACATTATGGATCGGCTTTGTATACATCCATGAAAGGAATACAGAGAGAATAATACCGAGCCCGAATACCAGGGATGTTGCGACTATTCTTTTTATTGCATTACTCGCTAAAATCTCAGAAAAGTCTTCGACATTTATCTTCAGATGTATATAGCCATAATGCTCATTGCCTGCAACAACAGGCAGAATGACATTGTAGACCTTCCCCTCCTTCGAAACCGGCTCGCCAAGTTCTGCCTTTATAATGCGCTCTTTTCTTACACGGCCAACCTCTTCCCCGACTTTCATCGGGTTGGTACTTGCGATAATCTCATCAGCATTGCTGATAATCGAGATCTCTTTCAAGCCCTTGGCATTAAGCTTTTTGAGATAATTCTGAAGCTTCATCTCATCTGTTGAGCCTTTGCTTGTTACCTCTTCTACTCCAACCTGGATAGCCTTTGAGAGCTCTGCGGTCTGATTTTCGAGTTCTGACAGGAGCGCTTTTTCAGACTGTGCATACAGGAACTGCATGACCGAGATGAGAATAATACTGAGCAGAAGCATCATACCGATGAGTTTCTTATTGAGAGAAATGCTGAGAAAATATTCTTTGACAGACATTATAGTTATTTTATATAGGATATATCTCCATTAGTCAAATGTTATTCCACTTAACCATTTAAGCATAAAATCAGCAAATCTTGGTATAATACTATCAAATAGGTCGTTTGAATAAGTGGATTCATTTAATATTTTAACCTTATCTGATTCCCTCTCTTATCAAAACTACAAGGGAGTATAACTGCATATTGAGCTATGAGTGCCCTGGTTTTATATAGGCGCTGTTAAAAAACTTATTTTAAGGAGTAGCATGGAAAAAGAGGATATTTTTGAAGAGATTATAGATATGGGGAAGAAGCGTGGGAAACTAACGTATGATGAGATAAATGATGCTCTTCCCTCAGAATATTTCTCGATGAGTGAAATAGAAGAACTTATGGATCTTCTCCATGATGTCGGAATTGAAGTCGTTGATGAGCATGAGAATGACCTTGTAGAGGCAGACGTATTTGCTCCTGAGGAAGAAGAGGAATACGAAAAAACAGAGGACATTGTTCAAACATATTTCCACTCGATGGGTAATATTACAATACTTAAAAGGAATGAAGAAATAGAACTCGCCAAGAGTTTGGAAGAAGGGAAAGAGATAATTAAGGGGATAGTAACAGCGCTGCCTTTATATAAGGAAATAGAAGTAAAATTAGATGGAACGGACGAAGAGGACTTGAATCATTCAGAGGAAGAAAAAACCGATGAAGCTCTTGAAATGAGCCTGGAATCGCTTGACAATCTTATGATAAAAGTAGAATTAGCAGATAGAAAGATTGCAAGGTACGGAACTTTGAAAAAATTGAAAAAAACAATAAGTGAAAAAAAGAAAAAAGATATCAGTTCCGTAAAGCTTAATAGCATTGCAAAAGAAGTTCAGGATGAATATAAGCGGGTTGAATCAGAAGCAGGGGTCGGGATTGACGAATTAAAAGCCAAGTGGGATAGAATAACCAAAGCAAGAACCCTTGTCAGTGAAGCAAAGAATGAACTGATAACCCGGAATCTGAGATTGGTAGTTAATATTGCCAAGAACTATATTGGGAGGGGTCTCTCTTTTCTTGACCTTATTCAGGAAGGTAATATCGGACTTATGAAAGCCATAGATAAGTTCGACTATACAATGGGATTTAAATTCAGCACCTATGCAACATGGTGGATACGGCAGGGAATAACACGGGCATTAATTGATCAGACAAAGACTATCAGAGTTCCTGTGCATATGATGGAATTTTATAACAAGGTTACCAGAGCGTCGAGGGAATTAACACAGGAGCTTGGAAGAGAACCGAGCAAAGGGGAAATTGCGGAAAGACTGGAAATGCCAACCGGAAAAATCGAGGAAGTATTCAGGGCAATTCAGGACCCGATAGCGCTTCAAACTCCGATAGGGGATGAAGATTCAAAACTCGAGGATTTTATCAGTGACAAAGAAAGTCCTTCGCCATATGCTGATACAGAAAGAAACAATGTAACCGAGCATATATTGAGGGTCCTCAATACTCTGACCCCAAGGGAAGAGAAGGTAATAAGAATGAGGTTTGGTATAGGATTTGATAAAGACCACACCCTTGAAGAAGTAGGGAGGCACTTTTCTATTACACGTGAAAGAGTAAGGCAGATAGAGGCAAAAGCACTCAGAAAACTGAAACATCCAAACAGGCGGAGTGCATTGAAGATCTTGATAGGGTAGAACCAAATCTTTCAGGATTTGGTTCTTTGCTCTCTGCTGTTTTTTCTGTTACAATTCCCCATGTTTCTGCAGCAACTGATCAATGGTCTTACCGTCGGCAGTGTTTATGCGCTTATTGCTCTCGGTTATTCCATGGTCTATGGCATCCTTGAACTTATCAATTTTGCCCACGGTGAGATTTACATGCTCGGTGCATACCTCGGGATTATCTTTCTTGCATTTTTTACTGCTATCGGTCTGACAGCCTATAATCTTCCCCTTGCCTTAATACTGACTTTTGTATTGTCAATAATCTTCTGCTCTTCTTACGGGTTTACCATCGAAAAAATAGCATATAAACCGCTGAGGAATGCTCCCCGGCTGAGCCCGCTCATAAGCGCTATCGGGGTTTCCATATTCCTGCAGAATTATGTGATGCTCACACAGGGAGCTACAGACAAGGTTTTCCCGGCTCTCTTTGGGATTGCCGGATTTCAATTCATGTCAGTCAGGATGACCTATCTGCAACTTTTCATAATACTCTCATCAATAGTCCTGACGATTGCACTTCGTCTGTTTGTGAGAAAAACAAGGATGGGGAAGGCGATGAGAGCGGTTGCACAGGACAAGACAATGGCCTCACTCGTCGGCATAAACATCGATACTATCATCTCATTAACATTCATCATAGGTTCAGGTCTTGCAGCTGTTGCCGGACTCATGGTCGCAATGTACTATGGACTTGTGAACTATTCTATCGGGTATATGGCAGGCATTAAGGCTTTTACTGCAGCAGTATTAGGCGGGATAGGAAGCATCAGGGGTGCAATGTTCGGAGGCCTCCTGCTTGGACTTGTGGAAAGCCTCGGAGGCAGTTACATTTCAAGTGAATACAAGGATGCGTATGCGTTTGTGATCCTGATTATCATACTCCTTGTTAAGCCGGGCGGACTCTTTGGCAAGGCAGATTTGGAGAAAGTATAAAAGACAGTGAAAAGTGAAAAGTTAAGAGTTGAAAGTTCCAATATGAATAGCCCCCCATTACCCCCCTTTAGCAAAGGGGGAATGGGGGGATTTTTCGATAATAGATATTACATTGCAGCAAAACCACTCATCATTGCGCTCTGGTTATCCCTGCTTTTCCTGCCATTCAAGGGATTTAAAGCTGCAATCCTGTTCTTTGCGATTTTCTCTGTCCTGCTTGTCGCTTTAAAATTTCTTTACCCTTATAAAAAGATATTTACAGAAAGATTGCAGACACTCAGTAATGCAATTCATTCTTTATCTGTTAACAGTTGTATATCTCTCGCTATTCGTTGTGTCATTTTGGCGCTCATTCTTAGCATGCCATTTATGGTCAGGGATTATTTTATTGATGTGGCAATACTCGTGGGTATATATGTCATACTTGCACTTGGGCTTAATGTAGTAGTGGGGGTTACCGGCCTTCTGAACCTCGGTTTTGTGGCTTTCTATGCAATTGGCGCATATATATATGCTCTGCTGAATACAAAATTCGGAATAGGTTTCTGGTCAGCATTGCCTTTTTCTCTTATCCTTACATCAGTCGCCGGTTTCCTCCTTGCGATACCAGCCTTGCGGCTGAGAGGAGATTACCTTGCGATTGTTACACTGGGTTTTGGAGAAATAGTAAGGCTTATTCTGAATAACTGGGACAGCATGACAAGAGGCCCTAATGGAATCTCTGGAATTGCGCCTCCTGAGATTCTGTCAATATCATTCGGGAAGCTCTCACATTTCTATTATCTTGTCCTTTTGTTTGTTATCCTGACACTTTTCATAAACAAGAGAGTATATGCATCAAGGATAGGAAGGGCCTGGGTTGCTATACGGGAAGATGAAATAGCAGCCTCTGCCATGGGCATAAACACCACCCTGTATAAGCTCTATGCCTTCGCCTTCGGTACCTTCTGGGCTGGTCTTGCAGGTGCTCTGTTCTCAGGGAAAATGCAGTTTGTATCTCCGGAGAGCTTCACATTCATGGAATCGGTGCTGATACTCTGCATGGTCATCCTTGGGGGTCTTGGCAGCATCTTCGGGGTAATCTTCGGGGCCTTTATTTTAGTATTGCTGCCTGAAGTGCTGCGCGAGGTTCAACTATACAGAATGCTTGCCCTTGGTGTCGGGCTTGTGCTTATGATGATATTCAGGCCGCAGGGGTTGCTTGGAGGGAAAGGTGTATCTCTTAGAAGTTAGAGACATATCTATGCATTTCGGCGGCATCAAAGCTATCGAAGAGATGAACCTCAGGGTAAAAGAGGGTATTATAATGAGCATTATCGGTCCGAACGGAGCAGGAAAAACCACATTCTTCAACTGTCTCACGGGTCTTGCAAAACCTGCAAAAGGGACTATCCACTTCTCTGATACTGAAATTACCAGGCTCGCAACGTATGAGATTGCAAGGCTCGGCATATCAAGGACTTTCCAGAACATCAGACTCTTCAGGGAAATGTCAGTTATAGAAAATGTGATGGTTAGCCAGCACTGCAGGACACGATCGGGACTTATCGGCTCCATAACGCGATGGAAAAAATTCCGTGATGAAGAGAGAGAGGTAAGGGAAAAGGCCCTTGAATACCTTGACTTTGTTGGTCTGTCCGATTCTGCAGAAAACATTTCGGGCAATCTGCCCTACGGCGCCCAGAGAAGGCTTGAGATAGCAAGGGCACTGGCTGCAGAGCCTTCATTGATATTGCTTGATGAGCCAACAGCAGGAATGAATCCGCAGGAGACATCTGAGGTTATGGCCCTTATCAGGAATTTAAAGGAACTCGGCAAGACGGTTTTGATTATAGAACATGATATGAAAGTGGTCATGGGGATATCTGACCGGATCTCAGTGTTAGATCACGGTGTGAAGATAGCAGAAGGACTCCCTGCTGAGATAAAGAAAGACCCGGCAGTAATAGAGGCATATCTTGGGAAAGAACACTGAATAACAAAAGACAGTAGGTAGTAGACAGTAGACAGTAAACAGGAAGGATAAACAAAAAATATGGTTCATTCGTAAAAAGTTGAACAGCATCTAAGGAAAATAATGTCTGGATTCTCGCCCCGTCCCGAATGCTTTCGGGATGAGGTGACCCGCCTCCGCGGGAATGACAAAGAATAGGCATATATCAATGTCATTCCCCGACTTGATCGGGGAATCCAGGTTGTCTTCAAACTTAAATACGAAAGACTTAAAAATTTTATGATAGTAACGTACAACAAATAGCTAACATGCTTAAGCTCAATGGTATCCATACATTTTATGGTCCTATCGAAGCCCTCAGGGGCGTTGATATAGAAGTGAAACAGGGCGAGATTGTCAGCCTGATTGGAAACAACGGGGCTGGAAAATCAACGACCCTTATGACCATATCCGGCATACTCAAGCCAGGGGCGGGTGATATCGTATTTGAAGGGCAAAGCATCATGGGGATTCCTCCGCACAGGATTGTTGAAATGGGCATCAGTCAGGTGCCTGAGGGCAGGAGGATTTTCCCAAGGCTTACCATCAAAGAGAACCTTGAGATGGGGGCATATACAAAGTTCAAAGTTCAAAGTTCAAAGTTTAAAGTTCAATTGGACAAAATATTTGAGTTATTCCCGGTGCTCAAAGAAAGGCAGAAACAGCCGGGTGGAACCTTAAGCGGTGGCGAGCAGCAGATGCTTGCCATCGGAAGGGCGCTTATGTCAAATCCAAAACTTTTGCTTCTGGATGAACCCTCCCTTGGTCTTGCCCCGATCATCGTGAGTAAAATATTCAGGACAATAAAAGAGATCAACAGGGAAGGGGTTACGGTCTTGCTTGTCGAACAAAATGCACGCGCTGCACTCAAGCTTTCAAACAGAGGTTATGTGCTTGAGAATGGCAATGTGGCCCTTGAAGGCACTGCCGACAAATTACTTAACAATGAGCAGGTGAGAATGGCGTATTTAGGGGAGTAATGATAAAAACCTTCCACGACATAATCTTTCTTAATATTGATGAACTCGTAAAAAGTCGTCATTCCCGCGAAGGCGGGAATCCAGGGGCGCGCAACTTCTTGAAAAGAATGGATTCCCGATTAAGGACTTCGGGAATGACAGCCATGAAAAGGACTTTTTGCGATGTTGTCAATATTCAGAAATGGGTCTTTTTTTAATCTTGACAATTTGTATAACAAGATGTAAGGTTTAAAATATTTATATTTGTCCTGAGGTTTTATATGCTTTTGATTTCAGCTTAACTTTACAAAATTGAGAGTTTTGAACCTTTTCAGGCAAGCACCACCATGTCTCAATTGAAGGGTATTGATTCATAGCGAAACAAACTTTAGGAAATAAAATTAAATAAATAGGCAGGACATGGGGGGGCCATGAAAAAAAGTTCATTTGTTCTATTTATTGCGTTATCTTTAATCATTCTTTTAAGCAACGTATCCTACGCTATCACCATTGAAGCATCTCCCAGTCCAGCGCTGATCAATCAAAGTTTTACTGCCAAGGTAGCTGTACCCTATGTCTCATGCTCTCCGAAATGTGATACAGAGATTAATTTTGGAGATGATGCATCATGGACTATCCTCCAGGTTCCGCAAGGAGCCTGTGCAAGTGTCGGTGGTGCTGCATGTTTAGGTTCTGCATGCAATCTGAAAGCCGAACATATTTACAAGTCCGCAGGGAAATATACGATAACAGTACGATCCAAGGCACATTCCTGTACTACTAATCCTAATAAGCCTGATCCTGCAACCACCGAGATTGTAATAAATGCGCAGACAAGAACGACACAATCGCCTATACCGGTAATACAACCGGATGCAGGGCAACAGCCAGCATGTCCAACGCTGACCATTACCTCACCACAGACACTTACTTCAGGCACGGTGGGGAAGTCATACAGTTATCAGCTTCAGACAACAGGCAGTCAAGCGCCGATCGTATACAGCATAGCTACAGGTTCTTTACCTCCTGGTTTAAGCATGAGCCAGGCAGGAGTTATCTCAGGAACCCCGACAACCGGGGGCGTGTATTCATTTACAGTGAGATCAACAGACAACTGCATGTTACCGCAGAGCCCGTTTGGTGGCACGAGCGGCCCTAATACCGTACAGAAGACGTTTTCCATATCCGTGAATCAACCGCCACCACCACCTGTGGCAGCACCACCACCTGTGGCAGCACTACCACCCGCGGCAGCACCACCACCCGTAACAGCACCACCACCCGTAACAGCACCACCACCTTGTTTACCCCTGAGCATAACTTCAACTTCTCCACTTCCTGCAGGTACAGTGGGGCAGGGATACTCTATCCAGATCCAGATATCAGGAGGGCAAGCACCGATTACCTCCAGTCTTTTTAACGGAACATTACCCCCCGGATTAACCCTTAGTTCGTCAGGGATTATCTCTGGAACGCCAACAGGTTCTGGAATTTATGACTTTACAGTAAGAGCCGCTGACAACTGCATGTTACCGCCGAGTCTGGCCAGTAACATGAACGTCCCCAATACCGTACAGAAGGTATTTTCAATAACCGTAAATCAGCCGGTGGTGCAATGTCCAGCGCTGAACATCACCTCACCTCAGACACTTACTTCAGGCACGGTAGGGACGGCATACAGTTATCAGCTTCAGACAACAGGGAGCCAGGCGCCGATTGTATACAGCATAGCTTCAGGTTCTTTACCTCCTGGTTTAAGCATGAGCCAGGCAGGAGTTATCTCGGGAACCCCGACAACCGGAGGTGCGTATTCATTTACAGTCAGATCAACAGACAACTGTATGTTACCGCCGAGCATAGCCAGTAACATGAGCGTTCTTAATAGCGCCCAGAAGGTATTTTCAATAACCGTAAATCAGCCGGTGGTACAGTGTCCAACGCTGACCATCACCTCACCACAGACACTTACTTCAGGGACGGTGGGTACGGCATACAGCTATCAGCTTCAGACAACAGGGAGTCAGTCGCCGATTGTATACAGCATAGCTTCAGGTTCTTTGCCTCCCGGCCTAAGCATGAGCCAGGCAGGTGTTCTCTCAGGAACCCCGACAACCGGAGGCGTGTATTCGTTTACAGTGAGATCAACAGACAACTGCATGTTACCTTCGGGCCCAGCCAGTAACATGAGCGTCCCTAATGCCATACAGAAGACATTTTCCATAACCGTAAATCAGCCGGTGGTACAGTGTCCAACGCTGACGATTACCTCACCTCAGACACTTACTTCAGGTATAGTGGGTACGGCATACAGCTATCAGCTTCAGACAACAGGGAGTCAGGCGCCGATTGTATACAGCATAGCTTCAGGTTCTTTGCCTCCCGGCCTAAGCATGAGCCAGGCAGGTGTTCTCTCAGGAACCCCGACAACCGGAGGCGTGTATTCGTTTACAGTGAGATCAACAGACAA
>Ga0315273_10000248_pt1 | contig 52407 bp, 53 predicted proteins | sample YL17G02_0_MG_FD_205753 | JGI IMG/M metagenome (GOLD analysis project Ga0315273, IMG submission 205753) | Sediment microbial communities from Yellowstone Lake, YNP, Wyoming, USA - YL17G02_0 | ecosystem: Environmental > Aquatic > Freshwater > Lake > Sediment | place: USA: Wyoming | collected... | reverse complement strand
ACTGGGCCACGAGCTCGCGGAGATCAACCCGATGTTCGAGACTGCCATGATCGAGCGCGGGCTGTACAGCGACGAGCTGATCAAGAAAGTCGCGCAGTCGGGCAGCGTGCAGAACATAGCCGAAGTGCCTCCGGAGGTGCGCAACGTCTTCGTAACGGCGCTCGAGATCGACCCTGAGTGGCACGTGCGCATCCAGGCCGCGTTCCAGAAATACACCGACAACGCCGTCAGCAAGACAATCAACTTCAGCAATTATGCGACGCCGCACGACGTGGAGAAGGCGTTCATGCTCGCCTGGCGCCTGGGATGCAAGGGCATAACCGTGTACCGCTACGGCAGCCGCGAGAAGCAGATACTCAAGGTCGAGTCGGCGCAGCCGCGGAACCCGATGTCGCGGGAGCCGAACGGCAGCAGCGATTATCTTTACGCTCCGGCGGGGTACGGCTCGGCGCCGATAAGCGAGTCCGAGTCCTACCAGGGCGGATGCCCCAAGTGCACGCTCTAGGCCGCGGATTCTCAGAATGATTCTTATTTCGGTATGGACATCGGGCAATCTTCAACGGATTCGTCTTCCAGTGTGTCGTTGTAAGCTTCAACCGCATTGAGCGCGCCGTCCTGGCCCATGCCGAACGTGCCCGAATACCTGAGGATGAACTTCCTGCTGACGTCGAACATACGCCTCAAATCATTGTCCTCGACCCTGTCGACCGGTTCGAAATTCTCCCCGTCGACCAGTAGACCGTCTATCGTCCTGTTATTCTTGATGGTTCCGATGAAATTCACGAACCGCCCCTTGGCAGCCAGCCCATCCAGGAACCGCTTGTATTTCCCGTCGCATCTGCCGATCAGCCCTGCCAGGTTCTCCGGCCGCAGCCATTCGAGCTCGCTTTCTTTTTTCACTACGGCCGGAAAGGACGCATCGCGGATGCGATTCATTCTAATGTTTGTGGTAAAAAGTCTCTTGACTTGGGCCAGGCCTCCGCCCGCCCAGTTTTCTCCGAAAGACTCTTCGGAATAGGGCCTTTTGTAGATGTTCTCGGCGTTGTACTTGTCTATCCGCTTCTGTATCTGATCCGGTATCTTTGTTACCATCACGTACGGGGCGTGGGCGAGGCCGTTGTCCAGCATCATCTGTTCGTTGCGGACCTCCACGCGCAATGCCGAATCGGTGGTGATCCCTCCGCGCGGCGCCCCGTAATTGATGCCACGCATGCTTATGTGGCTTTGCCGGCTTATCACCGAATTACATATGGAGAAGCCGTTCCTGTATTCGATCGATGTCTTCCCGGTCTCCTTCAAACTCGCCTCGTTGACACCTGTGCCTTTGCAGTTCAACACGTTCATCTTGTACCTGATGGTTTCGTATTCAAGGTCCATCTGCGGGATTATCGTGTCCGAACACCTGCCGCCGTTCCTGAAAACAAGAAGCTCGTCGCACCCTTTTCTTTCCGAAGGCTCCAGGTACATGCTAGGTATCCACAGGTATCGGGTCAGCCTGTCCAAGGACCTGTTCATCTTCCTCGTTATCCAGTCCTGCTCCCAGACCACGTCGCTGTCGTCCGCGGGAGGGACGAGGGTTATGCTCGTCATTTCCTTGGGCAGGTTCAGGATGCTCTCGCCGGCCAGCCTGTACATGAAAAGTTATTGAACCGCCACTTTTTAATACGCGACCCTGCTAGCCGCTGCCAACGCAAAAGTCTTTTATCCTGACGTTTCCATGTCTTTTAGTATGGATTTTGTCTTCACGCTCTTGGGCGCAGTCGACATTCTCGCGGCCGTGCTGCTTTTCACACCGTTCTCGAACGCGCTCATGCTCTACCTGGCGGTGTACATGCTGGCGAAGGGCGGGTTCTTCTTCCTCACAGGCGTCGCGTCGAAGAGCATGGGCGTGTTCTGCACCGCGCTCTGCGTGATTGATGTTGCAACGGGCCTGATGCTCGGCGCCACGGCCATGGGGTACGTGGTGCCGATGCTAGGACTGCTGCGCTACGTCTCGCTTGCCAAGGGCTTTTATTGCTTCGTGGCTCCTATGTTCAGTTAATCCGCATGGCTGGTGCGACTATGGCGGCGAAAAGCAGCATGAAGGCGAAGAAGACGCGCGGCACCGTGTACGTGTTCACGGGCACCGGCGCGGGCAAGACCACTAACGCGCTCGGCATAGCCATGCGCTGCGTCGGCCACAGGCGCAAGGTCGTGGTCGTGCAGTTCATGAAGTGGTGGAAGAAGACCGGCGAGTACAAGATACGCGGCAGGCTGAAGCCGTATTACGAGATCCGCCAGTTCGGCCGCAAGGGATGGATAGGCCTGAAGAACCTCGACAAGCGCGACGTGGCGCTCGCGCGCAAGGGATTCGAGTTCGCCAAACGGGCAGTAGCGGAGCAGAAGCCCGCCGTGCTTATACTGGACGAGATCAACCTCGCGATGCACTGCAGGCTGCTCGGCACGCAGGAGGTAATCGACTTCGTCACGCACCTGCCGCCGGGCACGGACGCCGTGCTCACGGGACGATACGCGCCGGAGGATCTGCAGGACGCCGCCGACGTCGTGAACGTGATCATGGACTACAAGCATCCTTCGGACATGCTCGCGGCCGAGGGAATACAATACTAGCCGTCAAAAACTATTAATCCTCCGCGGAAGAATGATTTGTATGTCAGTCGTTGTCGACAAGGAGAAGTGCATAGGCTGCGGCCTGTGCGTGAGCATGTGCCCCGACGTGTTCGAGTTCAAGGACGACAACAAGGCGCACGTGAAGGCATCGGCGTGCAAGGGATGCGACGTCAAGCAGGTCGCGCAGAGCTGCCCTGTGCAGGCCATAACGGCGAAGTGAGCCGCGCACACTGGTCCTAGAAAAGCATCAGAGGCAGACCTTCCTCTCCTCGCCCACGAGCTCGATCAGGCGCGCCTTGTCCTTCGCCTTCCGGACGACCACGGTGTCGCCCTCGGACAGCTGCACCATCGTCGTGTTGTTGTCCGCGCACATCACCGCAGGCCCGCGGTTCAGCCTTATCCGCACTTCGGCGTTCTCGCCCGCGAAATGGTACTTCACGTCCTTGTTCGAGTTGTTCAGCGCGATGCCCATGCCTTTCGAGAACTTGCGGCCGGTGATGGTTCGGAAGTACGCCGTGCTGCCGTACGGAGTGGCAACGACGACGCCGTCGCCGATCACGTCCGCCGCAACGGGCTTGCCGTCGACGGACACGTCGAAGCGTATCGCGCACGTCGGCAGCGAGTGCGAGACGTTTATCTCGTTCAGCCCGACCAGCCTCTCCTCGCGCGAGCGGCTGCCGGCGGACACGACGCAGCCCTCGACCTTCATCTCCTCCGCGACCTTGTACTGCTTCTCCGCGAGCTTTCCGACGACCTCGCCGAGGTCGTGGCCGTCGCCGACCGCGCACTTGTTGCACAGCTTGCTGTGCTTGATGGTCAGCCGCGGCACGCCGGGATAGAGATGCTCCGCGACCAGTGCGGATCCGTCCCCGCCGATCGAGACGACGACGTCTGGCTTGAACTTGTCCAGCGAGAATCCGCGCCGCGACAGCTCGCGCTCGACCATCGCGTGCTCCAAGCCGACGACGGCGACCTTGGCCATGATTAGTAATTGGCCGCGGCGGACTTATGTTTAACGGCCGTAGCCGCGTATTGCAGCAATGGATTAAACCCTAACTTGCGTTAGAAATACATGGGCGAAGAGGCAGCCAGGGCGTACGTGGAGGAGATGCTGGGGAGCGCGGAGTCCGAAGGCCTCACGCCAGCGTGGCAGGCGTACAGGATAGCCAGGGCCATGGACGGCATAATCCGCGACATAGAAGACTGCGATCCCGAAGCCACGCTCAAAATTTATGGCAGTTTTGTCAGGCTGCAGCCGGAGGTCGAGGCCGTGATCCGCTCCGCCGGAGAGCCGTATTCAAAGCTGGACGCGCTCATGGAAATCGAAGGCATGTACAGGAAGATACTCGAGGACGAGCGCGGGCTGAAATCCTTCAGCATAATCGACGCCGGGCACATGGAAGACAAGCGGTCCGGCTTGGACAACGGCGGCATGGTCCATTTCCTTGACACGCTGTTGATCGTGCACGGGCTGGCGGACGGGAACGATCCCGATACGCTGCTGGAGTTGTTCTTTGATTTCGGGCTGACTCCGTACTATTCGCCTCTGCACGCCGGCATCGACACCAGCATCGGAAATTTCATCTACAGGCTGTCCGACCGGGTGCCGGAGGAAAAGAGGAAGCGCATCACGCTGTACCCGTCGCCGGGCGGCTCGCTGGTGTGCTATGAAGACTACGACCCGGAGAACCCCACAAGGTGGGACACGCTCGAGGACTTCCGCAGGGAATGGGAGAAGAGTCACACTGCCATACCTGCGTTCGAAAAGTCGCTGCCCGAAGGCGTGGCCGGGATGTACAAGCTCCCGAAGAGGATGCTTTCCGCAATCGAAGGCTGATGATGTTCAGCGTCCGCGCGCCGCCATCGCCTTGCGCACGCGCTCCTGCGCGATCTCCATGGCCGCGTCGCGCGTGTCCTTGCCTTCCTTCGACGCCTTCTCCAGGACGAGGTGCGTGTTCTTGCGCACGCGCTGCTCGACCTCCGCGAACATGCGTTCGGGCGTGCCGCCGACGTACTCCACGTAAGACGAGATCACGCCTCCGGCGTTCGCGACGAAGTCCGGCACGATCAGCACGCCCTTCTGCGCCAGCTTGCGCTCGATCTCGGGCTTTATGGGGATGTTCGCCGCCTCCACTATTATCCGCGCGCGCACTTCCTGCCAGTTCGCTTCCGTTATCACGTCGGGCATCGCGCCGGGTATCAGCACGTCGACCTCAAGGCCGAACAGCTTCTCCTTCGGCATGGCATTCCCGGGCTTGTAGTTGTGCACGGCGCCCGTGTCGGCCTTCACGCGCTCGAGCTTCGCGATGTCCAGGCCTTCGGCCGCGTGTATCAGGCCCTTGCTGTCGCTCACCGCCACGACGCACGCGCCCGCCTGCGACAAATACTTGGCCGCGAAGCTGCTCACGTTGCCGAACCCTTCGATGGCCACGGTCGCGCCCTTGATCGGAATGCCGGCGTGTTCGAGCGCGACTGCTGCCGAATGATAAACGCCGAATCCCGTGCTTCCGAGTTCGTGTGGTATGCCGCCCATGTCCGCGGGCTTTCCCGTGCACGACTGCATCGAGCCGTTCTCCTCGGCGAACCAGCGCATCTCCTCCTCCCCGCTGTTGATGTCCGGCGCCGCGACCCACTGGTCCGGGCAGACGGCCTTCATCGCGCGCGCGTACGCGCGCACCATCCTCTCCTTCGCTGCGCTGTCCTTGCCCACGTCCGACGGCAGGACCATGCCGCCTTTCGCCCCGCCGAACGGCAGCTCGGCCATCGCGCACTTCCACGTCATGGTGCGCGCGAGCTTGCTCACCTCGCAGGCCGTCACGCCGGGCGTCATGCGTATGCCGCCCTTGCCCGGGCCGAGCGCTGTGTTGTCCACGACCACGAAGCCCCGCATGCCCGACGCCGCATCGTAAACTTCCAGGATCTTCTCAGGCCCGAACTCGTCGAGCTCTATGCCGCAGTCGGTCTTCGTCGCCATGAAAAACACACCTCAGTCCTTCTTCGCCTGCTTGCTCCAGTCCGCGACGTACCTGCTCTCGAAACCGTGGATGTGGTTGTACGCCGACAACGCAGCTTTCGCGCCGTCTCCGGCCGCGATTACGATCTGCTTGAACGGCGTGTCCGTCACGTCGCCCGCAGCGAACACGCCCGCGTGCGACGTCTCACCGTTCTTGCCCGTCATGACCTGCCCGTTCTCGTCCAGTTCCACGAGCTCGCGCACGAACTTCGTATTGACGTCAGAGCCTATCTCCACGAAAACGCCTTCTACCTTCAGCTGCGTCTTCTTGCCCGTCTTGCGGTTCTCGACGTCCATGGACTCGACGAAATTCTTCCCGCCGATGGCCACGGGCACCGAGTCGAGGACGAACTCGACGTTCTTCAGCTTCCGCGCTTTTTCGACGGCGTGCTCGAACGCGCGGAACTCGCCGCGGCGGTGCACGAGGTAGACCTTGCGCGCGACCGGGCTTAGCACTACGGCGGCGTCAAGCGCCGAGTTGCCTCCGCCCACGACTGCGACGTCCTTGCCCTTGAAGAGCGGCGCGTCGCACGTGACGCAATAACTGACACCCCGTCCGACGAAGCCCTCCTCGCCCGGCACTCCGAGGCTGCGCGGCGTCTTGCCCATGGCCAGCACGACCGTGCGGCCGAGGTAGTCGTCGCACTTGTCCCCGCCGCACGCCTTTGCGGCGAACAGCGCCTGCCCGCCTGCGCCCTCGGCCTCGGCAAGCTCGGTGACGTCCTTGATGACTATCTCCGCGCCGGACTTGCTCGCCTGCGCCTGCATCGCCTTCACGATATCGCCGCCCGCGACCTCCTCGAACCCGGGATAGTTCTCGATCGACTTGATGCCCGCGATCTGCCCGCCGATGTCCTTCGACAGCACGAGCGTCCGCAGGTTGCGGCGCGACGCGTATATGGCGGCAGTCAGGCCTGCAGCCGAGCCGCCTATGACGATGACGTCGTACACTTTCCCCAGGGCGTCGGCCTTCACCTTCCTCGGCTTCTGCGCAGACGCCTTGGCCAGCGCGGCGTCGATGCGCGGCACGTCGAACCCGGTGATTATCTCGCCTCCGATGTCGAGCACGGGCACCCGCATCTGGCCGCTTTTCTCGATCATCTCCTGCGCTGCGTCGTGGTCCTCGCCGACGTTGACGTCCTCGAACTCCACGCCTTTGGCGCGGAGGTAGTCCTTGGCCGTGTGGCAATAAGGACACTGCTCCGTGCTGTAGACCCTGACCTTCATAAAATCATCTTCGTTTTCCGAAATAAATTATACTGTAATCTATTAGTTCGTTAGGATTTATGAATTTGCAGCCGCTCAGGCCGGGACCGTGCAGCCAGCTTCAAGCGCGAGGGTCGCGAGCGGCTTCGCGCCGTATGACAGCTCGCCGCCTATCTTCCACGCCGGGTACGCGGTCACGCCCGCGTCCTTGCACGCCTGCGCCTGGCCGTCGCCCTCGGCGCACTCGACGTACGTGACGTACTGGAACGAGTCGCCGAACATCTCCTTCTGGTCCGCGCAGTGCGAGCACCACGATGCGCCGTACATCACCGCTCCCTTCTGCGTGAGGCACTTGGCCAGCGCGTCGTACTGGCCAGCGCCAGGGTCGACGATGCCGAAGCTGCCCGTGAGATAAGAGCCTACGAAGTAGAGCGCCACTATCGCCGCTGCGGCCACGGCTGCGATCTTCAGGTGCTTCATGCCGATTTGCATGGATAGAACTCTCCTTTTAGGTTATTTAAGCCTAGTCCCTGACGTACCAAGCGGCCGCTATGAATATCACGGCGAGAAGCGCAAGCAGCGAGTAGGCGTTCCATTCAATCATCGCGGAGAAAAGCAGGATGATCACGGCGAACGCTGTGAGCGCCTGGTCCTTTGTCAGAGGTTTGTTTTGTCTGCTTTTGCGCGGCATGAAGTCAGCTCGTTCCGATGGTCAGCGTCTCCTGGACTTGACCAGCATGTAGGCCATCGCCAAGGCGAAGGCCGCGACTATGACGACCGCGGCGTAGTCCTCCAGCGTCAGTATGCACAGGCCGGCTATCGTAGTGATCTCGCACGCCCCGCCAGGGTTGCACGTGCCGAAAACCACGAGGTTGTAGAGGCTGTACGCGCTGTACAGCGTGCTGGCGAAGAACGCTATTGTGAAAAGAGTGGACAGCACGTCGAAGTGCCTGTACAGGAAGCGCGCGACGCCCGGCGCCCGCGGCAGCAGCCTGCCGACGAGCTTCGACCTTATCCTGCCGTCAAGATCGGTCTCGCATGGCCTGAACGTCAGTCGCAGGAACGTGCAGCGGAAGGCCTCTTTCGCAAGCTGCCTGTATTTCGCGGAGAAAACGCCGAGTACGGCGAAGACGAAAAGCGCTACGATGCATATCATATGAACACCCGATCAGCAGCTGCTCGATGCGGTCGACGCGCCGCTGCCGGCGTACGTGGCGGAGAACGATGTCGCGGCCTGCGCCGTGTTCAATGCAGTGGAACACGCGGACGGCTGCGATGTGAACCCGCAGCACAGGAGCGTCTTTACTGCATCAGCGGTGCGCCCGCCGAAGTCGAACTCGCTCACGGTCTCGCCGTTCATTATCATCGTGGGCGAGCCGCTGACGCCGTACGTGCCGGCCTTGTCAAAGTCCGCCTGGGCGTACGCCAGGCCCTTCGAGCTGTCGGTCATGCACGTGCTCAGCTTGGCAGCGTCAACGCCCGCGGACGCGAGGCAGCTGTCCGTGGAGCCGCTGGCCTTGATGTAGCAAGAGACATACGCCCAGTACTTCGTCGCCTGCTCCTCGCGTATGCATATCTGCCTGAGGTTCTCCTGCGCCTCGGCGTCGCCGTGCATCGACGTTATCGCTCCGTTCGTCACGGCGCCGATGTAGCGGACCTTGATGTTGTCCGCGAGGCTCGGGACGTTGCTCACGACCTCGGCGAGTATGCGCTGCATCTGCAGGCCGTACGGGCAGCCCGCGACGACGAACGCGTCCAGCTGCGCGGCCGCGGCCTTCGGCATGTCGGCGCAGGTCTTCTTAGGCTGCGTCGTTGTTGTCGTTACAGCCGCCGTGGTGTCGTACGGCGCTGACACGAACAGCCACTTGCCGTCCTTCGTGACATAAATGTCTATGTTGTTGTTATTGTATTTTGTCGTGACCTTGTACATGTTGTCCGCGAAATCCTCGGTCGACACGAATGTCGCTGTGCCGGACTGGACGAGGTTCTTGTTGATGTAATCTATCGCCCTCGTCCCGGCCTCGTTGGCTGTAAGCACGGGTGCGCCAACACCGCCGATAGCGCCCGTGACGCCAGTCCCGGGCTGCCTGAAAAGGAGCAAAGCGGAAGCTATCAGCAGGAAAATCGTCGAGGCTATCCAGACCTTTTCAGGCACGTGCGGTACCTTGAAAACAATCGTCTTGCCCTCGTCAGGTTTTTCCTGTCCAGCCATCGAACCACTCCTTTAATAGTCTTTTATTGCGCGCTTAATCTTATAAACGTTTCCGCGAGCCCTTTTGCCCCGTTCGCGCCTATGCAAGCTTCGCTATCTCCTCGGCCTCTCGACGAAAACGGCCGCCTCTTCCTTCGTGATGTAAACCTATTTTTCTAGTAACCCAGACATTAAATATGCGAAATGGCATTTCCAGCATAATAGCAACCATTCTCATGCTGGTCATCACCATCGCCATGGCCGGAACTGCATGGATGTTCGTGTCCGGCGTGTTCACCTCCACGACCGCGACCGCCTTCAGCATAGTCGACTCGTACCAGGACACTGTGACGATAAGGAACGACGGCACCGCCCCCATAACCTCGTTCAGCACTGCTACCGTGGACGGCCAGCCGGCAAGCATAGCCGTAGTTACAAACGTGCCCGGGTTGGTCGGCTACTGGAGCTTTAACGACGGGATAAATCCCACTGCTGATAATTCCTGGAACGGTAACAAGGGTGTACTTGGAGATAACATAGTCCAAAATCCCAGCTTTGAAAGCGGCGGCCTAAGCTGGAGTTCTGGCTCTGGCGTTGCATATGATAAATTTTCGTATGTGTACGATGGCGTGTATTCGATGAAAGAGAGATATGACGGCGCAGTAACCGATTCAAATATCAAGATTGACTCGTCCTCGGATTATACAACTCTCCTGCCGAATACGAATTACACCGTTTCGGTCAAGATCGATGTTCCCCAACCGTTCAAGTACAGCCTGGGCAGGGACGTGCTTCTGTCCGTCGGCGAGTACGATGCTTCCAAGAACAATATAAGGTACCCGTATTCCAGCGGGGCTCTGCCTGGTTGCGGAGCGAGCTACGGGGGATGGGAGGTTGTTAACCTCGGAAAGACTGAGGGGTGGGTCCAGCTGTCGAACACGTTCACGACCTGCCCCAACACCGCGTACGGCAGGGTAAGGCTCGCAATCGCCGCCAACGGCAGCGATGCCTACTTCGACAACGTATACGTGAGTTCCAAAGCCCCGGTGTTTAGCAACGATTGCAAGTTCGGAAGCTGTTTGAAGTTCGACGGAGCGAACGATTATGTCAACATTTCCGATAGTTCTGGTTCTGTCTTCAACCCCAAGCAGGGCAGCTTCTCCATTTCAGCTTGGATAAAACTTAACAGGCTCCCAGCCAGCCCCAACGATTATGTTATATCGGAGAAGAATGGAGACGTTGCTGCTTATACTTTTTTTGTTTCTTACATTAATTCAAGGTCCGGTTTATTCCTACAAGACTCTTCTTCTATCTATAGTGAAGTTGACGGTATTACTAGTCTTCAGCTTGGCAACTGGTATCATATTGTCGGAGTGAGAAACAAAGCAACAGGCAAGACATACCTGTACGTTAATGGTGTTTTGGACAATCAAGCAAACGACCCCACAGGCAATATTGATATAACATTGGATTTGTTTGTTGGTGGTGGTTGGGGTTATGGTTATTTCAACGGCACCATCGACGAGGTGAAAATCTACAACCGCGCGCTAACTCAGGGGGAAATAAGCTCCCTCCATTCGAGCCTTGTCCCGGCGGGGCAATTGGCAACAATAAAATTCTTAACGCCTTTGTCCCCGGGCACGCACGCAATCAGGATATGCACGCCCGGCGCATGCCAGACAGGATACTTGACCGTTGTCTGATGTGGCCGACGAACGCAGGACTAGGCAAGCGTCGCTATCTCCTTCAGCCTCTCGACGAACACGGCCGCCTCTTCCTTCGTGTTGTACAGGTACAGCGACGCGCGAGCAGAGCCTTTTATGAGGTTGTTGTTGAACCACGAGTGCACGCAGTGCGCGCCTGATCTTATCATTATGTTCGCGGAATCGTCGAGCATTATTGCTATGTCGTGAGGGAACATGCCTTTTATATTGAAAGAGAGGATGCCGCCGCGCAACTGCGGAGGGTACCGGCCGTTTTCATTCGGACCTATCATCGAGAGGCCCTTGATGTCCTTTATGCCGTCCGTTATTATTTTGTTCAGCTCGATCTCGTGTTTTTCAATTTCGTTCAGAGACCCAGCTTTTTCTTTCAAATATTTTATCGCGGCCGCCAGCCCGATTGCGCCCGCGTAGTTCTGCAAGCCGGCTTCGAACTTTTCCGGAGGATTCAGGAAAACGCACGAGTCGTATGTCGTGTCCTTCACCGTATCGCCTCCCACGAGGAAAGGCTGGAGTCTTTCGAGGAGTTCGTATTTCCCATACAATACGCCTATGCCGCTGGGGCCGAGCATCTTGTGGCCAGAAAATGCGAGAAAATCGACATCCAACTTGCGAACGTCTGCTTCTCTGTGCGGCACACTCTGCGCGCCATCCAACATGACTAGCGCTCCTGCGTCGTGTGCAACTTTTATGATTTTCTCGACCGGCAGTGTGTACCCGTCCAGGTTGGAAGTATGAACCACCGAAACCAATTTTAGTTTTCCCTTGAACTCTTCTACCCTTCTTTTGAATTCTTCGAGGTCGAACAGCATCTCAGGAGTTGAGTAAATTATACTGTGGGTGATTTTTTTCTTTTTGGACAGTATTTGCCAAGGCAGGAGATTTGAGTTGTGCTCGCGGTCGCTCGTTATGACAACGTCGCCTGGATTGAAATCAAAAGAATTCGCCACAAGGTTTATGCCTTCGGTCGTGTTGCGCGTGAACACTATCTCTCGCGAGTCCTTTGCATTTATGAACTTCGCGACTGCTTCTCTGGATTGCTCGTACTTCTCCGTGACCATCTCGCCGAACTTGTGTATGCTCCTGCCCGCGCAGCCCGGATACTTGTAATAGTACTCGTCCATCGCCTCCATGACCTGCCTCGGCCGCAGCGACATGCACGCGTTGTCGAAGTAGATCACGGGCTTGCCGTTGAACTTCTGCTGCAGCGCCGGGATGTCAGCGCGTATCTTGTCGACGTCCATGTGAGCACCGGGAGCGTTGTTCGCTTGCTTTATTTTATAACGGTGTTATAATTTAAAGCTGCCGTTTGGCGATTCCGGAGCAATCGCATAAGGCGATCACACGTCCGACGGCGCGGGCAGGCAGAGCATCGGAGAAGCGTTAGTGTACAAGTCTTTGACTCTCAGCGTTATGCCAGCATTGGACATTATAAACCCCTGATGTTGGCACGCGTAACCTTTCCCTTTGAGATATTCGTGCACTGGTCTCATCGTGTTCCCGGGAAAGGCGGCGCGGTCGAATTTCGGGTCTGACAGGTCCCGGTATTTCGGCTCGCCGCGGTTCATGTCGTCGAATATGCTCTGGGCAACCGAAGGGTTCGAGAAGTCGAACTGGTTTTCATCGAGCTTGATGCTGCAATTGCCGGCGTGGACCGGGCTCCACAGGACCTCTACGGTGGTAAGCATATCTAGGAGTCTGACAGGCGACGTTTAAATAGTGCGCGGCGCTGGCGGGCCGCGGCGATCAGAAAGCTATATAAACCGGCGCGGGCAAGAACATTTCGGCGAGCCGGCCAGGTAGCTTCGGCCCGCGGTCAAACGCGGGCTGAGGAATTTCCATCCATCGAGGGGGCCGCGCGAGCGGCACGCCGAGAGGCGTCCGACCATATCAGAAACGGCACCGCGCCGAAAGGCGCGGATGAAACGGATGGGAGGCTCCGGTGAGATGCAAGCTTTAAGCGCTCAGACAAATGCTGCCTAAGCCCGCGCCGAGAGGCAGAGGCCGAAACAGAAGATGGGATATGGCCGGCACGCCGCCAATTTTCCTGCGCCGCGGCCTACGAAGCGCTCTTAACCTTTGCTTTCGAAAGCATAGTTATGGCAGGTTCGGCTGAGACCGAGCTTTACGACGGGCACGTCATAGTAGAAGAACCCCTGCCATACTTTCCTCCGCACCCGCGCAAGGTCGCGCTGAAGCTCTCGGCCGGGATACCGCTCGACCAGCAGGGCGGGAGCGTCACCATTGGTTACGCGCTCGAATGCAACGACAGAGACATGGACATATGCATAAATGAAGGGTTCTACCGCGGCGGGCTCAAGGACGCGATAAACGAAATCGTGGACAAGATACTGGGCAACGGCGACTACTGCACGCAGAGGGTGCTGCTGGTGAATGGCGGCGGAGGCATAACGCGTGTCCTGCAGAACTTCACCGGCAGACAGAAACGTTAATTAACCTTCGCGTCGAAATAGAACAGAGATGGTTCCATGGTCAAGAAGGATCGCGTGTACATGCCCAGCGGGTCAGGCGGGCTTCTGCGCTTCGGCGAGGAGGGCGAGGAGAAGTTCAAGCTCAAGCCCCAGTACGTCATCTACGCTGTCGTAGCGCTGGTCGTGTTCGAGCTCGCGATAAAGATGCTCCTCCGAGCCTAGGCAGCCGCGGACGAAACCGTTTTTCTTCTCAGGCGCCAGATAATTATCATGCTTCCCAGCGGAAGGCGCCTGTTCCTCTGCGTGTCCGTACTCCTGGTCGTCTCGGCCGTGCTCGTCAGCGGATGCGTGCAGCAGCCGAAGCCCGGTTCCAACGAGACCGGCGGCACGCCGTGGGGCGGAAGACCTGGCGGCGAGGGCGGCATGCCGGCCAGTGGGCAGGGATTCGATACGGCACCGCTCGACGCGTCCAAGCCGCTGCAGGGCCCCCCAGTGGCCGGCGAGAACAGGACGCTGAAGCTGGGCAACGTCGACGTCAGCTATTATTCGGTCGCGGCCGCATATCCTATGCTGTCGATGGGCGCGGACTTTTACATCCATGCAAGTAACGCGGGCGCGTCGGCCGAGACGTTCAGCATAGCGCAGGCCGGCCAGACTCCGAGCTGGAACCTGCACTTCTTCGCCTTCCACCCTAGCAATATCACGCTGCAGCCCGGCGAGTCGCGCTCGCTTCACTACTTCGCGTCGCTCGACGCCGAAGGCCAGTTCGACATGAGGTTCGACCTCTGGCAGGGAGCCGGCAAGTCCGACAATGTCACGGCAACGGCGACGTTCTACGGCGGCACGCAGCAGGACTCGAAGCTGGCATTCGACTCGGCCGTTTACGGCTACGTGCGCGACGCGGCAACGGGCAGGCCAGTGCAGAACGCGCAGGTGGAGGTGACGCTCTTCAGCGGCCGCGAATCGTCGCGCGCCACTACGGACTCCGAAGGCAGGTACGCGGTGACCGTCGCCAGCATAGAGGCCATACGCGCGTTCTTCGGCAAGCAGGACACTTCATATTCGTCGTTCAACTACTCCGCCATCGTCCTAGCCGACGGCTACGAGTACTCGTACACGGCCGGCATAGCGCCCGCGCGCGGCGAGAGGCTCGAAGTGGACGTCAAGCTGCAGCCTGCGGCTGCGAAGCCGGCGTACAAGCTCGCGTGGGAGCGGAACGTCAGCGACTATTACGGGTTCTTCTGGGCCGTGGCCGACAGCGGATGGACGCGCGTGGTCGCCTCGCAGGCCAAGCACCCGCCGGAGATCGGCAAGGCCACGAACTTCTACCTTTTCGACGCTAACACGGGCGCGCAGCTGTGGGCGTATCCCACGGGCAACGAATGCTGGGGCATAGACATCTCGCGCGACGGCACCACGGTGGCGGCAGCGTGCCACGACAACTATGTGTACGTCGTGAACGCGGCGGACGGCACGCTGAGATGGAAGAGCGACGGCGGAGGCATGGACCGCGAGGTAGAGCTGTCGCACGACGGCACGCTGCTCGTTACCGGCCCGACCAAGGCCGCGGACGGCAGCGGCGCGTACGACTTCGCCCTGTTCAACGCCACGGACGGCACGATCGTGCACGGGTTCAGCGGCCAGGACAACTGGCTGAGGAACGCCAAGTTCACCGCGGACGACACGAGATTCGTCGTGGGCCTTTCAGGCGGCTACGTCGCGATGTACGACACGGCCGGCGGCAGCAAAATCTGGGAGAACTACGTGGGCGAGTTCCCGCTCTTCCTCGCCGTCGATGCCAGCGGCAACACTTATGCCACGGGCAAGGGAAGGACGCTTTTCTCGTTCGACGCGGCCGGCAAGACCAGGTGGAGCATGCGCATGCCCGACCACACCTCGGGCACGGGCGCGATAACGCCGGACGGCTCGCGCGTCGCTGTCGGCACGGTCGGCGGCTGGACGTACTACATCGACGGCGCGGACGGACGCGTGCTGTGGCGCGCGCGGCCGGACGGCGGCGGGGTGGAGAGCACCGGCCACAACGGCGTGTCCATCAGCGCGGACGGACGCTACGTCTCCGTGGGCTACGGCCCCGACAACCGGCTGATCGTGTACAACGAGCACGGCAGCGCGGTCTTCGACACGACCGCCGCCGCCAACACTGACCCGATACTCGACGGCAAGTGGGCGACCGTGGGCACCACGTCCAGCATCAGCTCGCAGCGCGCGGTCATGTGCACGTACACGTCGTCGGACGGCAGCCGCATAATAGCCGCGTACGGCGACGACTACGTGCGCGCGTTCTCCAGGCAGTGAGCCGAAATGGCGCAGGACATCTTCATCGGCACGGCAGGCATACCCGCTTCGGCGAAGGGCAGCGGCGCTGTCGAAGGCGTGCGCCGCGTGGCCGAGCTCGGGCTGGCGGCGATGGAAGTGGAGTTCGTATACGGCGTCAACATGGGCGCGGCCGCGGCGAAGGAGCTTGGAGAAGCGGCGCGGGAGGCGGGCGTCCGTCTGAGCGTGCACGCGCCGTACTATATCAACCTCTGCGCCGACGACCGGAAGAAGCTGGCGGCGTCGAAGAAGCGCATCATGGACAGCGCCGAGCGCGGCGAGGCAATGCACACGAGCGTCATAGCCTTCCATCCCGGTTTCTACGGCAAGCTCGATAAGGCCGAGGCGTTCGACCGCGTGGCAGCGGCGTGCACGGAGCTGTCGGACAACGCTCCGAAGAACGTAAAGCTCGGTTTGGAAACGACGGGCAAGTCCGGCGCTTTCGGAACGCTCGATGAGATAGTCGAAATCTGCAAAAGCGTGCACGGCTGCGTGCCTGTCGTGGACTTCGCGCACGTCTACGCGCGCCAAGGCGGAAAGATAGATTACGGGAAAGTTTTCGACGCGCTGGAGCCGCTGAAGCTCGAGCACGTGCACGCGCACTTCTCCGGCATCGAGTACACCCCGAAGGGCGAGCGCAACCACGTTCCCATCGGAAAGCCGCCGTTCAAGCCGCTCGCGCAGGAGATCCTGAAGCGCAAGCTCTCGATAACGCTGATATCCGAGTCCCCGCTGCTTGAGATGGACGCGCTGCGCATGAAACGCGTGCTCGAGCTGCTGGGACGCGCGTTCTGAAGGCTTGCGGAAAGTTTATATCCTTTGCGAGCGAATTTCATCTTCGGTGGTTGTTGGATGAAAGGAAAGGACAGGAGAGGTCTGATAGAACATATAATCGATACTGCCGAGGCCAGTGGAAATGATGTTCCTTCGTATGCTATTCTTGCAAAGCTTCCGCCTAAAGAACTTTTGAAAATGAATGCGGCGGACAAAACTGCGCTTTCGAGAAGCACTGCCCAGAAAGGCCCCACATCTGTTGGCGCGTACTGCATGACTCTGGCCGACTGCGCTGTAATCACAAGCTTTGAAGTCCCGTACACCAAAGTCGAAAAACTGGGGTCGTACATGAAGAGGGGCACTTTGAAGCGCGTGCTCGGCGAGAGGTCTGACGCTCACATCAGCGAGCTGAAGGAGATAATCTACAAGTAGCGATTTCAGACGATGTTTACCGAAGCTTTCTTTATTTCGTCGTTTTCCTTCAGTATGGATTTTATCGAATAGTAGAGCGTGAAAGGCTGGGAGACGTCCTGCATCCTCTCGCTGCCTTTCAATGACATTATCCTTTCCATCGCATCGCGTGGCAGGTCGCTTCTGTGGTTGTACTTGCGCCATGCGCCGTAATGCCCGTTCTGGCAAGTCTCCTTCGTCAGGGGTTCCAGCATGTCCATCAGGTGGAAAGTGTGGTTCTTAGTAATCTCGTCCGGCTTTAAGAACAATCCGCCCGACAGCCCGCTTTCCAACACCGTCACTAGGTTTTTCTTCGTCTCGTCGGAAGGAGCCTCAAGGTTTTCCAGTTTGAGGAGCTCCAAAACGGTTTCCGAACGGTCATATATGCCGATTATGGTCCAGAAAGTGTCGGCGGAAAAATCGGTAATATTGTATTTCTCCGAGGGGGATTTCGCCAGGTTGTTCTTCTCCAAACGGTTATTCACTACGGCGTTGGTCGTTTTTTCCAGGGCTTCGACCAGATTGTCAGTGTATTTGAACCGCACGGCGACTCTTTTCAAATAATCTTGATTTTCATCCAGTTCGCTTAGCTTGGACTGGTAGTTTTCAAGCCTCATCAGCGCGGCCCTTACAGGATGCAATTGTTCGTGTATATCGATCTCGTCCAAGTCCCGCGGGTCGTATCTTTTCGCCTTTGTCCTGTACACGTCCGTAACGTCCCACAGCGTGCGGCATAGCTCGAATTCGCGTTCGAATTCGCCGCCTAGCTTTTCGCCGATGTCTAAGCCGTTCATGTGAGCATCACCGATGTTATTTTCACTTGCCAACGCGCTTGTCCCATGCGTATCCGTTCGAAGACGCGACCATGCACCCTAGCGTCGCCATAGTTCCAATAATACACAATACCGAACGTTTTTAAACCTTCCTCTTTTTAAGCAATGCTGCGGATAAAGTTTTGCTTTTTATCTTCGACCGGCACAAATTGTATTAGCGTCCCTGGAAGGTGCCGGCCATGAAGAAGTTCGAGTTCCTAGACATCAGCACGGCCGACGTGGCCGCGGCGGCGTACGGCCGCACGCTCAACGAGGTTTACGCCAACGCGGCCATGGCGCTGATGGAAGTGGTCACGGACACGCGCAAGGTCAGGGAGACGAAGGAGCGGCAGTTCGAAGTGCGCGCCCACGACTGGAAGTCGCTGATGTTCAACTGGCTGAACGACGTGCTTTACGCGTCGATAACGGAAGGCGTGCTCTTTTCCAAGTTCCGCGTGGACATCGACGAGCGGACCTTCGTTATGAAGGCGACGGCGTGGGGCGAGAAGCTGGACGCGAAGAAGCACGACATGCGAACAGAAGTGAAAAGTTGCACATACCACCTTATGGACATTAGAAAAACTGACAATATATGGAGGGTTCAAGTTATATTTGATATCTAAATAATTAAATTTTGCCAGTAAATTTTTCTAAAATTTCAGATAATGTCACTCTTTTACCTTGTTTAAGTTCTTCCTTTGCTCTTAATTTTATGAGCTTTTCGTAAACTTCTTCTGACACTTTAATTGACTTCATAATAAACTTTTTAAGTTAAACATTTAAGTAGTTTTATCTACTTTGAAGTATATTCTACCAAATAGAAAAATATTTAAATTCTTAAGTAGAGTATTCTACCATGATTATTGACATCTTTAATCTTTTGAGAGAAAGCAGGAGTATAAGAATAAAACTTACCCAGAAATTCATAGATTTCATAAGAATAAGAATTTTAGGAAAATATGGGAGTATAAAAACCGCATGTAAAGAACTGTCTCTTCCATCGTATAATGCATTAGTAAATTGGTTAAAACCTAACAGTAAACATGCAACAAATCCACCTTTAAAAGATTTTATTGGGCTAACGAAGAATTTAGACATCCATGAAGAATATCTATTTGATAATATTTTGTGGTTTTCTACGTGGGGTTGTCACCAGATAACGTATCTCCCATCTACCATTCATCTAACAGAAGATGTAGTTACAGGAATTGGAATGTATGTTGGTGATGGTTACACATCCAAAAAACAAAATAAAACCATATTCACAAATTCAGATATCAGATTACTGAATTTTTTCGGAGAAAAAATATTGAAAGACTGTCTTCAAACTCCTAATCATGAGATTTTTGTGCATGTTTATTCCAAAAAGACCGAATTAATTCAGAAAGAAAAATTATTAAGAATGTTTTCGGTAAAACCATCAGAAACTAGGGTTTATCGATGTGGACCTGAAAGACCGAATTATAAATTTGGTACTTATAGTGCTGTACGACGAATTGTTTTGGATTTGCTCATACAAAAAATAAAATGGCTGTGTCTAGAAAATAAAGAATTTGCAAGAGCTTATTTAAGAGGTATTTTCTTAGCTGAAGGTGGAATTTACTATAAACTAGAAAAATATGTAAGAGAAGTCTACATAGAAATGGCAAATAAAAAAGAGATAGAATTTATATGTAAATTACTTAAAATGTTAGGAATAAGATATAAGAAATACAAAAATATTCGTGGTCACTATAAACTTCTTATTTCTAACCGTGAAGGATTGAAAAGGTTACGAGATATAAAAATCTTTGTTTTAAAGAAAGAAAAACAGGAACTACTAGAAATTATGTGTAACTCTTACAAAGCTACAAAAAGTCGTTGGTGGAATCAGAAAATACGTCAGCAAAAAGTCTGACAGCGAACTCTGGCGCGTGCAGGTCATATTCGACGTTTAATTCCCACATCTTGAATTCGGGGCTTGCATTCTTTCTATAATTCTCTTTCTCAGCTTGTACGTGTCCCCGTGCATGGCGTATCCGAACCAGCCGTCCAAAAATTTCTTCACGTTTTCCGAAAACGCCCGAGCTCCCCCCCCCGGTCCTGAATTTCATGGCCAAACGAAAGAAGTCCAATGCGCTATGTGCCAGCGTGTGGTCCGGGCTCTCGCCAGGACATTTAAAGAATGCAGCCTACGGATTTATTTCTTCGGGTCTTCGTCCGTCCAGACACCCAAGGCGCCGCAGGAGCCCCCGACCAACGGCCAGTACGAAAACGCGACGAGCCCACGCCCGCCAGAGACCCAAAGGGACCTGACAGCGGACAACCCTTCATCGTCGAAACTCGCTCCCCACCAATACGCCTTACTGCCCGCCGCCCTGCCGCGTTTCAAATCGGCATCTGTCGGAGCTATTCCTTTGAAATCGTTGAAATATCCGCTTATTGTCGGAAGTTCCGTTTGCAACGGAGGCTGGTCCAGAGGCGGCTCGCAGACATATCTTATCCTCAACTGGGTGCCGTCGGACTTGATCGGCGATTCCCTGCCTTCGGAATCTTGGATTATTTGCGTGGATTTGGATATGATCTCGTCGACGAACTTCGCTCCGGTCGCCCTCCTCACGTCGATGCTGCCATCATCATTTTTCATCGAGATGATGCCGTTGTACGTCCAGAAAGGTTCCAGGACGTTTTCCTTGTATTGAATCGTGTTCTTGTCATAAGCCGCCGCCAGGTTCTCGGCCAGGAGCGGATGCCGCATTTTCACGCCTAGCGAGCCCGAAACCAGCTCGTAGAGCCTGAGTTGTTCAGGGAAGTTAAGACCCACGATCGCCAGTTCGCGGTCGTCTCTTGTATAAGTCTCGCCGCCAATCTCGATTTCTTCGCGAGCCCTCAGAGGATAAGGATAGACGCGGGCGTTCCTGCATTCGTCGAACAGGACCTTTCCAGAGGCGCGACCCTGGCTGCGATGTATTCCAGTTTCCCGTTTATCGAATCCGCGTCGGATGGCATTCCAATCAAATTCAATAAGAACGGCTAACGTTTTAAACTCATCCTTTCGCCACTGCCATGGGCCGCAGCTTCGCGACGATGCGCGCGATGCCCGTGCTCTCGCACACGCGCACGACCTCGTCCACGTCCTTGTACGCTGCTGGTGCTTCTTCTGCGAGCACCTGCCAGTTCGCCGCCTTGCTCAGGATTCCGGCGTCCAGAAGCTGCTTCGCAACGTCCTGCCCGCGCAGCCCGCGCATCTTCGTGCGTGACGCCGCCCTGCCCGCGCCGTGTGCCGTCGAAAAGAACGTCTCTTTCGCCGTCTCCGTGCCCACGAGCACGTACGACGCCGTGCCCATCGAGCCCGGTATCAACACGGGCTGGCCGAACTTGCGGTAATCGGCGGGGATGTCCGGATGGCCGGCAGGGAACGCGCGCGTCGCACCCTTGCGGTGCACGTACACTTTCTTGCGCTTGCCGTCGATGTCGTGCTCCTCGATCTTGCCGATGTTGTGCGCGACGTCGTACACGACTTCGATACCGGCGTCGGCCTCCTTCGCGCCCGTGGCCTGGAGTACGCTCTCGCGCACCCAGTGCATTATCATCTGCCTGTTCGTCCAGGCGAAGTTCGCGCCGCAGGCCATCGCGCCGTAGTACGCGTCGCACTCCTTCGTGCCCGCCGGCGCGTACACGAGCTCGCGGTCCGGAAGGCTGCGTATCTCGTCGCGGAACTTGTCCTCGAGCGTCTGCAGATAGTCCGTGCAGACCTGGTGCCCCAGCCCGCGCGAGCCGGAGTGGATCATGAACGTCACCTGGCCTTCGCCCGTTATTCCGAACGCCTTCGCCACGTCCGGGAGGAATATGCGCTCGACGCGCTGCACCTCGAGGAAGTGGTTGCCCGCGCCGAGGCTGCCCAACTGCGGAGCCCCGCGCTTCAGCGCCTTGTCAGAAACCTTCGACGCGTCCGCGCCCTTCATGCAGCCGCGTTCCTCCAGGTGGTCGATGTCGCGCTTCGTGCCGTAGCCGTTCTCCGCTGCCCAGGCCGCTCCGCGTTCGAGCACGTCGCGCAGCTGCGCTGCCGTCAGCTTGATCTTACCGCCCACGCCCACGCCGGACGGCACGTTGTGGAAGATGGCGTCGAGCAGCTGCGGCAGCTTCGGCCGTATTTCATCGGCTTGGAAGTTAGACCGCAGCAGACGTACGCCGCAGTTCGATACGACGAAATTGTTTGCTACGAAGTTGTGGTCATCGTGAGTAACGGTAAAATCGTATACAAAGCCGTCGTGTTTCACTTCTTCTTTGCTGACGACCTTATCCCATACCATCCCGCTTTTACCCAGACCTCTTGTAGACAATTTGACAAATTCCCCGAACGTTGGGAAACTGAAGGCTATTCTGGGAGAGGTTTTCCTGCCTTCGTACAAGGACCGTTCTAAAAATCTTCTATTGACATACGGCGATTCCATTTTTTCGAAAATTTCAGCCGAACGCATTCCGTTCCTGTACAAAGATACAGCCTGCTCTTGAGCAAGCGTCCTTTTCTCGATTACCAGCGTTTTCAGTTTAAGATACTGCGTCGCGGCGTTTGCCAGGTATTTTCTTTCCATGTTGTATTCGAACCCGACATTTTCAAACAACCTTATGAGGTTTTCGCTGTCCCCGTCAATAAGCAGTTTTATCCTCCACGTGACGTCCAAATTCCTATTAAGATACTCTTCCACTTCCTTCGGTTCGGCGGTTCTTATTCCGAAATCGCCCAACATGGCAGTTAGCTGCCTAAGAAAGTCCTTGCCGTTCTCCACAAGCCACGAGATTTTATTTACGGAAATGTAAGGCATGTAGAAATTGTATCCGTGACCGGTAATCGTGCTTGGCGCGGACAGTTCCGCCCCGAACATTGAAGCCAAAAACAGCCTTTTGTACCACAGCGGAGACCCCCTGATCCAGTCTGGGATTGAATAACTTTGAGAGGCCTTCTCGCCGAGAGGCGTTCCGAGGGCGTACAACAGCGCGACAAACGCCCTGGAGGGTACGTGAAAACTGTATTCGGTGGTTGTGAACTTGACAGCTCCGTATTTGGTGTTTATTACGTGCTTCCTGGTTCGGGAGTAGACTCTGGACGGACTAAAACCAATCCTTTTTACGTCCTCCCTGATCAGCTCGAGGTTTTTCCTTCCCCCGTAGAACCATGCGAACCCCTTGTTTTCCTTTTCGGTGAAATAAAGCGTCCCGTCGCCCATATTGTAAGATAATGCCTTTATCAGGAACGGGGTTTTGGCCGAGTCTAGCCTAAGAGGAAGCAGGCCTCTTTTCTCCAATTCCGAGATTATATGTTTCTTGCTGCAGGGTATGTCCAACTCCAGGATGTCTTCTCTGTCCACAATGATTCTGTCGGCCGGTTTTTCGTAACGCACGCCAGAGAACGGATAAACGGCGAGGGTGTGATTGGTTTCGATATCTTTAACTCGAACCATGCCGGACGGCGTCCAAAACGGATGGTCTTCCGTGGCAGTTATTTCGTGCCCAGCCGACGTTTTTATCCTGAATACCTTGTTTTTGGGAACAATTTTAATAAATCTTTCGATATCCGTCTCTTGTTCTCGGTTATTATCCAATCCGAAGCATTTCAGATTCTCTCCGGGCCATTCGCCTTCGATTTCAGAAATAGTTTTATAATATCCATGTTTTGAAGCGATCTTAGCATCGCCGCTGAGGCAGTTGATGTCAAAACCAATCCCGCCAGGCGATAGTCCACCCTGTTCAAAGTCCAGCGCCGCAACCCCGCCGATTGGAAATCCTAGGCCGCCGGCAGAGCAAACCCGCCTAACCGGCTATAGCCGAAATGCATATCGGGGAGCGCGATGCTGTACTTTTGTATTCCAGGAAGGAAGGCCACGTTTGCCGCCTGTTCGACCGCCCCATCTTCAAGGTCGCTCAGAAGTTTTTCCGAGAGGTAAAGATGCGCAGGGACGCGCATGCCTTGCTTCGCTGACGCTGGCAGTTCCCAGACGTCCTTCCTGACTTCTTTAAGATGCTCTTTTAATCCTATCTGAACCACCTTTCAATTTCGCCAATTCGTTAATATTGAAACTCAAACAATAATAACTCACGCCTATGCTGTTTTTCCACGGGCCGTAAACTTTTCCTTTGATTCCGAACTCGTTTAGCCTGCTATTTAATTTTATCAGGTTATGATTTAAAATAGAAAAGAATCGCGCCTGTCCCGTGCCTTTTCTTACTCTGCACCGATTCTTCACGAAACTGGCGAATCCGTCATTGCCTTCCGGGATGTCCCACTCATAAGTCTCGTAAGAGTTCAAAGCATCCTGAAGGCGCTCTTTCTTCCTCGGGTGAAGGAACCCTATGCTATCGTTGAATTTTTCAAGGTCGTCCTTGCCGCATATGAAGATGTACCAGACGTTCCTGTTCTTCCTTTTCCTGACATCGGACACATGGATGCCGAACTCCTTTTTGAAAACGTTTTTTATCTTGTTCAGCCCACCTTCGTTGACAGACTCGAGGCATACGGATCTGCTTTTGCCTTTCTGGAATCCGACCCACCCGTCGCAATCGAAATACGACCTCAACCAGCATTTCAGCTCTTCTTTTGAAAGTTTTGGAATCGTCCATTCGTCGCAATAATACGAGAACTCTTCTGTCAGGCGGTGATAAATCTGCTTGTTTCCGATGTAGCATCTTCCGTTGTTTATGTTCGGCCTGATCCCAAAAACGGCCTTGAACTTGGTTTGAAAGTCTTTCAGCAAAGTATCGTTCGTGTTCCGTAATCCTATTTTATAGTATTTGTGCCGCTGCGTTGGAGGGTTTTTGATCACGTACCCGTCGGCGCAAAGATACGCGTGTATCGATGCCAAGTCCCTGTTGAATTTCACGTTATCCTAATGGGGTTTCCTGATATTTAAAATTTACATAATGTTTGTCTGGAAAATTTGTGCATCGGAACCAATTCCGACCCGGGCGATGAACGACGTTCCAGCCATTTAAGATTTAATAGCTGGAAAAGAGATTGTTAGAATATTGATTGCATGAGGTACAAGAAGTTTTTGCTGATACCGGCGCTGCTGTTCTTCTACCTGTTCTTCGTAGTCGACATGCTGTTAAGCTTCAGCCCCATCACCATATCGGGCACCGAGTCCGCACCGTCGGGCGGCGGCGTGCAGCCGATAGGGGTCGGCGAGGGCGTCAGCGTAAGTGTCACGAGGCCGTACTTCTTCGGACTGATAAGTCTGCCCGTGTATACCAGCGGACTGGGGAACATCGGCGCCTACCACGATGCATTCTTCTGGTTACTGGGGCTGCTCACCGTCGCGTTCGTCGTTATAGAATGGAGGGATTCCGTGGCGGAAAAAAAATCGTACGGAATGCCTAGAATGAAAACGGTTTACGCTTTGGAGGAAACAAAAATGGCAAAGACTACTTTCGGCGGCAGCGGCTGGATGGCCCTGCTGAAGGCGATAGGCATCGGCATCGCATTCGGCGTGGTCGCCTGGTTCATAGCGACGCTGCTCGGCGACACGGGCGCGATCACGGCAGCCGCACTGCTCGTGATGTACCTCGAGTACAAGATGAAATGAACGTCCGCCCGCGCCAGGAAGACGTCAGTATAGGAAGCACGTCAGCAACGGCACTAGGTTGAACGCCTCGTGGAAGACTATCGCCTCCTTGTAGCGGCCGCCGGCGACCAGCTTGTAGTAGAACATGGACATCACCAGCTGGAACCCTGCGACGGCGAAGTTCCTGCCCATGAGATGCAGCATCGCCCAGACTATGCTGCCCACGAACGCCGCGCGGTTGCCCCACAGCCTGCGCGGCCCGATCCTGAACAGCAGCTCCTCCACGGGCGGCAGCACGAGCACAAGGAACATGGCGATACTGTCGCATCCAGCGCCCGTCTCGGAAACGAGCGTGTCGGCGGCGGCCATGTCGTACCCCGCATACGACTGTATCGCCGCCATGACGGCCGCGGCCGCGACGACGAACGCGATCCAGTTCTTCACGATCGCGGCCCATCCGGTCCTCCTGCCGAGAGGAGACAGGACGTGGCCCGCCATCTTCCCAAGCAGGTTGACAGCGCCTTCGGACGCAGCGCGCCGCCGCTTCTTGCGCATCGACATAGAAAATAATTCGTTTCCCAAATATGAATCGTTTTCCGCGCGCCGCCAGCGCGGACCGAGCGGATGCTCGCAACGAAACTCTTCCCGAAAACTTATATATGGCGGAAACGAATTAATTGGCAAGAGGTCTCATAATGAATACGATTAAGTACAAATATGCTATAGCGTTACTGTCGGTCGCCCTCTTGGGGACGTCCTACGTACTCCTGAACAACCAGATGTACACGGGCGGATCCGTGGCATCAGGTGGCACCCTCGAGTATACGGGAATGGTCTGCCACACCGTCACGCGTGCTGACGGCGATGTCGAGGACCTGGGTTGCAACCACAACATCTTGTTCCTCGTCGGAAAGAACTTCACGACATCTCAGCTGTTCAGCGCACCGAGCGCGGCTGGCGCAACTCCTGTGGCCAACATCTCCCTAGGAAACGGCACGGCCGCGCCGACGGACACATGGTCTGCGGTGAGCTTCGGAGGCATAAAATCAACCGATTCGTGCGCTCTGGGTCCGCAGAATAGCCTGACTTGGATAAACGTCCCGAACGCGACATCCGGTTACATAGACGCGAGCGGAAACGTGTCGGCCAACTACAAGTGGACGAGCGCATGCGGCTCTGGTACTGGCGAGGAAGTCAACCAGACCATGATCGGTCTGACGACCAATGCTTTCGCGGCCAACACGTTCACGAACGTGTTCCTGCAGGCGAACGACCAGCTTAACGTGACTTGGTACGTTTGGATAACGTAGACAGTTTGAGGATTTAGGGCAGGCGACACCGCAAGGGGGTCGTTAAGCCCAATCCAGTATTTTTTATTTTTTATAAATTTCTTCTAATACTAGATCGCATTAGACATGTATCCACGCTCCTGAAGCTATTCTAAGGTTTAAGTACCCGGCCGCCCAAATTTTATTATACGCTAGTGGAATACGTCAGTGGCGTACACTAGTGTCCAAATGATTGACCCGGCGGCGACCCATGCAGGAAAAACCCGACGTCATGGAGAAGGTGACGGATGTCCTAGGCAGGCATCCCGAAGGGCTCACCATACTCAGGCTGGCCGACATCGTGGGCGTGCACAGGCACACGGTCACGAAGTACGTCTACCGCATGATAGGCTCTGGGGAAATATACCAGCGCCAGGTCGGACGCGCGAAGCTCTGCTACCTCAAGGAGCGGCTGGAGGAGGGCGTGAATGGCGGCGAGCTGCTGAGGAGGATGAAGGACGAGGCCGCGGCCAGCGGGAAGTCCGGAGGGGGGTCGTAGTTATGGCATTAGTCATGCGTTTCGGCGGCGGGGAGCTGAGGATGGGAAGGAAGTCGTTGGCGGCTGTGCCCATAGCTGTGATATTCGTTTCTCTGCTTGCCATCTTCCTTACGAGGCTCGTGGTGCCGAACATGGCCGAAGGCGGGGCACCTTGGACGCCGCTTTCGCAGCAGGTGGCTGTGAACGACCTTGCCGATGCGCGCTTGTACACTTCAACTACTGCATGGTTTGACAGAAACCTAGATTGCCAAGGATGCGGGCAGCACAAGGCCCCGCCGCTAACAAACGTTAACATGACGATAACAGCGACGGTCTCGAGCCCGATTGAGGAGGCCGTGCTTGCCGACTATTATCCGGCAGGATGGACCGTGCTGGACGCGAACAACGGGACCGTCAGCAACGTAAACCTGACCCACAACAAGGTAGCATGGCAGGTCGGTCATGTGGCCGACTCCGTTTCCAGGTCGTATATCGTCATCAGCCCGCCTCGCACCACTCCGTCCACGAAGTACGATTTCTTCTCGGAGTTCGCTGGCACACAAAGCGAACCGTGGTTCGTGATAGTGGCGGACACCCAGTATAGAATGATTGGCCCAAATAAATGTGGCTATTATTCTGGATCCACTGGGACCTGTCCTTCGATTAATGTTTTCTGCAGCGCCGGCCAGGTGGCTTCTGCGCCAGCCACTTGCACAGCCACATTAACAGCCTCTTGCGGTACTGGCTTCTGCGCCATCTGCGGCAACTGCGCGGGCGGTGCGGACACATGCACTGCACAGTCTTGCGGTTCCACCGGCTACGACTGTGCTGGCGGGAGCGTATGCACAGGCCAGGGAAAAGGCGCGGCCTACTGCGTCGTTCCTACAAGCGTTATCGGAACGGCATGCTCTTGCACTGCAATGTGTGCGAACGGCCTTTACTGCAACGCCACTTTCATGTGCGACGCATATCCACCGCTATGGGACCTCAACCAGACGAACGTCACCGGGCCTGCGCCCAACGACTGGATACTGCATTCTGTGAACTGGACTGCCCAAAGCGGGAGCTTGAGCGGTTACGTCTTCTGGAACAACGAGTCGGCAGGATGCCAGACCCCGACCGGCTGCAACAAGACGTGGAAAAGCTTCAACGGAGACACGTGGAGCAACGAGACCAACACATCGGCAACGGCTGGGAATTTCTTCTGGAGGGTCTACGCTAACAACAGTTATAATAAATGGAACGTTACCGACATCCAGAATCTTACATTCGTGGCACAAGTTACGGTCAATAGAATGAACGTCACAGATACTCTGTCGGTGTTGCCCTACATCGAAAGTGAATCAAACTATATCCGGCAGAGGAGCCAATCATTGACCGCGACCGGGTTAGGCAATCGGATGACATATGCGATAAGGACGGCAGCGCAGTCGTTCGTTTTGAACAACCTGTACGACAGGGCCAAAGTGATGCTTACAATGCTGCAGCAGGCTTTGAGCATGCCATCGGCTGTCGGCAAGGTGTATTCGCTGTTCAGGGGCATACCGCAATCGTTAAGCACGAATGGCATCGTAGCAAGGATGTCGCAGGCGATAAGGGCTATCGCGCAAGGCATAGCGGGCAGTTCGATTGCCCCGCGAGTCGCAATGCTTTTCAAATCGTTGAGCCAGTCCTTCGCTGCCCAGGGCGTGTCCGATGCCGTTAAAGTGTTGATGAAAACGATCACGCAAAGCCTGTCCGCGGACTCTGCGGTCGGTAGATTCTTGACCGGCGCAAGGAACGTTGTTGGCCAGCTCTCGCTGTCGAGCGTGGCGCAGAGGACAGCGCTGCTTATCAGAGCCATGGCTCAGGCTTTCGGCGAAAACCTGGCAACCGCCGGGATGCAGTATTTGTACAGGACGCTGTCGCAGTCGTTCACAGCCAGCAGCCTCGCATCCAGGGCGCCAGTAATCCTGAGGATGCTGACGCAGGCGGTTTCGGCGAATGGCATCACCGACAGGCTGTCGTATGCGCTGAGGCTGCTGACGCAGACCGCTAACGCCAACCTGGTCGCAGCGAGGATTGGGAACGTCTTCAGGTCGCTGACGCAGAGCCTGTCTGCCGCGAACATCGCGCAGAGGCTGAGGGAAGTTACAAGGGCGCTTACGCAAGGCATGGTGACAACGAATATAGCCGGCAGGCTTGCGAGCCTGCTCAGGACGATCACGCAGGCCGCAACTGGCAACGCGCTATCAATCAGAGCGAGGCTCGTGCCTGCGCAAGTGATCCAGGCCCTGAACTTGGACAGCTTGGCTGCCAGAACAGCTTCGATGCTCAAATCAATAACGCAAAGCCTGGTGGGCAGCCAACTGGCCTTGAGAATTTTTGGAATGACAAGGACGCTCTCGCAATCGCTAAGCGCGCTTTCCAGCGCATTGTCCAGAACGTCGTTCGTGCGCATCGGGACGCAGTACTTAACGACCAGCGGCATAACTGGCAGGCTTGCGGTGATTTCGAGGGCATTGGCGCAGGCGGCCTCGTGGGCAGCCTATACGTCGAGGGTGGCGGGCATGTCCAGGCAGCTGTCGCAGGCGTTCAACGTTGTCCCGAATGGCTTTAGCATATCGGCCTTCGTGCGCTCGGCTGCGCAGGCGATCGCTGCAAACGGGATCTCCGCCAGGCTCATTGACGCATTAAGGTCGCTGAGCCAGACGTTCTCCTGGGTGCCCCAGGGGATCTACATATCCGCCAAGGAGATAAACATGGTCGTTGCGCAGGCCACGGTCGGCGTGTCCCAATTTGTATCGAGATTAACGTCGTCGGCAAGGTCCATGGCTCAGTCTCTGCTCGTGCAACCTGCGATGCTAAGAATGGCAACTGTAATCAAGGCGCTTTCGCAAAGCCTTTCGGCAAGCAACCTTGCAGCCAGGGTGTACACAGTCGTGAGAACGTTGACGCAGGCGGCTTCGATAGACGGAATCACCGGCAGGCTGTCGTACGCGCTCAGGCTGCTTACGCAGAACGCCAGCGCCAATCTGGTTGCGTCGAGGGTCAGGGACGTCTTCAGGACGCTGACGCAAAGCCTCGCGGCCGCGGACATCGCAGGCAGAGTTTCAACGTTCTACAGGGCGCTGGCGCAGCAGTTCAGCGCCGGTAGCGCGACGCTGCGTTTGGGCAGCGCGGTGCGCACGCTCGCGCAGTCGTTTTCGGTCAGCTCGCTTGCGTCGAGGACTGCGGCATTCGCTAGGCTGCTCGTGCAGACGCTTTTCCCGCTCGATGCTGCTTCTAGGATAATGTCCGCGGTCAGGAGCGTTTCGCAGGCCGCAAACGCGAACCCCGTGGCGGCAAGGCTGTCATCCATGCTCAGGGCAGTGCCGCAGACCCTTGCATCCAACAATGTCTCAGCAAGGTTCGGATACTTGCTAAGGACGCTGACGCAAAGCTTCGCTGGCAACAGCATTGTCGGCAGGATATTCGGCGCCAGCCGGGCATTAAGCCAGTCGGCCACGCTGTCGGACATTCCTGGAAGGTTTGTGGCAGCGATAAGGTCGTTGACGCAGGGCATCAACGCCGCAAGCGTCATGGCGAGTTTGAGGTCTGTCGCAAGGTCGCTCACGCAGAGCGTTGGAGTCGACGGGACGGTCGGCAGGATTGCAAGCATGCTCAGGGCAGCCACACAGGCAGCGGTTGGGAACAATTTAGTCAGCAAAATCAGGGAAGTGCCAAGGCAGCTTACGCAGGCAGTCAGCGCTAACGCGGTAACAACCAGAATGGGCTCGATGCTTAGGTTGATAGCCCAATCACTGGCAGGCAACTTGTCCGCATCAAGGATTTGGAACACAGTCAGAACAGCCACCGGCCAGCTGTCGCTGTCCGACATCGGCCAACGGGCAGGTTATGTTTATAGAACGTTGTCGCAATCGATAACAGCGAACGCCGCCGCATCGCGGATAATGACTATGCTGCGCACGGCCGCGCAGGCCATCACGGCAAACGACGTGATGGCGAAGGCGGGATCGTTTGTACGTGCCATAGCGCAGTCGGCTAACGCAGCCAACGTGGCTTCCAGGTTCGGTGTTATAATCAAGACGCTGACGCAGAGCCTGTCAGCGGCAGGCAGTATCGCTACCAACCTCTTCAGGACATACGAAAAAATAATAACTTCGGCCATGAACTTAACTGCCAACGTTGTCAGGCTCGGCCAGATGGGAAGGACGCTTACGCAGGCGCTGGACGCAGCGAACGTAGCCGGGAGGCTTGCTTACGTTTACAGGACGCTGACGCAGAGCTTTACGGCCGCGACTGCGTCGAGCAGGCTGCTTTACGCGTACAGGATGCTTACGCAATCGTTGCAGACAGCGCAATTTACCGGACCGCTGAGCATATACAATAGGCTAACTGCGAATGCGGTTGCTTTGGCCAACGCTGCAGCCAAGTATGCGTATTCGATAAGGTCGCTGTTGCAACCGATAACAGGCAGCGACGTCGTCGGCAGGATATTCGGCGCCGGCCGGGCGTTAAGCCAGTCTGCCACGCTGTCGGGCATTCCTGGAAGGTTTATAGGGATTCTAAGGTCGCTGGCGCAGAGCCTGTCTGCCGCAAACATCGCGCAGAGGCTGAGGGAAGTCACGAGAACGCTCACGCAGAACGTCGCAGCGACTGATGTGGTCGGCAGGATTGCGAGCATGCTCAGGGCAGTCACGCAGGCAGCGGTTGGAAACAACTTGGCAGGCGGCATCAGGCAAGTGCTCAGACAGCTTACGCAAGCGATTAGTACGAATGATGTGGCCGCTAGGGCGGCTTCGATGCTCAGGATGATAGCTCAAAGCCTCACGGGCAATGCGGTTGTTTCAAGGATAGGGTCGCTGGTGCGCGCGGCAGCGCAGACGCTTGGCGCAAACACGCTCGCGTCAAGAATAGGAAGCATTGCAAGGGCGCTGTCAGAATGGTTCAGCATGTCCAATCTCGCAAGGTACTCGAGCGAACTGACACTCGATAGATTCGTGACAGCGTACTTCTCGCTCACAGACTCGGTCGGCAGAGGGTTCGCGGCGTTCAGGCCGTCCGCGCAGACGCTCGGCATCGCGCAGGTTGCGGACAGGCTCCAGTCGTTGGCGAGGTCCGTTGCGCAGGCACTCGCAGGAAATCCCATATCGGGAAGGGTGTACTCTACGTTGCGCGCGATGCTGCAATCCATATCGTACAGCGGCCAGGCCGCGAGGTTCGCTGGAATCCTGCGCACAGCTTCGCAAACTTTCAGCGCGGGCGCAGGCATGTCGAGGTTACTGTATTCGGTGCGAGCTATCGCGCAAGCGCTGTCGCCCGACATCATCGCAGCCAGGGCAGCCAGTGTGCTCAGGACGCTCGCGCAGGGCTTTTCCACTGCGTCGGCGGTAACGAACGTGGTGTTCAGGCTGTACGAGGTGTCCGCCTCGGCCGCGATGTCGATTTCCAACGGAGCCGCGAGGATAGCAGGCGTGATACGCGCATCCGTAGAGGCGTTGTCGGCCGCGGACGGCTTACAGAGGCTCTTATCAGCAGGAAGGATGCTGACCCAGGCAATAGGTCAGAACACGATTGCGCTCCGGGCAGGCTACGCCTTCAGGGCGCTGGCGCAATACATTTCGGCGGCGCAAACAACGTTGGGCGCGATCGCCAGGGGCAGGCTTGCCACGCTGGGCGTCGGCTTCGGCGCAGTGGCGGCGCGAACGGTCGCTGCGTTCCGGGCAGTGCCGCAATCGCTTTCGTTCGCAAGCGACGCCGCCGGAAGGTTGCCTGAGATGATTTATCAGAAGATTGTTTCGCTTGGCCTGTCGCTCACGGCCGCGGTGCAGCGCATAGCTGCCGCGGGCAGGCTTGCAACCGGCGCGTTCTCCTTCGCTGACGCCGCGTCCAGGGTCGCGAGCTGGACGAGGGCAATCGGCCAGACGCTCAACGCAAACCAGATAACATCGAGGGCGGCGGCGTTCTACAGGAACGTTTTCACTTCGCTGTCCGTGCTGTTCGGCTGGCTTTTCAGGTTCCCGGCGTGGTTCTACTCCTCGCAGCCGGCGTGCGAGGCCGCGGGCTACAACTGGTGCTCCGGATCGTGCACGACGCTGTCGTGCGGCGTGCAGCACAACGTCACATACGCCGACGTCAACGCGTACCAGCAGCTGCAGGTCAATGCGACCGGCACGAACGTGTCCATAGCGCTTTTGTCGAACACCGCGCTTAACAACGTCGCGTTCGAGACGTGGTCCCACGAGGACACGCCCGCAGCGACCACGCTCGCCGCGGACACGGACGCGCAGAGCCTGAGATACTTCAACGTCACATCAAACAGCACGCTGAACGCGACGACGCTGGAGTGGATGATGATGAAGTTCGAGTACACGGAGTCCGAGCTATCCTCAGCTGGACTGTCTGAGAGCACGCTGTCGCTCTACACGTACAACGAGACGCTCGGCACGTGGTTGCAGTTGACGAACAGCAGCACCGGCGTGTTCGGCACGGGCGTGGATACGGCCGCGAATTACGCGTGGGTGAACAAGACGAACATGAGCCTCTATGCGATTGGCGGGCTTTACGTAAACGAGCATGCATGCTCCGCGTCTGCGGAGTGCTATTCGAACGCGTGCTGCTCGGGCACGTGCCAGAGCAGCTGCGCAGCGCCCGCGCCTACGCCCGTGTCGCCTGGCGGCGGAGGGGGCGGTGGCGCAATATTTATAAAACCGCCTGCGGAATCGGCCGTGAAGTACAAGAGGATAGCCGTGCTCAGGGAGGTGGTGCCGGGCCAGGCTGTCATGGTTGGCGTGGAGGTCAAGAACGAGGGCGCGACGGCGCAGAAGGACATGGTTCTGGCTGTGTCAGGCGTGCCGGACAGCTGGCTGTCGACAAGCGTTAGCAGCATCAGCATGCAGCCTTCCGAATCCAGAGGATTCAACGTTATGGTCGCGCCGCCCGCAGGCGCTGCGCCCGGCGATTACAAGGTCACGATTAAGCTGAAGAACGCGGGCATGGAGGCCGAGAACTTCTTCTTTGTGAGGGTACGGCAGGTGCCGGCCGACTATGACAAGCCAATCGTGACCAGGCAGGTCAGCATAGACAGAGAAAGCAACCAGACAAGCGTGGATATAGTTGTTAGCAATCCGTACAGGGGGTTCGAGCGCATCGATGTAGTAGAAAGCATACCCAAGGATCTCGCCAACGCCACCGAATACGTGGACTTCGTCACGAAGCCGAGCGAGATTGTCAGGAAGGACCCGATAGTCATGTGGAGCATAACCGGAATGGCCGCGGGCGACACGCGCACGATATCGTACTCGATGAAGAAAGTGCTGGACGAGTTCACGCCGTACATATACTGGCCGCTGAGGCAGCTTAACGTAATCTCGCCGACAGCACCGTCCACGATGAAGCTCACGGGCTTCGCGCTGCCTTACTTCACGCCGGGCACGGCTTCGACTTTAACCTTCAAAGTGAAGAACACGGACACCGTAGCGCACAACTTCACGTTCGGCATGGAGCTGCCGGAAGGTTGGAGCATGGAACCCGAGTCCGTCAAGGAAACGCTCAGCCCCGGCCAGGAGAGGGAGTTCAAGGTAACGGTAACGCCCGCGGCTGACGCGAAGGCCGGCAGGTACATGGCCAGGACGGCGTTCGGATGGGACGGGACGTACGTGGTTAAGGAGTACGTCGCCGAGGTGACCGCGTTCGAAGTGCCATTGATACTAATAGTGGCGGCTGTATCCGTTTTCGCGGTCGGGGTGTATTACGGTTACCGTCTGAGCGCGCAAGGCAGAGCTCGGGCCAGTGACAAATTCATACTAAGGGAAAAACTGAGGCGCATAAAGAGCTCCATATCCACCGCGAGGCCGGCGATAGCGGAGCAAGAGATGCTAAAGTCGGAACTGCCAGCCTTGAGAAAGCTGAGGGCCGAGATCAAGTCGTTAATCGTGCGTTCCGAACCGCTTTCTAGCAGCATGGCTGTGCTGGAAAGGCTGAGGAATATCATCAAGAGGAAAGGCAAACCATAGCAAGACGCCGGCGCTGAAATTGAAAATTAAAGCCCGGAGAAAACGAAGTGATATATGATGAGGGTAGGAAGCGAGCACGCAGGCGTACGAGGAGGCGCGCTGCTGCTCGTCGTTGCAATGCTGTCCGCATGCTTCTTTTTAGCCATGGCGCCGGCCGGACTGTCGTACGAATACTATTCCAATTACGGCAACGGTTCATTCGCCGGGGAGGTCGCAAGCGTATCCGTCAGCCCTTCGAAGCCGCTGGTCATGGAGGACGCGACCATAACCGTGGCGGCGCGCAACCTTCAGAACCAGCAGAACGACTACGTGCTAAGGACTTTCGTGTCGAAGGACGGACAAGTGCTCGAGGAGAACGATTTCACATTCAGCCTCAACGCCATGAAGGGGACGTCGATGACGCTCATGTTCTCGCCCACGAAAATCGGCACGTACAGCGTGGTGGCGAAGCTGTTCGACAAATACAAGACCGTGCTCTACAGCGAGAAGGTGCTGGACGTGGACGTGTCCAGCGAGATAGGGCCGTTCGACGTGCAGCTTGACGTGCTGTCGCGCACCATACGTCCTGGTTATGAGATACCGCTGCTGCTGACGATGAAGAACACGGGCACCAGCGGCACGGACGTGCAGGTCGCGATATCGATGGACTGCGCCGGCCAAGGCCGGATATACAAGGACTTTTCCGTGTTCCTGGAAGGGCTTGGCATGCTTGGCAAGAGCCTGAGCATACCCGCGTGCAGCGAGGAAGGCTACCACGAGATAACCGCGAAGATAGTGATGTTCAACGGCGTGCTCGCGCAGTCCACGAGCAGCGTGTTCATAAACAGCACGCAGCGCAACGTGTACCTGCGCGCGCCGCAGTACGTCGAGATCGTGAAGAACTCTTCCAAGGTATTCGACGTCTATATCAGGAACGACGACGCGAAGGCGATAAGCAACGTGCGGGCGATAATAAACGGCATCCCGCCGGAATGGCTGCGCATAGACCCGGCGTCCGTTAATACCATCGAGCCGAACCAGAGCGCCATATTCATAGTGAACGTAAGCGTGCCGGCAGACGCGGGCAGTGCCGAGTATCCGTTCACGATATCGCTGGGCGGGGACGAAACTCTGTCGCAAACTGAGTCCGTGCTGAATGTCATCGAGGCGGCCGGGGGCGGCACGCAAGCGGCCGGGCAGGAGGCGCCTGCGTACAGCGCAAGCTTCGCGTTGCAGGCGGCCGCGGCCTTGGTGTTGGCCGGCGCGATTGCTGTTGTTGCGTGGTGGTTCGTAGAGATGCGACCGTCTAAATCGAGAAGGATTATCTTGATGAAAGTAAAGGATATGATTAGGGCGGACGAATAATTTATTGTGCGTGAAACGATGCGAGGCGCTGCAATGGATAGGTCCAACGTCATAGGAGTCCTTTCGGGCAAGGGCGGGGTCGGCAAGACTACGCTGGTCGCGAACGTCGGCGCCGCGCTCGCGCTGGAGTTCAAGAAGAAGGCGCTCGTGGTCGACAGCAACGTGAAGACCTCTCACCTCGGCCTGCACTTCGGCGTATACGACGAGTTCCCGGTCACGCTGCGCGATGTGCTCGCAAGGAGGGTGCCTCCGATGCATGCGATATATGTCCATCCGGCAAGCGGACTGCGCATGCTGCCTGCGCCGATGAAGAATGGCAGCGAGCTGCGGAGGATGGACGACGTGATAAACAGCCTGCGCAGTGCGTACGATTTGATACTCGTGGACTGCGCGCCCGGGCTCGGCAGCGACGTGATAATAGCCGCGAAGGCGATCGACAGGGCGCTAATCGTCACCACGCCCGACCTTCCTGCGTTCACGGACGCGCTGAAGACCATGGACCTGATGAACAGGTTGGGGAAGGATATAGTGGGCGTGGTGCTGAACCGCGTGCGCGGCGAAAAATACGAGCTGACCAGGGAGGAAATCGAGCAGGCATGCGGCCATCGGGTGATAGCCGTCATACCGGAGACCGCGAAGATACCCGAGTCCATAGCCGCCGGCTCGCCGCTCGTGATGGGCTCGAGCTCGCAAGCCGTGGAGTTCAAGAGGCTTGCCGCGTCCCTGATCGGTGAAACGTACGCGCAGCCCGGCTTCGTTGCAAGGCTGGCCGGTATTTTCAGATTCTTCAGCATGGACGGCGTTGGGAAAACCCCCGAGAGGAACGGGTTCGTAAGGGAAGCCGCGGCGGCCGTCGAAATCGGCGCGGGCGAGGAGCCGCATGAAGCGGAGCTGTATGAAACGGAAGCGGGGGCTGCCGAAGCGCCGGAAGATGCCGCGGTCGAGGATGAGATCGAAGCCGTGGAGGATATACGCCGCGGCCTTGCAGCGGGCGCGAGGCTGAAGGACGTTGGACCGTACAAAGGCTACGCCGGTCTCAAGCGTGGCGGTGCGGACGCGGAGGCGGAATTGCTGAGGAAGGTCAGGGTGAAGCTGAAAGCGAAGCTGGGCCGCTGAACTTGCGATTATGGGTGAAGTCAAGCTATGGATTGGAAGCGTGCAGCAAGCAATGCGCGAGACGAGGAAGGCGGGTCTGCCGAGGACAATGTAGAGGCCGGCGCTGACAGGCTGGCCGAAGGCCTGGCGGACATCATCGCCGAAGCGGAGCGCATCAACGCGGCTGAGGTGGAAAAGCTGAGGAACCGCGTGGAGGCGCTGGAACGCAGGCTGGCCAATCACGGAGGCGTCGCTTCCGAAGCGGCGAGCGAACCCGCGCCGGGTAATTCCGACCGCGTCGAGCCGGAGGGCAGCAAGCTTAGGCTGCTCGTGGACCTGCGCCGCGACATGGGGGAGCTGCGCGCGGCCATGATAAAGCTGAGCGGTCACGTAAAGGCTCTGGCTGGAGAATGAATGGAGAGCGCAGCGACGCTCTTTCCGCCAAACCTATTCCTAACTTTATTATCCTTGCCGGGAGAATAATATATAAAGAACAACGCACTGAATAAATCAAAGGAGTTGGAAAAATGCCGATAAGCACCGCGCCGTACAAGCGCGAATACCAGCACACCAAGAGCCGCGGAGGCGAGCAGATGGTCGTCTGCGACTCGTGCGGACGCCAGGTGCCCAGGTACAAGACGTTCACCAGGACCCGCGGCTTCAGCCTCGGGGACCCGTTCCTCATGCGCCAGATAGACCGCCGCATGGTGCACCTGATGCGAAGGGAGGAGAGGTTCTGCCCGTCATGCGCCAGGTCGCGTGGCGTGGTGCAGCCGGGCAAGTCCGCGAGGAAGAAGTACGAAGGCCGCGCATAGGCAGGCTGTTCCTTTGATCCGTTCGGGTTGTTCGACCGTTAGGACTGGGTATTCCCGGGCGATGCTCCGATGGCCGACGATGATCCTAGGAAAGCCGACGCGCAGAACCAGCCGCAGCCTTCCGAGGCCGCGCAGAAGCCCGCCGCGCCCGCGCCGCAGCCGAGCGTGCTCGACAGCATAGGCGAGGGCCTGGAGCGCATAGGCGCGATGCGCGGGGCGCTCTACCGCGTGATCCTGGACCAGATGCAGCGCACCAAGGCCGACGAGGCGAAGCAGGCCAGGATGGAGCTGCCGCTGCCCGGCTTCAACATAACGAACGTCAAGCAGAACGTCGAGTTCCCGAAGTTCGACGACCTGTCGCAGGTCGACATCACCTATCCTCTGATCGAGCCGTTCGCGTACGCGAACATAAAATGGGACGCGGTGAACAAGGAGCTCGTGTACAACGTGGTGCAGCCGCAGCTGGACGACAAGGACAGGCAGGTGCTGAAGAGGATATCCAGCGCCCTGATAGAGCTCGTGGACGTCGAGCTGACGTCGATCAAGGAGCAGGGCAAGATAGTCGAGTACCTGGAGCAGCAGATATCGAAGATCATCAAGCAGTTCGGCATGGACCTGCCCCCGGACCGCTACGCGCGCGTCATGTACTTCATCTACCGCAACTTCGTCGGCTTCAACGAGATCGAGCCCTTTCTGCAAGATCCGAACATAGAGGACATCAGCTGCGACGGCACCGGAGCGCTAATGTACGTTGTGCACCGCAAGTTCGGCTCGATCAAGACGAACGTCGAGATCGCGGACATGGAGACGCTGCGCGAGTTCGTGATCAAGATCGCCGAGCGGACGGGAAGGTACGTCAGCTACGCGGAGCCGGTGCTGGAAGGCACGCTGCCCGACGGGTCGCGTGTGTCGGCAACGCTGGCGGGCGACGTCGCGACGCGCGGCCCGACTTTCACGATCCGCAAGTTCAGCGAGCGGCCGTTCTCGCCCGTCGATGTCATGAATTCGAAGACCGTCTCCGCCCCGCTGATGGCGTACTTCTGGTACCTGATCGAGTACGGCGCGTCCATACTCGTGGTCGGAGGCGTGGCCACGGGCAAGACGAGCTTCCTCAACAGCCTGTGCATGTTCATCCCGCCCGAGGCGAAGATCGTCAGCATCGAGGACACGCGCGAGCTGCGCATACCGAACGAGCACTGGGTGCCCACGCTCGCGCGCGTCGGGTTCGGAATACCGATGCCCGGCGGGGAGAAGTACGGCGGCGTGTCGCTTTTCGATTTGCTGAAGCAGAGCTTCAGGCAGAACCCCGACTATGTGATCGTCGGCGAGACGCGCGGCGCCGAGGCGTACGTGATGTTCCAGGGCATGTCGTCCGGCCACCCGAGCATGAGCACGTTCCACGCCGGGTCTGTTGATACCGTTATCAAGAGGCTGACCACGGCGCCGATCGACCTGTCGCCCACGCTGATCGAGAGCCTGAACGTCATCGCCGTGATGGTGCACGCGCGCGAGAAGGGCAAGTCCGCGCGCCGCGTGAAGGAGATAACGGAGATACTGAGCGTGGACGCCAAGACGAGCGAGGTCAGCACCAACGTCGTGTTCAGGTGGGACCCGGCGAGCGACACCTTCTACCAGATGAACGACAGCGTGATCGTGCGCAAGCTCGTCGAGGCGAAGGGCGGCACCGAGGAGAAGGCGAAGGAGGAGATGAGGAAGCGGACGCTCGTGCTGGAATGGATGCGCGCGCAGGGCATAACCGATTATTCGGAGGTCACGAGGATCATAAACCGCTACTACAAGGAGCCCAAGACGCTGATGGAGCAGCTCGGCGCGTTCAAAGCGCCGAAGGAGGACGAGCTGAGGGTGATGAAGTCCCTGCCCGAGCCTATGCCCGAAGCCGCGGCGGAGGAGCCTGCGGTGGCGCCGCAGCCCGTTCCCGCTGTGCAGCCTGCCGCGAGGCCCAGGCCGCAGCCGCAGCTGGCGCCGCCGGTGCCAGTACTGCAGCCCGAGGCGAAGCCCGTAGCCGCTGCCGTCGCGACGAAACCAAGGCCGCGGCCTGCGCCGTTCAAGTTCCTCGAGTCGGAGAACCCGATCGACGCCATGGCAGCTGAGGCGAAGCCGATTGGGGGAGCGGCGGAGGAAGCTGCGGCCGAGGAGGAACCGGAAGCCGAGGTCGTCGAGGCGCTGATACCCGCGGCGTCCGTGCTCGGCCTGTTCAACTTCAAGTTCGTGAAGGAGAGGCGCGAGCAGCTGAAGCGCGAGCTGCGCGACCTCGCGGCCGTGTGAGCGCCAATCCCTCAAGCATTTTCTTAACCGGGCACAAGTAATAATTGACAGACTATGGCGAACTTCAACTCCCTCGCGGACTCTGCGTTCGGCTGGGCCGTGGACAGGTACGGCGACTACTTCGCCATAGTCAAGACCAACCTCCCGCGCGCGGATATCTACATCACGTTCCGCACGTACATGGCCGCGGTGTTCATGACCGCGGCCATCGCGTACGTTTCCACGCTCTTCGCGCTCGCGTTCGCGCTGCAGATCGTGGAACTGTCGCTGATGATGAAGATCGTTTACATGATCTTCGTCCCGTTCATGGTGGCGATGTGCGCCGTCGTGGTGCTGGTGTTCTACCCGTACCAGAAGGTGGTGGAACGCCGCAAGAGCATCGAGGCGAACTTCCCGTTCGTGCTCACGCACATGGGCGCCGTCGCCGAGTCGGGCGTGCCGCCTTATGTGATATTCAAGCTCATCTCCGAGTTCAAGGAGTACGGCGAGGTCGCGGAGGAGATGCACAAGATCGTGCGCAACATGGACAACTTCGGCCTCGACCCGCTCAAGGCCGTGAAGGAGGTCGCGGAGCGCACGCCGTCGGACAAGCTGAAGCAGATGCTGTTAGGTTTCGTGACGACGACGGAGTCGGGCGGAGACGTGAAGCTGTACCTGAAGGGCGCGGGCTCGCAGGCGCTGTTCGACTGGCGCATGAAGCGCGAGCGCTACCTGCAGCAGCTGGACGCGTATGCGGAGTTCTACACGGGCATAATGATCGCCGCGCCGCTCTTCATCATCGCGCTTTTCGCCGTGATGAACATGATCCAGCCGACGATCGCCGGCTTCGACATACTCTTCCTCACGAAGGTGAGCATATACGGCGCGATACCGGTGATGAACCTGGCGTTCCTTGCGTTCCTGCAGGGCACCGAGGTGGAGATGTAGGACATGGCGGAAGCTGCGGACGCGACAATGGGCCCGGACGAGAAGAGGCCCGCTGAGGAGCCCGAAGGGGCCAGGCCGCTGCTCGGCGAGTCGAAGCGCGACAGGGCCACAACCGCGAAGCCCGCGGACGAGGAGATCGAGTTCAAGCTGGCGGACGAGATCGATGTCAGGCTGCCGTTCTACAAGTTCGTTGTGAAGAAGAGCATGCTGATGATGATAGCGCTGAACTCCGTGCTTGTGGCGTCGATCGTGGCGATAAACTTCCTGATGCTCAGCGACGTGCCGACGCTGTTCTCGACCATAAACATAATCGCGCTCTTCATATTCGCGCTGCCCATCGTGCTGGTGAAATACACGGAGTACAACGAGCTCAAGGAGGTCGAGGAGATGTTCCCCGTCTTCCTGCGCGACTTCGTCGAGACCATACGCAGCGGCATGACGCTGCCCTCGGCCATAAAGGCGATCGCGAAGAACGACTACAAGGCGTTGAACCCTTACGTCCGCCGGATGGCGGCGCAGCTGGACTGGGGCATCGCGGTGGAGCGCGTCATGCTGAGCTTCGGCAAGCGCTCGCGCTCGAAGCTGATAATGCGCATAATATCATCCGTGATCGAGAGCCACCGCTTCGGCGGCAACCTGTCCGACACCTTCGAGGCGCTGAGCAACACCGCCGTGGAGATCGACCATCTGCGCGAGGAGAGGAGGCTGTACATGAACTCGCAGATGATAACGGGCTACGTCGTGTTCTTCGTCTTCCTCGCCGTGATGATAGGCCTGGAGAAGTTCCTCGTGCCCAGCCTGGGCGACATGAACACCGGCGGCATGCTCGGCGGCCTTTCCGGCGCGGCGCCCCGCGCGAGCACGTCGAACATCGCGGAGGAATACAACGTCATCTTCCGCAACCTCATCCTCATACAGGGGCTGTTTGCAGGCCTGGCGGTCGGCAAGATGGCCGAAGGCAGCATAACCGCCGGGACCAAGCACAGCGCGCTGATGATGTTCGTAGGATTCATGGTGTTCGCGGTGGCCGGGTGAGCGGCACAGCGCGGCGCTCAGCACGCCGTGACGTCGGACCTGCCCGCGTCGTCGTACACGTTCGAGCAGTTGGTGTAGAAGTGCAGCATGTTGTAGTTGCTGCCGCCGATCGAGACGTTGAACGAGTCGATCGCGCGCGGGGTGAGCGACATGAACACGGCGCTCGTGCTGGCGTTCAGCTTGATCGTCTGGCTCGAGGAGTTGTCGAAGATTATCTGCAGCGTGATGTTGCCGATGTCCTTCATGTTCGTGTTCGTGACCACGCCCGAGAAGTACCCGCCGCAGTAGCTCAGGCTCGACACGGACACGCCGGCGTATGCGCAGTACAGCTGCCTGGTCGTCTCGTCGCTGACCTGCCCCGTCGAGTCCGACGTGAAGCCCGTTATCCAGACGCTCACGATGCCCGCGACCGCGACGGTGAACGCTATGAGCAGCACGGTCGCGATCATGTCCGAGACTGCCTTCCGTCCGGCCAATTCCATCACTCTTGAAAATTTTCCAAACCGGCTTAGCCCGTCCTCGCGCAGGTCTTCTCCTTGCTGAGCTCCGGGCAGCGCGTCTTGATCATTATCTTCGTGAAGTTCGCGTCCACGCTCGTGATCGAGTACGGCTTGAGCGAGCCCGCCGTCAGGGTGGCGTTCAGCGGCACCGCGTCCGACACCGACAGGTTCGCGTATATGAAGAACACGCGCAGGTTCGTGAGCTCGACGTCCTGGAGGTTCTCCAGTATCAGGCTCAGCTTCTTCGTGGAGTTGTCGAACGTGCACGAGTAGACGGAGAAGTCCGCCAGCCTGCACTCGGCGTCCGTCGCGTTCACCTCGGGCAGCGACGTCTTCACGAACCCGGTGGCCCAGTACGCGAGGATGCCCGCGATCGTCATCGTTATCGCGATGAGCAGCACGGCCGCGACCAGCGGCGATATGCCGAGTTCGGACATGCGCGCGCTTTTAAAGCTTCCTGCCGGGCCTTCCATAGATTAGATTTCCATTTTCCACCAAATAAACGTTGCCCGCTGCCACGACCGGCGGTGGTCGCTGTCCTTTATCGGCCGCGGCGGCGGAATAGCAATCATGCCAGGCATGTCGGCGAGGCGCAACTACGGCATACCGAGCCAGCGCGGGATGTCGGCGATGCGCGCGGAACGCCTGATGAAGGAAGGCGGGATCGTGCTTGGCGCGTCGAACAGCAACCGCATGTTCGCGCACAGCGGCCGCGAGAGCGCGAAGCACTGGATCGTGAAGGCGCTGCTGTTCAAGGCGCTGCGCGACCTCGGCCGCACGGTCGGCACGGAGGTCGAAGTCGCGGGCGGCATCGTCGACGTGCTGGACGCGGACAGCATGATAGCGTACGAGGTCGAGGCGTGCGTGGACCGCGCCGCAATAGAGCGCAAGTGCAAGCGCCTGTGGCGGCTGCATGACGTGGTGTTCGTCGACGCGTCCAAGGTGCCGGACGGCCTCGCAGAGGCGGAGCGATGCGTGCGCGGCATCGTGGTGTGAAGTTTTTGCCCCGCGCGCACAATCATTATTCATGGCCGCGCTACTCCCGCAGGGCAGGCTCGACAACGCGACGCTGCTGCGGACGCCAGGAGTCAGGAAGGCGCTGCCGCGCTACGGACGCGTGGTGCTCGACGGGCTGCCTGCGAGGTTCCAGATCGCCAGGCGCATCGTCTTCGAGCCGCGGCGCAGCCTGACCGCAGGCGAGATGTGGCACGAGCATGCGAAGCTGATGCAGAAGCTCGCGCAGACGCAGGGCATGGTAGACAAGGGCAAGCTCGACGTCCGCGAGCTGGACGTGCCGCGGTTCTCGCTGCTCGACCTGAAGGCGATGCTCGCGGAGGAAGTCATGCGCGCGTGCGAGCTCTGCGAGCGCAGGTGCGGCGTGGACAGGACGAAAGGCGTGCGCGGTTTCTGCGGCGCCGGGAAGGAATGGCGCATAACGAGCAGCGGCGTGCGCACGGACGTGGAGCAGGAGCTCGCGCCCGCGTTCACGATCTCCGGCGCGGGATGCACGATGCGGTGCGCGTACTGCAAGAACCCGCAGGCCAGCACGGACGCTAAGGCAGGCACGGCGTGGCCCGAGGGGCACGTGGCGCGATGGGCCGAGGCTATGGAGAAGGCGGGATGCCGCAGTTTGCACGTCGCGGGAGGCGAGCCCGCGTGCTACGCGGCGAACGTGCTGCGAATGCTCGCAGGATGCCGAGCGAACCTGCCTGTGGTCTTCGACTCGAACGCATACCTCTCGGAGAAGGCGATGGAGCTGCTGGACGGCGTCGTGGATATTTTTGTGCTGGACTTCCGTTATTTCGACAACGACTGCGCGCGCATGCTCTCGGACGCGCCGCGCTACGTCGAAGCGGCTAAGCGGACGCTCCTGCTCGCGCGGATGCAGACCGAGCTGATCGTGCGCGTGCCGCTGATGCCCGAGCACCTGGAATGCGACGCGAAGCCCGCGTTGAAGTGGATAAAAAGCAATCTCGGCCCGTGGACGCGCGTGAACGTGATTACGAAGTACGAACGGCGCGACCGCGGGTACATGGGCATGGACAGGCTTCTTACAGCGGACGAGCGCGCCGGTGCGCTCGCGTACGCAAAGAAGGCCGGGTTGAAGAACGTGCTGCACGGATGAATTATTTACGTGCGCGGACAAATCATATGCAGTGAGAAAGATGGCGGCGAGGAGGAAGTGGCGCACGAATTACGGCGGGCATAAGCAGCCTGCGGCAATGCAGTTCGCACGCAAGCACATCGTCATAGGCTCGATAGCCGCAGCGATAATCATCGTAGCCTCTGCGACGTACCTCGCGTTCGGCGGCTCAGCGGGCTCTCTGGCGTCCATACCCGAGCTTTCGACGAACGGCTACAGCCAGGTGCTCGTCGACGCCGGGTTCGACAGCGCCGGCGAGGGCGTGATAACGCTGACGTCCGGCTGCAGCCAGATACGCGCGCACGTCGAGGCGGCGCAGGCCGAGAGCATCTACAACGGCATGCAGGGCATGACACCGGCGCGTCCGAACGCGCACGACATCGCCGCGGACGCGTTCCGCAGCCTCGGCATCCAGGTGCTCATGGTGAAGGTCACGCGCGTGGAGAACCAGACATTTTATGGCAGAATCGTGCTGAAGGACGGCAACCGCATCGCAAGCCTCGATGCAAGACCGAGCGACGCGACAGCGATCGCGGTGCGCATGCAGGTGCCAGTTTACGTAAAAGACGAGCTTCTCGAACAGAACAGCGAGAACATCTGCTGAAAGGCCTACGCCTTCAGCGCCTTCTTGAACGATTCGGAGAACTCCTCGGTCTGCTTCAGCACGCGCTCCGCCGCCTTGTCCAGCGCGGTGACGGGCTTGCCCTTCGAGACCTTGACGAAGACCTTCGGCTCCGCGAGGTACGGATGTTCCTTTATGTGCGCGGCCTCCTTCACGTTCTCGTCGCCCCACAGCTCGCCCGTGACGACGTTCGTCACCGTGACGGTCTCGCCCTTGACCTCTAGCATCATCGTGTCGTCCGATTCCTTGACAGTCTTGAGTTCCATCTTCGCACCTTCAGATTTTTTCCACGACGAAAAGGTCCACGTTATAACTTACCTTTGGTTTTCTGTGGAATTTAAACATATATGGTACGTCGAATTTAAATTCCTTCGTTGCAAGCACTCGCCCGCCGTTCTGCCCGACCAGGCTCTCGAGGAACGCGCGCGAACGCTCGTTGCCGTGCTCGCCCTCGTACCCGCCGCGGTGCAGGCTGTAGACGCGGCCGCCGCTGCGAACGCATTGCAAAGCCTTCAGCAAAAATTCCTTGTCCGCGCCCTTCTCGCTGCGCATTCCGAACGGGGGGTTCTGCACGACCGTGTCGCACTCGCCGGAGAAGTCCGCGACGTCGCCGATAACGAACTCGACTTCAACGCCCGCCGCCTGCGCGTTCTCTCTCGCCAGTTTTATCGAAGCATCGTCAACGTCCACGCCGACGGCCTTCGACGCGTCCAGAAGCGCCGCCCCGATAGCCAGCCTGCCGCTTCCGCAGCCCAAGTCGAAAACAACCTTGCCTCCGATGTCGCCCGCCACGGACGCCATGTTGAGTATGTCCGCCGCGAGGTCCGAGGGAATCGCGTACTGCTCGAGCTTCGCGTTCGGCTTCTCCGGGACCTTCGCCTTCGACAGCGCTATCTCCAGCTGCTTCTTCGCGGCCGCCATGCGCACCGCTTCAAATTAGGGCCGCGCAAGATATTAATCCTTTCGAACGGAACAGATTCGTATGGCCGACGAGGGCATGGACAGGCGCCTGGAGCTCCTCGAGGAGCAGCTGAGGTCCATGGAGAAGAAGATCGACGCTTTCTACATCAGCCTCTCGCCGGTCCTGAACCGCGAGCGCTCCGCGCACCCCGTCAAGGTGGAGGCTGGCATGCAGATGCATCTGCCGCAGCCGGAGGTTTCGAGGCCCGCGCCAGTCTTGAAAGCGCAGGCACAGCCGATGCCGCAGCCGCAGAACGGGAATTACCGCGTGAAGGACATCGGGCTCGCGGAGCAAGGAAAGCTGAAGGTCGAATGGGCCGAACGCCACATGCCGGTGCTGATGCGCATCCGCCGCGAGTTCGAGGCGTCGAAGCCTCTCCGGGGCTTGCGCATCGCCGCGTGCCTGCACGTGACGAAGGAGACTGCCGTTTTGATGCGTACGCTGAAGGCCGGAGGCGCGGACGTGGCGCTGTGCGCGTCGAACCCGCTTAGCACGCAGGACGACGTCGCGGCCGCGCTTGCGAGCGAAGGCATGAAGATTTTCGCGTGGCGCGGCGTGACCAACGAGGAGTACTACTGGTGCCTCAACCGCGCGCTCGACACGAAGCCGAACATCACGATGGACGACGGCGCCGACCTCATCTCCGCGGTGCACTCGAAGCGCACGGAGCTGCTGCCGGGCATCATCGGCGGCCAGGAGGAGACGACGACGGGCGTCATACGCCTGCGCGCGATGGCCGCGGACGGCGCGCTGAAGTACCCGCTGTTCGCCGTCAACGACACGCCGACGAAGCACATGTTCGACAATTATTACGGCACGGGCCAGAGCACGATCGACGGGATCATCCGCGCGACCAACGTCCTGCTCGCGGGCAAGAACTTCGTTGTCAGCGGCTACGGCTACTGCAGCTCGGGCATCGCGAAGGTCGCGCGCGGCCTCGGCGCGAACGTCATCATAACGGAAGTCGATCCCACGAAGGCGCTGAAGGCGACGATGGACGGATTGCGCGTCATGCCCGTGGCGGACGCGGCGCGCGTGGGCGACATCTTCGTCACAGCGACGGGCGACAAGAACGTGATCCGCGGCGAGCACATGATTCTGATGAAGGACGGCGCGATACTCGCGAACTCGGGCCACTTCAACGCCGAGATCTCGATTCCTGATTTGGAAAACATCTCCGCGGGCAAAAGAAAGATCCGCGACAACGTGGAGGAGTACACGACGAAGGGAGGGAAGCATTTGTATCTGCTAGCGGAAGGCCGCCTCGTCAACCTCGCAGCGGCCGAAGGGCACCCCAGTGACGTGATGGATATGTCGTTCGCGGATCAGGCTCTGTGCGCCGAGTACCTTGCGAAGCACGCGAAGGAGCTCGAGCCGCTCGTGTACGACGTGCCTGAGGACATCGATTTGCGCGTCGCGAGGCTGAAGCTCGCGTCGATGGACGTCAAGATAGACAGCCTGACCGAGGAGCAGAAGAAGTACCTGAACTCCTGGCAGGAAGGCACGGTCTAGAATTCACATTATCACGGTCGCGCCGTGCGGTGCCTTCACGCCTTTCAGCTGCTTCCTCACGCGCTCGTACTCGGCTTCGGACACGCTCGAGAAGCCGCAGTTGCAGCACTCGTCCACGCCGACGTTCCCGACGATGACCTTCGGGTTGACCTCGAACTCCATCGCCTCGCGCCTCTTCCTCATCGCCGAGTCGCATTCGGGGCAGTTCATTTTCCTTTCACTTCTTCAAAGTCGACAGCACTATCTCGTCTATGAACGTGAACTCATGCGTGTTCCTTATCTCGCTCGAGAAGCCGGATGACAGCGCCGCGACAACGGCCTTCTTCCCGTTCTCTTTGATCAGGGTCAGCGCGTGCCCAAAGTCCGAGTCGCCGGAAACCAGCACCGCCGCGTCGTACAGCTCCTTCAACGCCATGTCAATCATATCCACGGCAATCATGACGTCCACGCCCTTCTCTTTCTCCTCGAAGTCTCCGACGCAGTCTATGCAGTTCTGCGTCACCAGCGGCCTGCATTTCTCGCAAACTTGAAGCTTCCCCAGCTCGATTAACTTTTTGGACACGCGCTCGGCGTTGGAGAGGTGCTGCAGCTTCCTCGTCTTGACCACGATTCCGTCGGCCTTCAGTCCGTCTAGGAACAGCATGTGTTTGTGGTAGTTCTCCTCGCCGATCGTCCTTATGTTAGGGACGGAGTTGTAGTAGATTATCCTCTTCAGCTTCAGGCCGCACTTTTCGCATACCTTCTCGCAGACCCTCCTGAAGTCCACTCTCCTTGGAGGTATGAACATGCGCCTCAGGTTGTGGTAGAAGTTGTTCCCGTCTATGAACACGAAGGCGTCGTTCTTGGACATGGCTGGTCGTGGATGGCGATAATTAGATGCCCGGCATTCCCCCCGCAGTTTCCCGCAGGTTCATGCCGGGGACTTTATAATCATATTAGGGCCCTGGAAAGGATAAAAAGCTTCCTCACCGCGGCGAGTGGCGCGGGTTTGGGCGCTATTTGGACGTCCTCATAAGCCGTTTTTCGCTTACCCCATATATTCCCCATATCGCGGATTTTAGATTGTTTAGTTTTCGTTAGTTTCGGGCGGATCTGGCGCGGTTTTAGGACTGCCTTTTGGATATGGGGGCTATTTGGGGACGTTTGGGGAGGATATGGGGGCGTAGTACGATCCCTTCTTCGAGCCGAGGAGCTTCAGCCTGCCCTTCTCGACGAGCTCGGAGAGGTCGTACTTCGCCGATTCGCGCGACACGTTGTTCAGCTTCTGGTAAGTGCCGTTCGTTATCTTCTTCGTCTGCTTCGCGTACGCCAGCGCGTTGATCTGCCGGGCGTTCAGGTCGGGCATCTGCAGCTGCTCGTCCGTCACGACTGCCGTCTCGAGCTTCTTCGTCCAGCCGAACTTTCTCGCCACGAGCTCGATCGCGCTCGAGCCCAGCACGGCGCACAGGACGGTGCCGAGCCCGACGCCGACCTTCAGCACGTCCATGCTGTCGAGCAGGAGCCCGCCTATCATCCCGAACACGACGCCGGACAGAAGCTCCATCGCGACGCGCCCGGGCGAAACGCTCCCGGAGGGGAGCGCCGTATAGGCCTTGTACAGGGCGTAGAACAGCCGGATGAAGGAGCCGGCGAGGGCGTACAGCAGGAGGACGGCCAACGGCGCGAACGGAGCCAGCATCTCCAGCATCCTTTGCAACCTTGATTGCTAGCTGCATAGTTAGGTTTAAATGGGTTACGGATTTGGAGAAATTTACTGTTACTCCGCACGGCAATCATAATTAAATTCCAAGACGTACTTATTGTCCATAGGAGAATGCGCATGGAAACGGTTGATAAATTAAAGGGAGAAAGAGTTGCGGTATTCATCGATGGAAGTAACTTCTATCATAGTGCAAAGGATACTTTTGGATTGTTTCCGCACGAAGTCGAAGATGCAGACCTTTTCAGAAAACTCGTAGAATTTATAAAAGGTGACAGGCTTTTGATAGTCGCATGCTACTATAACGCGCCCCTCGACGTGAGCTACAACAAAGAGGTTTATTCGAGGCAGCAGAGTTTTTTCGCCAGCTTGAACAACGTACCAGGCATAAAAGTCGTGCTGTGCAGGATGAGGAAAATAAGAAAGGACGACGGGACGGCAGAATACGCGGTCAAGGGAGACGACATAAAGCCAGCCGTGGACATGATTTCAGGCGCATATGAGAACCAGTACGACACTGCGGTGATCGTCAGCGGCGACGGGGACTTCGTTCCGGTGGTCGAAAAAGTTAGAAAGCTCGGCAAGAAGGTCGAAAACGCGTACATATCGGTAAGCAGGTCGTCCGCATTGAGCTCTGCGTGCAATACGTCTTACTCTTTGGAGGAATTCCTGAGGAAATTTTATTACAAGGAAAAGGATAATTAGCCCAATGTTGCCGTGGCATCAGCCGCGATCAACATTGGGGAGCATATAGTAATAATTTGTTTTTACCATAAATAAAAAGCTTTCGAAAAGCACCGGAACTCGAGCCATTCGCCATCCGCTTTTTACCTCGCTTACATGAACATCGGGCATGTCTTCTGCGGAACCGGGGTCGCGGAAACGGATAATAGCCTGAAACCCGCTATTTGGAACATGCCGAACGGAGTAAAGCTGACTTTCTACGGCGGCGTGAAGGAGATCGGCGGGAACAAGATACTTCTGGAGGACCGCGGGACGAAGCTGCTTTTCGACTTCGGAATGAGCTTCGGGAAGAAGGCGAAGTTCTTCGAGGAGTTCCTCACGCCGAGGCCGGCGAACGGCATCGGCGACTTCCTGGCGACCGGGCTCATCCCCGACATAAAAGGCGTGTACAGGGAAGACTTGCTAACGCACTACGGGAGGCCTCCGGAGAAGCCGGACGTGGCCGCCGTGTTCCTCTCGCACGCGCACGCGGACCACGCTAACTACGTCTCGTTCCTGCACGAGAACATACCCGTTCACTGCGGGGAGACGTGCAAGCGCGTGCTCGACGCAATAAAGGAGCAGAGCAGGCGCGACATCGAGGGCGAGGTGTGCGACTTCAAGCGCAGGCCTCTGATGCGCTGCGACTATAGGAAGCCGGCCGTGGAGCGGACGTTCAAGACGTTCAGGACGGGCGACAAGGTCAAAATCGACTCCGTCGAGATAGAGCCTATACACGTCGACCACAGCGTGCCCGGGGCGTACGGCTTCCTGATCCACACGAGCGAAGGCACGGTCGCGTACACGGGCGACATGCGGCTGCACGGCGCGCACTCGGAGATGACCATGGACTTCGTCAAGGCGGCGGAGGAGGCGAAGCCTATAGCGATGATAACCGAAGGCACGAGGATAGACTTGCCGAAGACGGACGAGTCGGAGCCGAAGGTATACGCGGACTCCAAGCGCGAGATCCTGAAGAACCGCGGCCTGACCATAGTGGACTTCAACTTCAAGGACGTGGACCGCTTCCGAACGTTCTACAGGATAGCGCAGGAAACAGGCAAGAAGCTCGTGATCAGCTTCAAGCACGCGTGCTACCTCGACCAGTACGCCAGGGACAAGGCGCTGGGAGTGCCGGACTGCCGGGGCGAGGGCATATGCCTCTTCAAGAACAAGGCAGGCAGCGGTACCTATGCGGACGAGGACTACGGGGACGAGTACATCAAGCGCAGGCTCGACAGCCCGAACGTCGTTACGGCCGAGGACATACTCCGGGCGCCGAACCAGTACATGATCGTGCTGAACTTCTGGTACTTCAACACATTCGTCGACCTCCGGCCGAAGGGCGGGCTGTACGTGCATTCGCTGAGCGAGCCGTTCAACGAGGAGATGGAGATGTCCGCGGGGCGCATGCGCAACTGGCTGAAGCACTTCGGCCCGCGCTACGTGCAGTCGCACTGCAGCGGGCACATGTGCGGGGATGATTTGAAGGAGCTGGTGGCGAGGATCAAGCCCAAGACGCTGTTTCCCATACATACCGAGCATCCGGGGATGTTCCGCGGCGTGGGCGGGAAGGCGGTGATGGTGAAGGAAGGGAAGAGCTACGCGATTTGATTTTTTGAAAATGGCTAATGAAACGTTCGCTAAATGACCACTATGGTGCAATTTTTGTGGCATCCAAAAGAAAGCATTTAAGTAGTATCTCTCATTTACCTTTAATATGAACTATTATATTGACTTATTCTCACCTGAGACTGCAACCGCTTTTTCAAAATCTCCAAAAGATATAACCGGATTTAGAATTTCTAGAAAAACCTATGTCGATAACCAAAAAATCGAACCGGGGGATAGGTTCATTTGT
>Ga0315273_10000247_pt1 | contig 52429 bp, 69 predicted proteins | sample YL17G02_0_MG_FD_205753 | JGI IMG/M metagenome (GOLD analysis project Ga0315273, IMG submission 205753) | Sediment microbial communities from Yellowstone Lake, YNP, Wyoming, USA - YL17G02_0 | ecosystem: Environmental > Aquatic > Freshwater > Lake > Sediment | place: USA: Wyoming | collected... | reverse complement strand
CAGCGCAGCGGTTGCCGTCATGTATGCTTCTGGTATACCGATCCCAAAGGCCGCTAGTGCCGATATGGTCGCATCTACAGATGCAGCCCGCACCCGCTCCATGCTCGCGGCCGCTACCTCGCTCAGCCAGGCCACTGCGGCCCCAGCCGATTCTAGTGGGGTACGAACCGCAGCTAGCCGCCCGAACGTGTCGACAATCACAGCTACGCCGTTCTGGACGTTGTCGACTAGCGACGGGGATGCACGGCGAAACGGGTTCAGGAGTTGGAGCACCTGGAAGATCAGACCGCCGACGTCCGACACGATCCGGAGGATGGAACTGAACGCGACACTGAAGCCCTCAACCAATCCACCGAGCCCGGTGAGGATTACGTCGATCCCAGCGGCGATGTTCGCCCCCCACTTCATGAAGGTATCTGACTGGACAAACTCAGCAAAGCGCTGGGCCAGCTCACTGATGCGGTCGAAGATTGGCTTGAAGGCCGTACCCGCTACGATGAGGAGCGAGTCCTTGATGGTGGACATGGCGCCCGTGAACGTCTTCGACTGCGCCTTCATCGCATCGCCGAAGCGCTGCTGCGACCACGTTTGGAACGCGGCAATGAACACGGCGCTGGTCAGAGTACCCTGCTGTTGCATCTTCTGCAGTTCGCCGGTCGTTTTCCCGGTCTGTTCGGCCATGATACGGAAGATCTCGCTGGTGCTGATGCCGGCCTCGGTGAGTTGCCGCAGTTCCTCACCGCTGACCTTGCCCTTGGCGTTCATCTGACCGAGGGCGAGCGTGATACGTTCAATACCGACCCCGCCGAGGCCCATGCCGGCGGCGACGTTCCCCAGGTCAGTTAGGATCGGTTTGACGTCACGGGCGGCGAACCCCATGGCCATTAGTCGCCGTGCCCCCTGTTCGACGTCCTTGAACTCAAACGGGGTGGCGGCGGCGAACTGCTGGAGGTCGTAGAGGAACGCCTCAGCGTCCTCTGCGCTCTTCAGCATCGTAGTCCAGGCGATCTTGCTCTGTTCCAGGCTCGCGGTAAAAGACATCACCGTCTGCACGCCATTGGTAAACGCCTGGCTCGCCCGCATGATTACGTTGGCTACCAGGAATCCGGACGCGGCCTCCCCGACTCTGACTAGCGCGCCTGACAGCTTCGAGCCCATGGTCTCGGACTGGTGGGCGGTCTGCGTGGCCGCTGTGCTGATTTTGTTTAGGCCGCTGACGACCTTGTCAGCGGCCATAGTAAACGTCGCCATGCCCTCGATACGGGCCTCGACGCCAACGGGCTGCATGGTCATGATCTTACCCCGCGTTGTTCCGTTTAGCGCTCTGCCGCTTGGACCCAGCCTCTGCCGCTTGTGTTTCCTGTTGAGCTATGACGGCATCTATCCTGGCGTGAGTGCGTAAGTAGGCGATTGCCTCGTTCTGATCACGAGATGGCCACGCCTCAAAGGAGGTGCGACCGACGCCGCAGGATACTGCGGCGCCGGCAACCTCATACTCCAGACTGTGAGTAACTCCGCTCGATTTGAGATAGATCGTCGAGATGTCGGCACCGTTATACCTGACTGCGAAAGCGCGCAGCCGCGGCGGCAATCCCCCCCTCGGAGACGCCCGACTGCTGGGTAATGGCCTCGATCAGCCGGATGATGTCCCCGGCGGTCTGTACCAGTACCGTCTCGACGTAGGCAAGCTTGCGGGAACCAGCGGTCTGCGGCCGCGGGAAACCGATTAGGTCGAGGTCCTCCAGCCAACTGTCGTCCTTGGGAAGCTCGATATCGAGTCCCTTGAGCAGATAGGCCGACCGGACAGCCATCTCCCGGTGTTCCTTGATCCGCTGGACCGACGCCAGGTAGTCAGGATCGTTGGGGTTCTCCATCATCTGGCGCCCCTCAACCGTATCCACCGCGACCTCGGGCGGCTCCGGGATAGGGTAGCGGTTCATGATGTTCTGAATTAGGAAGGGCGGGACAGGCCGCACCCGGACCTGTTGCCCGCCCGACAGCACCACAACGTTGGTCGGCTGCTGCTCCGCTGCTTCGATCTGTGCTACTACGTGCTCGTCAGTCACCCTTCTCTCCTCCTACTCGTTTATCTGCTAGCCTGATTAGCCTTCGTACCCGACACCCTGTAGGATGATCCCGTCGCCGCCATTGTCGGCCAGGCCACCGGCCCAGACCTCGTTGACGTTCACCACCGCCAGGCAGTTGATGGTGTCCTGAAGTGGCAGGCTCAAGCCTTGTGATTGCGGCGTCCGGTACCAGGTCGCCCCACCATCGATGGTCTCGTAGATGCGCCCCAGCGTGGAGGCCAACCGCATCGAGAACCAGCCGCGGGCCGGGTCCTCACTGAACTTGATATCCGTGATGTCCCCGGCAACGCCCGACTCGGCAAAGCCGGCCGATGTCCAGGTCTGTCCCTTGTTTAGGGTGTAGTAGAGCCGCCCGGTGTTGTCAGTACCGACAAACCAGATGGACTCACTCACACCCCACACGCTCAGCAGGTTGACGCCGGGGTTGGGTCCGGTCACTGACTGCCAGGTCGCCCCGCCGTCCTGGGTGTAGATGACGGCGTTGTTCTGGCCGACTGCTACCACGAACTGGCTGTTGAGGGCATGGATAGCGTTCAGGTCCTGAGTAGTCGCCACCCCAGCATCCTGCACCACAACGCCCGATGTGATGTCGTCGGTGAAGTACACGTAGCCGCCTTCGCCCACGATCCAGACGTGCGAGGCGTCGACCACAGCGATGGCCCTTGGGTCCTTAGTCGCGACGAAGCCGGTAGCCACCTCGACCCAGGGGGAAGCGGTGACGCTCCCGCCCTGTGCCCACGTCAGCAGGTCGCCCTTGTCAACGTAGTGGAGGGAGGCAGAGTCCGGCGAGACTACCAGCAGGTAGTCACCGACGCACGCATTGGCTGTTGGCTGTTCGGCCGCGGCCAGTGTCGTGATGTAGGCGTTGTACCAGGTGAGCCCGCCATCCACGGTGAAGATGATCTCGGACAGGATGGCCGGCGAACCCGCTCCGGGTTGCTGCGCCAGTGCGTAGATCTTGTTGCCGCCGTCTGACTCGTCGCCGCAGTCTCCGCAGGACAACCGGTCACAGACAGCGATGTCCATGATCTGCGTGGTCACGTCGTAGCCCGCCTTGACCGCCCAGGACAGCGGGTCGATCTGGTACAAGCCCTTGGCCGTGATGTCGCCGGTCAGCATGATGGAGGCTCGTTCGTCGGGTTGCAGCGCCGACAGGTCCTCACTGGAACGGTTGGTGAACCGGGCAGCATTGAAGTGTAGCACCTTCTGCCAGCCCTTGACCCGGTCGCTCGGGTCCTTGCACTGGCCATAGAGAGCCTGCACGTCGAACGGACACTTCAGCGAGAGGATGTAGTTGACCAGCCCGAACCTGGACATGAGGCTAGTCGTGGGCAGCTCCGGTGCCCCCCGGATTTCGCCGACGTCGATGAACTCGTCGTAGGTGGAGGGGTCCGGGCAGCGGATGGGCGTGATGTCGCCCTCGGCCTGGGCGAAGCCGCCCAGCTTGGCACAGCCCAGGAGCTCGTACTTTCGGTCGGGGCGTGGACCGAACTTCTGGAGCCAAATCCTGCCCTCCCCGGTCTGGAAAATGCGCTCGGCCATGGTGTGTTCCTTCCCGCCCCGTGGGGCGACGTTTATCGGCGCTGGCTGCTGCTACTGGCTGCTACTCTGCTAGTTCCTGCTGTAACCGTTGCCACGTATGAGGATGCCGTCGCCGCTGGCCTTGACGCCGCCTGTCCAGACTCGGTTTGGGCCACAGGTCGTCAGCGTGTTGAGGCTGTCTGCTGCCGGGATAGTGGCGCCGCGTGCCTCGGGCAGTCGGTACCAGGTGGCCCCGCCGTCGATGGTGCGGTAGATGTGGGCTTCAGTTGCCATGTGTTGTCCTCACGCCCAGTGGCTATCCCGGGATTCTCAACTGTCGGCTTCTACCTATCTTGCTGCATAGTGCGCTGCTATTTGAACGGCTGACAACTCGTAGTCATAGAGTGCCACCTCGTCAAAGAGCCCGTGATAGGACAAGATGTTACTGTTCTGCATTCCGCTCAAGGATAACGCGGCCGTTGCCTGCGTGACGTCTATCCCCCCATCACTGCTAGGGCCGGCGTCCAGCAGGCCGTTCCTGTATATGTTCTTGTTGCCGCTGGCATCACGGGTGAGCACGTAGTGATACCATTGCCCGGTTACGAAGAGGCTACCTGCCAGCCCGTGCCCGGCGCCTCCATGATACGTATAGAACCTGAACACGGGGATGGTATGCACCACCTGCACCCCCCATCCGACATCGGCGGCCGACCAGCAGTTGATGGGCCAGTTCGTGTTAGAAGTTGTATGCCCATAGGCCCAGAACTCTACGGAGAAAGCGCCTGTGCCGAACTGGATTTGAGCAGGTACGGGCACAGCGCCCCTGACATTCACCGTCCAGGTCCCGCCAGCCAGATGGATACCAACATTGCCAGAGCATCCCGTAAAGGGGTGGGCTTGCCCTAGATCAGCTAGGCTATAGGTTCCCGTGAGTCCGTTCCCACTGCGGTCTGCCGCAATCACACCGGAGAGTTCGTCTAAACGCCAGTAGAGCACCGGTCCGTCGGTAAGTACCGCAGCCACGTAAGCACATGGGTCTAGTGGTGGCGGCATTATTACCGGGTTCACCAGCATGTACCCGACCGCCGGGTCTTCAGAGAACACCACCTGCTGCACCGTTCCCGCCTGGCCACTCTCGGCAAACGCCTTAGCCTTCCAGGACTGGCCGCCGTCCAGCGTGTAGTAGAGGCCGACGGTCGCATCGGTGCCCACCCACCAGGTGGCTGGGTTGACTGCCCAGGCCGTCACTAGGTTTAGGCCCGTTGCGGGCCCAGTCAACGATTGCCAGGTCTGGCCGTTCTTTGTCACCAGGACGGCGTTGTTATCGCCGACTGCCACGCCATCGGTCAGGCTGCAAAAGTGCAGCGCCGTCATGTCCTGAGTTGTGGCGAGCCCAGGGTCCTGCACCTCGACACCCATCATGGGGTCACTGGTGAAGTACACGTAGCCGCCGTCGCCGACGATCCATGTGTGCGAGGCGTCTGCCGAGTAGATGGCGTTCGGGCAGCCGCCCGCGACAAACCCGGTCGTAACTTCCGTCCAGGTGTCGAGATCGTCCAGACTGGCCCAGTGCAGTGAGCAGCTGTCGTGGCTGATGACCACCAGCTTGCCGCCAATGCAGGCCGCCCCGCTCGGATTCTCGCTGGCCCCCAGGGTGTCGATGTACTGGTTACTCCAGGTAACGCCGCCATCCTCCGTCCAGATGACCTCCGGCAGGATACCGGGTGAACCGGCAGCCGGGGTCTTGGCGATGGCGTAGATGTGCCGGCAGCCCTCGCAGTCGTCGCACTCCGGGCAGACCACGATGGCGACGATCTCCGTCGTCACGTCGCCCGCTGCCACCTCGGCAAACCGCAGCGGGTCAATCTCCCATGCCCGCTTTGCGCTCAGGTCGGCGGTTACCAGCGGCGCTGCCCGGTCTCCGGGTACCATGGCCGTCAGGTCACTACCCGACCTGCCCGTGATGCGGTTAGAGTAGAGGTGCCGGATCTTCTCCCAGCCCCGCACCCGGTCGCCCGGGCTGCCGCACTGGCCATAGAGAACCTGGATGTCGAACGGGCAGCGCAGCGACATAAGCCGGTTGACCAGGCCCAGGCGGCCCCGCAGCGAAGAAGCAGTCGGGTTGTTGCCCCGTGGCCCGACAGTGTCGGTGTCCCGGAACTCATCGTTGCCGGTGGGGCAACTGAGTACTGCCACTTCGCCATCCTCGGCGCCCACGCCACCCGCGCCTGAGCACCCCAGGTACTCGTAGCGGTGCTCCGGCCGGGGGCCGAACCGCTGCAACCATATCCGGCCCTGGCCGGTCTGGAAGATGCGTGGCTTCACGTCAGTTGCCCTCCGCCAGGCGGTACTGGTCAAGCACCGACTGCGCGTCCACACGCAACACCGCCTGCAAGGCAGCGAACACCTCCGTTGACGCCCGCCCGCGCAGCCGTTTCACGTCGGCTTGGCCCCAAAGGCCCCGACGCCGCAGCTCATTCTGGAGGGCACACGCTATCTCTCGCTCCGACCGATAGAAGCGGATGTCGGCGCCTACGGGTATGCCAGCGGGCGCTTCGGCGTCCAAAGCGTAATCCGGCAGCAGAGAACGCCGCAAGCACCCGTTGTCGTCGGTCCAGTCGACCTGTTTCACCATCTCCTCCTCACACTGCCAGCGCCCGGCCCTGGGTCTGGCGCCGCACCCGCTCCCAGGCGAACACCGCCCCCCTAGTCGTGCCGAAGGGGCTGTTGATAATGGTGTCGCTCAGTTGGTAGCTGCGGGACCCGCCCGAGGTGCCCAGGTTGAGTGCCAGATCCTCCCGCCACTTCTCGACCTTGGCCGCCACCGCCTCACACGAGCACAGCGGCCGGTCCAGAAGCGCCGCCGCGTAGTAGGCCACCGCCCGCGCCCAGTAGTCGTCCATCTCGCCGTCTTTGCCCAGCGGGTGGCCCGCCAGGTAGTTGAACCGCACCTTGTCGGGATCGGTGCAGAGCACCGGGCAGCATTCCCCGGAGTAGGCACAGGCAGTGGCGTCCCAGGTAGCGGGCCAGGGCAGCACCCGGCTGGCGTCCCAGTCCCGGGCCGAAGCACAGATCGTCTGCTCGGTTTCAACGCAACCGTCGCCCGTGCAGCCAGATAGCGGGTCCCAGATCAGCACGCCGATGTCAGATGGGTCGCAGTAGTGGCGGTAGATGTCCACCGTCAGCACGAAGTTGGTGATGTCGTCACCGTCGATGGCGGTATTACCCTCCCACAACGACGGCTTCAGGAACAGCCACTTGTTCCCCGTGATGGTGACCATCCCGCCTGCAAACGACACTTTGACTGGCCGAATGCGGTACTGCTCACTCCCGGCAGCGTCAGCGCCGTCCCCAACCCTGAAGTAGATGTGTACTTCGTTAGGGTCGGTCAGCGTGGTAGCAAATGACACAGTGGCGGTATTGCCTGCGTAGGTGACACCGCTGGCTGCTGCCATCAGCGCCCTGGCTTCGATGCCGAGCGCCTGGAGCTTCGCCCACGAGAGCGTGACCGACTTGCGGTCTCCCCTGGCCTGCCGCATGTTGACGTTGAACAGCCCCCGGTCGTGGTGGCGGGGATAGGGCAGTTCATCATCCATAACGTAGCGGGGCGCTGGCCAGTAGCCGGACTCTCGGGCGATGTCCTCCTCCGCCTGGGCGATGGCGCGGGCGATGTCCTCACGCCCTATCTGGTCGGCGGCGATCCAGTCGTATTGGAAGGTCACACCCTCGCAGTCGGTGCCGGGGTAGGTAGTGGTCGTCGCCTGGTTGAAGTACCAGGGGTTCAGGCCGATTATCGCCGCCCAGCGGTCGAGGCTCAGCAGCGTTGGGGTACTCGCTCTACTCATGGTTACCTCTTAGTGCCTCGCTCGTTTGACACTCGTGCAGGTCAGGTTCCCGGCCAGCGTGCTGCTGCTTGTAGCCTTGACGCCCCCGCAAGTAAGGTTGCCGGTGGCCACGCCGCTCCGGGCCCGCCCCGTGGTGCTGCACGAGACCGAGCCCACCAATAGGGAGCCAGCATGGCGCTTGAACCCGGACTCACAGCCCACATCCAGCGCCGCTCCCTCGGTGCAGGTTCCCCGATAGCCCAGCATGATGAGGGCCGGCTGGCTGCACTTCGTCCCCAGCATGCCTTGCCAGAGGCTCATATGAGTACCTCGCCTGGCAGCCGGATGTCGCCCTTGATGGCTATCAGGTCGGCGTAGACGTAGGGTATCTGGTGCAGTCGGTGCCAGTCAGAGGGGTAGCCGTTGTCCAACCGTGCCACCTGGAAGCGACAGGTAATCTCCGGCACATACTGGGCGAACCGGCGCTGCGTATAGTACCACCAGGAATTGCTGTTCCAGCCGGTCCTGTGTGTCGGGTCCATGCAGGCACCCCTGCCGTCCGTGCTCGGTGTGGCCGTCAGTATCCACCCGCCCGGCGCCAGCACCCGGTACAATTCGTTCATCACGGCGACCGGGTTGACGAGGTGCTCCAGGAAGTCGACGGCTCGTATCAACCCGACGCTGCTGTCGGCGTATGGTAGGCGGTCCCGGTCCAGGTCGCAGACCACGTTGACGCCCGGTGCCTCCCGGCGGTCCACCCCGACATAGCCAGCCTGCGGATTGTGTGCCGCCCCCAGGTCCAGCATCGGCAAGCCATCCCGGCGGCACCACGCCTCCGCCATCGCCCGCCCATGCTTCAGGTAGACTTGCTGGCTGGTGTTGGCAGCGCTTCCCGGCTTCCCCTGGCTCTGCCGCCATGTCTGCCCCTCGTAGCAGCGGTACAGGTACAGACAGTCGTCAATCCAGTGGGCCGGCCCGTGCACGTACAGTCGGCACATCAGGTCGTGGTCGTCGGCCAGCGCCAGTGTTGCGTCATGGCCCCCGACCGCCCGGTAGGCGTCGGCCCACCAGGCTCGGACGTGGTTGGGTGCGAAGTTGACGTGCCGCATCATGGCAGGCGACGGCGGGAATCCCCGCAGCTCCACGAACTTGCGCCCGTAGAACTCCCGGTCTCGATGCAGCCAACCATACCGGGTATCGTAGGTGTTCGGTTCGTCGGTGCCGTCCCAGAACTCCCCGCTGTTGGAGTAGGCCAGCACCGCCTCCGGGTGTTCGGTAAATGCCCGGTCGATGGTCGTCAGGGCGTGCGGCGTCAGCAGGTCGTCGTGGTCCAGCTCTACGTGAATCTCGCCCCGAGCCTGTCCGAAAGCGAACGCCTTGATGGCACCGACGCCCTTCGCTTCGCCCCCCATCGGTACCACCCGAACCGGCAGGTCATCGAACTGCCCAGCGTCAATCTCCGCGCCGTTGTTGGGGACAATCAGCCACTCCCAGGATCCGGTGAAGTCCTGTGCCCTGAGCGAGTCGGCCACCTCCGGCAGCCACTGGGTGTTGTGCGTCGGCGTCACCACCGACAACCTGGGCTCGTCCGGTCCGGGCTTGCGCCATGCTCCCGCCACGTCCCGGTATGGGTCTACCTGGCTCCACGTAATCTCCAACTCCCGTAACCCCGCTGCCTTGCCCAGAGCCCTCATACCATCGGGCAGTATTCGCCAGCAGTCCACCGGGTACCGGTGCAGCGCCCCGGTGCTGGGGGCAATCACTACCAGGAGACCGCCGGGCCGTAGCACCCGGGCCATCTCCACCATGAGCGCCCTCGGGTCCTCAGCGTGTTCCAGCGTCTGGCCCGAAATCACCACATCGTAGGCGCCCGACTCTGCCGGGATGGCCGCCGGTCCTGTCATTACCATGTCCACGTTCGGCCCCGCCTGCACGTCGCAGCCGGTGTACTCCAGCGCCCCCACGTCCTGACGGTAGGTTCCGTTCACGTCATAGGCGCCCACGTCTAGGAGTCGGCCCGCCGTCGGGGCGTACCGGGCCAGGATGCGGCGCATCAGCGTACGTGAGTTGTCGTGCATCTGTCTGCTGCTCCTATGCGACTGCCGGGTTGTTGTGGTGGATGAAGCCGTGACGGGGGACGTAAGAACTGACCGCCGCCCCCCCAATGGCCAGGTACGTGACCCAGCACGCGGACGGATCGGTATCGTCCATGACCGCCGTGAAGCCGGTAGCGTCGATGGACTTGATGTCCATCAGTCCGACAACGCCGTCATCCAGAACATTGGCGTAGACCGCCGTGTCGTAGTTAGCGGTGGCCGTCTCCGTGTCGGCTAGGTTGTCCTCATCGGATATGGCCTGCGCTGCCCGGTTGCTGGCCGAGGTGGCGGCACCAATCGACAGCCGCGCATGGTCGGTGGGCGTGTCCTGGGTAGAGTGGGCACGGTTGGCGGAGAGAAACAGCAGACCAACCGGAGTGAAGTTCGGCTCCGTCTCCACGATGTCATTGCCGTCGGTCCTGGTGGTTAGCTCGCCAACCTTATACTGCCCGCCCTTCAGTGCAACATAGTGGTAGTAGTTTGCGGTCGCGCCTTCCAGATGGTTAAGCGTGAAACCGTCGGCGTCGAACGAAACCCAAGACTCCCGGATGCCCATGATCCGGGTGGCGATTACCTCCCCGTTATAGCCGTATGCTGTGGTATTCGATGTGGCCCCATCGTCGCCATCGTTGTTGTAGGTGGCCCCCTGGGCGCCCCCAGCCGCTATGCCAATGCCAAAGTGCAGGCTAACAGCGCTCGTTGCAGCAGACCCCAGGTTGGTGGGTACGAAGATCATGGCATCGGGCTGGAACCCTACACCAGTTGTCGCATAGTTGCCGGCCGATGTGGGATAGGCTTTGTTGCCGATGAAGACGTTGCTCAGGTCGGTGCCACCCAGCGCCAGGTACGAGATGCGAGCGGCAATCGTGAACTGGTCGTCTATGGTCAGGGTAAAGCCGTCGGCGTCGAAACTGCCCCAGTCTGCCAGACCGTCGGCGGTAGGCGTGCCGTCAGCGTAAACACCAATGCAGGCTGTCGTGCTGGCACCGTGTGCTGTGTTGGTTCTGGCCGCCGCATCTTCTGAGTACGCAGCGACAAAGAAACGACTGGATGCTCCAGCTACGGCGCCAAAGCCCGGGCGGATGGTCTCGCCCGCCACCCCGTCGCCAGTCCGAACCGTGCCGCTCCACCAGAACAGCACGATCTTGGGCGTGAACCCGACGCCGGTAATGGCCTGCGTCTGGCCCGCCGTCTTGGAGACGTCGATATTGAAGCTTCCGACGAAGGCGCTGTAGGCCAACTCGCTACCCTGTTATCTGGATGTCTTCGTAGACCTTGGCCTTGTTCACCACGCCAGCCGAGTGGTAGAGGCCGTCCGTGCGGTCCTCAATGCACATGCAGACGGACTCCACCCGCAGGACGTAGAGCGCCTTGTTGGACGCTCCGATCTGGGCGTCAATCTTGTCCGCCAGTTGTCCAGCCTGAGTCGCCTCGGTGCCCTGCAAGTCGAACTCGGCGGCAACCTGCGCTCGGGTCCACTCGCCAAAGGCGTACAGCCTCTCGACGGCAATGAACCGGTGCAGGTTGATCTTCGGTCGGGCGGTCGCCTCGCCCGATAGGCGGTCAATCAAGTCGGACAATCCTCTACCTCCTAGACCCGGGTGTACCCAACCATCACGCCCAGCAACAGGGCGTCCCCGGCCAGGTCGTCCTCTGAGACGTCCCGGTAGACACGGAAGGCCGCAAGCTCGCCCGCGGCTGGCGTTCCTGCCAGCGTAATGGCCGCCGTGGCCGCAGATATGTGCAGGTCGCCGTTGGCGAGGTAAGTATCCTCTATCCCAACGGCGTTCCCCCACGCCTGGTCGATGGCGTCGTCATTGCCGAAGCTCCGCCCCTGGCAGTACCACTTGACAGTCTGCGCCCCCGAGCCCCCTGCGCAACTCCAGTAGAACGTAGCGGTGACCGTGCCCGCGTCCCAGTCGCTCGGCATGGCCAAACTGCACTCAGCGTACTCGTCTGCCGCCGCATCGAATGCGAGGTTGTAGTAGTTGACGTCCTGAGCGCCGGAGTCGGTCTTGGCGTTGGCAGCGCAACCGCTCGTGGTGGACGGCCACATGCCAGCGGCAGACAGGAATATCTGCCCGGCCGGAGCGGCACCCGTGGCGCCCTGGCTCCCGGTCGCACCCTGGGAACCTGTACTGCCCTGTGCCCCGGTAGCGCCCTGCGCTCCTGATGCCCCCTGGTTGCCCTGGTTGCCCTGTGCCCCGGATGCACCCTGAGCCCCGGCCGCGCCTTGTGCGCCAGTCGCACCCTGTGCCCCAGCCGCGCCTTGGTCGCCTTGGTTTCCCTGGGCTCCAGCGGAACCCTGAGCGCCCGTGGCTCCTTGTGCACCAGTCGCGCCCTGACTGCCTGTGGCACCCTGGGCGCCCGCTGGCCCTTGGGCTCCGGCGGCTCCTTGGTCACCCTGCGGCCCCTGTGCACCTGGGACGCCCTGGCTCCCGGCCGCTCCCTGTGAGCCGGTGGCCCCCTGGGCACCTGTTGCACCTTGCGCTCCGGAAGCTCCCTGGGCACCAGGAGCCCCTTGGCTACCGGTAGCTCCCTGCGCCCCAGTGCTGCCTTGTGCGCCGGTCGTGCCCTGCGCTCCAGCAGCGCCCTGTGCCCCGGCGGCTCCAGGGGCTCCTGGCGCGCCTTGGTCGCCCTGCGCTCCCTGCGGCCCGGCCGCAGCCGAGCTCGTCAGGGTGATGTCCACCTCGCCATTGACGGCGTCATCGGCCACCGCCACGCCCATGCCGATGCCCTGATGCAGGTTCAGCCGGGTTCGGTAGCCGATGTCCACGCCCTCACGGCGCACGGTCACCAGACGCCGCAACGCCGCTGCACTCACGACCTGCGCCACTGTGGCGGCAGTTGAGAATACCCCGGCAGCCGTGCCCTCGATGGCACGGGTTACGGTCCAGGCAGCGGTGCCCGCACCCGCGGTCACCAGCATTAGCTCGTGGCTGGCCCCCTCGTCAACCGAGACCACATACTGGCTGGCCGTGGGAAACTCGCTGAAGTCGACCACCGTGATGGCCAGCGCCAGCGCGGTAATACCGGCCGCCAGTGTAGTCTCCGCTCGGTTGGCGTACTGTTCCTCGGGCATGATGAGCCTCTATCCCTTATCGCTCGTCTCGGCCAACCAAACTGCTGCCCCGGAGAGTGCCAGCCACCCCAGCACGCCCCACACCCCGGCTGCCCACCAGGTCCCTGCCCCCATGGGAGCCAGCCACCAGACCCAGGTTGCCACCGGCATGGCCAGCCACACCGACAGGCAGCGGGGACAGGAGATCGCCCGCCCCAGGTTGGTTCGTGGCCGCGCCTCCCCGCCATAAGGCCGCTCGTAGTCGTAGGCCCCCAGCCAGGTACGAATCCACAGGAACCAGTCGCCCGGCCCATCATCTTTGGCCAGTAGCACCGCCAGCCGGTAGACGGCTAGCGCCCCGACGATGAACTCCAGCATCATGCCACCCGGAACCGCGCCGGCTCGATGGCGATATCGCGGGGGTCGACATAAAAGTGGTCACCCTGCGAGCGAATACCGTACTTGGTCGCAGTAGCCCGGCCAAACACCAAGTGATCCCCCTGCCGGGGGTCGGCGTACTCGATCATGACCATCTGGTCGACAGCGCCACCGGCCACCGGGATACTCGACTGCACGTTATCAGTAACCGGCGCTACCGGGGGTGGAGCACTAGCCCTCCGTCCACAACTGCCACAGCCCATCTCTTTGTTCCCCTCGATGTAGTCAAACCACTTCTCATGCAGGTACGGGATCAACTTCGCCTTGGCCGCTATGGCAGCCTCCCGGCGTTCGCCGGAGTAGAGGTCGTAGGCCACCAGCACGGTCGGCAGGTGCACCGGAACGTAACCCGCCACCGCCAAGGCGATGTAGAAATCCCAGTCCTCCCACCCCAGCATCACCTCGTCAAACCCGCCGACATCTACCCACGCCTGCCTCGGCAGCAGCGTCGTCACCGGGTGCTTGGACTCCTTCAGATGGTCCTGACTGGTGATGTCACCAGGGTCGAACTCTTCGATGGTCGCTCCCCGGACGTTCATGCTGTTGGTGTAGACGTACTCGTGCGGGTCCTTCCAGACCTGCGAGCAGGTCCGCAGAAACTCCGGGTGCAGCCAGTCGTCGGCGTCCAGGAAGGTCAGGAACTGGCCCAGCGCCACCTTCGCCCCAGCGTTGCGAGCGGCACCTGCACCGGCCTTGCCGGACGTGGTGATGACTTTGGCGAACGGGAAGCCGGGCAGCGACAGGTCGCCGCCGGTGTCGTTGACGATGATGGCTTCCCAGTCGGGCGTTGTCTGCGCTACTACGGAGTCAATGGCCTTGATGACCGCCTTCGAGTGGCCGGGCCCCACCGGGATGACGACTGAGAATCGGGGCTTGGCGTGCGACCGGACGGGCCAGGCGTGCCGCTCTTCCCGCTGGGTGGAGGAGAGGACGGCACCAAACGGCGCCAGTCGTGGGTTGCGTGCCCAGGGTGCCCAGTCTCGCCAGTCCCGACTGACCGGCTCTACCCGACTCATGCTGCGAGTAAGTTCCCGCTTGACCAGGAAGACCGCCTCGGTCACCTTAGCGGGCTTGAACCCATAGCCGGTCACCCGGCACCAGAAGTCGGCGTCCTCCGCGGTGCGGATGTGCTGTCGGTAGCCACCCACCCGCTCCCAAGCCCGGCGCCGGTACATGCTGGCGTACGGGAGCTGGTTACGGCCTGCCATCTGCTGTTCCATCCGGAACGCCGTGGGCCAGTCGCCCCGCTCCCGCTGGTTGCCATCCCGACGTTCGGGGTAGAAGGCCTCCATGTGGCCATAGGCGATGTCGATAGAATGGTTCCGGTCGAGTGCTTCAGACAGGATCTCCAGGGCTCTGGGCTCCAGCATGTCGTCGGCGTCCAGGCACAGGATGTACTGGCCATGGCTGGCCCGGATGCCCACGTTGCGAGCTTCGGCCAGGTACTGGTTGGTCTCGTTGCGAACATACTTGATGCGCGGGTCCTTGGCCGTCCAGTCGGCGGCCACCTCGGGCGTATTGTCCGGGCTGCAATCGTCGACGATGATGCACTCCCAGTCGAACATCGTCTGCTTGCGAATGGACTCCAGGCACTCGCCCAAGAACTGGGCCAGGTTGTAGCAGGTGACGACGACCGAGACCTTGGGGCCGCTATGGTCCTGTTGCCCCCTGGCCAACACCCGGTCGTAGAGTTGGGCATACCTGGCAATGACATCCCGCCAGAGGTAGCGAGTCAGGACATGATCCCGAGCCGCCGCCCCCAGCCGTGCCCGGTTGGCCAGGCAGTAGCGAAGGCCCCGGGCCAGGTCGTCATAGTCGCCCGGCGTCGAGAGCCACCCATGCTCCTGGTGCTGGATGATGTCAACCTGCCCACCGTGCCGCCACGCCAGGACGGGTACGCCCGCCGCCATCGCTTCCAGGGTGCCGATGCCAAAGGTCTCCCGTGCGGTGCAGAGGTAGACGCCAGCGTTCCTGACGGTCTCCCGCATGGAGTCGTAGGGCACCTTGCCCATGATGCTGACATTTGTTCGCTCTTGGCCGAACGTGCTCAGGAACTTGACGTCCGGGCACATCGCCGCCAGCTTGTTCATCTCGGCGGGGTCACAAACGACATCCTGCCGGGCCTTGTTCCAGAGCACGTAGCCCTGGCTCTGGCCGAGATCCCACTCGTCGGGCTCGATCCCGTGGCCGATGACATCCACACCCGTGCAGAGTCCCCGGCGAATGGACTGTGCCACCCACTCGGAGGGAGCGGTGATGGCGTCGGCCCGCTTGAGGTTGATGATGACGTGGGCGTTGGCTTCAGTTGCCCACTGGCCGAACTCCATCTCAGCGCCCCAGTAGAGCCCGTGGCAGTGGGCCACCCAGGCGGCGTCAATGTTGCGGTCGCAGTAGGTGCCGGCGTGGCAGGCCACCAAGTCAGCCGAGTAGGGGTCCTGGATGATGACCCAGCCGTGATCGGGCAGGTAGCGGGCCTGAGCCTCTACTACCCGGCGGATGCCACCATCGGCGGCGTCCGGCTTGTCGAACTGGGGGGCCACGTATAGGCGCTTCACTCCGGTGCCCCCGAGATGACATGTTCTTGAATACGGATACAGAAATGGACGCCCTCCGCCACCTCTGCGTCCTTCTTAGCCTTTGCCATATCCTCTGTAGCGTAGATGCCTGCCACATCCCACCCAACCAGAACCACCCAGACCTTCATCTCCCCCTCCTACTGCTACTGCCGCCTGAACATCGCCAGGCATGTCCCCTCTAGCCACGGGTCTTGAAGCCAGTGGATATCCGCTGGCCGCTTCTGCAGGTCCGCGGGTCCGATCTCCGTGGCGTAGTCGTGGGCGGCGATCAGGTCGCCCGACCGGATGACTTGCGAGTACAGTTCAAACTCCCTCGGCTTGTTGCCGTTATCGCAGAACACGAACGCCGGCCCATCGCTGGCGGCCAGCACGTCCTTTACTCGCTGCACTGTCGAATCGACAAAGCAATCGGCGTACAGCAGCTCGGCATTAGGCGACCGCCCCACCAGGGCGACGGCCTCAGCATCCAACTTCTGCGGGAACAGCTCGACCCCAAGGTAGCGGAATCCCGGCACCGTCTGCGTCCGGGCCGCCATGACAGCCGACAGACCTCCCTGCTCACAGCCCAGCTCGACGAAGGTCGTCACCTTGTACTGCCAGATAGCCGTCAGCAGCGCCCCCAACTCAAGCCAGGACTGCCCGATGGGCACCCCTAGCGGCCAGATAGCGCCGGTAGACCGGTACCACGCGTTCTCTCGCCACTCTCCGGCGATCTTCGCCTCCTTCATGCTCCTACTCATGCCTCTCCGCTAATGCTTCCCTGAACGACGTGCTTCCCTGTGTTGACGCAGCGGTATCGTCCGGCCCTTAGATCCCACTGCAGCCTCCCGCTTGCTGCCTCTTCAGTGTCGTAGACTCCTCTGATGTGCCCATCCTCCATTAATACCCAGACGGCAACCGGCGTCTCACCCTGCTGTGAGCCTTTGGGCAGCACATGGACCTCACGCCACTCGACTGCTGCGTAATACCGGATGTCTGCTTGTAGAAGGTCCAGCAAAGCATTGGCAGCCATCCGTTGAGAAGAGTAGACGCCCCTAATACCGTCATCTATGGTTACAAGCCAAACCCTCACCATCTCCTACTCCTGCTACTGCCCCACCCCACTCGGCAAGTCAGGCGTGCCCTTGGTAAACACTTGCAGTGTTGGCGCCAGCCACATCAGCGGCGACCAGATGCTCGACCACAACATGCCAAGTTGGATAGTCAGGGCGAACGAGAAGGACAGGCCGGCGTCGTACAGCACCTTGCGCCACTCGTGCGGGTACCGCATGTTTACGTGGCTGTGGCTGCTGTTGGCCATGCTGGGCCAGGGCGACGTGAAGACCAGCACGCCGCCTAGGGCTACGTGCCGAACCAGGGCCGTGATAAACGTCGCCTGATTCTCCGGGGGGATGTGCTCCGCCACCTCCACGCAGGAGACGATCTCGAACGTCTGCCGCAGGTCGAAGTCTTCCCGCAGGTTGACCTTCGGCAACCATGATTCGTTCCCGCCAAGCTGGTCCAGGCCGTAGGCGTTCACCCCCAGGTTGTGCGCCACCCGCACCATAGCCCCAGTACCACAGCCAACGTCGAGGTAGTTCTCAGGAATGCCGAACAGGGCGAAGACGGCCATCGCATGTCGGGCCATCGCCATGTCCACCGGCACCAGCGAAGAGAGCCAGTCCTCCCGGGTCTCACCATCAAACAACTTCTCGCTCACGGCACCACCCCCGAGGGAAGGTTCGGCGTGCCCATAGTGAACACCTGCAGGTTGGCCGCCAGGTGGCCCAGGGGCGTGTGCATCCACGTCCAGACCAGTGACGCCTTCAGGGTCAGGCCCGACGAGTAGCTCAGGCCCCGGTCGTAGAGCAGGGTGCGCCAGTAGTGGGGTGATGCGTTATGGATGTGCCCTGCTCCAGCCTGCCCCGGCAGGGAAGCGCTGAACACCAGGATACCTCCCCCCTCCACGTGGCGGGCCAGTGAGTCGCACAGGATACCAGCACTAGGCTCCGGTAGGTGCTCGGCTACTTCGATACAGGTCACCAGGTCAAAGCGCCGCCCCAGGTTGAGCGGCTCCCGGAGGTCCCGAGGCAGGAGCCACTTGTCCACCCGCGGCAGTTGGTCGACCCCCCAGGCGTCCACCCCCAGTTTGCGGGCCAGGTTGACCATGGCACCGGTGCCGGACCCGACATCCAGGTAGGTATCAGGAAGCCCCGTCAGGGCCAGTAGCGCCAACATGTGGCGCTCGTTCACTGCGTCATAGGCTGCGAGCCCGCCGATCCACCACTCGGCGGAGATTCCGTCGTACATCTACGCTCCTCTCTGCTTCTACTGTGGCCGCAGGCCGATACCGGCCGTTGGTGTCTGTCGTGTGTCGCCGCCGTCCCAGGCCGCCCCGACCGGCATACCGGCCAGGCTCACGCCACCGATATGGCCGAACGGTCCCCAGATGCAGACCTCGCCGGGCCAGAGCATCACCGGTCCCCGACGACGTCGGACCTTGTCGCTAAACACGCCCTCGGTATCTCCCGGCGTCAGCCCCGCAGGGTAATCGCCGTTGAAGTCCCAGAATCGCTTGTGCCGGAGGGCGGCGTGGCCGGTAAAGACGTAGGGGTCAGAACTGTCCCAAGACAACCTCCACCACAACTGGCCGCCCCCGGCCTCCAGCGTCCCGGTCATGCCCCGCTGCATGTAGCCGAGCCGCACCATGCCCACGTCCTGGCACTCCCGAAGAACTGCCACGCAGGGCATCAGGTTGAAAGGTGCCGTCAGTTGCCAGTCGTCCTCTAGCCATAGGATGTAGTCGGAGCGCTCCCAGCACACGTGCTGACCGAGGTTCATCGACACGCCCACGCCCGCCCGAGCGGCGTCAGTGGATGTCACGCTGACTGCACGAGGGTCCCGGGCGCACTCGGCCACCAACTGCGCTATGTGGTCGCCGCCGCTACCATCGTCAGCGACGTGGTAGTGAAGCGGACCCGGATAGACCAGGTGGTTGCGAACACCTTCCAGCGTCAGCAGCGCCCGGTCCATGCGCTTGTACGTGATGAGCAGAACGCTTACTTGCGGCCAGCCATCGGCCATACTGTTACCCCTTGCTCACTGCTTCTTCTGCGAACCCGTACCCCTGCACCCAGCCCCGGTCCTGGTTGGGCCAGTCCTCAGCTTGGTACTTCTTCAACAGCAGCCAGCCATTCCACAGGTCCGGCTTCTGGAGGTTCACCTTCGCCCCGTTCAGCGGGTGCTCCCGGTGCCAGTAGAGTGGCCTTCCCTCGCAGACTGGGTGCACACCATGTGCATAGCGGAGGATGAGGTCGACAAACGGCACGTCGGGCGAGCCCGGCCCCACGTCGGGATAACCCCCCAGGTAGGCCCACAGGCGGCGGCTGAACAGGGCAATGCCCCCAGCGCAAGCCTGGGTCCGGCCAGTATCGCCCAGCGCCAGGCAGACGTAGTAGTAGCGCCATGGGTCGCCTATTCTGTTGTACTCGGCCTCACACTCCTCCAGACAGCCTGGTAGAAGCCGGTCGTCGCTGTCCACCGGGATGACGGTATCGGTCTCGGCCTTGGCAATGGCGAAGTTCAGCGCATCTGTCTGGCCGACGTGCCACGGTGCCGATACGACACGTGACCACTGGAGCCAGTCCGGGCGCTGCCCTTTGTCGAGGTGCGCCCCATCATCGAAGACGATCAGCTTATCCGGGCGCCGCGACTGTGCCCAGATACTTTCCAAGCACTCCGGTAGCCAGTGCTTGTGCTGTGGGGACGGTCCCACCGTCACGATAGCAGTGATGGTCGTCATGCGTAGTTCTTGCGCAGCCACAGCAGGATGTCGCCGCCCGCTGTGCGCTGCATGGTCCACTGGCGGTGTTCGTCCAGCCACGACATGAGGTAAGCTGGCGACATATTGCCGCCACGCTTCTCAGCCAGCAGGGTAAAGCGCATCTCGCCGCCCGGCTTCAGCGCCCGAACAGACTCTCGGAGCCATGCACCAGGCTGCAGCTCGTCACGTAAGCAAACAGCCACCTTCAGGCTGTCCAGCGATGCGTCCGCCTGCTTGAACAGGGCATCCAGGTTGCTGGTCTCCAGGCGGACGCCACAAAGGCAGTTGGTGCAGGCGCTTCCAGAGCATGTCCAGTGGGGTGCCTTGCACGTATCAGCGATGGCCACGGTCTCAGACATCCTGCTCCTCCTGCTCACTCTCCCGGATCATGCTCTGCATGCCGCCGTACGATAGCCGCAGCTCCGTGGTGTCTGTGCGATACTCGAACCCATCCGGCAGGCACCCGTGGTAACCCGACGACGCCGGGTACACACGATAGAACTCGCCACGGTCCTCAGTGTGCAGCGACTCGCCCCGATGGAGGAGGTGCTCGTCGATCTTCTCACCCGGGCGAATGCCGATGTCGACGATGTACGCCGGCAGGGCTGCCCCACGGAGTGACCCGTGCATCTCCCATACCACCCGGGCCAGGTCCACGACCAACATGCTAGGGAGCTTCGGCACCACGATAGTCCCGGCCCCCGGTTCCCGCCATGCCTGGACGATCAGGTCTACGGCGTCCTGGAGCGAGAGCCAAAAGCGGTTCATGCGCCGGTCGGTCACGGTGAGCGACTGCCCTGCTGCCGCCTGTTTCTGAAACAGCGGGATGATGCTGCCCCGGCTGCCCACCACGTTGCCATAGCGAGTCAGGGAGAACCGGGTGTCGCCCCAGGTATTGGCCTGCTGGAAGACGGCCTCCATGATGGCCTTGCTCTTTCCGTACAGGTTGACTGGTGAGCACGCCTTATCGGTCGAGATCCCGATCACCTGTTTGACGTTGGCTCGCACAGCCGCCATAGCTACGTTGCACGACCCGCAAACGTTCGTCTTGACCGTTTCATGTGCGTTCACCTCAGCGGTCGGCACCTGCTTATAGGCGGCGGCATGGATGACAATGTCCTGGCCTCGGCACGCGATCTCCAGGGCGTCCATGTCCCGCACGTCACCCAGGAGGTAACGGCACTGCGGGTAGATGGCCCGCATCTGCCCCTGCTTGACCTCGTCCCTGGACAAGATGGTGAACTCGACTGGCCAGCGGTCCCGCTTGGCTCGCCGCACGATGGCCTGGCCTAGTGACCCCGTCCCACCGGTCACCAGGACCTTGCCCTCGAGCTGCCAGCCCCGGCCGTGCTGCTCTTTGCGATTGCCCTCTCGGCTCATTTAGCACCTCGCTGCTGCTGCCCATCGTCGGCTTTCACCCTGACAAACCCTACCGGCCGCGGGAACACGGCGGGACCCTCCACGCCGTTGACCACCACCCGGTCCGGGTGAAACTCGACATCCTCGATACCGTGCTCTACGGCGACGGCCTCGATGGGTGAGCCCTGCTGACCGCATTTGCGGCACGAGGTGCCCCCGTACTGCACCAACACCTTCTTCACTGCATCTCCTTGGGAAGAGCGAGGGGAGGGTGTTGACCCTCCCCCCCACTACTCACGATTGGTTGCGGCTAGCGGGCGTGCCACTCACTGTAGAGCTGGCTCACGTGCCGGCTGGAAGTGCCGCCCTTGGCGAAGTACGGGTCGGCGGTTCTGTCAAAGTTCGTGTCGAACCCGGACCGGAAGTGCTGCAGCGGCGTGTACAGGACGTTCTGAACACGGCCAGCAAGCTGCGGCGTCCGCAGGATCAAGCGGGTCTTGATGGTGATGTTGTCGTGGTAGCACCGGTTGGTGAACGTCCGGTCCACCAGGAAGCGCCCGCCATCGGTGATCCAGACGCTGCTGTTGAAGTTCTGGGGATTCAGCGGCACACCGGCCAGGGTCTTGCTGAAATCTTGGTATTCCATGTACGTAACCGGAGTGCCCATCACTCGCAGCGGCACGAAGTAGATGTCGCTGGAGTACTGGCCGGGCTGGATGCCGGCGGTGTTGGCGTTGTTGTGCTCGTAGATGCCGTCGTCGGTGACAACCGGGTACTGGCGTCCGTTGACCCACAGGTACTTCCCGGCCCGCATCTGGTCGCGCATCTGGATGGTGACTGCAGTGTCAACCGTTGGCGTGACGCTGGAGTTGACGGCGCACCGGTAGGTCATGTACCGGCAGGCCCACACTTCAGTCAGGGAGTACCACAGCTCGGGCCGCATGACGACCACCCACTCGGCGGGGGTCAGGCCCATACGCTCGGCGTTGTGCTCCAGGTACATCGCCAGCATGGAGACGAGCTCGACGATGTCCGGGTTCGTCTTGGTGACGATGTTCTGGTGGGCGAAGTTTTTGATATCGCTGTCCGCCGCCGGGCAGGCCACGCCGGTCAGGGCGTCGATCTTCCCGGTATTGATCAGCAGATCGAAGCCCGGGAACTCCCAGTAACCCTGTCCGACGTTGTTCGCAGGGTTGCCCTGCCAGAGCATTTGCGCCAGCCGGCGCTGCATAAGCACCGCGGCCTCGACCAGGGCGATCTCCCGCTCGTCGGTGATGAGGGTCCCGTGCCCCATGCCCGGGATCGCTTGCCCGTCGGCGCCGGTGACCGAGCCGAACATGCGGAGTCGCATCTCGCCCGCGGTCGACCGGGTGTTGATCTCGGTGAGTGCCAACTCCTTGGTTCCGCGGCAAACCTTGCCAAACTGGGCGGTCAGGATGCAGCCCTCAGACTCTCCGACGATGCACTCCCCGCAGGCCCCGGTCGGTTCCGACTGGCCAGCCAGTTGGTCGAACCCAGTCAGGATCGGAAATTGCGGGTTAGTGATGTCGGTACCGAACGAGGGTAGCATGGACTCGATGCCGCGGGGACCGACCGATGCGTTGATGAGCGTGTTGTCGAGCCCACACACTCCAAAGAACCCGGCGGCGCCGCCGGGGACAGGCGCTCCGTACATGAGGTTACCGGTGGGCACGCCGGCGGTCTTCTGCCCCTGGGCCATGATGAGCGCTTGGGCGAACGCATCCCCAAGCATTTTCGGGTCGAAGGTCAGTGGAGCCATTTCACAGGCCGTCCTTTCGTAGATTTAGCCTGCTCCTGCCTCCTACTGCTGCTGACACCGGCGCTGAACCGCGCCGGAGAGGGGCGCTATTTCTTGATCAGGGGACGGTTCAGCGGGTAATCCGGGTTGTCCTCCGGGCGGCCGATAGACGATGCCACCAGCTTCTGGCCCTCGGCGTCCTTAGCATCCACCGCAGTCGAGGGGTCCTGACTGGCCCGGAACACGACAGCCCGAGAGACGCCGGCCACGGCAGCCTTGACCTTCTCAGCGTCAACCTTCTCGACGGCCTTGAGCCGCAGATCGAGGGCGGCGATGGTGGCCTGGGCCGCGGCCAGAGCATCGGATACGGCCTTCTGACTGGCCTCAACGTTGGTCAGCATCTCGGCCTGGGCCTTAGCAGCGGTCGCCATCTCGGTTATGACGGCGCTTTGGGTCACAGCGTCGGCAATGGCCTTGACGGCGGTTTCGTCCAGCACCAGCGGCCCCGACTCAGGGGCGGCATCCGGCGTCGACGGCGTGTCCTTGAACGCGATGTCCTTTTCCAACTCCTTGGTCTTCTCCTCGGCGGCCTTGATGATCAGCGCCGCCTCGTCAGCCCCGAGTACGGTCTCGAGTGCCTTTCGCTTGGCTTCGTCCAGCATGGTTGACTCCTTGGCAGTGAATTTGGTAAACGGGTTGGCGGCTGCGGACCCAGGCAGCACCGATCGCTCGACGATTTGGAGCCACTCGTATACTCCGTCGTCGCGGTCGTCCTTTTTGAACCGGTAGCCATGACTCATCCGGTAGTCGTCGCCGGGGTGACTGGCGAAGTACGCCAGCGCCTTCTGGCCACGGGACGTGCTATCGAAGACGCCCGACTCCACCAGGATGCGCCCAACTACGCCCCGCCAGTCAGTGGTCCCGATGTCGGCGGGGCCAAGGTGCCAGAACAGGAGCTTGCGATCTCCCTCGGGCCACTCCTTGTCAGTGCGGGAGACCTCGTCCTCCAGTGCCTGCGTGCGGAAGATCTCGCCGTCCTTGTCCTTGAAGGCGTTGGTCGTCCAGGCCAGCCAACGGGACTTGCCCGCCTTGTCGGTGTAGACCTTGAAGCCGGTTTCGCCTTCGATGGTAGCGACGTCCTTCTTCTTCGGCTTGCAAGCTTCCTCGCCCGTGGCCGTGTCGTCAGACTCAGGCTCTTCGCCGTCGTCGTAGTCGGCCCACTTGGCGATCTCGGCCACGGCGGTCAGGATCTCCTTGAGCTTGGCCTTCATGCGGGCCATCAGGCGGCGGCCCTCTTTCTGCTCGGGCTTGGCATCTTCACTGGTTACTGGTTCGTCCATGGGTTGTACCTCCAGATCGCCGGTTGGCGCCTCGTTATGCTCCACCGTTCCTGAACGCCGCCTGCACCGCTCGCCGCAGTTCGGGCCAGAGTTTCTGGGCGACGTCGTAGACTATCGGCCACTGGCGCCGCCGCATCTCGGCTGTCTGCAAGTCGCCCTCCACGAAGCGGTTGTAAGGCGCCACGTCGGCGTTGCTGCCAGCTCTAGCCACCAGGTTGCCGCCCGCCATGTGCGCCCGGACAACGGACCAGCTTCTCGCCAGGGTCATAGTACGAACGTAGCCGGATTTGGTTGGCATTGGCACCGGATACGTGGCCATAGATCTCTCAATCTGGTATACGAAGTCGTTCAGCGCCCTCTCCAGTCGGCTATGCACAGCCGAGGAGACGATCAGCGGCTTCTTCGGAACCAGGGCACGGAAGCGGATCGGCACCGTATCTCCTATGTCAGTCGATCATGGTCTTCATCCTGACCGGGCCGACGTGATAGTCCACTTTGGCCAGCCGGATGTCGGCCTTGCCCAGCACGCCCAGCACGAGGACAGGTTCGCTGGACTTCAGCCACCTGCGGATCTGGGCTGTCAGCTTCGCCAGTGCTGCCATCGCCGTCTTGCGGTCTTCCGTCTCGGGGAAGCGGGCCAGCAACAGGTACTTGCCCTCGGGGTCAATCGGGATGATCTCCGACTCTTGGTCAAAGGCCGGGTCGGTCTCCTTGCTGCCAATCGGGTGTTCAACGATCTCGTCCATGCTTCTGCTGCCTCCTACTGCTCAAACAAAAGCCCACCATCTCCGGCGGGCTGCACTCGCTCGGTGTGCGGTTGGGGCTAGGTTGCTGCCTCCACCTCACAACACCCGACCCCTGGGTGCAACTGGTGAATCACGAGACTGGCCGCCCGACAGATTGCCAGCGACGCAAACGGTGCTTCAGCCCAGGTGCCCGGCACACAATAGCGCCTGCCGCCGTCCAGATCTCCGGTAGCCCCCTTGAACTGTCCAGCACACCAGCCAGCCGTCATGCTGGGCGAGACCATGAGCCCATAGCGCAGAGCCAACTTCCAGGCTTCCCCCATGTCCTCGGTGTAGCGGGGAACATCGAACAGCGTTACTCCCTTGCGCCACTCACCGTTTACGGTGCCATGGTCGAAGTAGTCCCAGGTGCCGGGGCGAACCTGCGAAGGCTGCACATCTGGCGGCAACAGCCATAGCCGAGGAGTCTTGCCATCCCCCACATCCGAATTGGCCCCCGTAACCCAGCGCCATCCATCGGCGTGTTCTGCCATCCAGATGTCAAACCGGCGCCCTGCCGGCTCCTGCCCCCACTTGGTTGACAATCTGCTGCCTCCTACTGCTGCAAACGCTCATCAGTACACCTTGTCGGGGTCGAACGGCACCTTGTCGGCCTTGACGATCTCCGACACATGAACGACCGCCACGGGGACCTTGAACCGGGTGCGTAACGAGTTCGCAAACGCAGTCGCGGTAGCCAACTCCTCTCGTGCGTCAGCCGGAGTAGCAAATAGGTTGGTCGAAACCTTCTGGACGATCACACGTTTGATGGAACTGCTGTTCGCTCGGACACCCTCGCCGACGACCTCCCGCTCCCACATAATTGAATTGGAGGCTCCTGGTTGGTAGGTAACCGGACGAACGCTACCCTGCAGCTTAGACTTGTGAAACTCGAACACAACCGCGTCGGACTGAAAGTTGTTACTCCCGAACGTCGAAGCGACTTGCGGACTAACAGTAAGTGAGACCCGAGAAGATGTTCCCTCGGCCCGACGCTCACCCATGACCCATCCACCAGAGGTCAGCTTGCCAGTCTGCTCCATCGTCTGAAGTTGACTCTCCGCACCGCTCCAAGACGTACCCCGGTAAAGCACCGGAGACTTGTCAAACGCAGACTGTAACTCAGAGTTGAAAGCTTTGAGCACCTCAGGAGAGCTACTAGCACCCATGGTAGTCGGTTGGCCATTTGGGAATGAGGGCATTACCGGCTCTGGTGCCAGTTGGGAGATATCGCTAACAACGTGAACCGACGTAGCGCCACCACTAGAAGAGAACCGGCCATTGGCTCCGTGGTACGGGTTGAACTTCTCCCCATCGTCCAGCGCCTTCCCAGCACCAGACATAACACACGTCTGCCTGCACCGGCACCGGTTGTGCAGTGGCGGCACCTGGCACGTCTTCTTGTAGCTGTCCCGGACCTCCTTGTCGGGTATCAGCGTGCGAAAGTCGCCACCAAACTCGATCCACTTGCCGTCGAGGGGGGCGCAACCAGAACAGTTATGAACCAGTAGGCCATTGGCATAGTACTCGGGCTCACCCTCGACTTCTAGGTTGTATACAGTGGCGTACCGCCCTAGACCCCTTTGTGGTATAATAGTCGCGAGGTGATTGCCGTGGCCTTCACGTATACCTGTAGCCGTTGCGGGAAACCTGCCATCAAACATCAACCGGTTCGTGGTAAGCGAGTCTTCTGTTCCTCCGAATGCTACCACGCTGCGTGCAGAAAGACGCCCACGGCCATATGCGAACGGTGTGGGCGAACCTTTCAGCCCAGTGCATCCTACTACCAGCGCGGCGTCCGCTTCTGTGGCCATGAGTGTTATGAGGCGAATCGGGCGCCAGAGATGACGGAGAAGGTCTGTCCAGTATGCGGCCGCGCCTTTTCCGTCAATCGAATCTACGCCAGTCGCTATACCGTTTGTAGCCGAGCATGCCGAACTGCCTTCACCAAGTATCAGACGTGTGAACGCTGCGGCAAGCCCTTTGTGGGTGAGAAGCGACTGAACCGACACTACTGTTCGGAGGAATGCCGTCGCCCGCCGCACGCAATCAACTGTCGCAACTGCGGCAAGGAGTATCACATATGCCCTGGCAACACGGAACGCCAGTTTTGCAGCTTTGCCTGCTACCGCCGCTTTCAAGGGGAGACGATCCCTGAGAAGCAGATGCGCCAGACACTTACCGCTATGAGCATCCCGTTCTCGCAAGAAACCAAGATTGGGCGCTACTGCGTAGACTTCTTGCTGCCGGCATTGCGTGTCGTCTTGGAAGTCGATGGCGTCTACTGGCACAGGGACGCCGCCAAGGATGCGAGGAAGACCCGTTATCTCCAGACCTACGGCTGGCAGGTGGTCAGAATCACCGACCTGGAGATTGAGCGCACAGCCCAACTGGATCGACTGATTGCCGAGCGATTGCAGAGTGTGACCAACCTGGAGATACCGTGCCTCCAGCCATCCCTGCTCTAACGTCCAGAAGGGGTGGTTAGGTGTAGCGGTGACGGTGTGCCATCCTGCCGCAATCGTCACCATCGGCCCGGTGTATGAACGCTTGCTAACAGAGAGAACTTGCCTCAGCCCCTGGCGGGTCCACACCATATCCCCAGGCCGAATCCCTTGTATCGGGGCTGCCCCTGTTGCGGTGGCAACTAGGGTATTTTCGGGGAAACACACCCTATCGTCCCTGGCCGTATGCCACCGCTGCCCGACTGCTCCCGGCACCTCCCGGTAGGATTCCTCGTTGCCCTGAGCGAATGCCCTCGTCACCTCGGTGATACCGATCTGTTCGGCCCGGCTCTTCCCCAGGATGGGCTCTAGCGCTTTGATCAGATCCGGTAGCCCCCGCTTGCCCAGCCCTTGCTCCTGCCAGGCCACGATCAGCTCCCGGACCGCCGACCTGGTGGTGGCGGTTATCCCGCGTACCGTCTCGGCAGCATGCAGCCTCGACCACTTCAGCACCGGGATGTTGACCAGAGCCCAGTCGATGCCCATCCCAATCTGTTGCAGCGCACTGGCCGCACTCTGGATGCCCGCCTGGGCAGCGTTCACAATCTCGGGGAAGAACCAGCGCTCTAGCTCCCGCTCAATCAGCGCCCAGAAGCTATCAGCCTCGGTGGGCACCTCTTCGCCATCAGCCTTGGCCCCAAATGCAGCCAGCGCCTTGCCCAGCAGCACGGGCTCGCTGGGCAGTGGCGGCTGCTCATTGGCGTACTTGGTGAGGACGGCGACGATCTGGCGCTGCACTACCTCAAACCCGGCCAGGACCGCCTTCTCGAACCGGCGTTCGAGTGCAGCGGTCACCTCCTCGACGTCGTCCGGGAGTGGTAGGTTCTGGGTAACAGTCGATGCCTTCTTCCCAATGCCGGACCAACGGGTCACTGTGAACTCAGCACCGATGGCTTTTGCCACACGACTCATCGTCTCCTCACGGAGGTACTGCTGTTCACTAACCGGGTGACGTTCAGACGCAGGTAGCTTTCCCTCGGTCCACTCTTCAATAACTGACGTTCGAGCCCGTGAGATGGTGCTCGGCACCGACTCTGGCGAGAATCTTGAGGAGTTCCACCCGGAGGCAGAACCAGACCGGAGTGAGTACCGACCGCTCTGGTCGACCATCCTCATCTCTGCCAACCCGTACTTGCCTGCAAACGTGATGTCACCGGCAGAGAAACCTGACAACGACCCCGGCGGGTGGTTATGGGAAAACGTTGATCCCCGAAGGGTCGCAGCCTCCGTAGGCGTGATATCGACCCCCTCAGGTTCACCGATCTTCTCGAAGATCCTCCTCCCCGAAGCGTCTAACGCGAACGCACTCTCATGGGGCAGGTCCCGGATCTTACTCTCGCCTGCGATCAACGCCTGGCTTACGCTACTACCTGAAACAGTATTACCGCCCGAGCTGAACCGGCCATCGCGACCGTGGTAGGGGTTGAACTTCTCATCAGTACCGGTACCCGCCTTGTAGGCCACTCTGACAGTCGGCCCAAACAGGCGCTCCAGGTCGGCCGCACTGACTATGCCAGCACCCGGCACGACGCCGCCCCGGGGGTCGTAGCGAACACGCACCAACTCAGGACTCCTCAACTGGCGTCTCATCGGTCGCTGGCGCCTCAGCCGCCACCGGCTCAGTCGGCTCCGGCGCCTCCTCTTGCTCTACGTCGTCAGCGATGACGTTCGGCGTCACGTCAGGCTCGTTGGCCAAGAACTCCGGCGGCAGGATCTGCTGGTCGGCCAGCAACTGCCGGGCCTCGGCCTTGCTCACCAGGCCCTCCACGCCAGCGCCTGGGAAGTACATCTTGACGATGTTGCCGATGCGGGCCCCCTCCAGCGCCGCCTTCTGCGCGTCCTCTTCGTCATCCTGGAAGTCGAACCGGAACGTGAGACTGTCGGGTAGCACCTTCCAGTTGATGGCCCGCTCGATGCTGGTCAGGATATCCCCCGACCCCTTGCCCCGCGCCTTCTGAGCCTGCACCTGCGCATCGGCCTTGGTAGCACCACTGGCCGTCGCGGGCCAGAACTCCCTCGCATCTGTGCCACAGGCCAACGCCACGATGTAGGCGTAGAGCGTGGTGGTAGTCTGCTCATCGTAGCCATCGGGCAGGCTGGCGAAGTCGAAGGACTTGATGTCCAGCGGCTGGCCGGGGTCCTGGCTGGCAATCGTGACAACCTTGGCAAAGCGGGTCAGCCCCTCATTGTCCATCTGCTCTTGTGCTTCGGCAAAGGCGGCGTTCAGCCGGTGCTGCGACATGCCCTGCACGAACACAATGCCCCGCTGGGGACGGCTACTCAACTTCTCGCGCTTGTAGGTGACGATGTCGCGGAGAATCTGCGAAGCACGCAACACACGGGAAACGGCACAGAATCCGATATTCTTGAGGGACTCGTCGGGGGAGGGCAGGGAGGGGAGGTGGATAACCTGGGCGTCGGCCAACTTGTGAGGACGGCCCGTGCGAGCGTTGGCGTAGACGACCGGGTACTCCAGGTCGCCGGTTGGCATGCAGCGACTGGCATCCAGGTGCGCCAGGCCGATCACCGGGCCGGTAGCGTCCTTGCTGGCACGGATGACCTCGACAAAGGCGCCACGATCCTGGCAGAGATAATCCTCGACCACTTTGCTGATCAGGACGCCCCAGCCGTTGCCGAACTCGGCCTCGGACAGCATACGCTGGTAGCGGTTGACCTGGCGCTGTGGTCCGTCAAGTGTCCAGCCCAGCGTCTTGATCTTCGCCACCTGCGAGTAGATGGCGCCCGCCAGGATGCTCTCTGTCTTCCAAAACTTGCGGAGCGAGACGTCTCTTGCAGCCGACCAGTAAGCGGGGATCTCGTCAGCGGACGCGGAGATATACCAGACGAGCGGCTGCAAAGTCTCGGCAGCCTCAGCACGACCTTGGATCGAATATTTCGCGGCGTCGGGCTTCGCTTTCTCAGCCAGTGCCAGGGCCAGGTCCTCTTCGGTTTGGATGCTGCCGTTATCCGGCATGGCTTACTCCGGTCCCTCATTCGTGTCCGTAAGAATCCCCCACGCAATCCACACCCAATACAAGGCAACTGGGGCCAGGACGCCGACCAAAGCGATGGTTCCCGCCCAAGGGTGCCCCCACTGAGAAAGCATGCCAAGCCAAAGCAGGAGAGCCCCATAGAGCGGAATCGCACACCCGCCCCAGTTCAGGCTCCGCCAATTCCGCTCCGTTCTGGTAGGCTCAGTTCTCTCCTGCGCAGCTTCCCTCTGCACATCAGCCCACCATGCTGGCCAGCCACTCATCTGCTACTCCTCTGACTGCTTCCAGCCAGTCCCCCCACAAACGTCGCAAGTCTCCTTCTTGCAGTCCAGTGGGACGAAGGAAGCGAACAGCGTCCGGTAACCACTACCATAGCAGCGAGGGCACTGAAGCTTCCGCACCTCATCCGTGGCCATGCAGATGGCCTGCTCTTCTGTGAGGGCATCTGTGTGGATAGTATCATCCATATCGGTGTCCGGACCAACGCTGTAGCCGCCAGTCGGGTCGCTCACGATCACGTGGCAAATACCCTTCTCGCAGTGCAACCGCTTGGGCTCCGGCAGGCGCTTCCACAACTCCCAGGTGTCCGAGTCCATCTGCTACTCCTACACTACCAGCGCCACCTCGACGCCTGCCCGCTGCTCGACTTCGGTAACAAAGTCAACCAGCCGCTGATACTCGGGACCGCCCTTGGAGACCTCAGACGTTACAGTCGCAGAGCCGGTCCGCATGTGGGCCAAGGGGAGTGGCAGTCTTCCCGTCTCGGTCCGGTACAGGAGCCGTAATGTCCTGCCGTTGTCAAGTTCCCACCACATTATCCCCCAGCGGGCTGCTGCTTCCCACATTGCGGAGCGGACCTTCTCCCCTGGCGTGAGTGCATCCCATGCCGTGACTAACTTCACTTCTGCCGCTCCTAACTGCTCCACCGATGTACCCAGGTGCCATAGCAACACGCGTCCTGGGCGTGATCCTCGGCGTGTTTGGCGGGCTCGTCCCCGTACACGCCCGGCGCAATCAGGGGCCGGTAGGCAATCCTCAGCGAGTGAATGGTAGCAGTGCAGCGCGGGTGAATCAGCAGAGCCCGCTGTCCGCTAGCCGTGCGAATGCGCTGCGCCAGAATGCTGGCACCCTCCCGCCGCCGGTAGTCACGAGGCACCGCGACGTCAACGTCGGCCTGCGTGAAGGCCAGTCGAAGCGCCGCCGCATCGGCCGGCACTACTGCCTTCTCCGGCGGGAACTTGCCCAGTTCTGTCAGCCTCTCGACCGCCGTGGCCACACTTGACGCTTGCAGGTACCCGGCCCGGTAGTACTCCTCGAACACTCGCAGCCTGCCGGAGCCGTCTTCCTGCACGAACAGGATGGCCCGGGGCAGCACCACGTTGTCGTCACACCACAACTCGACCGAGTACTGCGGGTCGAACTCCGCCGCTTCGGTGACGTTGCTGTGCTCCGGGCTGCCGGGCTCACTCACGAAGTCGGGAAAGCACAAACCCGCCTGGCCTGGCCGCTTGCAAAGGTACTGGGCTTCCCAGGTGTCCCGGTCCACCGACAAGAACTTGTCCACCAAGTCCAGCCGGGGCCGATGGCCGCTGCTGTGCTGGTGCTTGCCCTGGCACTGATCCCACAGCTCGCAGCCGCCCTTCAGGCAGTCGGGGCAGGGCTGCTTGACGTCCCAGATGCACCATGAGTAGACGGCCAGTTGCCGCTTTGGCGCCTCGTCAAGGAGCATCTGCATGAGCCCGACGGCCTGGTCTCGGGTGCTGATCAGGACCGTCTGGACTCCCTCGCCCGTGCCCATGCCCCAGAACTTCTCCAGGACGGCGGGGTCCCACATCTCCACCTCGTCAGCTACCTTGAGGCGGGGGTGGGCGCCACTCACCTGGTTGATCGTGGCGCTGTGGACCTCCAGGCGGGAGCCGTTCGCCCAGCGAGTCTCGCTCATCAAGCTGCTGGCCACCATGCCAGCGAAGGCCGGCAGGCCGACGTACTCCTGGACGTAGCTGTAGGCTCGTTTGGCCTGTTCTTCGACGCCGCCAGCATGAAACATCCATGTCTTATCCCGGCAGGCGACGAGCCACTCTAGTATGCTCACGAGACGAGTTTTGCCGCCGCCTCGGGCCGCTAGCCCGATGGCCCGCTGCACCTGGCCGAAGTACAAGTCGGCCAGGAAGTCCAGGGGCGCCCGGTGTTCGGGGCAGCCCGGCGACGGGTGGCGGGCGATGGTGAAGCCGAGTAGGCGCTCGATGCCAGCGAACAGGCCGTCACGGTCGCGCTGGGTCCGGCGCCATCGTTCAGCCTGTATCTCGGACCGACTCGGCAATCTTGCCAGTGAGCGTGTCAAGCTGGTCTAGCTCCTCATCGGTCAGGCCCGACAGGTCGAACCTCACTACATGCTGCTGCGGCGTGCCATCGGGGCCGGTGACTTCCTGCCGTTCGACGTATCCCCGGCTCTTGCCCAGCGTCTTGAGCACCAGCGCCACCGCCCACGGCTCCCGATCCAGCACGGCCCCCCGGAGCTTCTGCTCAGCAATGTCCACCAGCTCGCCCCGACTGTCCTCAATGGCCCGCTGGACTTCCTGCACCTGCTTGGCTCGGTTGTAGATGGTCTTGGGCTCGCAACCCAGTTTGCGGGCAGCCAGGTACACCATGCCGTTGACGGACTTGAGCGCCTCGATTATCGCCTCGCTGGTGTACTTCAGGTTTACCATAATTCTGTAGACCGTGTATCAAGCATCGGCCAGCTTGGGCGTGAGCCCCATGTCGGCCATACGCTGAAGGGACACGGCGACGTACTTCGGCTCGATCTCCATGCCGTAGCAGACACGGTCGAGTTGCTCTGCAGCGACATGAGCAGTACCACTTCCGGCGAACGGGTCGACTACCAAGTCTCCGGGTTGGCTACTCACCTCAACAGCTTGCACTATGAGCGGCGTCGGCGTTTCTGCGACGTGGTGCATCCTGCCACGGAACGGGACAGCGAATGTCCAGACATCACCCAGGTCAGCGCCAGCGTTACACACGCCGCCCTCGCGCCCATAGAGAAGCATCTCATGTTGGGGGCGAAAATCCCCCCTACCAAGCCCAAAGCCTTGCTTTGCCCATACGATAAGATGCTTCGGCCTTAGTACCGGCACTGCGATTACAGCGTCGTACCAGGGCAGCTTCACATACCAACTGCCAATCCGAGCGGTCCAACCCGCCAAGCTGCTCAAAATGGCTGCCCATCTTCCAGTTGACACGCAATCGCCCTTGGCCCCACGGCTCTCGTAGTCGCGCGAGTACGGAGGGTCGGCCCAGAGCATTACCGCCCGCTCCCCGTCCATCAGCCGGGCCACGTCCTCTGCCTTCGTGCTATCGCCACAAAGCAGGCGGTGCTTCCCGACAAGCCACAACTGCCCCCGCTCTGTCTGCCACTTCTCCCGCAACTCCTCGGCTCGGTCAATCTGCGAGCCGGGGTCAGGCTTTGGCTCCTCGCCGTAATCGAGCCCACTCTGCTTGGCAAGGTCCGCCAGCATCTTCTGCACCGCCGCCTCGCCAGTGCTCACGTCTCTGAGCAGGGCGTCCAGTGCCGACTTATCGGCCTGGGCCATTGCGGCGAGAGGATCCAGCGTTGCGAGGATGGTCGCCGCTTCGGCCTCGGTCACGTCCAGGACCAGGACCGGCACCAGCGTATCCGGCGTCAAACTGGCCCGGAGGTGGCCATCGATGAGCATCAGGCCCTCGGGCGTCTCCCGGGCCAGGAGGGCATCGGCGTAGCCTATCTCACGAAGCACGCCAAGTAAGGCGTCACTTTGCGCCTTGGGGTGTCGTCTCCAGTTGCGAGGCTCGGGCAGAAGGTCGCCGGCCCGTACCCGCCGCAGATCCTTGATTCGGTCCCTGATCGCCGGTGCCTTAGCCATCTATCCTCGCGTGTCCGTGCAACAGAAAAGGCGCCTCGCCTTGTAAGCGGGCGCCTTTCGGGCACACCAGTGGATTGCCCCTAGCATACCACAGCTAGGCTGGCCTGTCAAGGCTGGTAGTCGAACACGAACGCCACCAGGAGCACAAACGCCTGGTCGAGGTACCTGTCCACCAGCGCCCTCGGCACCCTCAACCGCCACGCCGTCTGGCCCCGGTCCAGGCCGCACAGGTAGGTGCACTCGACGGCCTCCCGGAGCGGCGACGGGAGTCTGCTCACGGCGTTCACCACCTCCAGGCGGCTCACCAACTGATCCGTCAGTACAAACCCGCCCGCGGCGTCATGTTCGTCGGTGCAGATGCGAACGGGGTCGTTGCTGGCGACGGCAGCCAAGACGGCCTTGATGGCTGCGACCGGATCGGTCGGGGGCAGGCCATGCTGTTCGTGCCATTCCTGTTCGGGGAGGCCGCCGATGGGGCCGGGCCGATCCCGCCAGATCTCATCGGGCATTCACAATCTCCTTCCCCGCCAGCACCCGGCCCAGCTCGCCCCGCGGTGTCTGGCGCATGATCTTGTCAATCTCAGAGAAGCCTTCCCAGTCAAGCCTCCGGATTGGCGCCAGATGGTACGCCGCCTCGATGGCCCGCTGTTCGTCGGCGGTCAAGCATTCCCAGAGCAGCCAACAAGTTGTCATGTCCCATCCTCCCGTCTCGCGTCAGACTTCACACAACGCCCCTCCTGCCTATGACCCTCACACCACCCCGGCAGCGCCTCGCCACAGAACCACTTCAAGCCGACTCCCATATCGCGATCGGCGTAGAGGTGCTGGCCGCACCCCCACTCGACCCACTCCGCCAAGGTGCAACAGCGCACACCCGACTCGTGGTAGATGTCCCTCACTCGGCGCTCCCGGTCACGCCGCTGCTGCTGGATAGCCTCGGCGTTGACCGGAGGCAGCGGCGGTGGCGTGCTGGCCGACCAACGGCACTGGCGGCCTAGCAGCGACGCCCGAATCTTCGCCTTGGTCTCCTCGGATAGACGCTTGCCCTTGAGGCCAGCGCTGATGCGGGCCCGGGCTTCGGGTGTTTGCGTCCCGCCTTTAGGCATCGGCATCCTACAGCCCACACACACACGGTTTGTACTCGACCAAATCAGCCATCACCTCATCGTCCAGCATCGGCAGTTGCGCCCGAAAGCCCCGCTCCAGGTCGCGCAGGGTTCGCTTGCCATCGGGGTCGAAGGTGCAGTTCTTGTCCCGCTTCTCTGCGACCGCTTCCTCCAGCCTTGCCGCCCGTTCGAACAGGTCCGGGTGCTGCTGCCACAACTCCCGCCACTGTGACCGCCGCTGGAACGGACATAGCCAGCATCCTGACTTTCTCGGCACGTCCAGCCCCTCGGCCTGGATGATGCGGATGCAGCCCTTGCGGTCAATGCCCTCGTCTACCAGCGGGCACCAATGGCCCTTCTGACGATGGCCCTCGTCGGCAGCAATCCCGATGGCTACCCGGTCAGCGCCGATGTGCAGGCGGTAGCGCTCCAGCGGCTCCGACTTCCACCCCACCGTACACCACCGCATAGCCGCCAGCGGTATCATGCTCCTGGCTTCACAGTAGTCAATGAGCGACCACCCCTGGCCTTTGCGTTGCCAAGGCAAGCCCCGCAACACCGTCACCGATAGGCCGCGAGGCTTGAGCCACTGCTGCTCGAAGTAGTCGAGATGGCAGTAGGTCTCAGGCCATTCGGCGCCGGTGTCCGAGAAGACGATCTCGCCCCGCCATCCTCGGTTGACCATCAGGATAGCTAGCGCGGTCGAGTTGACACCGGCACCGTAGGACAGCATCTCGATCACCGCACCACCTCGGCACCGATGGCCACCAGCGCCTCATCGAGCGAGTGGACGATATGCACCGGTCCCGGCCACCTGTCATGCCAGCAGCGTTCAAGCGGCGTGAGGCGCCCGCCGGGCGACTTGAGCTCAAGCAAAAACAGACTGCCCCGAAAGATCACCAACAAGTCCGGGCACCCATGCCCGACCATATGCAAATGCTGGATGTCTGCCCCTGCTCTCCGGAGTCCGGTAACAACGTCAACCTGGATGCGATCAATCCGGCGTACGGTCACGTTGCGCCTCCTTCTGCCAGCGACTCTACCTCGCCCATGTAAGTGCCGCCCATCTCGTCCAAGATGTTAGCCAGCAGCAGCCGGTGACAGAAGGCGCCCGGCTTGCAGTAGCAGCACAAGACCACCTCGGGCATGGCCAGCACTTCGGCCCAACGTTCAGGGCGCCGCGTCCGGCTCTCAGCCATGCGTTCGAGATAGAAGAACGAGTATATGCCTTCGTTGATCAAGCCGGACTTGTAGCCTCGGACCCTTGCCCAGGTCGGCGCAAACGCCTTGTCGCCTGACTTGACCGTCACGTCCAGCACTACCGCTTTAGGCAGCGCCTTGGTCAGCTTGCCGAGCTGTGCGGTCCAGATTCGCACCGTCATGGCCTCTCCTCCAGTACCGCCGCCAGGGCGAGACCGGCGGCTTCGGCGAGGGAGCCATTCAAGTATTCCCTGCTCGCCATCCGCTCAGGTACAACCACCCACTGGCAATAGTTAGCCAAGGCTCCGGCATCTATGCCCCCCAACTGGTGCAGCGCCTCCAGGCACTGGCCCGCCGTGGGCAGCCAGACCAACTCCGCACCCACTCCTATATGTCGCCCTTGAGTCCACCACGAGGCTGTATGTTGAGCATCATACCAGTAGAGTATACCTCCCTTGGTTGTTTGTATCAGCATGAGCCAGTCAGGCTTTTCTGGATGAACAGCCCAGTCTCCTGTCCGCCACTCAGTATGCATCAGGCCCGCTTCCGCCAGTCGCTTCCCCAACTCGACTGACACGTGCTCACTCACGGCTTCCCCTCTTCCGGTGCATCGGGCAGCGGGCACCACTCCGGTATCTGCTCCACCAAGGCGATGCAGGTATAATGGTCCCGGCCAAACTGACGTTCCTGGTACTCGCAGCCGAAACACTTGCCCATATCGCCTGGCTCCGGCCAGACCGGCGCCTCACTCATGCTTCCCCTCCTGTCCCTTGCACCAGGGGCACCACGGCGGGCGCCAGTCCTCTATGGCGCCATCCCACGTGCATCCAGGTAAATCAGACAGGGTAACCACTCGGCACGAGCAGTCATCACACTCGTCTGCCCAGCCTGGGCGCCAATCCTGCTCAGTCACGGCTGTCCCTCCCTCCCTGTGCGCCAGGCAGCGAGAGCGGCATCGTGCCGGTTCACTGCTGTCGCCCACGTAGTGCTGAACTCCTCGTCAAACCGCTGGCCCTGGGCTGTCAGCGCCCGCAGTCTTTGCTCTTCCCAGTCTGCATCTGCCACTTCCCGCAGCAGCCGCAGTTCCTCAACGGCGGCCTGCTCATCGGTGTCAGAGAGACAACCCCTGGCCCGTTCAATGGCTACCAAGTCATACGCCCGCTTCAACTCCGTAAAGAGCGCCTTGCTCTGCTGCAGCAGCCGCTTATTCTCCTGCCGCAGCTTCTCCGCCCGGAACCGAGCCTCTGTCCGCGCCAACTGCGTTGCGAGTAGTGCTCGGAACTCAGGATCAGCCAAACCATCCCAAATGTGGGCAATAGCGTCAACGTCGGCACCTTCCGTGCTTTCCTTCAGCACCAGGTCCGGGCGCTTGCGCCGCCCAACGATACGAGCCCGGATGAGTTTGCGCTCCGTTTGGGGCAGCGGCAGGTCCCCAGGCTCATCGTCCTGTTCTCTCTGCCTGGCCTCTATCCTATCCGGGCAGAATTCGCAGAGCGGGTTTCCCCACCCGCTGCCAGTGTCTCCCGGGTTGCCGCAGGTTGGGCACGTAGTTACTGTTGGCTGCTCACTCATGCTTCCCCTCCACAAAGGCCAGTAGCCTGTATACCAGGTCCCTCCACCAGATTGGCATCACCGCCCAACTGGCTGGTTCGTAATCCTCGATCGCCTCCTGCCAGAGCAGATCGGCTTGCTGGACTATCCAGACTTCCCGCTCCAGCAGCCGCAGCCGCCGCACCTCCGGCACCACTCGCCAAGCAAAGCTCGCCAGCCGCCGCTCGGTAGCAGTCGCATTGCATGTGCACGCGTCCGCTAGTGCTTGCTCCAGTTCCGCATCCGTCAGTTGCTCGCTCATGGCTACTTCCAGCCCCCCTCGTCCTGCCAGAGAGCGTCGTCCCTTGCATCGCCTTGGTGCAGCGCCAACTCCTTCTGTAGTCGCTCATTCTCCAGACGCAGCCGCCCTACTTCTCGCAGCAGCGCCTCCACATGCCATCCACCGTTTTCGGCCCCGTGGCCCGACGCCCACCGCAGCGCCGCTTTTAGTGCTTCGTCAGTTATCGGCTTACTCATCCTCCTTCTTCACCTCCGCCATCCCCATCGCGACCGCCTCTGACCGCATCCGCCGGTACTGCGCTGGCGTGCAGTGCAGCAGCCTGCACGCCCAATACTCGCTCATCCTGTAGGCCTCGGTCGCCAGCAGAATCGTCAGCGTTCGCACGTCCAGAACCGGTTGCTCTGTCATGCCCCCTCCCTCTCTGGCCGGTACTGTTCGCATGCCCATACCGGCAGCCCCAGAGACTGGCAAGTGCGGCGCCAAGCACACCCCGCGCACTGGGTGGCGTAGCGCTCGACCTTGAGCCCGGCCTTCTCCAGCCTCTCCACTGCCACCAGGCCGATCTCCTCAATGGCCTTATCCCTCGCTGTCTCCACGGTCACCTCCCCATCCCCCGCAGCAGCCACTCGCCCGCCAGCCACACGTCCCATATCAGCACGACGCAGCCTATGGCCAGTAGCACCACCATCAGCCAGTCCGCCAAGTCTGGTCTCCGTGCCATCACTCCTTCCCCTTCACGCACTCCGCCAGCCCCTCCGGCGAAGCGGCGTACCCCGCATCGGCCGCCACCCACATGGCGGCGACGAAGACGCCAACCACGCCACACACGACGCCTGCCACGAACGCCAATACTACTGGCCAGTCCATTACCCTACCCTCCCAACTTCTCGGACTTGTGACCGAGTGCCTGCCGAGTTCCTGATTCACCGGGAACCGCCAGGCTTGCACCTGGACCTATACTCCCTCCACAGGCAGCCACCGCCCGTTTAGCGGCGAGGTTCTGGAGGTTGATCGATGCGTTAGCGTCGCGGTCCAGAACCATCCCGCACGCCTCGCAGACAAAGGTTCGCTCAGAGAGTCGCAGTAAAGGCTTGACGTTCCCACAGGCCGAGCACGTCTTGCTGCTCGGGTAGAATCGTCCAGCCACCACCAGATCCACGCCATACCAGGCCGCCTTGTACTCCAACTGCCGCCGAAGCTCGCCCCAGGAGGCGTCCGCAATCGCCTTGCTCAGTTTCCGATTCTGCATCATGCCCTTGACGTTCAGATCCTCGATTACCACCGTCTGCGGCTTGGCTTTCGCCGTCAGGTAGTGGCTTACTTGGTGGATGGTATGCTTGCGAATGTTGGCGACCTTGAAGTGCAGCTTGGCCACCTTGCGTCGCGTCTTGGCTCGGTTCTTACTTCCCTTCTGGCGTCGGCACATCTCCCGCTGAAGTTGCGCTAGCCGGGCCTCATTGCGCTTCAGCGTCTTCGGATTCTCGAACACGGTCCCATCCGAACACACCGCCAGCACTTTCAGCCCCACATCCACGCCGATGGATGGACCGGTGGCGGGCTTTGGCTGTGCGGTCTCCTGCTCTACCTGGAGGCTGATAAACCAACGCCCCACCCGCTCAGAGACATTGGCTGATAGAACCCTCACGTCTGCCTGCGGAAGGTAGCCTGCCTCCTTGATCTTCACCCAACCGATTACCGGCAGATTGATACGCTGCCGCTCGACGGTGAGGTTGCCCCGTAGAGTGAACCCGCCTAGCCCTCGTTTGCGCGACTTGAATCGGGGGAACCCCTTCTTGACCTCGCCCCTCTTGACCCGGCGGAAGAAGTTCTTGTAGGCTATGTCCAGATTGGCGAGGCCTTGCTCCTGGACCTTGTACGCCACCTCGGAGAGCCAGGGGAATTGCTCCTTCTTCAGGGCGTTGAACCGCTTCTTCTGTTCGTAGTGGTTGGTCGGTTGGCCCGCCTTGAACCGCTCGATCCTGTCGGCCAGTGCCCAGTTGAAACAGAATCTCGCGGCCCCAGCATGGCGAACGAACACTGTCTGCTGCGCATTGTTGGGATCCAGTTCCGTGCGATACGCCCTGAGCACGGCCTCTACCCCCTCGCCTCTCGCCACGCCTTGTACTCGGCCGCGATTAGCTCGGAGTTGGCGCCCAGCTTCGGTAACGCGTCCATGACTCGGCCCGGCAGATACAGTGGGTATCCGTTCTCCAAAAGCGTTAGGTCCTGGTAGGAGACGCCCATCTTCTGTGCGGCCTCCACTCTCGTCATCCCCAGACTCTTCCGAAGAGTCACAATCGGGTTCATGCCCACCCTCCCTTATGTATCTTCTACTAGTCACTATTATACCGCACATCTTCACTCGATGTCAAGTGCTGACGTTAGCACCACTACTCGCCCGCTAGGCTCGCTTACCCCACCCTCCTCACCGCTTTTCTGGTCCCATCACTGTACCCCGCCCCGTACCCGCTGTCCCACGACGCCCGGCGTTCGTCCCGGTACGTCCGGTCCAGCTCAGCCCGGTGCCCGATGCCGCAGAGCGCCGCCACCAGGACGCCGAGGCAGGCGCCGACTACACCACCCACCAGTAGCCCCGCTAGGAACGTCACGATGTCACCTCCCGCACGGCGCCCTCGAACGCCAGTAGGTCGGACTTGATCGTCACCCTCACCGACTGGCCCACGAACAGAGCCAAACGCCCCAGCGTGTCGGTCGCGTCCACCTCCAGTTGCACCACTGCCACCGGCGCATCCCGCCCGCCCGTCTCGGCGTCGGCCTTGCCCTGCTTGATGGTGATGCTCTTCAGGTTGCCCGCTAGCTTGCACTCCACGTTGTCGCTCCTTTCACCCGATTACCGCGCCTGCCTGGCCTCGTCTCTGCTCGCCAAGACTCATCCCGCCACACCAAGTCTGCCCCACCACGTCAAGCCAACCCGCGCACCGACACAACCAACCTCGACTGCCTTGACCCACCGGGCCTGGCCACGCCGAGCCGTGACCCGCCTTACCCCGACTGCCGCGCCACAGCACACCCGAACTAGCCCGACCGGACATCGCCGCGCCTCACCGTGACTGCCAAGTCCCACCGGGCCTCACCCCGCACCACCTCACCAGTCCAAACCACGCCTCGACTGCCGCACACCGCCATACCATGCGTTGACTCGACATACCAGACCATGTCTGCCCGGCCATGCCGTAACTCGACCGGCCCCGACGTGCCAGACCTGACCTTGACTGCCTTGCCGCTCCGCAGCAAGCCCAGACTCGCCGCGCCTTGGCCCGCACCGCCTCCCCGTGTCTGCCTCACCACGTCCGTACACTCCAGCCCAAACCTCACCACGACTGCCTTGCCCCTCCGTGCCCGTCCAGCCCTCGATACGCCGTAGCCCACCTTGACGCCCACACCTTGACTGCCTCGCCAAGCCCAAGCCGAGCAAAACCTACCAGACCATGACAGGCCGGGCCTGGCCATGTCGCGCCTCGACTGCCTCACCGAACCAGGCCGCACCCGGACATGCCTAGCCTCCTCCTGACACACCTTGACTGCCAATCCACGCCGCACCCCGCCTTGTACCACCGTGGTCTGCCCCACCAACCCACACCTCCCCGCACCACGTCCGCTATGCCTTAGTCGCCAGTCGCCACTTCGAAGCACCCAAACGAGCCAGTCACACTGTTGGGCGCACTTGGTCGCCACTCGCCTACACCGCCCTCACCTGCTGCACTCACCAGGTTGAGCAGGATCTCGTCCGTGACCACGTTGGCGATGTGTCGAATCCGCAACTTCGCCCGCCACTCCGGGAAGCCGGCCCGGTGCCGAATGTCCGCCACTCCCGACTCCAGCCGCACCATGTCCTCACGCATCCGAGGCTCTCCGACGATACGCACCAGCTCGCCGTCATCCTCACCGAGCACCCGAACGCAAACTTTCACCTGCGTCATGGTGAGCCCGTCGAAGAGCCGACAGGCGCCCACGATGGCCGCCTTGAACCCCGACGCCGGGAACCCGCAACCGCCATCCGGCAGCCTGTACTTGCTGGCCTCGTAGTCGGCTTCCGGGTCCTTCTTCTCCTTCTTGGGCTGCGCCTTGCCCATCTGCTTGTCAAGCATCTGGCGCTTTGCCTTCTCACTCCACTGGTGGACGATAAGCTCTGACTTCCCCACGACCTCGATCTCTGTCACCCGCACGTCCAAAGGCTTGATTGCGATTGGTCCCGCCGCTGCTTTCCGTGTTGGCACTTTGTCTCTCTCCTCCGTTTATTCTCTCGCCCTCCCCAGGGCGTTGAACTGCTACCCCACCTTGACTAGTCCCTGAATCCAGCCACGAACGTCACCGCTAGACTGCCAGTAAGCGGTGATGTCCTTCCCCTTCGGCACTCGAACCCGCTGCATCCTGGCCGACAACGCCATCACCTGAGCGGCGCCGTCCTCTCCCGCCTTGTCCAGATCGTATGCCACCAGCACCGCCCGAGAACGCAATAAGTGCAGGCCCCACTCCCGCTGCCATACCCGAGCGCCGCCGGTAGTGGTGGCCGCCCCCACGATATCACCGGCTTCCTGCCAGGCCAGCATGGCGTCAAACTCGCCCTCGGCCAGCAGGGTGACCGGCTTGTCCAGCGTGTCAACGCCATAGAGCGCCACCTTGCCACCATCGAGGCCGACATACTTCGGCTCCCAGCCTTCCGGCTGGCGGATCTTCACCCCCCACAACTGGCCGCCGACTCTCGCCGGTAGCGTAACACCCCGTAAGACTGTAGCGTGTTCACCTTTTGCCGTCAGGATTCCCAGCACAGCGTACCGGCCCGGGTTGTAGCCGACTTCCCAGCGCCGCAGTGTGTCTCCTCGCAGGCCCCGGCGGAACAGGTAGTCGCGGGCATGTTCACCACCATCACTCCAGAGGTAGTCCTGTGCCCGCTTGACGACATCCTCGGCACACTGGCTCCAGCTTGGCAGCGGCTGCGAGTGCTTTGCCGGCACTGTCCGTGCCGGGAAGCCGGTTGTGTGATCGTCGCCGGAGTCTGCCCCGAGCTGCTGGCAGGCCTCCACGAAGGATAGGCCCTGGCGCAAGCGAAGCCAGGCTATGGCGTCGCCCGATCGTTGGCAGCCAAAACAGAACCAGGTGCCGGTGTCAGGTGTCACCCGGAGGCTGCCGCCATCGTGGTCGCCGTCGTTGTGGAAGGGACAGACGTAGGACAGCCAGCGTCCGTTGTGACGCCGTGCCGGTCCCAAGTCGGCCTCCACTACTGCCAGCAAGTCCACCCGGCTTTTCAGGTCTGCGATGTCGATTGGCATGGCTCTTACACTTCCACGTCGGAGGGCTTCACGGCCCACTTGGCAGGGTATGTGTCAGTGCGGATAACTTGATCATGCCCGAAGTGCCGTAGAAGTGTTGCCCCCGAGCTATTGCGTTTGATTCCCAGCGCATCGGCTACTTCCGTGGCCGTAATCCAGGGATGCCTTCGAAGAAGTTCCAACACTCTTGTGCTTATGCTGTGCGGCTGTCCATTGTGCGGGTGCTCTTCCCCTAACCAATCATCAGGACGGGGAAGACTCTCCCACCGAGATCCATCCTTGGGCCACCGCTGAATGAAGGCTATGTGTCCCCGCGTCTGAAATACTTCAACCGCCTCTGCCGACAGATACTTGGCCATCTCTACCAGTCGCTCGCGGTCGAACCCGCCCAGAGGATTCTGTATTCTGACACTCAGTAATGCCCACCTGCCAGGCATTGCACACACGATATCAACCGCTCCTGTCCCCCTGCTCCCCACGGTCCGCCAACACGTCCAGCCGAGTAGTGCCAAACGTTCAGCAATAGCTACCTCAAAGGCCATTCCTCGGGCGACGGTGCTTTGTGGCTCATTCATCGACTGCCCCCTCTGTAAGATGTAATCTACCCACATTATACACCACCAACCCTTCTGTGTCAATCGTGTTTTCTGGATCTAGGCGCCACGGAGAGTCCTACGGGTTATGCCCTTTAAAGGGGCATAACCCCGTAACACTCTCTCCCGCAGTCTTACGTCTCACGCGTAGCACTCTGTAAGACTCGTAAGACTCTCTCATGGTGTCTCATAGACGATCGACTTCAGCGGCCCCGGCTTCGCCAGAACCGTCCCCAGTTTGACTAAGTGCTTGATTCGGGATCGAATGCGGTTGATACCGACGTCTGGTAGCGCCCCTTGAATGGCGGTTACCAGCTTGGCTTGATTCTGTCCCTGCCGAGCGGTTAGTGCGTCGAGAATGGCGTTGTCGATGGCTCGGTTGCTACTCGTGTCGTCAATCCCTAGCCCCCAGAAGGCCGCCGTCGCAAACTCCTTGGTGCCGGGCTTGTGCTGGTACTGAAGCCGTGCCCCGAACGGGAACACGTCGATGTCTCGTGTCTTAGTGCTGCGAACCGTGATGTCGTCGGAATGTTCCTCTCGTTCGATGAGGAGTGCCAGGTCGAGCGCCGCCTCGATACTGCTATGGCCCCGGATGGTTTCTCCCGCCCGACTGAGGTTGGCGCCAGATTTACGCTGGTGGTGTAGCACCTGTAAAGCTGTACCGGTCTGCTCTGAGATATAGCGGAGGTGGCTCATCACCCCGATCATGCCGCTGCTGTTCTCCTCCACCCCGCCGGTCACGGTGCCGAGGTTGTCAATCACGCACATGCGGGCCCCGATCCGGGCGATGCGGTTGCAGAGGTCGTCGGTGGCTTGCTGGCTGCTGGCGTCGAGCCAAGGGTTCGGCATGGTGGCATAGGTGAGCGGAGTAGTGTCGGGGAGGTTCCGGGCCCGGCCCAGGGCTTCGAAGCGCTCATCGGTGCGGCGCTTCCCGTTGTCGAAGTCACACCACAGCACTGGTGCCTGCGTTGTTTGGCGGCGGGTCTTGTCCCGCGGGTCCAGTTCAGGAAGCCAGGGAACACCGGCAGAGACGCATACCATCATGTCGGCGATCAGCAGGCTCTTGAGCGAACCTGGCGCACCATACGTCATGCAGACAGACGGCACCGTAACCAGCCCCTCCACCAGGTACAAGAGTGGTGGCCGAGGCTTGTAGGCGTCTCGCAGCGTGTAGAGCACCCAGGGGTCTGGCGGCGGATTGCCGCCGGGCTTGAGCTTGAGGACGTCGGCGGCGATGTCCAGGCGAGCCTGGTCAGTGCCGGCCCAGGCCATGAAGAGCTGCACGCAATCCACCGTGGGCTGGGCGTCGAGTGTGGCCCAGAGCGTGCGGAGTGGCTCGGCGAACTTAGCGGGTGTGAACCCGTTTGTAGAGACGCCTGCTAGGCGGTCGGCGACGGCCTGGAGGAGCACCACGTCGATGGGCATTGACAGGGCGGCCTCCTCTACGACGCCATATGGGCACGAAGGTGTTTTGCTCGCAAGCGGCGTTCCCAATTCCCGAACCCTCGCCAGTCCTGCACCGTCTCACAATAAATCAGGCTAACGACGGGCGGCTCGGGGCGCCAATCGCCGCCCTTGTATTCCAGCACGGTGAATGGCCCTGTGTTCGGGTTGTCCCCTTGCACGATGTAGACAGGAGCAATAGACAAGAGGCTGTTGTATGCGATGGCTTCCGCAAATGTTACTTGGTCCCCGCAGCGTTTGTAATCCAGGAAGGCTACAATCCCCGCCTTCGGGTATTTAGTCACCAGCACAAAGTCGAGGTCCCCCGCGTAGAAGGTGGCCGATAGATCTTTGTGCCGGCGCTTGAACTCATCTCTACTAGGGGAACCCTTGAGACCCTGTTTGCCTAATTCCACCCGTTTTCCCCCTTGGCTCGGTTCACATACTCGGCGCACACATCTACACCGATTGCCTCGTAGCCCATAGCCAGGGCAACCTTGCAGGTTGTCATGCTGCCACCGAAGGGGTCTAGCACTACAATTCCCGGTCGGCCTATAGCTTGCAGGCAGCGTTTGGGCAGCTCGTCGGAGAAGGGCGCCGGGTGCCAAGTGTTCGGAACCGGCCCGAAAAGGCGCCACACGGAAGGTTGCGCTATTCCCCCTTCTGGGATAACGGGCCTACCTTTGGTCATCCAATAGATGCGCTCATCCTCGGGCCAGAACAGCGCCGGCGAATGGTTATGCGTGCTGCCCCGGTCCCAGACGATCTCCTGACGCAGAATCCACGGGTTGTCAGGGTGACGAATCCAGTCCATCGGGTGAATAACTCGACCGTCCCGCTGCCGGCACTTGTGGTTGTAGAAGAAGCTGGCGCCTGGCTTGGCCACCCGGTACAGCTCACGGAACACCTGCACCTGCCAGGTCTGGTACTCTGCTTCGGGCTTGGCGTCCTCATACCCGATACCCTGCTCGCGTGGGGTGCGCCCCTCACCGCCCATCGGCCAATCGCCGTCCCCCAGGTTGTAGGGCGGCGAAGTGATGATCACGTCCACAGACTCATCAGCGATTGGTAGCGCCTCTGCTCTGGCTTGGTGGAGAGTAGGGGAAGGCTTGACGATTGCCGGCGGCTTCACTCGCTCCTCTTCCCGCTCCCGCCGACGCTCTTCTTTCGCCAGATCCTTGACGATCTGCCCCACCCGCCGTCGCGTTATGTGATAGTCGGCTGCGACCGCTTCGTGACTCTCACCCGCCAGCACCCGCTCATAGATGCGCTCCTTCTCATGTGCGGGAACCGTGGTGCGTAGATCGGGGGGCAGAGAAGTTTTCGAAGCGGGAGGTTCGGAATGGGAAGCATTATCGATTTTGATATTGCTTCCGCCCTGTATCCTCGCTTGCTCTTCCCACTCGTGTACGGTTGATTGTGTAACCCCAACCGTTGCCGCCGTCTGCTCTTGAGTCATGCCCTGGTCGCGCAGTTTCAGCGCTGTCTGCTTCCGAAGCTCGGCACTCTTCCGCAAGCGCTCTTGTACTTCCCCCAACTGCGCGGGCGACAACTGCCGGCGGGCGATGTTCAGTGCCAGCGCCAGTGCTAGGGCTTCTTCTTCGGGCAAGTCCCGAATCTCGATCGGCGCCTTGCCATTGGACAACTCCCAACGGTGATGGCCATCGATGATACGCCCATCTGTCAGCGTGAGGATTGGATGTTGCACACCTGACCGCGCGATACTAGCCGCCAGCGATTGGCGCTCGCTCTGCGAAAGTGGCGGCAATATCTGTTGGGCTTCGGGCCAGGGCCTGGGTGCCACGGGCGTCTCTGTCATCCCTTCGCCCTCCGGCGCAAGTCGGGCAGGGCGGCCTTAGCATCCTGCAAGCTGGCCAGACTGGCCTTGCGCGTCTGCTCTCCCTCCCGCCATCGTTCCTCGGTATACTGCCCATAGGTGTAGTCGAAGTTGCGGATCTTGTCCTCAGAGAATCCGATACACTCCTTGATGGTCGCGATCTGATTGCGGGTCAGGTACACTGTCAGCGTGTCAGTATCGTCCGTCACCCCTTCGCCCCCTGCCGCCGCTCGATCTCGCGTTCCACGGACATCGGGTCGATGAGCCTCCCATTGGCGGTCATCACTGCATGCAGCCGCCCCTGCCGGATGAGCTTGTGGATCATCTGAGTGGTTAGGCCCAGCCGCTTGGCTACCTGGGCTGGCCCCGGCCACTCCGTCGCTATGGTCATCGTCTACCCCCTCCTGTGGGTTGCCAGTAGTATACCACGTTATGCCCACCCTGTCAACGTGCCGCCGCCAGTAGCCCCTGGGTTGCAGCAGCCAGGTCCATAGCCCGGTCGGCCACCACATGGCGGCCCCCGCTGGCGGCTGCCAAACGCCGCAGGAAGTCGGCGCCGCCACGTTCTGACTCCGGGCCGACATAGACAGTGTCCAGCCGGGACTTGAAGGTGCCGGCAACCCGGAGCGCCTCGCCTGGTGCATCGGGTTCCCCATCGGAAACGATGATGAACCGGACAGTCCCGTCAGCGGGCTGGGCGAATCGGAGTGCTGCTGCCAAGTCGGTGTTGCCGGCCATGAGTGGTGGCACCCCGCCGGGGCAGAACTCCACATTGCCCGAGAACGCGATCACCCCCACCTTGCCGGGCATCTCGGCTTGCAACTTGCGCAACTCGGAACAGGCGACGTCGTACCGGCGCTGCCCGCCCCGGCTGTCGGGAGTCGCCATAGATCCGCTAACGTCAACCAGTACCAGAACGTCGGCGCCCAAGAACGCTTCTGCCAGCGAAGTGCCGGCGCCTTGCGCCATGGCGCCAAGTGAACCCGGAACGATTGCGGTTGTCATCCTCTCCCCCCCTGCACCCAGGCTGAGACAAACGTGGTTGCGCCCAGTGGCCAGGATGTCACCAACACCCGGCCCCAGTCATCGGTCACGTCCTCCCAAGCAACCACCTGCGAAACGACGAATCGTCCTACCGCCTCCTGGCCCACCGCCAAGATGTAGCCGCACCGGAGCGGTGAGCGCCAGCCCTGTTGCGACGGTGCCACGTGCCCGCCCGATGGCCGCTTGAGCGACGCCTCCAGGAGCCTGCCGGCGTCGTACTTGCGCCGCATGGCTTCGTTACCGAGCACCTCGTATGCGTGCTGCACCGCTTTGAACTGCTGCGCTGCGTCTGGTTCCTGGTTCACGTCAGGGTGCGTTTGTCGTGCCAGCCGCCGGTAGGCGCTTCGCACCTCGTCACTGGTGGCGGCAGCCTTCACCGCCAACGTCGCGTACAGGTTGGGCGCTTCGTCCGGCCTGGCTGGCCCCGCCTCGAACCACTCCCGGAGGATGCGCTCGGGAATCACCACGCTCCAGCCACCATCGGCCCAACCGCTTGCGGTAGACTCGCCGTTGCCTCGGTCCTTGCAGGCGCCCAGGTACTCGACCTTCAGCAGCCGGGTTTCGGTGGTGGCCGCTTGTGCCGCCTGTGGCACTGCCAGGACGATCCCCAGGTAGGCTTCCGTGAGCCGGGCCACCTGGGGCCCGTACTGCGGAGCGATGAGCCAGACCTTCTTGGTAGGGTCCCAGCGCCGGTGCTCGGGTGGCACCGCCTGCTTGATGGCCACCACAAGGCCGGGGTCGTACGAGGACGCCCACTCCAGGCCGCCAGATGTCGTTGTCAGCGTTGCATATCGGTTGTACGTTCTCATGTCGTTTTACTCCTTGCCTCTACACAAGGTCCAGTATGAGCACCACCTCGGCGCGCAACTCCAGGTGCCGGGATTAGGCGGGAAGGACCCGCTGTCGATAGCCAGCCAGACATCCCGGATCATCCGGAGCACCCACAGCACAGCACCAATCGTGTGGCTCGTCTCGATTACCTGTACCTGTGGCACCCGGCCCTTCACCCAGACGACGTGCCGGAAGCGAAAGGATGTGTTCAAGTGGTGCCCGGCCTGGTTCAGCGCGGCGAGATAAATCAGCGGCTGGGTCTCTGCCGCCGCCTTTTCGGGCGTCCAGGGCTTCGAGCTGGTCTTGAAGTCGGTCGGGACGTGATCAGCGGTGATCAGGTCGATGAACCCCAGGACGGGGATTGGCACTCCCGGCACTCGCAACTCCACCCGCCTCTCAATAGCGAGCACTCCATCCTCCACCAGGGGCACCAGGCCGTCCAGCGTAGTGGCCGTGTCCGGATGCGCCAGCAGCCGGTAGCCGTCGTTGGCGAACTGCTCTGGCATATCGGCGCCCCACTCGACTGGCTGTGCGGTGGCCTTGGCCCACTGCTCCTGCCACACCTCGGCCAGCGGCACCGGCTGGCCTGTACGCCGCCGCCGGAGTATGTCCTCTACCGCTCCATGCAAGGCGCTCCCCAGCACAAGTGCCGGAGAGGAGGGGGCCCGGACCCCCTCCCGATAACGAAACGACCACGCCCGGGGACACTGGAGATATGTCTGGATGCTGGAGTGCGACAGATGCTCAAGTGCCGGCATCGTCGCTCTCGTGTGCTACTGCGAAGCGGGACGCCTTGGCGGCGAGCATCCGACACAGGAGCCGGTCATAAGTGCCGCCAGGCAGGTTCCGCCGCAATATCCGCTCGATACTTTGCGCCTGCTCGTCTAGCAAGGCGTCCCAGCGTTCTAGTGGCCACCGGGTCCCGTCCGGTAGGTCACCAGTGATCTCGATGATTGCGCCACGAGGCGGCCGACCGGCTATAGCACTCGCCTTGCAGACAATGGTCACCTCAAGCTCAGTTGGTGGCATTGCGGGCCACCAGTGTGGCCGCCACCGCAGCCACCTCTTCAGACGTGCCGGGAATCTTCCCGCCAGCAGCGGCCAGCACTTGGTCAGCGCCATACCTCTCGACGAGCTGGTCGAGGGTGGGACCGGTGTACTTGGGTGGCTCCGGCGGCTCCGGTACCGTCCACTCGCCCTCCACCACGTTGCCAGCCACATCGATGGCGGCGCCGAACTCGTCGGCGCGCTTCAGCCCGCCCAGGATGTCCGGGAACACAACATCTGCGACGAATCCGATACAGCGCCAGCGCAGCATGTTCGGACCGTATGCCTCCCACGCGCTGCCCGGCTTGACCAACCCCGCCCGCTTGGCGTCCTCCAGTGTGTAGGTGAGGGTGTACTCGAACCCGCCCTTGCGCTTCATGGTGACCGTGCAGGAATCCGGCTTGTCCTCGATCTTCATTCCGGCCAGCTCGCCGGAGCGGTGGATGAGTGCCAGCGCCCCTTTCGGCGAGAGGGCTGGCTTCCCCATCACCACTTGCACAAACTCGAAGCTGGCGGCGAGCCCCAGGCCGAGCTCGAAGCCCTTCAACATGATGACACAGGCCTGTTCCGGGTTCGTCACCCCGAACAGCCGGGACTGGTGCATGGATGGTGCAACCGCCTGGATAGTCTGCCACACGGTTGGCGTCAATTGCCTGACTGCTAGTTCTGTACTCATGCTACTGTCTCCCCCTCTTCTTTGTGTTTGGCCAGTTGGCCGCCGTCCTTGGTCACGAGCCCCAGGATGCCCCAATCCGGCAGCTCCAGTGCTTTGCGAATGCGGCGCTTGGTTCCCGCTCCCACTCCCGGCGCCGTCGGCCCCTCGAAGTCGTCATCGGTCAGGTACTGAAGCGCCATCCCGGCGCTGCCGCAGTAGGCCAGGAGTGCTTGCGCCTTCTCGGGGCCGATGCCGGGCAGCGCCGTCAAGATGGCCTCGGCCTCACTCACGAAGGCCGCCATCCGTGCCGGGTGCACCCTTGCCTGCGCCCGGTCCCGGCTTGCAAGCCGGATGATGGCGGCCTCCAGGTCGTGGTCACTGGCGATGTGCAGGATGTGGACGCCCATCTCCTGCACTGACAAGAAGGCGCCTGAGACTGACGCCCAGGTCCATCCCGTCTCTATCCCCGCCTGGTGGCACTTGCCCCCCGCTCCCGGCGACAAGGTGCCGCACAGCGCCAGGTATGCCCAGGGCGTCACTTCCCGCAGCCGCACGAGTTGCGGGAAGAGCCGGTCGTCACGGAGGGTGTTTAGGAAGTCGCCAGCGGTCTTGCGCTCGATGCCGAGCACCGCTCCGTCCTCGCACGCCACCAGGAAGTCGCCGGCGTCCAGGAGCGTGACCGCTACCGGTGCGTCGCCGAACGTCAACCGCTGGCACCATGCAGGCTCTCTGCTGTCAATCATCACGGATGCGATTCCCACGACATCCTCCTACGCCAGGAGGGGACCCCACCTGTGTAGGGCCCCCCACCTGTGTAGGGCCCCCTCCTTTAGCTACTAGAACGGTGCGATGATGGTCAGCACCTCGGGGCTCATGAGGTCGAAGTGCTTGGCGACGAGCGGCAGCTTGGCAATCAACTCGCCAAACTTCACCACGTCCTTGCCGCTCTGCGCCCACAGCGCCGGGAGAAACTTGGCGGCTGTGGCGCGTTCGGCACTGCTGTTGGTGGTGGCGGCCTGCGGCGCCGGGGTCCCGTCGGGGGCGTCCTGGGGGCCGCTCACCCTCACGAAGAAGCGATCAGCGGCGGCGACGCACTCGGCCTCGGTCGAGTAGATGGCGAGAAACTTGAACGTGGTGAGGGCCTTTTCCTCGCCCGACTTGTTGGTGTAGTTGCGGCCAGTTGGCACCATCTCGGCCTGTGCCCACTTGCCGTTGATGCTCCTCAGGTCGACACTCAGCGCCCGGAGTGAGGGCTTGACGATCTGGCCCCACTCCTTGCTCTCGGCGATGAGGTCCCGCTGCACCGGGCTGGTGATCGGGCTATCCGGCAGCGGGTTGAGCGCGATGGTGATCGCCGTGCACCTTTGCTCCGGCTTGTGGATGCCAGCATCGAAGGGCACCTTCCCCATGCCCTTGACGAGTGCGCAGTAGTACGAGTCCACCTCCACCTGGCCAAAGAACACCTTGGGGCGGGGGGTCCACTCGACCCCCATGGCTTCGTCGATGG
>Ga0315273_10000246_pt1 | contig 52437 bp, 43 predicted proteins | sample YL17G02_0_MG_FD_205753 | JGI IMG/M metagenome (GOLD analysis project Ga0315273, IMG submission 205753) | Sediment microbial communities from Yellowstone Lake, YNP, Wyoming, USA - YL17G02_0 | ecosystem: Environmental > Aquatic > Freshwater > Lake > Sediment | place: USA: Wyoming | collected... | reverse complement strand
TGCGGCTGGCCGCGCTGCGCTTGAGTTCGCTTTTGATCTCACCTGTGTGCGAAACAGTTATCGCGCTTCTCGTATCCCATATTCTGGCGATCGAGCCGTCGAGCAAGGAATTCCCAGCCGTTGATCCCCGAACATCGCCTTTAGCTTTTTGTCCTCGCGGTCTTTCTCGATCTTTACCGTCCGACAGGGTTCAACACAGGTCAGCACGCAAACCAACCCTTCTTTAATGTGGTCCCGCGCCATGATCTTGCGGGCGATCTTCTCCTTTGAAACTTGGGGGGAATAGAGATATTCCAGTGGCCGCCCTGTTTTCCTTGCAATGGCTTCGGCATGTTCCTTTAGCCGCCTCGACAGCTTTTCGGCGAAGGGAGCGAATTCTTTAAGAGGCACGCCTTGAAGGAAAAACCGTGGAGAGTTGCCATATTTTTCATCATACTCAGCGCAGCCTGGCCAGCAGCCTCAGAGCAAACAGGAGGAGATACCCAATCAGTGACCGTATTCATCCTTTTTGGTTGCGGCCGCCAGGCTGCGATGAGTCTTGGTAGTTAAAAGCAACCAGCCTCGACGATTTGTGTTTCAGCGCTATGGATTGGCGCCTTGACTCTGTGGAATTGAACATGGAGCATAGGACATTCCGCACTCGATTATGAACCCAGTCAGTCCGCCTCCCGATCCCCGACTGCGATTCGAGCCTGATGCCTTGAGGCTGCGCGAGTTTCCGCGCGCCTTTTACCGCGGTGACACCACGGAGATCGCCCGGGCGCTGGTCGGCGCCTGGTTCGCGCGCCGCTTTGACAGCCAATGGTACGGCGCGCGCCTGGTGGAAACGGAAGCGTATCTGGGAATCCAGGATGCTGCCGCTCACTCCTACCGCGGCCGCAGAACTCCGCGCGTTGAGCCGATGTATATGGATGGCGGCCATCTCTATGTCTACTTCGTTTACGGCATGCACCACTGCGCCAACATTGTCAGCAGAGTTGCCGGGATCGCAGAGGCGGTCCTGCTGCGCGCCGCCGAGGATCCTGCCGCCGCGCACCCAAAGCTGCTTTCCGGGCCGGGGAGGTTCTGTGCGGCCCTGGGGCTCACCAAGGCTTTCAGCGGTGAGGATCTGCTCGACGGGGGTGATCTGCGCCTGTTCCGCAGCGGCGGTTCCCGGCCCCAGATCGGCGTGACGCCGCGCATCGGCGTCGACTACGCCGGCGAGGCCAGGGACTGGCCCCTGCGCTTCTTCGACAGGGACTCCGCGGCCGTCTCTGGCCCCGCACGCCTGCGGCGAAAGGAATGACGCCGAAAAACTCTTGCCACGGATTACACAAATTCCACAGAACCACTTCTGTGAAATTCGTGTAATCCGTGGCGGCTTTTTTACCTTCGAGGGTTTACTCGATCCTTCCTCCGAGAAGATTTCTGACCCAGAAATCATGGGTCTCTCTCATGAGGTGAGCGCGTTGTGAACCCTGGATCCCGTGCCGGATGCCGGGATAGGCCATCAGTTCGAAGCGCTTGTTGTTTCGGATCAGCCAGTCGGCGACCTGAATGCTGTTCTGCGTATGAACATTGTCGTCGATGGTGCCGTGCGTCACGCGCAGGCCGCCCTTATAGTGTTCCGCCCAGGTCAGGACCGCGCCATTCCTGTAGCCCTCGGGATTCTCGGCGGGCGTATCCATGTAGCGCTCGGTGTAAACCGAATCGTAGAGCTTCCAAACGCTCACCGATGATCCGGCCTGGCCGAAGTTGAAATAATCCGCGTCCCGGGTCAGGGCCATCAGGGTGGTGTAGCCGCCCTAGCTGCTGCCGGTGATTCCGATTTTGTCCTGGGCGACAAATGTCTTGGCCCGCAGCCATTTCGCGGCCGCTGCCAGGTCCGTCATTTCCCACTTGCCCAGGTTGCGGTGCATCAGTGCCGTGCCCTTCTTCCCGAAGTGGCCGCTCCCGCGGTAATCGACGCTGACCGTGATTACACCGCGCTGGGCCCAGTAGTGCGGCTGAAGCCCGAGCCAACTGTTCCGCACCGTACCGGCATCGGGACCGCCGCAAATGTTGAAAATCACCGGATACTGTGTTTCCGGAGAGAAATTCGCAGGCAGAACCCAGCAGGCCGGGAGATCGAATCCGTCGCCCGAGGGTATGGTGAAAAGCTCAGCCTTTCCCCAGGCGTACGGAGCCATCGCTTCGCTTTTTGCATCCCCGATTTTGCGCACGAGTTTTCCGTCGGCCTGGTAGGGGGAAATCGCGGGCGGCGTGGTCACAGCGCTTACGGTGTCGATGAAGTATTTGCCCCCGGGGGAAACCTGTACCCGGTGTTTGCCATCCGATTTTGTGAGCGGCTCCAGCCCGCTGCCATCCAGCTTAACCCTCATCAAATGCATGTCCCAGGTTTTCCCGGGCCGGCCTGTGAAATAAACATAGCCGCCGGCTTCCTCGACCCGCTCGATCGAGGTCACCGCCCAGTTTCCGAAAGTGAGCTGTTTTTTAAGGACCCCGTCGTTGGCAAAATAGTAAAGGTGATCCCAGCCATTGACGTCTGAGCGAAGTAGATGCCCCGACCCATTCTTGAAATAATAAATATCCTCAAAGAAGCGCACCTACGACGACTGCTTTTCTTCAAAGATCGAGACCTTCTTACCCGTGGCGGGATCGCAGTTGTAGAACCGGATGGTATCTTGCCCCCGGTTCATCCATTGCACGGTCAGGGTCTTGCTGTCTGCCGTCCAGAACGGCCAGGCGATGTAGTGATCCGCCCGGGCCTCGAAGTCCATCCAGACTGTTTTCCCCTCTGCGACCTTCAGCACACCCATTTGCGCAAACGGGTTGGGATCACCCGCTTTCGGATAGCGCTGGCTTTCGAATTCCCCATGCTGGCCGTCCGCGTGATAAATCGGAAAGACCGGGACGGGGCCGTCGTCGAAACCCATATAGGCGAGCTGGGTGCTGTCGGGCGACCACCAGAAGGCGGCATACCGGGAGGCCCGGCCCAGAATCTCCTCGTAGTAAACCCAGGAGTCCCAGCCGTTATAAACCGTTTCGCTCCCGTCGGACGTGTACTGGTGCTCGACGAAATTCTCCAGGTCGTAGACGTAAAGATTGTGATCCCTCGTATAGGCGATCCACTTCCCATTGGGCGAGAATCTCGGATTCTGTTCCTTTCCCGGGGTCGCGGTCAGGCGCCGGAAGCTCTTCGCAGCCTCATCGTAGAAACAAAGATCTCCATCCTGAAGGAAGATGAAACGGGTTAGATCCGGGGTTACTGCCGCTGCGCTTTGCGCCGAGAAGCCCTCGGGAAGGTTCTTCTGTATCTCGTTGTAGTCGCGATAGACCTGCGCCGAGCCATCGGCGACGCTGATGGAGACCACCCGGCGCTGTTTGTCGGCCGGATCGAAGCGCATTTCAAGGTAGTGCGAGTCGTCCGCCCAACCGGTAATCTCCGGCAGTTGCGCAGTGATGCCGCTGTCGTCCCGGGCGCCCCTTCCCCCCGCGGATGATCCGAAAACCTGATCATAACTGAAAACCTTTTTTGCGGAAGATGATGCGGCCTGCTGTGCCATGGACAGTGAGGCCGTCACCAGTCACACAACCAGGGTGATTTGGGCATACTTGCGCGATCTACGCATGCAGCACCTCGTTCTTCTAAAATGAAATGAACGCGGATTCACACTCGCCGATTGGCTGTTATTTATCTCGACTAGGCGTGGAGAGGATCGAGTTTCTCCGGATCTACACCCAGGCTGCGAATTGCGGCGGCGACCTCGCCTGCAGATATTCCGCCCTCGCGACTCAGCGCATATAGAGCGGCGATAACGATATTTTCGGCATCGACCTCGAAATGCCGCCGCAGGGCCTCCCTTGTGTCGCTCCGTCCGAAGCCATCCGTGCCCAGCGATACAAACGGACGGCTGACCCACGGCCGGATCATGTCGGGGAGCAGTTTTACGAAATCGCTCGCGGCCACGATCGGGCCCTCGACACCCTCGAGGCACGACACCACATAGGGCTTTATCGGGTCGGCCTCGGGATGCAGGCGGTTCCAGCGATCGGCAGAGATCGCTTCGTTGCGGAGCTGTTGATAACTGGTCGCGCTCCAGACATCCGCGGCAACTCCGAATTTTTCGCCCAGAGTTTTCTGGGCGGCGAGCACCGACAGCATAATGGAGCCGCTGCCGAACAACTGGATCCTCTTCTTGCCCTCGATCGTGGCTTTCCGGAACGGGTATAGGCCTTTGATGATGCCTTCCTCTGTCCCCGGCGGCATAGGCGGGTGCTCCATGTTCTCGTTGTAGAGCGTGATGTAGTAGAAGACATCCTCCTGTTTCGCGCACATCCGGATCAGGCCATTGCGCACGATTGCCGCCACCTCGTAGGCGAAGGCCGGATCGAAGGCGATGATGTTCGGGATGGAAGAGGCAAGTATGTGGCTGTGTCCGTCCTGGTGCTGCAGTCCTTCGCCGTTCAGCGTCGTGCGCCCAGCCGTCGCTCCCAGGGCGAAACCTCGTCCGCGGGCGTCGGCAAAAGCCCAGAACAGGTCTCCGGTGCGCTGGAAGCCGAACATCGAGTAGAAGATGTAGAATGGGATGGTGATCTCGCCGTGATTGGCGTAGCTGGTGCCGGCCGCCACCAGGCTCGCGAGGCTGCCCGTCTCCGTAATGCCCTCCTCCAGGATCTGTCCGTCCTTCGACTCATGGTAGCTCAGCAGCAGCTGGGCGTCGACGGACTCGTAAAGCTGTCCGACCGAGGAATAAATGCCCACCTCCCGGAACAGCGAGTCCATTCCGAAGGTTCTCGCTTCGTCCGGAATGATCGGGACGATCCGGCGTCCGATCTCTTCGCTGCGGAGGAGTTGGCGCAGCAGGCGCACGAAAGCCATGGTGGTCGAAACCTCGCGCCCGGAGCCCGTGCCGCTCTTGAATTCGTTGTAGACGTCGGCAGCAGGCAATTTGAGGGGCTTGCTGCGCACGACGCGTTTGGGCAGGCAGCCGCCTAACGCCGCGCGGCGCTCCATCATATACTGAACCTCGGCGCTCTGGGGACCCGGATGGAAGTAGGGTGCATTCTCGATCGCCTTGTCGGATATCGGCAGTTCGAGACGATCGCGGAACTCGCGCAGCTGATCCAGGTTCATTTTCTTGAGCTGGTGGGTGACATTCTTTCCGAGGAATCCTTCGCCCAGGGCCCACCCCTTGACGGTTTTGGCCAGGATGACCGTCGGTGCGCCGCGATGCTCAGTCGCGGCTTTGTAGGCGGCATAGAGCTTTCTGTAATCATGCCCGCCCCGGCGCATTTTCTGCAGGTCCTGATCGCTGAGGTGTTCCACCATCTTGCGCAGGCGCGGGTCGGGCCCGAAGAAATGCTCGCGGATATAATCGCCCCGGGACGTGGCATATTTCTGGTAAGCCCCGTCGACGGTATCGTTCATCTTCTGGAGGAGCAGACCGTTCACATCGCGGTGAATGAGCTCGTCCCACTCGCGTCCCCAGATGACCTTGATCACATTCCAGCCGGCGCCGCGGAAGACCATCTCCAGTTCCTGGATGATCTTGCCGTTCCCGCGCACCGGGCCGTCGAGCCGCTGCAGGTTGCAGTTCACCACAAAAATCAGGTTGTCGAGCTTCTCGCGCGACGCGAGGAAGAGCGAACCGAGCGCCTCGGGTTCGTCGCATTCCCCGTCGCCCAGGAACGCCCACACGCGGGAATTCTGGGTATTGGCGATGCCGCGCGCCTGCAGATAACGATTGAAGCGCGCCTGGTAGAGCGCCGTCAGCGGCCCCAGTCCCATCGAAACCGTGGGGAATTCCCAGAAGTCCGGCATCAGCCGCGGGTGGGGGTAGGACGAGAGGCCCTGACCGGGAACGCATTCCCGGCGGAAACTGTCCATCTGTGCCTCCGGTATACGGCCTTCGAGGAACGCGCGCGCATAGATTCCGGGGGACGCATGACCCTGGAAGTAAACCTGGTCGCCGGACTCCCCCTGGTCTTTTCCCCGGAAGAAGTGATTGAAGCCGACCTCATAAAGGCTGGCCGACGAGGCGTAGGTGGAGATGTGGCCGCCGATTCCGTCATAGTGCTTGTTGGCCCGGGTCACCATCACAACCGCATTCCAGCGGATGATCCTCCGGATGCGCTTCTCGATTTTTTCATCCCCGGGGAACGCCGGTTCCTGTTCCGGAGAGATGGTATTGATGTAGGGTGTCTGGACCAGTTCCGGCACTCCCAGATTCAACATGCGGGATCGCTTCAGGAGCCTGCGGATCAGGAATTGAGCGCGCTGCTTGCCCTCGGTGCGGACGAGCGAATCGAATGAATCGATCCACTCCTGGGTTTCGGCCGGATCAATGTCCGGAAGTTGCTGCTTGAAGGCTATCGTCACGGTTTTCCCCCATCCAAACTTTTGATTTTATGGCATGCGTCAGGGCTTGGAAAGCCCAATCTGGGGTCGAAAATGCTGAACAAAGCGGTGGCGATGGGCCTCGGATATATCTATAATTTCCCCTTGTCGCAGGTTTATATCCGTTGCTGGCCTTCACCCGCCGGTCCGGCCATCCCCACGCGATCACGGCTGATGCCGGCGGCCTCCTGATGAGACCGGTGAGGGCGGGCAGCGGTTGGGGCACGTTCACGATGGCAAAGCCGACACCTGTATCGGCATGCCGCCATGATGGATCGATACTGACATGACGACCGATTTTTCGCCGACCATTACCCGCCGGGAGTTTGTCGCACTATCTGCCGCGACCATCGTGGTCGCTGCATCGGGAGCGAGCCCTGCGGAGGATAAACCCTGGTACGAGAGGATGCGCCGCTGCGGTCAGATCAATTTCAACGAGAAGGATCCGCTCACGTTGGATGTGGAAGCCTGGGCCGATTACTGGGTCTCGCTCAAGGTGGATGCCGTACTATTGAACGGCGGCGGAATCCTGGCGTTTTATCCCACGAAGATTCCCTTCCATCACCGCAGCGAGTATCTCGGCAAGAGGGATCTGTTCGGCGAGATGGCAGCGGCGGTGAAAAAGCGGGGGATGCGGGTCGTGGCGCGGATGGACTGCAACCTCGCCTACGAAGAAGCGCTCCAAGCCCACCCGGAGTGGTTCGAGCGCAATCGCGACGGTTCGCCGCGCAGGCACAACGAATCCCTTTGGCTGTTCCGCACCTGCATGTTCAGCACCTACTTTACCGGGCAGATGCCTGCCATCTACCGCGAAATCAACCAGGCCTACCCTGTCGACGGGTTCTTCACCAACGGATGGCCAAGCACCGGCGCCCTGGGCGTCTGCTATTGCGAATCGTGCCGCAAGCTGCACCAGAATGAGGTTGGAGGGACCCCGCCCGAACAGACCGATGCGAAGAATCCCCTGTACAGAAAATACTACGATGTCTACATGAAGCGCGTGGTGGATGTCTGGAAATTGTGGGATTCCGTGGCGCGCGAAAAAAAGGGCGAATCCGTGTACGTCGGTAATCTGGGCGGCGGCATACGCACGGTCAAAAACCTCATGCGCCTGGGCGAGATTGCCGGCTGGTTCAATGCCGACCACCAGGGCCGGTCGGGCGACACGCCGATCTGGGACTGCGCACAGCAGGGACGGGTGGCTCAGTCCGTGATGTCCGGGCGCACGATCACGAACGTGACCGGTTCCTACAGCAACAGCCGGATCACCTGGCGCCACACGGCCAAGGCGCCGGCCGAGGCCACCATGTGGATGGCGCAAACCGCGGCCAGCGGGATGGTGCCGTGGTTTCACTGGCTGGGAGGATCGCCGGAAGACAACCGGTGGCGTGAGACCGGCCGGAGCTTCTTTACCTGGCTTGCGGCCAACGAAGCGCATTTTCGCAACAGGCGTTCCGTCGCCGACCTTGCGCTCCTGTATCCGCAGAATACCATCGCTTTCTACAAATCCGGCGATGGGGCGGGCAGCTGGCGCGGCTCCGACCGGGTTCAGACCACCGATTACCTGCAGGGGCTGTATTATGCGCTGCTCGAAGGGCGGTTTCTCTTCGACTTTGTGCATCAGGAGAATCTGGCGCCTCGGATTTTGCAGAAATATCGTGCGCTGCTGATTCCCAACGCAGCCTATCTCAGCGACCTCCAGTGCAGGCAGATCCGGGATTTCGTGGCTTCAGGCGGCTCCCTGCTTGCCACCTTCGAAACCTCGCGCTACAGCGAGTGGGGCGATGTGCGTTCCAGCTTCGGCCTGAACGAGGTCTTCGCCGCCGACGTCGCAGGCGAGGTCATCGGGCCGTTCGGCAACAGCTATGCGCGCATCGAACAACGTCACCCGGCCCTCGCCGGCTTTGAAGGAACAGCGCTCCTGCCGGGCGCCGAAAATCGTGTGCCGATCCGCTCCAGCCGGAAGGACCCGCCGGTCCTGACCGTGGTTCCTTATTATCCGGCGTTTCCGCCCGAGATGGTCTTTCCCCGCACGCCGAAAACCGATGAGCCTGCCGCCGTGCTGCGCCAGGACGGCGATGCGCGTGTTGCGTTTTTCCCCGGAGACATCGACCGGTCTTTCTGGCGCTCGGGAAACACAGACCTCCTGCAACTCATCATCAACACTACGCGCTGGACGCTGGGAGAGAGCCGCCAGCCCGTGTCGGTGCAGGGAGAGGGCGTCGTCGAGCTTTTTGCCTGGGAAACCGAAACCGGCTATGCGCTGCACATTCTCAATTACACCAATCCGAACATGACCCGCGGCTTCATGCGCGAGTTCTATCGCATCGGGCCGCAGAGGGTACGGTTCCAGGTTGAAGCGGAGAGGAAAATCGCCTCGGTGCGAGCCCTGCGCTCCGGTTTGGCGCTGAAATTCTCACAGAACGGGCGGGACATCGAATTCGAGGTGCCTTCGGTGCTGGATTATGAGGTCGTCGCCATGAACTGAACGACCCTCGCCTTGAAGGTGAGGGGTTCGTGCTGTGTCTCGCTGTACGGGACTGAAAAGCCGCTCGTACCAAAAACCTCTGTAGGGGCGATCGTCAGGTCGCCCGCGAACATCCTAACGAGGGGCGAATTTCCGGGCGACCTGACGGTCGCCCCTACTAAATCCGTGCCCTGGCGCGGCACAACCGCATCCAAAACTTTTGACCGCAGATGAAACAGATATCTATCTGCACTGTCCATCTGCGGTTTCAAAATCTTTTCTGCCGGGAAAGGATTTTCACATTAGTATTACAGAATAGGAATCGGTGTACCTTCACGGTTGATACGAGAGAGGGGTCTTATGGGCACGTTGTGGACTCGGGTGTGCGGGAAATGGCTGGCGGCGGGCGTGTTTTTGTTCACCGGATCGGGTGGGATCGCTGGTCAGAATACAGCGCATCCGCAAGCTCCCCGGACCGGCGCCCGCGCCGTCGTCAGCTTCTCGGGATTCAACCAGGTGGAACAATCCGAGGGGGTACCGGCGGGTTGGAAGACGTGGTCGCCACGCGCCGAGATTTCTCCGCGCTTCTCGGTGGATCCGGCTGCCGGTATCGGCGGGCACGGAGCGCTGAGGGTCGACGGAGGCGGCAATCCAGGCGCTTACGGGGCCTGGCAGTACCGCATTCAAAACATCACGGCCGGGCGTTTCTACCGGCTGATCGCGCATTACCGGACCCAGGAAGTTCCGTTCGATCGACGCTGTGTATCGATGCGAATGTTGTGGTTCGATGCCAACGGGAGACGAGCCCGTCCGCCCGACTATGCTCTGGATACGGCAACCGAAGCGGGATGGACGCGCGTGGAGCATCGCTCGCAGGCGCCCGACAACGGCCAAAGCCTCGTGATCGAGCTTGCCCTGCTCTGGGCGGCGCAGGGCACTGTCTGGTGGGACGATATCCGGGTTATGGAGGAGACTGCGGCGCCGGCGCGCGAGGTTCGGGTGGCGACCATTTACCACCGACCGCAAAAGTCGAAGTCGGCCGCGGAGAGCGTCGAGGCGTTTTGCGCAATGGCGGAAAAAACCGCCGCGCAGAAGCCCGACGTTATCTGCCTGCCGGAAGGCGTCACCGTTGTGGGAACAGGCAAAACTTATGCGGATGTGAGCGAGCCGGTTCCGGGACCGACGACGGAGCGCCTGGGGATCCTGGCCAGGAAGCTGGGTTCCTACATTGTCGCCGGAATTTACGAACGTGTCGGAAGTTTGATATACAACACCGCGGTTCTCATCGACCGGAAGGGGAACCTCGCAGGGACCTACCGCAAGACTCACCTGCCTTACGAGGAGGTCGAAGGCGGCATCACCCCCGGCGATTCCTATCCCGTCTTCACGACTGATTTCGGCAAGGTGGGCATCCTGATCTGTTGGGACATCCAGTTTCCCGAGCCGGCACGCGCGCTGGCGCTGCAGGGTGCGGAAATGATCCTGGTGCCGATCTGGGGCGGCAGCGAAGTTCTGGCCCGAGCCCGGGCCATCGAGAATCATGTCTTCCTGGTAACGTCGAGCTACGACATGAAAACATTCATCGTCGATCCGGCCGGGTCAGTTCTCGCGGAAGCGGGCGCCGGCGCCCCGATTGCCGGAGCCGTCATCGATCTCGACCGGAAGATCCTCCAGCCGTGGTTGGGAGATATGAAAACGCGCACCTGGAAAGAGCGCCGCCCCGACCTCCCTAAAATGTAAAAAAACCAGGTCTGAACCAACGGCTTCCTCCTTAAGCTAACAGCGTTGGGTCAGACCCCTTCGGATCACTTCGGATTGGTGGCTATCATGAGCTCTGCACAGGAACGCGATCGAAACAAGATCCCGGCAAAGTACAAGTGGTTCCCGGGAGATATCTACGCGTCCGATACGGCATGGGACGCGGCAAAACAGAAGCTGGTCGCCGATTATCCGTCGATATCAAGGTGCCGGGGAACTCTCGGCGCTTCTGCGACAAAGCTGTGGGAGTGCCTTGAACTCATGTCGAATTTTGGAAAGGAACTGGCGCGTCTTTCAACTTATGCCAGTCTCAACCTCGACGAGGACACGCGCGTGCAGTCCTATCTGGCGATGCAGCAGGAAATGAGCCAGATCGGCACATCCTTCGGCGCGTCTGCGGCCTTCATCGAACCGGAAATCCTCAAGATCGACCAGGCACGCATTCAGTCGTTTCTGCAGGATGAGCCGAAGTTGGCAACTTATCGCCACTACCTCGACGATATCATGCGTCGCAAGGCGCATACCGGCACCGCAGGGGAAGAGAAAATAATCGCCGAAGCCGGGTTGATGGCGGACGCGCCTGCCAGCATCCACGATATTTTCGCAGATGCCGACTTCCCCTTTCCGAAGCTCAAACTGAGCGACGGCAAGACCGTGAAGCTCGACTCGGCCGGATTCAGCCTGCAGCGCACATCGCCGGTTCGCGAAGACCGGAAAAGGGTGTTTGCGGCCTTCATGAGCAGACTCAACGATTACCGCCGCACCTTCGGCGCCCAGTTGAACGCGCAGGTCAGGCAGGATCTGTTCTATGTGAAGGCTCGCAATTACGGTTCGTGTCTCGAGAGCGCTCTTGACGCCAATAACATCCCGAACTCGGTCTACCGCAGCCTCGTGGACAATGTGAACCGGCAACTCGGCACGTTTCACCGTTACCTGAAACTGCACCAGAGAATTCTCGGGGTGGATCAGTTGCACTACTACGATCTCTATGCGCCCCTGGTCCCCGGAGCGGATCTGAATTATTCGATTGAAGAGGCTGAGCAACATGTCCTGGCCGCCTTGAAGCCTTTGGGCGAGGACTATCTCGCTGTGGCGAAAAAGGCATTCGCTGAACGCTGGATCGACTTTTACCCCACCGAGGCGAAACGCTCGGGCGCCTACTCGAACGGCGCTGCATACGACGTCCACCCGTACATCCTGCTCAACTACAACGGGAAATACGATGATGTGAGCACACTCGCCCATGAGCTAGGGCACACGATGCACAGTTACCTTTCGAACAAAAACCAGCCCTACGCAACCTCGCGTTACCCGATCTTTGTGGCGGAAGTCGCCTCCACCTTTAATGAGGCATTGCTTCTGGATTACATGCTCAAGCAGATCAAAGATGACAATGTGCGCCTCTCCCTCCTCGGCAACTATCTCGAGGGGATCAAGGGCACCGTTTTTCGACAGACCCAGTTCGCCGAGTTTGAGCTGAGCATTCATGAAATGGTGGAGACGGGGATACCCTTGACAGGGGAAGGACTCAACAACGCCTATGAATGGCTGGCGAAAAAATACTATGGCCACGACAAGGGAGTCTGCATCGTCGATGACGATATCGTGGCCGAATGGATGTTTATCCCGCACTTCTACTACAACTTCTATGTTTACCAGTATGCAACGGCTTTTACCGCCTCGGCATCGCTTTCCGAGAAAGTGATGTCCGGCGACGAGGCGGCTCAGAGACAATATCTCGATTTCCTTTCCTCCGGCGGCACCGATTATCCGATAGAGCTGCTGAAGAAGGCGGGAGTAGATATGACCGCTTCCGCGCCCTTCGACCTGACAATGAACAAGATGAATCGTGTGATGGACGAGATGGAAAAAATCGAAAAATCCGGTGACAGGCACCTTTTTAACAGGCACCTTTTTAATCTTGGGCCGGATGTATAACCTCAAAGCTCGATGAGCCTGCCAAGATTAAAAAGGCGCGATGTTACCGAATTTTGAGGGCGCAGGCATAGTCGCAAGGTTTTACTTTGGGCAGTTCGATCAGCAGGCCGGCGACGTCAATCGCCCATTTCACACTCTGCCTGCTGCCCACCGACTCCACCTTATTGATTTTTCTGAGCGCCAGCCGGGAGCCCGCCGCCAGCGACCGAATAGTCATTTTGCCGGATTCGGGCCAAGCGAGAGCGATCGCGTAAAGCGTCGAGCCTTTGGTCGTAAACCGAATGTCCTCGGCGGTAAACGACCGGCGCTTCGTGTCGTTGAACGACCCGCCGACCACCTCCGTGGGGCCTTCGCCGAAGATCTTCCACGGTCGCGTGCCATAGATTGCTTCCCCGCTCGCCGAAAGCCACTTTCCAATCTCGAGCAGAGCCTGCTGTTCGGGTTCCGGAATGGTTCCATCGGGACGAGGACCGATATTCAACAGCAAAGCGCCTTTCTTGCTCACGATATCCACCAGGTCATCGACAATCGAATCCGCAGTCTTGTAGTCCTGTTTGGTCACGAAGCCCCAGGAGTTTTTGGAGATGGAGGTATCGGTCTGCCAGAAGATCGGCCGGATTCCCGCCAACTGCCCTCGCTCGATGTCCAGCACGGCGGCCTTCTCCGGCCAGGATTTGTTCTTGTAATTTACAGCCACCCCCTTTTTCCACTGCGCGCCGCGATTGTAGTAATAGGCGCCGAACTTCTGGAGATAGGGTTGAAAAACGGGCTGTTCGATCCACCAGTCGAACCAGACCAGCTGCGGCTGATATTTGTCGACCAAATCGCTGGTCCGGGCAAGCCAGTCGTCAAGATAGGCCTTGTCGGGCTGTGTCTTGTCCGGTTGGGCCGGTGCGTAGAGACCTGCGTACTGGGGATCCTTTACGTCCGAATCGAACTCCATTCCGCCGTTGAAAAACCACCAGTGCTCGGCACGATGCGAGGAGAGTCCGAACACTAATCCCTGCTTCCGGACCGCCGCCGCCAGTTCCCCGATAAGATCCCGCTTCGGCCCCAGTGGATGAAAATCCCGAATTTGGCGTCCGCATACCATTCGGACAGCTTGTAGTTGCTGAGCGATTTCCAGTCGGGTTTGAACGGGCCCGCGGCAGCGACTGCATCGACGGTTTTCAGGATGTTCGCACGCTGGGCGTCGATGGCCGGTGCCTGCCCGCTGAGCAGAGATGCCGCGGCCAAAAGAGTGATCCCAGCACTCATCATGCCCATCCGCATCCGGGAGCGACTCCGGTTTTGAGAACTGCTCGCCTGTTTCATATCGGTCCCCTTCAGAGTTTAATCTTTCGAGGTTTCACACGATTTCTGCGGCGCCGCCGCTCGCCTCGACAGTGAAGATATCCGGCGTCAATCCCGTCGCCCAGAGATATTCCTGGGAGACTATCGTATGAAAGATATCCAGGGCTTCCCGCCAGACCAGGTTCACGGTGCAGCCGCCGAATCCGCCCCCGGTCATTCTCGCCCCGGCCACTCCGGGCACGGATCGGGCGGTTTCCACCATGATGTCCAATTCGCGGCAGCTGACCTGATAATCGTCGCGCAAGGAGTTGTGAGAGGCATTCATGAGCCGTCCCACCTCTTCGACCGCCCCCGTTTCAAGGGCATGGGTCGCGGCCAGCGTGCGCTCGTTTTCGGAGATGACGTGACGGCAGCGCTGCCGGACCGGTTCCGGCAGCCGACCCTGGAAACGTGCGAAATCGGCAAGGCTGACATCGCGCAGGGCGGCGATACCGGGGAGGGCCTCGCGCAGAATTTCAACTCCGCGCTCACATTCGGCACGGCGTGTGTTGTATTCCGAGGAGGCCAGGCTGTGTTTCACCTTGGTGTTGCAGACTACCAGCACCGTTTCCGGCAGATGCAGGGGAATGAGCTTCCCTTCCAGCCGGCGGCAGTCGATCAGGAGCGCATGCCCTGCCTGCCCCATCGCCCCGATGAACTGGTCCATTATCCCGCACTGCGTTCCGACATAGACATGCTCGGCTTTTTGACCTGAAAGGGCCAGCAACTTTTTGTCGAGTTCGATTCCCGAAAGGGCCAGCAGGGCCATTCCAACAGACATTTCGAGAGCCGCCGAGGACGACAGGCCTCCACCCAGCGAAACGTCGCCGCCGAGAGCCATGTCGGCTCCGGCAATTGGCAATCCCAGCTCGACCAGTGCCTGTGCAACCCCCTCGACATAGTCGAGCCAAATGCCCCGGCGCCGAGGTCCCGGATGGTCGAGATCGAACTCGGCGGATTCGTCAAGATTGATCGAGTGGACACGCACCAGCCTGTCGGCGCGCTTCGCGCCCGCGAGCGTTATTCCAAGGTTAATTGCAATGGGCAGAACAAAGCCGTCATTGTAATCCGTGTGTTCGCCAATCAGATTGACGCGCCCCGGAGCGCCGAACAGTCTGGGTTCGCGGCTATAAAGAGTGCGGAAACGAGTCAGGATGGCATCACGATCAACCACGAATTCTCCTTAGTAGAGGTCCGGCACGCTGCTGCCAAGAAAGGTCATACCTGTGACGTCGGCGCTGAGTATCATCTCGACCTTGATGGCCGCCTGTTCGGGCGCGACCAGATCGCGCAGATCGTCCTGCTGGTTGAAATTCTCCATCCGCATTGGAGTAGCGGCCCTGGAAGGAGCGATGCAATTCACGCGCACCCCCAGGGGCTCCCATTCCTGGGCCAGTCCCTGCGCCAGGTTGCTGACTCCGGCTTTGGTCGCAGAATAGACCGTCTGCCCCTTGCGGCCCACCATGAAGGGATGAGTCGGCATCCGATTGTTCCGCGAGATTCCCGGCGTGCAGTTCGGCGGCGAGATTCACAACGGCATCGATCGGCCCCGCCATTTCACGGAGTTCCTTGAGCCTGGCATCAAGCCCGGCTGGGGCGCAGACATCCAAGCCGTTCCTCCGGCTGAGGCAGAAGACCTTCATGCCGGCTTCCTTGAGGCGGGTCTCGATCGCTCCGCCCAGCCCGCCGGCATGCCTCAGGATGGGGTAAACATCCGACGTCGATCTCAGCAGAAGGGTGCGGGGAGGCAACTGCATCGCCTCGCCGGCCGCAGGATCCCGATCGAAGGGGTGCGGTTTTATCACCAGTCCAAAGTCAACACTCCTCGTGAACTCCCCCATCACCTCGAGCGATTTCGAGTCCCGCCAGGCGGGATCGGCGCCTGCTGACGTTAAAGTCGGGGCGTACAGGATAAAACCCCTCTTCAGGAAGGCTTCGGGAATCCCGGGCGCATTGATCAATTCATGGCTGGATGCCTTTCGGAGCAAAACCTCATTGCGGGGGAGTCCCGCGCGGAAAACCCGCTCAACCCCGAAAGCCTCCCTCCACTGGTCGTCGTAGAGACTGGAGGGACTCAACGCCTCATCGATATCCATCACGGCCGACAACTGAGCCAGGGATGCCGGATTCAGCAGGTTCATCAGATGGGTATTTTGCAGATCCAGCAGTTTGAGCCCGATTCCATGCCACAGTTGGAACCGGTACGCGCCGGCCAGTGCCGCCCGGAACAAGGGGTCGCGCGTCGCCTCCCCCGGATTGGTGCAATAGACGACACAGGAAATCTCCAGGAGGGCTGCCAGCACGGCGGAGGGATCACCGCCCAGATTGATGGCCGGCAACTTGCGCCGGGTAAGTTCCTGGTGCAGGTCGGCGTTAAAAGTTCCCCAATACACCGGGAAACCGGGCGACTTCGCCACCATCGCAAGGTAGAGGTACTTGCTGTTGTCGCTGAATCCATCCCGCCCCAGAACCAGGACCGACGGAGTTTTTCGCTTTTTCGCTGAGATTTTTCTCAGCGTCTGTTGAGCTTCATAGGTGAGAATCGCTCTCGTGGCCTCTGTCTTCGCGATTTTCTCGAACTCTTGGGACATAGGGATCAAAGCAGGCGATGATTTCTCTTTCGGGCGGTCCGATTATATAGGAAAGGGCCACGGCATCAATCGTCGATATTGAGGCCCGTCCGCAAATAGACAATTCTGGCCTTGAAGGCGGGGGATTTGTACCGTATCCCCTCAAGGGGCCTAAACCTGGGACGCGGATCTCCACGGATTCAACTTGGACGCCTTCGTTACATCCAAAAATGCGAGATCTCCGCCGAGACCTGGAAGTTGAGAAAAGGACAAAGCAGAATCGATTCGCGCCGCTTGCTTACGCGCGCGGCTCTGTTTTGCCACGGTCCACAGAGCCGCGACCGTGAGGGAGCGGTGGAAGAGATCCCTCACAAATCAGTTTGGCTCGTCGATTGCGCAAGCAACTGGCGCAGCACGTAAGGCAGGATTCCGCCGTGCTGGTAGTAATCCACTTCGATCGGCGTGTCGATGCGAAGCCGGAGCGCAACCCGGTCAACCTTTCCATAGGCCCGGTGAATGACCAGCGTGACATCCTGCTGGGGTTTGATCCCATTTTCGATATCGAGGATGTCGAAAACCTCCGTCCCGTTGAGTCCAAGCGATTGCGCATTCGCGCCATCCTTGAACTGGCAGGGGAGAACGCCCATGCCGACAAGATTGCTGCGATGGATGCGCTCGTAACTCTGGGCGATCACTGCCCGCACGCCAAGAAGGCGAGTCCCCTTGGCGGCCCAGTCGCGCGAACTCCCGGTACCGTACTCCTGTCCCGCAACGACGATCAGAGGAATCCCGGTGGACTGGTACTTCATGGCAGCGTCGTAGATGCTCATCTGCTGGGACTCGGGCTGATGAACGGTGACGCCCCCTTCAATCCCGGGAACCATCAGGTTTTTGATGCGAACATTGGCGAAGGTGCCGCGCACCATGACCTCGTGATTTCCGCGCCGGGATCCATAGCTGTTGAAATCCTGAGGCGCGACGTTCTTCCCGACCAGGAAAACGCCTGCAGGCGATGCCGGTTTTATCGAACCGGCCGGACTGATGTGATCCGTGGTTACGGAGTCGCCAAAAATCGCCAGGGGCCGGGCGCCCCGTACCTCCGCGGCTGCTCCCGGAGTCATGCTGAATTTCTCGAAATAAGGCGGCTCCTGGATGTAGGTGGATTCCCGGTCCCACTCATAGGCCTCTCCGCTGCCCGCCGGAATGGCATCCCACAGGGGGTTTTGCGCCGCAAGGCCTCCGTACAGCCGCCGATAAGTTTCCGGATCGAAAGCGGACCAGCTCAAGGCCTGGACTTCATCTCCTGTGGGCCAGATATCTTTCAAATAAACGTCGTTTCCGTCCTTTCCTTTGCCGATCGCGTCCCGGGAAAAATCAATATCCACGCTTCCTGCGAGGGCGTAGGCCACAACCAGGGGCGGGCTCATCAGGAAGTTCGCCTTTACCGACTGGTGAACGCGCGCTTCGAAATTGCGGTTTCCGCTGAGCACGCTCGCGGTGATCACGTCATTCCTGGTAATGACCTCCTCGATGCGGGGGTCGAGCGGGCCGGAGTTGCCGATACACGTGGTGCAGCCATAACCCACGAGGTTGAAGCCAACCTGATCGAGGTAGGGCTGCAGGCCCGTCTTCGCCAGATAATCGCTCACGACCCGGGAACCCGGCGCCAGTGAGGTCTTAACCGACGGCCGGACTTCGAGCCCTTTTTCCACGGCCTTCTTCGCCAACAGGCCGGCCGCGAGCATGACGCTTGGATTGGAGGTGTTCGTGCACGATGTGATGGCCGCAATGACCACATCGCCGTGGCCGAGATCGAGGGTGCCGTGCGCTCCTTTGCCCTCTCCGGCAGGAACGCTGGTAGGGTATCTCTTGTCGATCTCGGACGCCGGCTTGTTGTAGCCGTTCTCCTTGCTCGGCTTTCCGAGCAGCGACCGGAAGGTGTCCCGGACTCTGTTGAGTTCGATGCGGTCCTGGGGGCGCTTGGGCCCGGAGATTGCCGGCTGGACATCACCCAGATCCAATTCCAGCGCCGTGCTGTAATCAACCTCTCCCTTCACCGGAATGCCGAACATTTTCTGAGCGGTGAAATAGTTTCGCACCATATCCACCTGCTCCTCCGACCGTCCCGTGGCCTTCAGGTAGGCGCAAGTCTGCTCGTCAACCGGGAAGAATCCCATGGTTGCGCCATACTCAGGAGCCATGTTCGCGACCGTAGCCCGGTCTGTGAGGGACAGCGAGGACGCGCCTGCGCCATGGAACTCGACGAACTTGCCCACCACTTTCTCCTTGCGCAGCATTTCGGTCACATGCAAAACCAGGTCGGTGGCGGTCACTCCTTCGCGCAGTTTCCCGCTCATGTGAACACCCACCACATCGGGTGCGAGGAAGTAGATGGGCTGGCCAAGCATTCCGGCTTCGGCCTCGATGCCGCCGACACCCCACCCGACGATCCCAAGACCGTTGATCATGGTTGTGTGCGAATCGGTTCCGACCAGTGTGTCCGGAAAGCAGACCCCCTCCTTCACCTGGACCCCTTTGGCCAGGAATTCGAGATTGACCTGGTGACAAATGCCGATCCCGGGCGGCACGACACTGAAACTCTTGAATGCACCCATGCCCCACTTGAGAAATTGGTAGCGGGGGCGGTTGCGCTTAAATTCCATCTCCATGTTGTGGTTCAAGGCGTCGGGGGTTCCCGCGATATCGACCTGGATGGAGTGATCGATCACCAGATCGACGGGGACGAGCGGCTCGATCATCGTGGCATTTCGTCCCAGGCCGGCAACCGCCGAACGCATCGCAGCCAGATCAACCAGCAGCGGCACACCGGTAAAGTCCTGGAGCAGGATGCGGGCTACGGTGAAGGGAATTTCCGCGGTTCGCTCCTGATTGGGCCGCCAGTTGGCGAGTGTGCGCACGTCCTCTTCCCGTATCTTTTGCCCGTCGTAGTTGCGCAAAACGGATTCAAGCACGATTCGGATGCAGACCGGCAGGCGGGACACGGGGCCGATTCCGGCTTCCTCGAGCCTCGGCAGGGAGTAGTATTCGCCGGTGCGGCCGCCTGTAAGGGCGAAGGTCTTGCGGGTCTGGAAAAGATTGTGCGCCATAAAATATCCTCCTCGCAAAAGAACCCATCCTGCTATGGCTTTGCTCGCTTGAACTCGACGCCGAGCGCACTCATTGTAGCGATTTCGCGGTCCGGCCCCAAGGCAAATACCACACGCTCCCTTTCCAGGGAATCGAGCCTGCACGTGAAGGTATCGTATTGAAAATGTTCGAGAGCCACCTTGAAGCTGCTCCACTGAAGCATCAGGCTGTTCCCTTCCAGGGATATGCGGGCGATGCCGTACGCCGGCTCTTCATAGTTCCCCGCAAATGCGGCCAGATTCCGGGATGGACTGGTCCCCTATTGGCGTATTTCCTCCGACTGCGCTTCTCGCTCTCTCTGTTCGGCGTGCTGCTTAATGGACGGCTGAGTTTCACAAAACCAATCCGGCGCAGAATCTCTTCGCCGTTCCAGGGGGAGCCGTACCAGAGCAGATCATGGCGGGCGAGACCGGTTCTGTGGCACACGGTGTCTGGTGTGACGGCATCCGCCCCACCTGCCGTTTTCAGGCCATACCCCTTGAGATAGATGCCGTTAGCGCCCCGGACGATTGCCACCGAAGCGCCGGGTACCTTCCAGGCCTCGATGGCTTTGCGCATGACGGAATCAACCGAACCGGCATCGATAGACTGCTCCAGCGGGTGCAGGACGGGAACGAGCGAAAGCAGAAGGGCAAGGCAGAGTGCGCGAGCCAGGGATCGATAGGGCCGGCCTGGATTCAAGTCTATAGTGGTGCACCCGGGCGTGGCCGAGAGTGGGGCTCGGCTGCGGCAGGGGACCTTCAGTGCGCCGACCGGCGGCCGGCGCCCATTCAATAATCTGCCCAGGGAGTGTTTTCTCAAGAATCCTCCAGCAGAGCGAGGCTCAGTGAGTGGCCGGTTTCGCAGCGTCCGATTGAGGCATCCTGAAATAGCAGGCCTGCAGAATCTCCTTCGTTTCATCGTTTTGAATGAAAGCCACCAGGCTCAGGTTGCCGGCATCGATCTCGTGCTTCTTCTCCTTGAATTTGAATTCCCGGTTAGCAGCGGAGCCCGACGGCGGTTCCTGCTCGTACTTATCGAGATAGTCCTTGAGGCTCTGAACCAAAGCCGCAATATCGACTTCCTCGGCCAGGGAGGCTTTTCCATCTTTGAGGGCAATCCCTTCCGGTGAACCGATCATTCGGCGCACAACGGACCGGTGCTCGGAAAGATTATTGCTCCCCTTGAAGTGGACGACATCCTCAACCAGAGCCACCCTGAGCTTGAGGTCTCCTGCCGAGCCCGGGGCTTTTGCTCCCGCCTTGACCGAGAGCACGGACTTATTCAGTGAACCCTCGACCTCAACCGAGGCAGGGCTTTGCGTGGCCAGTTTCTGGTCGATCACATAGGAATAGAGATCGTAGCGGTTCTTCGAGGTATTCTTGGAGCCGCCTCCAACCAGTTTTTCCACTCCGCCGAGCAGCACCGAGGGCGTGCTGTTCACCGAATAGAATTTGGCTCTCGCCTCCGTGTCCTTGTTGGTCATCGGATCGGGGCGCGGAATGTGGAGGTGGTACTCCAGCACGACAACCGCCTTTCGTTCGTAACCGGCCATCAAGTTGTCGAATGCCAGATCCGAAGCTACACATGGGGGGCACTCCGAACCGGTGAACAGTTCCGCCAGAACCACACGCCCGCTGGGACTGGTTTTGGCCGGACCTTTCGGCGCAAACCTGGCAGCGGCATCTGCTGCGCCGGAAATCCGCTCCTTGAGTCCCGCCTCGGATCCGTTCATTTTCTTATAAAGGGCCTTCAATGGATCCATGATTCTCGGCGTTGGAGATTCCAGAGTGCCCTGAAGGTAAGTTTCCAGGGCAGCCTCGTCTTGCCCCAGGGCTTCCAGGGAGTAGCCCAGCCGCTGGAAGAAATCGGGATCATACGCCGGAATCAGGGGCGCGATTTTCTGGAGGCACGCCACCGCTTCCGCGTGGTTTTTCTGATAGGAATGAACAAATCCCAGGGCGCGGTTGAAATCAACGAAGGATTCCACTGAACTCTTCGGCGTCAGGGCATCGATCGCTTGTTGCGCCTGTGCAAGAGCCTGTTCTTTCTGTACGTCGTTTCTCGCATACCCGACGGCAATCTTGCTCCTGGCAGCCGCTTTATCGGTTGCCGCATCGAGGTATTTCTCGGCGGCTTTTTTTAACAGCTCCGCCTTTCTGCCCTGGGGGTTCGCGCTCGCCAGAGCCTTGACGAGATCCTCCAACTGCTCGGCGTCATTCCGCGAATCTCCAAGCAGAAGCGCGGTAGCCAGCAGATCCGCAGCTTCCTCGTTTTTCCCACCCCGCCGCGCGAGGATCCGGCCAAGTCTCGAAGAGTATTCCAGACCCGGCATGGTATCGCGCCGGGAGACGGATTCCATCGCTTCCCGTTCATTCTTTTCAGCCGCCGCAAAATCGCCCAGCTTGTATTCGATCAGGGCCATCGTGTCGAGGTATCTGCCCAGCATGCGCTTATTGGCATCCTGTTTGCGCGCGAGGTCGACTCCCTGCTTGATATAGGCATAGGCCCTGTCGAGGGACTGATCGCTGTCGGCCAGGGCTCGCGCTACCGTGCTGTAAGCGCCCGCGCGTGATCCCTCCGGGTTGGCCTCGATTGCTTTTTCCGCATAATCAAAATTCGGTTTGCCGGTTTTGACCGTGGCTTCGAAAAGTGCCATCCGGGCGCGGGAGAGGTTGGTTCCGGTCGGGTAATCCTTGAGGAACTGCTCCAAAGACTTGATTCGCTCCGCGGGTTCTGCAGCCGCTATTGCCTTGGTGAAGGCTTCCCTCTCGCCCGCCGAAGGGGTTTCCGATTGACCAGCACCGAAGGGCGCGCATATGAAGAACAGAGTGATCCAAGTGATATTAACTCCGATGCATTTCAAAGTACTCTCCTTCCCTGCCGGGATGCAGGGCTTACACCGGGCTTCCAATCGGCTTCCGTCAGAGGAATTCTTTCGAGCAGACGCCGCGTAGAGGCCATTTCCCTGTCGTACTCGGGCAAAAACGTATCCTTGATCGGCATCGGAACATCTCTTTGGTGTACATGGGCGTTCCAGGTCAGCATTGATCGAGCAGATCCTTGCTCAAGCGGGAGAATCATTTATCACAAAGCCTCGCCAAAAGAAAGAGCTGCGCGCAGGAAATGGTTCGTTGAACTCGTGCAGTTCGTAGCCGCGCTTTACTGTTTCGGCTTCAAAGTGCAAACCGACGCACATTTCCGGGGCGAATTATACCGAGCGACATAAATTCTGTCGCATGCTGGGACTTCCCGGGCTATTTCAATTCCGTGAAGCACACATAGGAATATGGAAGCGGCTCATGGTGCCCGCCGGTATGATTCTATCGCTTGCGTCGCTTTTGACGCTCTGTATAAAAAGAGTCACAGATCGAGATTGTGCAGGCCGGCCTCGCGCGCCCAAGCCATTGCCCGGAGCCACTCGGCGCGCGTGATCCGGCGGGACAACTCGGGATGGTCGAAGGCCTTATGCGCGGGATGATACTGTTCCATGATATTCACGAAGGTATCCAAAGACAGCTCCGTAGCCACCCAGCGGACAAAACGGTCGGTGCCCGCGATGTTTTCGGGCATCACCAGGTGCCTGATAATCAATCCGCGCCGGGCAATCCCATATTTGTCCGTTTGGAGCGTCCCGACCTGGCGATGCATCTCCTTGATCACCGCAGCGGCAACCTCGGGATAATCGGAGGCCCCGCCGGAGTACTTTGCTGCCAGGGTGCCGTCCATGTATTTGAAGTCGGGAAGGTGGATGTCGACAATGCCCTCCAGCATCTTGACCACATGCAGGCTGTCATAACCGCCAGTGTTGTAAACCAGCGGCACCATCAATCCACGGGGGATGGCCAGCCGCAGCGCCTTGATGATGTGGGGCACGACGTGGGTCGGAGTCACCAGGTTGACGTTGTGGCAGCCGCGCTGCTGAAGGTCGAGCATCATGTCGGCGAGGTCGTCGTGGCGGATGGCGTTGCCATCTCCTCGATGATTGATCTGCCAGTTCTGGCAGAAGCAGCAGAGCAGGTTGCAGTTCGAAAAGAAGATTGTGCCGGAGCCCCCGAACCCCACCAGCGGTTTTTCCTCTCCGAAATGGGGAAGCGCGCCGTGAACCTTGAGCCTGGCAGTCGAACTGCACACCCCCTTTTCGCCGGCCAACCGATTCACACCGCATTGGCGCGGGCAGAGGCGGCAGTTCCTGAGCATTTCCCAGGAGTCTTTTTCCACCTTTCTCAGCCTGCCTTCATGTTCTGCCTGAAGGTAAGCGGGCTGGAACTTCTTTTTGATAGTCGGGTTGTTCATGGGAGAGGCGGTGCCGCGCTTTTGCGCCGAATGGCAGAGCGGGAGGGAGAGCGCCCAGCCATGCGCTGCGGCGAACGCCTTTCTAAGAAAATTTCTTCGTGAAGACCCCATAACGGATCCCCGGCTGGTATTCTATGCGCCTTCGGAAGATCGGGAAGCACGGAGTGCGCCGTACCTCAGTTCCCCCGGAAATCGAACTCAGGCGTGTTTCTCCATCAGCCTTTTTCGCGTATACGGAATCAAGCCTCCGGCGGCCATGATGGCCTGTTTCGCAGGCGGCAGAGCCTGAATCGGAAATCTAAGTCCGGTAGTGCGATTCAACACTTCATCGGGATGGATTTCCAGCTCGTCCCCTTCCGAAGCCTCGATATCCCTGCAGGCGATGGTTAGCAGCCCCAGGTTGGCGGCATTCTGAAGAAAGATGCGGGCAAATCCTTTGGCCACGATGATGAGATCATACCCCTTAAGAGTCGAGACCGCCTGCTCGCGTGAAGATCCACAGCCGAAATTGGCCGCGGCGACGATCACGCTGCCGGGCGCGATCTCCTTTTTTCGCAGTCGGGCATTGAACTCGGTGTAGTCGGCGAAGGCGAACTGCGGCGTTTCGCCGGGCAGAACCGTCGCCATGAATCGGCCCGGATAGATGGCATCGGTGGAAATGTCGTCCCCCAATCCCAGCACCACCCTGGCAACAGCGTTTTCCTTACCTGTATCTTGGGCCATGATGTCTTCCTCCCTCGATCTAGTTTCTGTCGCGAAACTCCGTTTGCCGATATGGTGAGCCCCGAAGGGGCGGCAACTGTCGCTACGGCGACGGGAGCACCCCGCCTACTCGACCCGGGCGTGAGCCCGGGGTTTGTTGACAATCGAGCAGCAAGCCCCGGAGGGGCGACAGGAAACCCTTGCCGTGCAAGGTCTTTCGCCCCTGCCGGGGCTCGACCGAAATCAAATATCCTACCCCGGGTTCGCTCTGCTCACCCGGGGCTATCATCTCTCGCCCCTTCGGGGCTTAAGACTGGTGAACGGAGTTTCGCGACACAAACTATCTAGGATCGCTGATCACGCCGGTCAGGGCGCTCGCTGCGGCAACTTCGGGCGAACACAGGTAGACCTCGGATTTCGGGTTGCCCATTCTGCCCTGGAAGTTGCGATTCGTTGTGGACAGGGCCACGTCGCCGTCGGCCAGGGCCCCCTGGTGGATACCCAGGCAACAACCGCAACCGGGGTTCATGATCACCGCGCCGGCCTCGACCAGATCCGTAAGGTATCCCTCTTTCAGGCACTGCCGGTAGACCCGCCATGAAGCGGGAAATACCAGCATTCGCACATCCTTGCATACCTTTTTGCCCTTGAGTATTTGCGCCGCGGCGGCCAGGTCATCGAATCGCCCGTTCGTGCACGAGCCAATAACGATCTGGGTTACCTTCACCCCAGCGACCTCCTCGACACCCACGACATTGTCAACGGCATGCGGCCGCGCAATCTGTGGGGACAGGCGGGAGACATCCAGTTCGATCACCTGGTCGTAGGATGCGTCGGGGTCCGGAGCGAGCAGGGGAACCTCCTCGGTAACCTTCGCCTCCTCGCGCAGGTAACGCAGCGTTTCCTCGTCGGCTGGAACGATGCCCGAGGTTGCGCCTGCTTCAACCGACATGTTGCACAAAACGAGCCGCCCCGAGACCGACATGCTGCGGATAGCCTCGCCGTGAAACTCGATCACCTTGAAGTTTGCCCCTTCGGCAGAGATCTTCCCGATCAAGTGCAGGATCAGGTCCTTGGGAGAAACCCGCTCCGGAAACCGCCCGTTCAGGACCACGCGGATGGTGCCGGGCACATCGAGGTTGAGCACGTTTCCGAGGGTCCAGACGCTGGCCATCTCCGTTGCGCCGATGCCGAACGCGAAAGCCCCCAGAGCACCGTGTGTCGTGGTATGACTGTCCGTGCCAGTCACCACGTATCCGGGGCGGACGTAGCCATATTCGGGCAGAATCTGGTGGCAGATGCCGCCCAGGTCCCCTCGAATGTCGTGGAATTTCGTTATCCCCTGGCGGGCGGCAAAATCCCGCACCCGCTTCTGATTGGTGGCCGTCTTGGCACTCTCCGCGGGTACACGGTGGTCGAATATCACGGCAATTTTCGAAGCATCCCAAACCTTCGCCTCGAGCCCGGTGCCCTTATAGATCTCGAGGAACTGATTGATCACCAGCGCTGCATTTTCGTGCGACATCGCGAGATCGACTGCGGGCTCGACCACTTCGCCTGCGCGAACCACGGGCCTGCCCGTTGCCCGTGCCAGTATTTTTTCTACCATGGTCATTCCCATAAATGCCTCGAATTACAGTTCTCTGCAGATCTCTTTGGCCAGTTCGAGCGTGGTGCTGCTGCCGCCCATATCATAGGTGCAAACCTTACCCTCGCGAATTACATTGGCGACGGCTTGCTCCAGCCTGTGGCACATCTCCGTTTCGCCCAGCCATTCCAGCATCATCTTGGCCGCGAGTATCGTGGCGATAGGATTGACCTTATACTGGCCCGCATATTTGGGCGCCGAGCCGTGGGTGGGCTCGAAAACGGCCAGACGATCTCCTATGTTGCCTGAGCACCCGAAGCCCAGACCCCCGACCAACTGAGCGCACAGATCCGAGATGATGTCGCCATAGAGATTGGGCGCCACGAGCACGTCATAATTGTGAGGATTCTTGAGCAGCCACATCGTCATGGCATCGATGTTGGCTTCATCCATCGGAATCCCGGGATAATCCTTCGCTACCGACCGGGCCGCTTCGAGAAAGAGCCCGTCCGTGGCGCGCACCACGTTTGCCTTGTGGACGATCGTGACCTTCCGGCGCTGGAATTTCCTGGCGAATTCAAACGCTGCACGGACGATGCGTTCCGAGCCTTTCCGTGTGTTGATCTTGCAGGAAACGGCGTACTGGCCGGGCTCAAGCTGCTCAAATGCCCCGAAGGGCTTCGACAGCTGTCTGAGGCAGTTCGAGAGTTCTTTCGGCACCGGAAAAAACTCCACGCCGGAGTACAAGTCCTCCGTATTCTCACGGAAAACCACCAGGTCGATGCCCTCCTTGAAATTGAGGGAGTTTCCCGCATAGCCTTTGCATGGCCTGAGACAGATGTAGAGATCGAAGAGCTGCCTCATGCGCACGATCGGCGATCGATATACGAGTCCCTTCCCCTGAAGAGCCGGCGTCAGCTCCGCTTCGGCCGCCTTGACCGGCTTCGAAGTGATGGCGCCGAACATCGCCGCCTGAACATTGCCCAGCAGTTCGATGGTTCTCTGGGGAAACGCGTCCCCTTCCTTTATCCAGAATTCCCAACCAATGTCGCCGTGGATGTACTCTGCATCCAGCCTGAGTTTTCCCAGCACGATCTTTGCGGCTTCCAGAACTTCGACGCCGATGCCGTCGCCCGGAAGCCATGCAATCCTGTATTTGCCCATGATTATGATTCCCTTTAAGAAATGGTCCCGCGGGACGCCCCAAGGATACATTGGCAGGATGCATTTTCTCAACAAAACGCTGGGCGCGGCAGGAAGGCTGTCCGGTCCGGGGAATGGACTGGGAAACGGATCTCCACGGATTCACCTGGGACACCCTCGATACGACAAGAAATGCCGGATCAATGCCGATACATTGAAATCAGGAAAAGGTCAATGTAGCACCGTTTCCCGCCGCTTGCTTACGCGCGCGGCTCTGTTTCGGTAAGCCCCACAGAGCCGCGACCGTGAGGGAGCGGTGGAAGAGGTCCCTATTAAATCACTTGGGCTCGTCGACGGCTTCGACTTCGCCGCCCTATCCTTGGCCTGAAGGCAAGGGGTTTCGACCATCCCCGATGGGGACACTAATGGAGTGGCCCGGCGGCGATGCTTGACTGGCGCTTTGACAAAAACTTCATTCTGGGGAGACGCCTCACTCTGTCCTTCTGTGGTATTTTGGGTGTGGAATTGAGATGCCATGAATCACGACCCGACCTCCGCAAAGCGGTTTGAATCGATACAGCCAGGACTGGTGGCCTCGCGCATCCGAGCCCGACTTGCCGATCTCCAGCCACGCACGCTGGTCGGCGACTACGCGAACGAGGCGGCGGTGCTCATGCTTATCTTCGAAAAATCAGGAAAACCTCATTTCCTGCTGACCCGCCGCACCGAAGAGGTACAGACCCACAAGGGACAGATCTCCTTTCCCGGCGGGATGCGCGATTCCGGAGAGGACCTCGAGCGAACGGCCTTGCGCGAGACTTTGGAGGAGGTGGGTATCGAATCGAGCCGGATTGAAATCCTGGGACGGTTCCACGACTACCTCGCGATCACCGACTACCGGGTCACTCCCTTCGCCGGCTACATCAGTTTCCCGTTCCCCACAACCCCGCAAACAACCGAGGTGGCGGAAATTCTTTTCGTACCGTTCAGCATTTTCATGGATCCCAGCCGATTGCGAATCGAGCAAATGCCCCACCGGGGCCGGATGAGGAAGGTTTATTTCTATTCCTACGAGGGTCACCAGATCTGGGGCCTGACCGCCCGCATCATCAAAGACTTCCTCGCCGAAATCGGGATCTGACCCTGACAACGCTGAGAAAAGGTCATAATGGGATCGCTTCCCGTCGCTTGCTTACGCGCGCGGCTCTGTTTTGGCACGGTTCACAGAGCCGCGACCGTAAGGAAGCGGTGGAAGAGGTCCCGCATCAATCGCTTTGGCTTGTCGACTGCGTCGACTTCGCCGCCCTATCCTTCGCCTGAAGGCGAGGGGTTTCCACCATCCCCGATGAGGACACTAAATTTTCAGGGTCAGACCCCTACGTTTCTGCCGAGGAGGGCTGCAATCTGACGGATTTCTCCCATCAAATGGACGAAATCCGCGGGCAGAATGGACTGATAGCCGTCCGAGAGAGCCTGTTCCGGCATGTGGTGGACCTCGATGATCAGCCCGTCGGCGCCGACGGCTACAGCGGCCCGAGAGAGAGGAACGACCTTGTCCCGGCGGCCGGTGCCATGACTCGGGTCGACAAGTATCGGCAGATGGCTCAGCCTCTGAACCGCAGGCACCACGCTGAGATCAAGGGTGTTGCGGGTATGATCCGCGAAAGTGCGGACTCCCCGCTCGCACAGAATGACCTGGTAATTCCCCTCCGAGAGGATATATTCAGCCGCCATGAGGAACTCGTCCAGCGTGGCTGAAAGGCCGCGCTTCAGCAGGACCGGCTTGCGGGCCTTCCCCGCGCGCTTGAGCAAGGAAAAATTCTGCATATTGCGCGCGCCGATCTGGATGATATCGGCATACTCTTCAACCTTGTCCAGGGTCTCGTTATCCACGGCCTCCGTGACTATTTTCAGCCCGAACTCGGCCCGCGCCCGGGCGAGAATTTTCAAGCCCTCCTCGCCCAACCCTTGAAAACTGTAGGGTGAAGTCCGGGGTTTGTATGCCCCTCCGCGGAAAAGACGGGCGCCGGCCTTCCTGACCTCTGCAGCAATGGCAAAAACCTGATCCGTGCTCTCGACGGCGCAGGGCCCTGCGATAATGGCAAGGTCCTTGCCTCCGATGCGGACACCGTCCCCCAGGTCGACGACGGTTCGCTCCTCTTTTAGCTCCCGCGCGACCAGCTTATAGGGCTTCGAGACCGGGACACATTCCACCACGCCCGGCATTGCCTCGAACGCCGCAGTCTCGACGGGTCCGCGGTTGCCCGTGATGCCGATCGCCGTGCGCATGGCGCCTGGAATCGGGTGCGCCCTAAAGCCCATCTCCTCGATCTTGCGGCAGACCGCGCGAATTTCCTCCGCGCTCGCGTGCGCGCTCATCATGACAAGCATGCTTTGCTCCCTTGTTTCAGTGCAACAAAACCGGCGGGACGCCGACAGAAATCCGGATCATCTCTCCGCCCCGCTCCCTGCAGGGCCCGGGGCGCTGCCCTTCCTGCGAATCAATACGAACTCCGTCTGCCTCTCATCCCGGCAGCGGGCCACCTGAACCCGATCCTTCTCCGATTCCAGCTTTCTGATAAAGTCAAAAATCTCAGGCTCACGGTTCAGCCAGCGGATCCAATCGCCTTCCACCTCTTTGTAACCGCAGAACCTGTAAACAATCGCGGCGCCCGGATCAGCCTCTATTTTTTTGAATAATTCGTCGATTTTCCCCCCCGTCAACCGGGTCCATGCCAAATCCTCAACACGAACCGAGCCCTTGGCAAGCAGATAGAGCGGGTATGCAAGAGAGTAATTCAGGGCGTGAATCTCCCTTACACCGGACGCCTCCACAGCCCTGTACGCCTCGTAAATAGCCGGCGAAGTCATGCAGACGCCCTTCCTGGCTTCGAATCTATTCAGGATCCCTATCCCATGGGATGCACCCAGAAGAACGCCTGCTGCCAGGCCGATGGCCGCTGCGGCGCGAATGAGAACAACAAATCCGCTCCAGCGTGCAGCGACAACCGAGAAACAGTGAACCGTCGTGACGGCAACGCTGCAAATAAATAACGGTGTCAAAACATAAAAATGCCAGGGCCGGTCAAGCCCCTCAAATACAGGGAAGAGGAGAAAGCTGGCGCCGCACAGGCCGATGCAGACGGCAGAATATCCGAGAAATTTCCGGTTCACACCGGCAAATAGACCGAGCATCAGGGAGCACGCAGCAGAGGCGACGCCGAAAATCGCCGGGACCGGGGGAGTTGCGGCCGCAGCCGATCCGGTGTCATGTGTCATCCTTCGATACCAGTCCACGCCGTCAAACATGCCGCTGACAAACGAGAGATTCTTTCCAAGCGACGCGAAGTAGGACGGGTGCCGATCGGTCACCGTCATGGCGCGCAAATCGCCAAATCCGGTCTTGAAGAAATAGGCAAGATGCGGCAATAAGGGAAGCATAAACAGGACCGCCGGAATGATCAGATAGGACCTTATGGCCTGTACGGCCTTGCCGGAGGCTGACATGGCGCGGAACCTTCCGAACGCCAGGATGACGGCAAATGCGATCAGGCTGACGACAATCGGGATGGCAGTGAGCTTTTGAGCCAAAAGGCACCCGCTGAACAGCCAGGTCCATCCATAGTATCGCAGCTGGGAGTTCGCCATGTACCTGAACAGAGATCCTGCCGCCAGACTGATGAAAATGTATTGGAATATCGAAGGCCCCGTGTCCATGGGGGCCGTGAGCAGGAAATTCGTGTCGAAAAAAGGAGCCGCGAAGACAAGACAGGCCGCCCGCCTCCCGATCAACGGAATGAGCGCCCAGTAAAGGGCTCCCAGGTAAATCATGCCGTACAGGACATTGAGGCTGAGAATGAAGCGCGGCGAAGTTCCGAAGGCCATCAAGAGCGGCGCGAGAGTCCAGGTTTTCAGAGCCCCCTGGTAGGGTCCCGAAACTATTGGGAACGGGTAACCGGCGATCCGGACCTCCTGGTTGGGATTCATGGATTCGGCCCGGATCATCCCGACGGCAGGAATGAAATCCCAGAGTTCGTCATGGAAGAGGCCGATATTTCGGCTCAACACACCGGCCGCGTGCTGCAAAAATAAAAAGGAGAACAACGCTGCGAGAACAAGCAGGGCCCCGGCAAGACGATTCTGAGTAGAACGCATCTATTCCTCTGGCAGCTTTCTGTCGGCCGATACTTTCCGCGGGGGCGGTCCGCCCGGCCGTGGTGTGTTCTGGATATCGAGAACGACCGCCTGCAGCAGCAGTTCGAATCCGATGATGCAGGGCAGCGCCGCCAGAATCACAGTTCCGATCGGGGTCGCCGTTCCGGCCAGGGCATGGCGTATCCATTGGTAGGATCCAAAGGTGACGCCGAAGCCGAGAAAGATAACACTCAGAAAGGCAAAGACCGCAACCGGAGATACGTCGTAGAAAAGATAACGCCAAAAGATCCGCCGGACCAGACCCTGCAGAAGTTTCAGCGGGAAAACGAAGAGAACGCGCGGAATGGAAAGGGCGCTGTTCTCGTCGCCGTATCGGGCGGGGAAGGGCACATCCGCGACCCGCGCCTCGGCGATGTTCAGCCGAATGAGCAGGTCCGTTTCGAAAAAGTAGCGGCGCGCGATGTTGGACAACTGCAGGCTTCGGAGCACATCCGCCCGCGTGGCCAGGAAACCGTTCACGGGATCAAGCACGTTCCAATAACCCGAAGCCAGCTTGGTCAGGAATGTGAGCCCGATGTTCCCGATAAACCGCCATTTCGGCATGCCGCTCAATGCGCGAAAGTGGTGGAAGCGGCTGCCCTTGGCGTGATCGGCCGATCCATTCAGCAGAGGCTCCAGGAGACGCGGGATATCGGCAGGATTCATCTGCCCGTCGCCGTCGCATTTCACGACGATATCGTAGCCGTCCGAAAGCGCCTCCCGGATTCCCGTGATGGTTGCCCCCCCGACCCCCTGGTTCTCAGGGTGACGCAGCAGACGAACCCGGGGATCGGCCAAGCGCGTTACGCGTTCCGCAACGTCGTCGGGGGAACAGTCGTCGACGACATAAACGCGGTCAACACAGACGGGCATCCCGGAGATGACGCCCTCGATCTGGGCCGCCACTCTGAAGGCGGGAATGACTACGGCAATCTTGTTTTTTTCAACCATCGCAGATCCGATCCGTGGCCGTGCGATGACTATACTTCACAGGCGCCTCGGCTGCTCCATCGATCTTAACGGGAATAGAGCCGAACTTCATCTACGAAAGCCTCGCCGGCACCTTCGGGCCTCTCTATTTCGATCGTGACATATTTTGCCCGCGGCGGCAGGATAATGACGGTGCTGTAGCGCTGCCAGGCAGCGTCGGCGCTGATCACTTCCTTCTCGCTCGAGAGGAACTGGTAGGGCTCGATCCAGTCCTCGGGACGGCCGGGGACCAAGTGCCTCTGAAAACCCGATATGGTCAGTTGATATCGCAACGATACGGGCCGGCATCCCGAACAGGATCGGGCGGAGGAGGTGAATTCGAGGGCGCCGATGCCCGGGGGCAGAGCGACATCCTGTCTCAGGACTGCGCCGGAGGATAGCCGGACCGCACCGCGCCCCTCCCATGCCATCGGAGAGGGAAAAATCCAGCTCGCCGTCCCTTTCGGCCTCCAGAACCGGAGTTTCTCGTCCTTGCCGATTTCAAATCCTCCATCCATGACGAGATCGGTCCCCGGCGCAGACCGGGCATCGAACTCGCGCAGGGCCTGCTCGGCGCCTGGCATTTTATAAATGCCCACCGGCCCGCTTCGGGCGACCAGATTTGCCTCATTCCAGAAGAACTGTGAAATGCCGATGGCCTTGATCCAATAGGCATCATCGCCGTCTTCGTTGGCGATCCAGTATTCGCAGCCGGCCGAAGAGAGGTACCGGACTTTCGAGCGGGGTTCGTTGGCATGAAGCGACAGTTCCCAGACAGTGGCCTCCATCGGTTGCACCTGGAGGTAGCCTGTGGCATCGAAGCCGGTAAACCATACCTTGGGCCATTTTCGCCCGAAAATGTCGAGCTTCTCCACCTCTTCAAATCCACGGAACTGCCGGTCGAGAAAATTCTGCCAGGTAATCTTCCCAGCGTAGGCGTCCCAGGGCAAACCCTTCGGATCAGGCCAGTAATTCAACATGGTGAGCAGGGCGTGGGGCAACATGACGGCGATCGCCGCCCCGGCGACCAGGAACCTTGTCGCCGGTGAACGCGGGATCTGCCTCTCCATGAAGAGGCCCGCAGCCAGGGCAGCCAGCCACAACCCGGGCAGCCAATACCGGAGATATCCTGTTTGCGACCAGAGCAGCGCGGTTCCCACCATGCTGCAGAAGGCCAGCGCGCGGACAACAGGGGCGCCTTTCCACAGGGCCGCGCAGCACAAAACAGTGAGTGCCAGGAGGGCAAGCCCAATCAGGCCGTCAAACCCTTCCACAAACCGGTGGGTGTGGAAAGTCATGTCGCCGAGCGAAGAAAACCAGCCGCGCCACCCCGGGGAAAGACTGAAGGTGTCCAGATTGCTGAAGCCAACACCCCGCGGCCACAGGGGGGAGGGGAAAATGCTCAGGAAGAAAGGAAAGACCGGATTGCGGCACTGGCGATAACTTTGGACAAGCCACGGGCTGGCAACCAGCAGCGCGCTGAAGCCGGCCAGAGCCAGACCGCGCAGCGTCCTGACCCAACCGGCAGACCGGTAGCTTCGAATCGCGGCGCACAGCATCAGAGGTGCAGCATACGCGAGCGTGGAATATTTCGCCGCCCATGCGATGCCCATACATGCCCCCGCCGCCGCCCAGTACTTGAGGGTTCCCGGTTCTGCTCCCTCGAGGCATAACAGCGCGAGAGTGACAACGCTGAGACAGACGAAACTGTCCTGCATGACCGAGGTCGCGACCCACATTACGGCCGGGGTGGAGGCCACGGCCAGTGCGACGGCATACGGCGCGCCCGCGAGAGCAACCGCGAGGGCCGCAACGCCTGCTGTCCATACGACCTTTGCACGCCGGGAACCACCCGAGGACGGCAGATCAAATTCCTGAACGGATTCAGGCATTCATTCCTCCAAACTGAACCGCCCTCGTCCGGAAGCCGAGGAGTTCGTGCCTTGTCGGCTGAAGCCGACTGAATGGCCGCCCGCCCCAATCTGTCGTAGGGGCGACCTGACGGTCGCCCCTACATTTTCGCGCCAGGCGCGCGGCGATTGAAGCAGCTATGCGCCAACTACCTTGGCTCGTCGGCTGGCTGCACCCCCGCTGCCTTTTCAATTCCTATCGATCAGCCTGCAGCAGGGCGAGATTCAGATATCCTTCACAGATGTAGAAGTAATCCAAATTCACGATCTGCCCGCTCGCGGCGGGAGTGATTTTGAACTCATGAGTCCCGGGAGCAAGGGCGCCAAAACCGAAGCCATGGAGTCGCCATTCCTTTTCGCTGTAACCGTATCCTCCTGTGGCGGGGAGCGTCATGGTAGCGGCATAGGAGCCGTCGACGTAAAGCAGGTACTGCTGATTGGACACCCCCTCGAATGCATAGCGCAGAAACAGATGAGCATCGCTGACTTCACGCGGCAGCGAGAAGCGATAGGTGACGGCGTCGGTCGCGTTCCGTCCCCAGTAGTTTCCCAGAGCTCTGCCGCCGGAAGCCCCCTGTTTACGATCGAGATCGCCCCCGTTCCGTGAGCTCCACTGTTCTGCTTCGCGAAAATAGAAGTATTTGCCCTCTCGAAGATACGCTTTCGTCCCCTTGGGTGGAACCTCATAGAGATAAAAAATGGGCTGCCCGTCGCGCTGGCGAAAGGTCTTCACCAGATCCGCCGCCAGTCCCAGGGTATTCACGGTTTGTTGGAAGAACGACAGCAGAGGATACGTCTCAAAGGCGGGAGCATGAAATACCAGCAAGGAGCCGGGCTGAGTCAGATATGGTTTCAGCCTTGCGAGCTTTTCTTCGTCGGAGCCGCCTTCAGCAGCCACAGTTGTCGCCTCCGCTTTGATGGTTCCACCCGTCAACAAAAGCAGCTGGGCGCCGCAACCCCAGTCCATCAACAAAAAGGTTCTGTCCGGCCTACTCTGTGCATAGCCAGCCAGATCGTAAATGGCGTCCGACCATTTGCCTTTCCCCCCGAATATCTCGAACGATCTGACATAGCGGGCGTCGACGATGATCTGGGTAGCCAGAAGCGCCGCGATGACTAGCCAGGAACACGGCCGTAGCAACCGCAGCGGGAGCTTCCGTTGATTCACACCCAGGAGAAATAGCGCATCGAACCCACCGGCGATGAGAATCTGCGGCATCGGGTAAACCATGATGGTGTGATGAGGGCCGGTAGCGTCGTCCGCGAGAGAAATGAAAATCGCGGTGACCGCAAACTGGATGAAGAAAAACAGAACCGCCCGCGCCCGGGACAGCCGTTTGAAGTAGCCGAGGATCAATAGAACTATGCCGGACAGCGCCAGCAATTGCGGCATGAAGGTCGCACTTATCGGTAGACCGGACAGCGCGGCCAGGAAAGTGGACATGCCGCCTGCATGGTCTTTCAGCATGAGCGGGCCGATGTCGCTGAGGGACATCTGGTTAATCACGTCATAGACTGCGCGGCCATCAAAGGTAAACAGGAAAAGATGATAGCGGTAGAGGAGAGGTTCGCCCCAGCGAGCCAGGGTCAGGCCATGTCCTTTAAAGGTCTGCATCCAGTGTGTGAGGTTGTAGGCTATCAGGGGCGAGCAGCCGACAGCAAAGGCGAACGCAGACGCAATCGCCGCGCGCCAGGTCATCCGGGTCTTTAGCTCCGGCCAATAACAGCAGAGCAGAGCAGCCAGGAGCCCGACGACATGCCACGCGAAAATTATTTTGTCGTAAATTCCGAGGCCGAGCAGGAAGCTGCCCGCGATGAGAAGCCGTGTGTCACATTTCTCGATCCATCTCACCAGGAGATACAGCGAGGCCGCCTTGAGCGACGTCATCAGAGCTACCGGGCCCCAGTCCAGTTTGCAGCTATAGATGAAGGATGGATCGGTCGCCAGTAGCGCCAGGGTAATAAGAGCCGCCCTTCGGCTCAGCATTCTCCTGACTACCAAATAAAAGAAAAGCAGACTGATCACGCCGCATGCGACGGCAGGAAGCCGCACGGCGACCGCATTCATGCCTGCAAGGTGAAAAATCGGCGCCCAGATCAGAGTCTTCAAGGCCCCGACGTACTTCATGAGCATCAGCGGAACACTCTTTCCCAGGAAGTGAATCTTCCACTCAAGGGCGGCTCCGTCGGTGTCGGCAAAATTCCCATTCGCGAATAGAAGCTCGTCGAACTCGAGGCCGGGGAGCGAGAGGCGAATGAGCGAAAAGAAAAGATAAATGCCGAAGCAGAAGAATAAAGCGAGGTCTTCTGTCTTGAATCGAGCCCGCGCCCAATGTCCCTGCCTTAATGCTGTTATCGCCGCCAAACCGGCCTCCTGCGACTGTTCCCTGATTCGAGTCTCCTCTTTTACCAGAAACTCGCCGGCCATTCCATGAATCGCTCCGGCCGCAGGGTCGGGGCAAAAGTCAGGCCGGGCCGGGCGGGATCCGAGGTAAGATGCCTGTCGATTGCAGTTTTGGGATTGCGGATTGCGCATTGGGAGTTTCCATTGCGGTTCGCCATGCGCATTCCCTGATGGGCCGGGAGGAATCCCCGGAGTTGTATCGCCGAATTCATAAGTCGGGGAAAACAGGGTGAACTCGAACGAACGCGTAACGAACCGCCTGCGCGGGCAAACCGTCGATCGACCGCCGAACTTCGACATCATGATGGCGTTCGCAGCCCATCACATCAACCAGCCGCTCTCCCGGTACTATTTGGATTACCGTGTGCTTGCCGAGGCCAACCTCGCAGTGTATGAGGCCTTCCAGCTCGACATCCTGCAGACAATCTCCGATCCCTATCGCGAAGCGGCGGATCTCGGGCTCGAGGTCGATTTTCCCGAGGACGGCCTGCCGCTGCGCAGGAAGGCGCTGCTGGGCGAAGAGACCGATCTGGGCAGGATCAAGTCTGTTGAGCCTGCCCGCGGGAGGCGCATGAGCGACCGCATCGCAGCCGTTGGTTATCTGTGCGAGAAGGCCGGAGGCAAGGCGCCGGTCATGGGATGGGTCGAGGGGGCTCTCGCCGTCGTAAATGTTCTGCGCGGGGATTCGGCTCTGATGATGGATCTTTATGACCGTCCCGATTGGGTAAAAGACTGCCTCGAGTTCATGGTGGAGATCGAAATCGCATTCGCTCGGGCGCAGATTCAGGCCGGAGCGGATATTATCGGCCTGGGGGACGCCATCGCGTCGCAAATCTCCCCTGCCATGTACGCCGAATTCGCTCTCCCGTACCAACAGCGCATCTTCTCAGCGATACATGAAATGGGAGCCGTCGCGCGTCTTCACATCTGCGGCAACACCACACGCATACTGGGATTGATGGGCCAGTCGGGCGCCGATATTATTGACCTGGACTGGATGGTGAACCTGCAATCGGCCGTCAGTCTCTATGGTGAGAGGGGACCCGCCGTTTGCGGCAATTTCGATCCCGTGCGCGTGATGCTTCGCGGCACGCCGGCGGAGGTCCGTGAAACCGTCCGGAATTGCCTGGCGCAGGGAAACAATCGCTCCATCAATGCGGCAGGCTGTGAGATTCCCGATGGAACGCCTCACGAAAACCTGTTCGCCCAATCACAGGCTTTGCATGAATTCTAAAAGCTCACCACCCAGCGCCGGGGCATTAAGAATAGGGGCCATGGATTCTAGTACGGTGCGTCGCAATCTTGGCGCATATTCCGCCGCTTGCTTACGCGCGCGGTTCTGTTGAATCCATGGATTACAGAGCCGCGACCGTGAGGGAGCGGTTAAATATTCGAGACGCACTCCACGAGTGACTTTGGAATGGCTTCTGCTGGGAGAACTGGAGGCGATGACGAGCAATTTTGGATTCAGCAAGCAAGAATTAGCGCTTTTTCGGACATTATCTGCTCCGGAAAAGATCCAGTCTTTCCTGGATCATGAGGTCCGGTACAACAAGGAGCCTGACGGAATTACCTGCAGATCTCCGCGCCGCGTTCTCCGTGACCGCGTCGCTCATTGCATCGAAGGAGCGCTGTTCGCGGCTGCCGCCCTGCGTATGCGCGGTCATCCTCCGCTGATCGTCGATCTGGAAGCGATCCGCGATGACGATCATATCATTGCGCTGTTCAAGGAAAACGGCCACTGGGGAGCCGTCGCCAAGTCCAACTATTCCGGATTGCGCTTCCGCGAGCCCGTTTATCGCAGCGTGCGAGAGCTGGTCATGACCTACTTCGAGCTGTACTACAACCTCGACGGCGAAAAGACTCTCAGGAAGTTGTCGAGACCCGTGAACCTGAGCCGTTTTGATCGGATTGGCTGGATGACTGCGGAGGAGGATCTGTGGGTCATCAATGACTATCTCTGCGCCATCCCCCACCTTCCGGTAATCTCCCGCGCCATGATCCGCCGCCTGCGCCCGATGGACAGGCGGCTCTACGAAGCCGGCCTCCTCGGCCTGGTGAAGTAGCTCATATCCGTCATCAAGGCACCCGAGGAAACTGAACGCCCCTCGCATGGAAGGCGAGGGGTTTCTGCCGTGTTCCATTTTTTTCAAGCGGTTTGTGGTGACCGATCCGCCGCGGAATGGGACAGAATCAGTCTCAGAGCAGCTGTCGCGCAAGGCGCAGGTAAATTTCCACGCCCTCGAGCAGTTCTTTCTTCCCGATACGTTCGTGGTCGGTGTGGGCGTCAAGGATCGATCCCGGGCCCGTGAGGAAGGGCTTCCCCCAGTTGGACAGGAAGGGAACGTCGCTGGCAAATGAAACAACGGTCGCTTCAAATCCCTCGAGCACGTTCATCATGGTGATGGGAACTTCGAATGAATAGCGGATCTCCGCCCTCCCGGCGACGAGTATTTCCAAACGGCGCTTGATGTCCTCCACGGGCACGACGGAACGGAACATGATTTCGGCACGAGCGTGGTCGGGGACGATATTCGGCTTGGTGCCTCCTTCGAGCATGCCGATATTGCAGGTCGTCTGGCCCATCACGGAATCGCGCGGCAGTTCCATATTTCGTAGGTCGGCGAGGATATCCAGCAGCTTCAATATCGCGGATTCCCCCATATGCGGGTAGGCGGAGTGCGCCGCTTTGCCGCGCGCCACAATCTCCGCGCGCAGAGAACCCTTGGAGCCGATCGCGAGCTTGTTTTCTGTGGGCTCTCCGTCGATGTAGAAGCGGGAACCGACGGGGCGGCGGTTGGCATGCGTGGCCCCCGCGCTGTTGCGCTCCTCACCCACCAGAAACAGAAGCCCGAGCCGTGTTTCCCCAGAAGCGCGGAGCCGCTCTGCGGCCTCGATCTGGGCCGCAATAATACCTTTGGCATCGCAGGCGCCCCGGCCGTAAATGTATTCGTCATCTTCACGAAAAGGCAGGTACGGGGGCACGGTGTCCAGGTGGGTGGTGAACACCAGATCCGGCCTGCCCGCCAGAGCGAGCACATTAAAACGGTTGGGCGCCGCTTCCTGAAGGGTAACCTGGTATTGAAGTTCCTCGAGATAATCGCGCAGGAAAAACGCCAGATTTTTCTCGTTCTCGGTGATCGATTCGATTTCAATCAACCGCCGGGTCAACTCGAATATGTGCATGGATCACGCTCGCCGTTTTGTTTCCCAAAAGGACATAGACACGGATGAAGTCCCTTTGTCCATGGAGAATATCCAATCTGCAGACGCGGATCAACGCACATCCGTGCGAGATCATTGCCGAGACATAGAGGCTGAGAAATGGTCAAATCAGGGGCATTTCCCGCCGCTTGCTTACGCGCGCGGCTCTGCCTTGGCACACTCCACAGAGCCGCGACCGTGAGGGAGCCGTGGAAGAGATCCCTCATGAATCCCTTGGGCTCGTCAACTGCGTCGACTTCGAGCTCATGAATAGACTTATTCCTGGTTTCCTGCGGCCGCAGAGGCGCGGGCAGCGAGAACAGCCAGATCAAGGCCAACAGGAAAAACTCGCGCGCTTCATGACGGCACAGACTATCGAGGGGGTCCTGCAATAGAAAAATAATTGGTTGAGGATCGCAGCCTGGGTAGCTTCAACCCATTGCCATTCACTTTAGGTTCGTGTAATTCGTGGCTGAGTTTTTTGGTTATTACCTAAGTTAACAGTATTGGGTTCAACCCGGAGCAAAATCAAATTTTCAATACCCGAAGCCATCGGGATCGGCCTTGACGCCGATTTGAGTCAGCCCGTATCATAATCATTTGCATCATTACATTCGAATCGGGATTCCAGATTCATCGGCGAAAATCACTTGCTCTTCGAGAAACCTCGTATTTACCAGGAGGTTGCAGTGACTAATTGGAAGCTGTTTGCCTTTGCTGCCGGTTGTCTTCTGATGCTGGCAGCAGCTTGTGCAAAGAAAGAGGAACCTGCGGCGCAAACTGAAACCGCGGCCGCCCAGGCGAACCGGTTCGACCCGGCCAAAGGGACGGCGTCGATCAGCGGGAAAGTCCGCTTTGACGGCGTCGCTCCGCCGCCGGCGCAGATAAAACTGAGCTCCGACCCGGTTTGCGTAAGCCTTCACAAGGACCCGCTGTACTCCGAAGAACTTCTGGTCAGCGAGGGAAACCTCGTGAATGCATTCGTATACGTCAAAGAAGGATTGGAAAGATTCTCCTTCGCACAGCCGAACCAGCCGGTCACCCTCGGCCAGCAGGGCTGCCGGTTCGAACCTCATGTCGGCGGGATCATGGTCAACCAGGATCTGCGGGTCATCAACAATGATCCCACCCTCCACAATGTTCGCTGCGTGGCGGAGAAGAATCCGCAGTTCAATATAGGCCAGCCGCTCCAGGGCGGCGAAAGCATCAAGCGCTTCGCGCATCCCGAAGTCATGATTCGCTTCCGCTGTGACGTGCACAAGTGGATGAGCAGCTACCTGGGAGTGTTGCCGTATCCCTACTACAGCGTCACGGGGAAGGACGGCGGGTTTGCCCTGAAAAACCTGCCCCCCGGCGAGTACCTCATCGAGGCGTGGCACGAAAAGCTCGGCACAGAGAGCCAGAAAGTAACGGTCGGCGACAAGGAATCCAAGGAGATCACCTTCAGCTTCAAACCGGCAGCATGACATTTGGCGAACCGGCGAAAGTGTTTTGGAGTGCGTCCCGCTGCGCGGGATTTGGGAGTTTGAGTGCTCCGCCATCGCATTCGGAGGCAATTCGATGTCATCAGATTCGAACATCTGGCTTCATAGATTCGCGGTTTTTCTGGCCTTATGCACCATCGGCCTTGTTTTTGTCGGAGGCCTCGTTACCTCCACGGACTCCGGTCTGTCGGTGCCGGACTGGCCTCTTTCCTATGGCAGGGTTTTCCCCCCCATGGTGGGGGGAATCCTCTATGAGCACGGCCACCGTCTCTATGCAGCCAGCGTCGGGCTTCTCACCATCGGACTGGCGGTCTGGCTATGGAAAGGCGAATCGCGGCGGTGGGTCAGGGTCCTGGGAGTTCTTGCTCTTGCCGCTGTCATCGGCCAGGGCATCCTGGGCGGTCTCACGGTGCTTTACCTTCTTCCCACCGCGATCTCCGTCAGCCACGCCGGCACGGCTCATCTTTTTCTCTGTCTGCTGGTCACGATCGCCGTGGCGACGTCGCGCCGCTGGAAGGAGGAAAGGCCGCGCATTGAAGAATCGACCGGACCTTCCCTGAAAACTCTGACGCTGGCGGCCACACTGTTCATCTATATCCAGACCCTCCTTGGGGCGCTGATGCGCCACACCGCCAGCGGTCTTGCCATTCCGGATTTTCCGCTCTCATTCGGCCGGTTGATCCCGGACCACTTCACGCGCCAGATCGAGGTAAATTTCAGCCACCGCGTGGGGGCTCTGGTGGTTGCCGCTTTTATCATCTGGATTGTTACCCGAGTATTCAAAGCACACAGTTCGGAGAAGGTGCTTCAACGGCCTGCCGCATTCCTTTTGCTGGCGCTGATATTGCAGATTTCGCTCGCGGCGGAGACCGTCTGGTCGAGCCGCGGCATTATCCCGACCACCCTGCATGTCGCAGGCGGTGCCTTCACTCTGGCGTGCAGCCTTTATTTAACCTTGATGACGCATCGCACGATAAAAAGCCGTGAGGCGATCCCGGTCTGGGATTCTGCCACAGCCAAGGAGTAACAACCGTTGAAGGCAGACTCCGATACCGCTACCGCGCAGGAATTCGGCTTCTCCTGGTCACGCACGGCCGATTTCCTGGAACTGACAAAACCCAGGATCACCGTGCTGGTCGTCGCCACGACCCTGGTCGGATTTTATGTCGGCGCACGCCAGGCGATTTCGTTCATCTTGCTTTGCCACACTCTGCTGGGCACGGCGCTCGTCGCCAGCGGAGCCAGCGCCTTCAACCAGTACCTCGAAAGACACCTCGATGCGCTCATGCTTCGAACCGTGCGCCGTCCCCTGCCTGCCGGGCGGCTTCAATCGGGGGAAGCTCTGATATTTGCGGTATTCATCTCCAGCGCAGGCATGGTTTATCTGTTCGTATTCGTCAATCCCCTGACCAGCCTTCTCTCCGCGCTTACATTTCTCAGCTATTTGTTCCTTTACACACCGTTGAAGACGCGCACGTGGCTGTGCACGCTGATCGGCGCGGTGCCGGGCGCTCTCCCGGTTACGATGGGATGGGCTGCCGTGAACGGCCGTCTATCCCCGGGCGCGTGGATTCTCTTCGCAATTGTCTTCTTCTGGCAACTTCCCCACTTCTACGCCATCGGCTGGATGTATCGCGAGGATTATGCCCGCGCAGGATTTCCGATGCTGCCGATCATCGATTTGAGCGGCGCCCGAACGAGCCGGCAGGTGAACCTCTATATCATTGCGCTGGTCGGGGTAACTGTGCTTCCGTCACTCGTGGGTCTGGCGGGGAACGCCTATCTGGGCGGAGCCGTCGCACTGGGTCTTCTCTTCCTGGCCTATGGCGCCTTTTTTTCGAGGCTGCGTGACCGTAACTCGGCCCGACGCCTCTTTCTGGTGTCGATTTGCTATCTCCCCCTTCTCCTGGCCCTGATGGCGTTGGACAAGGTCAGGCCCTGAAAGAGCGTGCAGAAGTGGATTCGAGCATGATTGAGGTTCAAAACCTCTCATTTGCCTACCCCCCGGCGGAGCGCGGCGGCAAGCCGCGGCAGGCTCTGAAGGGGGTTTCCTTCAGCGTCGGGCGGGGAGAAATATTCGGGCTGCTTGGACCCAACGGGGGAGGAAAAACCACCCTCTTCAAGATACTGTCGACTCTGCTCGTGCCTTCTGGCGGCGGCGTCCGCATCGCGGGCCGGGATGCGGGAGGCGAACCCCACGAGATCCGGCGTCTGCTCGGTGTCGCCTTCCAGTCCCCCAGCCTGGATAAAAAACTGACTGCAGAGGAAAACCTCAGACATCAGGGGCACCTCTATGGCCTGTACGGCGCGGAATTGAAGACCCGGATTGCGGAAATGCTCGGGCGAGTGGGGCTGCGCGAGCGCGCTGGGGATCTGGTTGAAAATCTTTCCGGCGGAATGGCGCGGCGGGTCGAGCTTGCCAAGACTTTGTTGCACCGACCGGTCCTGCTGCTTCTCGATGAGCCGAGCACCGGGCTCGATCCCGGCGCGCGGCGCGACTTGTGGGACCACCTGAAACTCTTGCGCGCGCGGGATGGCGTCACGGTCCTGCTTACGACCCATCTCATGGAGGAGGCGGCACAATGCGATCGTCTCGCCCTGCTGCACCAGGGCGAAGTCGTGGCATTGGGCTCGCCTGAGCAGCTGACTTCGGAGATCGGCGGCGATGTCATCACCGTGCACGCACACGACCCGGAATCACTTCGAGCCGCCATCGAGGAGCGCTTCCAATGCTCCGCAACGGTGCTGGACGGCATCGTTCGCATCGAACGCGACGCCGGGCACCAGTTTATCCCCCAGCTGGTCACGGCCTTCCCGGGCAAAATCGATGCCGTCTCCCTGGGGAAGCCTACGCTGGAAGATGTGTTCATTCACCGGACTGGACATCGGCTGTGGGATGAGACGATGACAGATTGACGAATTGCGATTGACGATTGGGATCCGGGGGGTCGAAGAACAATGGCAGATTGTCGATCACTGAGCGGGATTGTGCGGCATAGCGAATGCCAAATTATTGTAGGGGCGACCGTCAGGTCGCCCGCACAACCGGACGATCGGGAACCTGCCGGGCGACCTAACGGTCGCCCCTACATTTTCGCGCCAGGTTCGAGGCGATTGAGGTCGCGGTAATGCTGAAGAGGTATCTGTTGGCTGTAGGCACATTATGGCTGCGGGAGGTCGTGCGTTTTGTGCGCCAGAGAAACCGCATCATCGGGGCGCTGGGAACGCCTCTGGTTTTCTGGCTGATTATCGGGTCGGGGCTGGGCCGTTCCTTTCGTTCCGGATCGATCGGGGGCGAGCATTATCTGGAATATTCATTTCCCGGCGCGCTTGCGCTGATCCTTCTTTTCACATCGATCTTCTCAACCATCTCGATCATCGAAGACCGCCAGGTGGGATTTCTGCAATCGGTCCTGGTTGCGCCGGTTCCCCGGTCTGCGATTGCCCTGGGCAAAATCCTGGGAGGCGCGTCGCTGGCTCTCATCCAGGCGCTTATTTTCCTCCTCCTGGCGCCGACAGTCGGAATCTCCCTCAGCCTTCAAAAGCTGCTTGCCCTGACGGGCATCCTTTTTATCGTTGCATTCGCACTTACCGCTGTGGGTTTTCTGATCGCATGGCGAATGGATTCCACACAGGGGTTCCACGCGATCATGAACCTGTTGCTGATGCCGATGTGGCTATTATCCGGTTCGTTCTTTCCGGCTTCCGGCGCCCCGGCCTGGATTCGAATGATCATCCATGCAAACCCACTGACCTATGGCGTAGGCGCGATACGACGCGTCCTCTACCTCGAGCATCCCCAGGCGGCATTCGATCTGCCTTCCCTTTCAGCCTGCCTGGCAATCAGCCTCCTCTTCGGTTTGACTGCATTCGCCGCCACGACTTACGTCGCAGCCCGATCCCAATCCCGCTGACACCCATGCCTCCCGGGGCAGGCACATAAAAGCCACCACCAAGACACCAAGCCACAAAGATCCCGTCCCATACCACCCTCGCTTTTTGTCATACCTTGGTGTCTTGGAGTCTTGGTGGTGAAAGATTACGGGGGGAACCTCAAGAGGGAACGAACTCAGGAGCTTTTCAAGCGCGGTCGCATGGTTTAAATTAGACTGCGCAAGCACACAATTCAGCCAAGACTCGGAGCCTGCCTTGTTTCCATATAGCTACCTGCCGCATCTCAATGCCATCCTGAATTCTGCCAGCGCCCTGCTTCTGCTGGCGGGATTTATTCGAATCCGGCGCAAGGACCGGATCGGACATCGCCGATTCATGCTGTCGGCTCTCGTCCCGTCCTCGCTTTTCCTGATCTCGTACGTTATCTATCATGCGCACGCGGGGAGCGTTCGTTTCCAGGGTCATGGCCTGATCCGGCCGGTTTACTTTGTCATTCTCCTATCCCATACCGTGCTCGCCGTCGGCATGCTGCCAATAATCTTCATGGCGTTGCGCTACGCTTTGCGGCAGGAATTCGACAGGCACAGAAAATTCGCGCCCGTGGCCTTTGCCTCGTGGCTGTACGTCTCGGTGACGGGAGTCCTGGTCTATCTGATGCTCTATCACTTCCCGGTTTGATGTGGAGTGAGGCTCCACCCGGGCAGCGAGTGGCATCAGGAAGCCTCCCCGAGGGAGGCGTGGCCTTAGCGAAGCCCCAGAGGGGCGGTCAGATCATAGCCCCGGGTGAGCGGACGCGAACCCGGGGTTGATGTCGGAAGGGGTGAAGCCCTGGAAGGGCGAAAGCATCTTCTGCGCGCCCTTCCAGGGCTTTACACTCTGCGTATCAACCGGGGGTTCGCTTCGCTCACCCCCGGCTATTGTCCGCCGCCCCTTCGGGGCACAGACCAAATTCATCTCCATAATCTCTTTTCTTAGTAAACAGGCTGCATGCCGCCGGAACGGCAGAGCCATTTCGTCTCGCACCGCCGGAGGCGGTGGTTTACCTCGGCATAATTATCAGAGCTGGAGAATGCCCCAGGCGATACCGACAAGGAGGGCGACAACGCCCCAGCACCAGGCGAGACCGACCAGATCCTGCCGGTAAGCCTTCAGCAGCGGAACGTATCGCTTCGGATGCCAGAATCTCCCGAGATCGCTCAGGAGAAGTTGCTGCCCGGATTCAGCCGTTTTTTGCCTGAGGATTTCAATCTCGCTTTCCGGCAAGCCTTCCAGCTCGTGAGATTTTCCGCGGGCGCGGCTCTCTGCCACCAGAGCAGCGCTGTGGTCGGTCGAAACATCGAAGCGGGCGAACATGTCGCGGATTTTTTCCATTGGCTCCGGGGAGGTGAGCAGGCTGCCTGCCACCAGGGCGGCATACCCGGACAGGAGCGCGCAGAGAAAAACGTTGGGATCCCAGTTGTCCAGCCTCTGGCCGCTTTTGGCATAGAGAGCGAAGTTGACCGCAAAGGCGACGATAATGCTCGACAGCGCCCCCCAACGGTTCGCGCGCTTCCAGACCAGCCCGGCAGTAAGGCTGATTCCCATGAAGGTGGCCATGGTCTCGGTGAGCAAAAAGGAATAGAGCACCTTGTCGATCAGGAAGATCGTATAGAGCACCCCGAGCATGGTGATGCCGAATCCGCTGAATCTCCCCACCCACAGGTATTGACGATCGCCGCGGCCCGGCGCCAGGTAGCGGCGGTAAAAGCCCTGAGTGAAGAGCGCGCCACTATCGACCATGAACGCCGAGCATGCCGCCATGGTGGCCGCAAGAACGCAGGCGATCAGCAGGCCCAAAGCCCCGGGAAAGAGCAGGTAGTGACAGGCGAATCCGAATGCGTCCTCCGGATCTTGCAGCGTGGCTCCCGGAATGGCGTTGCGGGCGATCATCCCTGCGACCAGCAGGCCTACCAGCGCCCATCCGATGGTGCAGAATCGCTTGATGAAATTGCCGGCCGCCATGCCGACGCGGCAGGCGGACTCATCCTTGCCTGTTCCCACGGCAGCCAATTGGTGCGGCTGGGCGAGGATCCCGATCAGACCGTTGACCGTGAGCATAACAATGAACCAAACGGATATTCCCTGCGGCGCGGCGAGGCTGAATTTATAGGCCTGCATCCCCGCCTTCATGCCCGACATGCCCCCCGCCAGGCCCCAGCCCAGGGGTATGAGCATGAAGGAGAGAACGATAATGAGAAACCCCTGGAAGAAATCGGTCCACGCCGAGGAGACCAGGCCGCCCATAAAGCTGTACAAAATAAAAACCACCGTCATTCCGATGACGATGTCGTTCACTCCGACCTGCCCCCCGATCGCCTGACTGATGACTTTTCCCGCCCCCTTCAGCATCGATCCCATGTTGATGGTGAAGAAAATGACCGCGAACAGGGAATAGATCGCACCCATCCATACGCCGTACCGATCCTCGAAAACCTCGGCCATCGTGGTGCGCCGGAACCGGCGGTAAAACGGCGCCATGATCCAGTAGAACGGCGTGATAAAGAGGTTTTTCCACTGGAACCAGATTCCCGAGAAGCCGATCCGGTAAACTGCGCCCGCCAGGGATACGGGCATTTCCGCGTGTGTGCCGATCGAGAAGCTTTGGCCCATCATGAGCCACTTGCCGAAATCCCGGCTTCCCAGGAAGTAATGCTCGGTGTTCCGCACCTTGCGGGCCACATAGAGCCCGACCGCGGCGATAAAAATGAAATAAACGATGAGGACTACCCAGTCCAGGAAAGCGATCTGTATGTGTTGCATTGCTATTCTCCCGGCGCGTGATTTCAGAACGAACCATCTCCAAACTATTGAGTCTCGCATGATGAAGTGACATACAAGGAATGTAGGGGCACGGCGCGCCGTGCCCCTACACCACCAAGCTCGTCGCTATGTGATGAGAGCCTCACTAGTCATGAATCCTGCGGCGAAGATAGAACACCTCCGCCAGAAAAGATAGCGTCAATGCAAGGACGGCGGTGCCCGCTCCGGGTGTGCGCACAAAAACCCCCGCAACTATCAGCAAAGCCATCAGCACCAGGTTGAGCCCCATGCCCCAATAGATCACCCGCGTGCGGCGCGCGGACATCAGGAGGCCGCGAAACCAGCTGTGAAGAGAATTGATATACGGTAAAGGAAGCGCCAGCAGCATCGCCGGTACGACATAGCGGGCAAGCCGGTCGGGCAATCCTGCGACATGATGCAGATAAATGCCGATCAAGGGTGTGGCAACCAGCAGGGCCATTCCCGCTGCGGAAGCCACACCGATCAGGGCGCAGAATTTTTTAACCTGCTCACGCGGGCGCCGCTGCACGACGAGGGCGATCACAGCCTCCGGCAAGGCATAAGAAGGGCTGCGAAAAATGAAGAGGATCCCCCAGATCACAGGCCAGACGGCCAGGCTCTCTTCAGGATGAGGCATTCTGGCCAGACCCGCGCCCACCAGCGGCTGTGCCATGAGCGTGAGAAGCGAAGTCGCCGCAAGCGGAGCATGGTATCGGGCGACATCCCACAACGACAGGTTTTCTGCGGCTTGTGCCTGACCGCTCGCGAGCAGGCGCCGGACGGTCGGCCTGGCAACGTAACCGATGAAGCCGGCTTCCACCAGAACGCCTGCCATCAGCGCGATGCTCCCGATATAGACCCCGGGCAGGCTGGTGGTCAGCGCCAGCGCGATTCCGCACCCGCCCGACGAAACCAGACGGCCCATGGTTCCATAGCCGATCCATCGGGTCTGTCCCTGTCGAATCAGAACGCCCTGGAGAAAGCGGCGGAACCCGATGGACGCGGACCATAAGACCATGATCCTCAGCCCGGGTTGAGCGGCGGCCGCAATCGGCCTGGGGATATCCATCAATCCCAGAACGATGAATCCGTATAACGGGGTAAAGGCCGCAAGCAGCGCGACGGCGGTCACCATGAGGTTGACGAGGATCATGAAGCGGCGCAGGGTCAGGTAATTGCGCGCGCTGGTTGCCAGAGCCGTGCAGGTAGCCAGCAGCATGATCACCGGGCTTTCAATCGCAATCTCCAGGCTTGTGACGATGCCGAACGCGGCGAGTTGGGTCTGCATGTCGGGCAGACGCGCGATGACAGCCTGAAGGATCGGCCCTTCGGCACTCATCAATAACCAGCTCGCAGCGAGCGGGAGCCAGAAAGAGAATATCTGCCGCTGGGTGAAAACGGATGCCGGCAAAGACACGACGGGTACTCCTTTTGCAAGCTCAGCAACTTCTCACAAATCGCAAACAAAGCCAATGAACTTTCGAAGCGGCTTCGGCCGGTCAGGCCATGAACATCGCTGAGATGCCACCCGCAGCGATTTGCGCCCGGGGGCATCACCTGCTATTCTTTTTGTTCCTTGCTCTGGCAATCAAACAAAAAAGGAGAGAAACAATATGACCTTCAAGAGGCCTCTGGGTTTGTTCGCATGTGTTATTGCGGCGGCGCTTCTCGTCGTCCCGGCCTTTGCGCAGACAGAACGCGGCAAAGCCGAGTTGAAAGCAGGATCCGGCAGCATTACGGTGGATTATGGCCGGCCGTCGCTTCAGGGACGCGACCCGCTCGCCCTGCAGAAGGAAGGCTCTTCCTGGCGCATGGGAAAGGACGAAGCCACGACGCTCACCACTCCGGTGGATCTGACTTTTGGAGCAGCCAAAATCGCCAAGGGAAGCTATATGCTTCAGCTGCTCAAGGTATCGGCAGACGGCTACGAGCTTGTGTTCAATCCGAAGAGCGGCGAGGCCACCAAGGTCGCCATGAAAAAGTTAACAGGCCCGAGCCCGGTTGAGATCTTTACCATCGAGCTACAACCGGCTCCCAAGGGCGGAATTTTCGTTTTGACTTGGGGAACCGCACGTCTCAGCGCCGATTTCCAGACCGGAAGCTAACTCATCAACAGGGCAGATCCCAGGCGGGAATTGCCACGGATGAACGCAGCGCGGCTTGGCGGCCGCAACCAAAACGGCGGGCAAAGTTCGCAGTTCGCAGTGTCAGTTCGCAGCCGGTCGGGAGAGTAGCCCGCTACTGCGAACTGATACTGTGAACTGCGAACTTCAACCTTGCTTCGTTGATCTCACAGTCAAATTAATGGTACCCCAAAAGCACGAAATCACACCTTAGTAATGCGGTCAAGCACGTATACAAAAAATCCCTGCTTGACCGTGTGCGGCGGTGGCCTTTTTGTTTTATCAGCGCGGGCCGTAAACCCTGTATTTTCCGTGGTTTTCGGGGCGATATTGCGCTTGACTCCCTAAAGTGCCGGTGTTAGATTCCAACCACATTAAGATAACGATATGAGGCACATCCGGTGAGTACCACTGAATTGAAAAAAACGGCCCTAAATGCGATCCACCGCCAGTTGGGGGCCCGGATGGTGGATTTCGCCGGATGGGACCTGCCTGTCCAGTACGCGGGGCCGATGAGGGAACACCTGGCGGTGCGCACACGCGCGGGAATTTTCGACGTGAGCCACATGGGCGAGGTGGAATTGTCCGGCCCGGGTGCGGAAGAAACGATCCAGAAAGTCGCCTGCAACGACGTGAAAAATCTTGCTGTAGGACAGATCCATTATTCCGCCCTCACGACACCGCAGGGGACTTTTGTAGACGACATCCTGGTTCACCGCATGGGACCGGGCCACTTCTTCCTGTGTGTTAACTCAGGCAACCAGGAAAAAGACTTTGAGTGGATACGAGACAACGCCGTCCCGGGAACTCAGGTTTTCTTCCGCAGCGATGAATTCAGCCAGCTCGCAATCCAGGGGCCGCGCGCGCTGGAGATCCTCGAACCGCTGACGGCGATGGCCCTCCGGCAGATGAAGTACTACTGGTTTGAGCAGGGGAAATTTGCGGGGGTCGACGCGCTGGTCTCGCGGACCGGATACACGGGCGAAGATGGTTTCGAAATTTACCTCAGCCCGGAGCGCGCGGCGGCGGTGTGGGAGCGCATCATGGAATCGGGCAAGCCCCATGGACTGGAGCCCGTCGGACTGGCCGCGCGCAATACCCTGCGGCTCGAAGCCAAGATGGCGCTTTACGGCCATGACATCGACGACACCACCACGGTTCTGGAAGCCGATCTCGACTGGATCTGCAAGTTGGACAAGGGTGAATTCATCGGGCGCGAAGCGCTGCTGAAACAGCGCGAGCAGGGGCTTCAGCGGCGCCTGGTGGGCTTTGAAATGATCGAGCGCGGAATCGCGCGCGACCAGTATCCGGTCGAAATCGACGGCAGGAGAATCGGAGCGGTCACGAGCGGAAGTCCTGCACCATTCCTGGAGAAGAATATCGGGCTGACTTATCTGCCCGTGGAACACAGTGCGATCGGCGCGGAATTTCATGTCATCATTCGTGAGAAGCTCGTCAAGGCGAGGGTCGCGCCGACGCCCTTTTACAAGAGAGGAATGAAAGCGTAGGCAGCAAAGCCCCCTTCGAGCGCAGGGGGGTGATGATGGAGCCGGGGCGCCCGTAGTTATTGTACCGGGACCCTGCAACTCGTTCTTAGCCAATCAGCGGAGGCGACGCATGTATCCCGAAGATTATCTCTACACCAAGGATCATGAATGGATACAGGTTCAGGGAAATAATGCAACCGTGGGAATCACCGAGTTTGCCCAGCACGAACTCGGCGACGTGGTGTATGTGGATCTGCCGGAAGTCGGGGACACTTTCGAAGCCAACGAGCCCTTTGGCTCAGTCGAATCCGTGAAGGCGGTGTCCGAAGTCTTCTGTCCCGTGAGCGGCGAGGTTATCGAGGTAAATCCCAAACTCGAGGATACGCCGGAGCTGATCAACGAGTCTCCCCACCAGAAAGCCTGGATGATCAAGATCAAGTTGAGCAGCCCGGATGAGACGCAGGAACTCCTGAGCGCCGAAGAGTACGAAGAATACGTCCACGAACAGTCCGGCAGCTGAATCAGCCAGAGGAATCGGCAGCCCCGCCCGCAGCTTCCCCGTTCAAGGGTAGTGGGGGCCGCGGGGGGGGGCGCCCACCCAAAAAAACCCCCCCATTTAGTTTGTTTTAAAAAAAAAAAATTTTGTTGG
>Ga0315273_10000244_pt1 | contig 52559 bp, 86 predicted proteins | sample YL17G02_0_MG_FD_205753 | JGI IMG/M metagenome (GOLD analysis project Ga0315273, IMG submission 205753) | Sediment microbial communities from Yellowstone Lake, YNP, Wyoming, USA - YL17G02_0 | ecosystem: Environmental > Aquatic > Freshwater > Lake > Sediment | place: USA: Wyoming | collected... | reverse complement strand
GCTTCATGCATGGGTGTGCTGTAAAGGCCCTGTCTAGGTTCTGGGGCCATGGAGAGGCACTTCGGATCTGGCATAACCTAGACACTCAACTTCAGGATGAGGGTGTAAAGGCCAACGAGAAACCTGGTGCTGTACTCAACCCAGCTATACTCGTCGTAGAGACGAAGAACTAATACCCCGACCATGGTTCCACAGGGAGCTTGGTGCCCTTCTTACGCCGAGCTCCCTTTCCTTTCTTTGAACTACCTTTATGACTGCCTCTCTTCTGCTCGGACATAAACACCTCATAGATATCCTCGTCCACACCATAAGGATTGTTTGGACCATCCTCTAGCATGATATTTGACATATCAAAGGAGGTAATAGGGTTTTCAACCATCCCTTTGATCCCACCCCCTGCTACCATTTTTTTAACGATTTTAGGTTTGCCATCTTTTTGATGCCATTTTGGTATCTTTTTAGGGTCCTCACGGGTACTTTTTTGCATCCCTGCCTGTCCAAGGGTACGAATAGTAACCATTTTGTAACCATTTTCTTTTTCATCAGAGGTCCTCACAGTCTTGCCCCGTATACGTTTCGTCATTTTGCCATTCCTCCTCACTTAACCATTTTCTAACCATTTATATCCCATAACCTCCCGGCTCGGCACCACAAAATAAAATGGTTACGTCTTAGAAGACAGACGTAACCATTTTATTTTTTGCGTTGCCAGCTGCCCCTCCCTCAATAACCATTTTTATCTCCTTATTCATCACCCTACTCGACTCCCTACTCAGGACTCGCAAGAGACTCTACGGCTCCCATACCCCATATCGAAGCGAGATAGTATTTATAGATATTACGGCCCTGACTTCCTCTCCCCCTACCCTCCTCGTGGATTTTCCATACCTCTTCCCGCCGGATAAGCCCACTCTCTAGAAGTAAGATTACTGTATTCCGCATTCTCTGCTTCCCATACCCACACTTATTTCCCAGTTCTGCGATAGTAATCCCTGGGTTCTCACGTAGTATACCAAGTACTCGGGCACTCTTTTCACTGTGGCTCAGTTCCCATCGCGGCATTGATAGGGACCTCCTCGTAGTATGAATAGTGAACGAACTCGTACTCTGGCCCTAACCAAAACATTGGTGTATACTTAAACACATAATGTTTACCTGATGGACCCTCACAGAATTTCGGCCATCTCCTGACTGGTTCATCGGCTTCTACCAGCATCTTCTCTGTGACTACAACCCAGTCGGTTTGAACTGTCGAGGCTTCAGGTTCAGTCTTTAGTTTCAGGGCTCCCATCACGTGTAGTTTCATTCTGGTGACCTCGTGTAGAGGGCCTCATAATTCACCATACCTAAACGAAAACCCTTGAAAAATAAAAACCTATGACCTCCTTCATCAATGATAACCCGCGGTATTCCTCTAAACTTACATTCGTCCATCAATCTTGTCACGTGTACCGGGTAAAATCCAACCCACTTCTTACTTTCATGGAGTTCCCAGGGGATCCTCAGTTCGATCTCCTGTGGGTCCAGGCTTATCGTCTCCCAGTCCGTCAACTTTAAGCATCTCCTCTCTTTGCTTACGGGCCCACTCCTCAAGTGGGGTGACACTATTATAGTCAAACATGAACTGGTTTAGCTTTCCTGGTCTTCCTGTGAGAGGATACTTTTTCCAGTCACGCTGCTTTACTATAGCCCATGTTTCTTCGACACACTCCTGGAGATCAAAGCCCTCAGCTGTGCAGTAGTCTGACAAGAAGAGAACTATATCACCTATGGCGTCTTTCTTCTTCGCCATGTGTTCGATCTCTGAACCCCTGATGCCCGTCTCTGCTTTGATATAGGCCCTCGCTAACTCACCAAGCTCCTCAACAGCGCCGAGCAGAGGGGTATGGCTTTTCCTGTTGGGGAAATTGTGCAGGGTCCAGGGCTTCTGTTCTTCTTGTATCTCTCTAAGGGTTGGCATTATCTCTTCCCCCTGTTGTTGATGTAGGCTGAGCACTTGGTCTTCCTCTCACTCGTTCTCCTGAGACAGTGGATGTAAGCGCATTTAGGGCAGAGGTCCTTATCCACCCAGTAAGTGTATATGAGGATACATATAACGATGATTGTCAGGATTAACGCTTTGATCCTGAGCGGTGTCATTACCTCCACCCCTCCCAGTAAGATTTACAGTCCCGTACTCTCTTACCTTTGACCTGGAACCTACAGGCTCCACGCCTGTAGCATGTGTGACAGAGACTGTAAAGCTTCCAGCCTGTGCATATGATTACCCACAGTATGAAGATTATTATGGGTACCGCTGTGCACCACTTTAGTAGGGGTGTCATTACCTCATCTCCATCACTTTATAGAATAGACACTCTTTTACCTTGCCCTTGAACTTGAGTTGACAGGTCTTCTTCCGATAAGCACAGGTATTGCAGATACTACTATGGAGCCCACCCTTCCACCACATAAGGGCTACCAGGAATGTCAGAAGAACTATTCCCCAGAATAGAAGGAACATTACTTTGCTCCTCTCAACATCGGCACATCTATCTCGATCCAAGGACGCATGGTGGCCCGATCCGCAAGATGGACGATGATACCCGCCATGGTCCTACTCCTCGTCTTGGTCTCGATAGGGCCGTCTACTCCCTCGTGTACGGCCACAATCCCGAGAACTGCTGATACGTAGACCGGGACCTCACCTTTGCCAAGATACTGTCCTACATACAAGGGGTGGTTCTCCTGAGGTCCCTCGCTCGTCCCTTTAGTTCCGAAGACGAATATGTCATGCATTATGCCAGCGGTTAGACAGAGATCCCTTAGGACCTTGTCTTCGGGGGCGATACATTCCGCGAACGTAGCCGCTAGACTACCTGTGGCGAGTAGGTGGTTGATTAAACCCCCTGCTTTCTGGTACTGTAGGGGGCCCTCACTGAGATCTCGTTCGAAGATGGCCCTCGGCAGGGTACCGATCGAGGCGATAGCCCATTCCCTCAGTTCAGTGTTGTGGATATTCTCTCGTGCATACCTCTTCAACTGCCGGGCTTTGATAGAATACAACTGGCCTTTGTCGTTCACTTTGGTTCCCCCTCCTTAAGTTTCTTGAACAAGGTCCTCAACATCTGAGCGAGCTGCTTGACAGCTTTATCTTCTATTGTAAACACCGGCTTTTCTTCAATAATCAATGCCGGAACTTTGAGTAGAACTCTCAGGTTATCTTCCTCCTTCATTTTGGTTCCCCTCCCAGCGGGGTGTTCATATTGATAAACCCAAATCCATACTTTACGAGAATACGTAGAGCTTCCTCATGAACTTCTATGTCGTGGTGTACTTGGGCCAGTTCTTCTTTCAGCTTCTTGTCTGCATCTTCATCCTCTGAGGTGACGATATACGAGCGGAGTATCTTGGGTTCTCTAACCATCCACAAATTACGAAGATCTGCAAGAACACAGTCAAGTTGTCTCGCCAATCCTTCTTCTGCAAGTCGTTCACCCACACGGCCATGCTCGATAGCCTCAATTTCTAGCAAGAACTGAATAGTTGCTACCATCTTCATTTCGGTTCCTCCATCCCAGTGTAAAGAGCTTTCTTACCCCTACCCCTGCCTCCTCCTATTCTGCCTATGAGGCCCTTGTTAACAGCTTCATCCAATCTCGTCCTCATAGACTGCCTGCTCATTCCTGTTTCGGCTAGTAGTTCGTCTACAGTCTTACCGCCTGAGTTCTTGACAATCTCTACAATATCCTCCATATTCTGGTTCGCCATCATCTCCTCTGTGAATACTTCATAGCCTAGATTACCGGGATCTTCCATCTCGAATTGGATTTGGAGATCAGGTCGTTTGGGATACGCTCTAAATTCACGCTCCACAGAAATCTTATGGGCCCTCTCATCTACTACTTTAGTATACATAGCGGACTCTACCCACGCATGTAGAGTACCAGAGCCTAGCATACGCTGCCCGCCTCGTTCGCTCTTACCGCCTTTGTTCCAATGATGGATCACTAGGACGCTGGTGTCGTATTGAAACTTGAGTTTCATAAGCCACATAAGCACGGGTCGTAGATCCCGGGCGTTGTTGTCGTCTTTATCACCGAGCATCCAGTTGAGGGGGTCGAGGATGATGAGCTTTGGCCTGAACTCGGCTACTGAACTTTCTAGGAAGTCCTGGTCTTCTGTGCTTGTCAGGTCAAAGCCGAGGTTATTGAGGAAAAAGATAGGTAGATCTGCTGGTAGCTTAAGGTGCATCCTCCCCTTAATGTCCATCCAATATCCGTGGTCGTTCAATCCTCTAGCTGTTGATATTTTCAAGAGCCTGTCTTGGACAATCCATGGTGCGTTCTCTTCTTGTACCACGAGGACAGGGCCAGTAGAGTCTACTTTATACTGCCCTAAGAAGGGCACACCACCGGCTACGGAGATAGCTAATTCTGTGGAGAGCATTGACTTGTAGGTCTTGGGTTCCCCTGCTAACATACCATGTGAGTTCCTTTGCCAGATTTCCCTAATCATCCATCCCGGTTGCGGGTCAGGGTCAGCCAGTAATTCGCCATACCTTACCCAAGATGAACGCCCAAGAGTTCTATTAATTTGTATCGTTACAGGCTCGGGTACTTTTAACACGCCTGCTATTATCCTGTGGTGCTCATCTCTCCGGCCCTTGAATTTGTTCCACGGGCTATCTGCTAGTGCAGCACAGACATCTTCACGAGGTACTCCGGCTTCTAGTAGGAGACTACCCAGCTCCCATAACTTGTCTGATCTCTCGCCTATCTCTACGTTCTGTGTCTGTAGTAATTCTAGTGCTTTACGTTTCAGCTTCCCCATATATGGTTCAAGGGCCTGCTGCCATGTGAGAGTCCAGTTAACTTCTAGTTCGTCACTCTCGCCACCGGTCGTTGTAGCCGAGTTTAGGTTTGGGGCATCCGTCCCAGACATAGCACTCATAGAGGTGCGGAGGTGCTTTCTCGTGTATGTTCGCGATGTGACATACGATACCTTTCCCGGAGCTGGTGGATCGTATTTGTAGTTGGTGGTGCCAGGGATCCTCAGCACTTGCGTAAGATCCCATCCGCCTTTGTCGGCTTGACTTGCATAACTCAAGGACTTGTTCAGTTTTTCTGCGGTTGTAGAATTGGTAGGTTCCCTCAAATACCACAAGCACTGATGTCTCCCAGGGGAACTCTGCCATAAAACTGATGGCTTCACAGGCATGCCCGAAACAGGGGCCAGGTCCAGGTCCGCATACAGAACGGACACAATGGGGATGTTTTCTTTTATTCTTTTGGGTCCCGTCAGAGGCGTTGGACACCAATAGATATCCCTCTTCTCTGCTATGCACTCTTCTACCCACTTTATGAGTTCTTCTTTTCCTGTGGGCCACTCAAAGATTTTTTCAAACCACTTCTTTCCCTGCTTGGCGGGCACAGAAACCCAACCGCGTTGAGTACCCCACGTTCTGAATAGGATGTTAATCCCGTCAGGGGTTGTCATCAGGTTAGGCCTCGAGCTTAGTTACATCCTTCCATGTCAGAGGGAATGGAGGCAAGATACGCCAGGTAGGACCTACCTTGACAGCCTTAATCCTACTACGATATATCTGATAGAGTACCTGATGGTAACTAACACCATAGAGACTCATCATCTCATTGATAGATTTAGTGGTTTCCTTGACCGCTTGTAGGATGGCTTCTGAAGTGTAGTCGGCTGTAGACAAAGGGGGCGGTGCTCCTCTCAAAGATCACATTTTGTATGTGTTACTATCATTTTACCATACGTTGAAACTGTTGTCAATAAGGGGTTGACAAATGGTTTCTTGCATGGTAAAATTGACATGGAAAGGAAGAAATGACTAGTATGTGGGGAAGAGGAGGCAGGTTCGAGTGGACAAAGCTACGAGAGAAGCAAACACCAGGCGGATGAATGAGTTAGCTGTGCTGGCTCAGGGGGGTTCAGAGGAAGCGTTGGTGAAGTTGTGGGAGGGAATGAAGAAGTTCAGCTATAGGAAATTCTGGAGCTGGAGAAACAATGCTCCATACCCAGTACGCAGGTCTTACCATTTCGATGATCCCGAGGGTGTATTAGGTATAGCCTTTATGGATGCTGTTAGGGATTATGATGTCAGTAAAAGTGCGTTTATCACCTTCTACGGTATAGTCCTGGATAATGATCTCGGCCACGTAATACGCGATGTTGGTCTAGAAAAGCACACGGGTAGTCTGTCTTGGTTCTCCATAGATGAACCTGTTATCAATCAACAACGAAGTAACGGGCGCCGTCCCCTGTTACTGGGAGAGACAATACCCTACACCGTGGATTTTGATACAGGGCTCGACATAGAAAGGATGTTGGCGTTGATAGAGGAGTTACCTGAACGTGAACGTTACCTTGTTGAAGAATACTACCTTAAGGATGGGAATCAAACAAAAGTTGGTTTAACTCTAGGAATTAGTCAAAGTCATGTATCTCGACTCTTGAAAGAGGCCCTTCACACTCTGAGAATTGGTTTGCTAGGTCAGGAGAATGTGAGTTGACATAAGGATTAGGTTTATGTAAAATGTAATTGATAGGCAAGACACTAGCAAGCGAGAGGATGTGGCTTATAGTGGCAAAGGAGAAGCAGGAAAAGATCGCGATCCAAGAGAAGACGACAGCTAAGGGTAAGGTGATCCGGTTCGTTCCCATCTTGGCCATCCAGATTTCAGAGGCTTACGAACTCCGGGTGGAGTGCACGAACATGGGCAAGAAGCCTGGACTCAGTCATCGGGTCTTTAAGACCAAGGAGACTGAGTGGGAAGCTGCCCATGGGCGAACAGCTTATATCGGTCCCACCGCAGACGGGTTCTTCCTCCCAGATGACCTCGTTTCTGAGTACCTTCTCCAGATGAGCAACAACATGGGCCTGATAGAAAAGGCTGTTGAGGCCCTGCGTAACCCGAAGGAGTGAAGAGTAATGCGGGGTAGGATTATACGAGCTGCGTTTACCTGGATCGCCTGGTGTATCCTGTGGCCCGCGCTTGCTTTCGCAGACCATGCCTTCCCGCAAAGTTTCTGGGATGCGTTCTGGCCAACAGTCCATGGGATCTCTCTCTGGGCAGCTTTCATAGGTATCCAGGCGATGTATATGGTGGCAGACCGTGATAGAGAGGAGAAGATGAAGAATGGATAAGAAAGAGCGGCTTACCAGGATCCAAAGATTACAGTTTCAGATTAGGCAGATAGAGTGGCGTGCTGGGCGGCACATCTTTGCCTATCCTCATCTTCTTAGAGATAAAAATGACAGCCTTCTTAACCACTATGAAGCTCGAGTCAAGGAGTTACAAGCTGAACTTGAAGAACATCAGAGGGAACATCGTTTAACGCTTACGCCGAGGCTACGTCCTGGACGCCCTAAGAAGGTGGTGAAAGAATGACTGAGCCTATCCTAAGTTGCGAGCACGACTGGTGCTATGCGAATACCATTCTCGCGAGCTTCCCACCCAAACAAAGCCGTATCTGCCGATTGTGCGGGCTCACTGAGAGTGTCATGGTAGGCGAATACTCTGACCCTGATGAGTACTACCGACTCAAGAGGGAATTCGCCGAGGAAGGGGAATAAGCTCTGATGAAGAATAGATATTTCAGAGCTGGGGCCATCACAGTCGGGTCTATTGGAGTAATCTACGGTGTTGGGATGTTCTTGAGCAACCTGTTCACTGGACATCCTTGGTGGGCTATGGTCAGTTTGATTGTCGTGGGTCTTAATCTCGACACGATTATCATCGCTTGGAGGAAGAAGAAATGACACCAACACCGCTGTTCTGGTTTTACCTTGGAGTGGCCTGTGTTTGCATCATCATCTCATTCTTGATGGCTAATGGTATCAATCCGGGTAGGGAGATCTGGTGGCAGCTCCAGAGATATCGTCATAAGCGTTCGATAGCAGCGGATAAACGGAGGTACGGGAAACAATGACAACGGCTAAAGAGATCCTGGTTATCATCTTGCGGATAGTCTTCTCGCTTATCATAAGCTTTGCTGTTGGACTGATGGTCACAGGGTTAATTCAATACTTTGAACCAGGGGTTATCGCCTTTGGGGTTACGTTCGTGTATCTGATCACCCGTATTTCCAAGAGTGACCCTTGAGCCTATCATATATGGCTACAGAGAGGGCTAAGATCGATGCCTCAAACATCCGTGTCTTGCTCCACAGAGACGGGGCGGTGAGTCGTGAGACAGCCTCGGACTTCATGGAGATGTCACGGCGTCGTCTCATAAGTTATCTCGGCCTGTGGCGTGCGATTATGACTGACCACAGACGTATCCAGTTCTCTGGTACGCCTGTTGACGGGCCAGTAAAGCTCTGGTTGAAGGAGGGGAAGAGAGATGACTAGCAAGATTACTAAGTTTCGTGGAATTTCCTCAGGTGATTGGGAATCTTTATGTTTTGACGTAACTCGAGAAGATTTTACCCGTCTGATGGGCAAGCCACCTACCCGCTACGACAAGTCAATCGCTTATCACCTACTCTATAGGTTTTATCCTGACTATCTACTACCAGAGGTAGAGGACAGTTCTACATGCCTCTCAGACTTTGAGGTCACAGTAGAAGTTAAACCAACAACTGAATATCCTAGAAAGTTCAAAAGAATGGGAGGATGAACATGAGGAAGTATAGGATGTATGAGGTAGGAGAAATTAGAATGATCTCAATCAGTTTCGGGCGTTGGACTCACGCTGCAGGGAAGTACTTCATCGCCGAAAGGTTCTATTTCAGGGGTCATCACTGGACACCGTTCGTCTTACTACTCAAACGGTATGGAAGAAAACCACCTCCCTCGACTTTAACGTGGAAAGATTGCTCCGGTCCCGACGTAAAAAATAGGCGTTGACAAAGGTTTGCGGATGTCTTATAATATATGTATAGGACTAGTCTAAATAGGCATGTAGCAGGTGCTTAGGGGGAGGATCCTTGAATAGAGTTTACAGCCCAAGCCAGGGGTTTCGTTTCAATGGTGTCTCATTCATGCTAGGGGAGGCAGTCGAGCTCACGCTAGGCGAAGCAGATGTAAAGAAAATCACATTCAACTATGGAAACCCTGAGACTGGAGAGCTTAGGTTTCCTCTCGATATGTTCAGGTATGGAGTCATCATCTCAATCAACGTACCTGCGGATTACATGGAGATAGTCCACAACTTTAGGAACCTAGAAGAGTTCCGAAGCTACCACTTCAACCACGAAGAGGGGGCTTTAGCTAATCAGAGTAGCTACGGAAGCCACATATGCACACGAGATGCAATCTCTAGGTTAGCTCGTAGGATAAAGAAACCTAATTTAAGACGATGAACCTGTGGGTAGCTAGTGAGCGGGGTCTCCTCCTCTTCCCCGTCCGGAGCAGCCGTGGATCAACGGCCCGGGATCACTAGCTACCCATGTTCTTTATGAGAGGAGCTGACGATGTGCCAGTAGACATGGAAGGTCTTAAAGCTTTGATAATGTCCCAGATTAGTAGGGTTCAAGAACTGATGGGGATAGTTAATCCTAGATGCACTCTTGCACCTTCGATGGAAAAGAACGATGATGGCTCTATAGATTTTAACCTAATCGTTGTAACTCTCGCTACCTCTCCTATATGGCCCATAGACCTACACCTGGAAGCAGCTCATCAAATTCCTGAAGTCCTAGATGGCTTCATAAAGGACCTAGAGAGCCCAGGAGGTCCTGTGTATCGTCAGAGGATCATAGAAAGATTCGGTCCTGTAACCAGAAAGGTCGTCTTTGGGGAGGCGGAGAAGGATGGCGCACCTATTACTAGAAGAATGTTGCCAGAAGATAATGGACAACTGCCCGAGTAAGTACGCTAAGGCATACGCTCATCTCCTACCCTGTGTCTCAGGAGAAGCTCTGTCAGTCCAGATTCTCTATGTCCTAAGCAATCTTTCACATTGGCGAGGAGAAGAGGCCAGTCAGGTGAAAGAGTCATTGAGGGCCATCCGAGCACGGATTGTGAGAACTTACAAATGAAGTGGGGCGTAAGTGTCAGAACGCCCAGGCAGAGTCGGCTTTACAAGTTCGTAGGTGATACACCTAAAGAGTCTGGGGCTGTAGCTTTTGCTAAGAAAATGAAGAAGAAGTATGCTAAAGTTCCTGGACTTATAGTAGAACTTATATCTGTTACTAAAGCTTACCCCCCACCTAAGAGGGTCTTACATGAACTCACACAAGATACTCTGTGGTGTCCTTACTGTGTTAGAGTGAGGCTTTTCTATTGGGACAGAATGTTCGAGGTACTCAGATGCCCCGCGTGTACTATAACCACTGCCGAGTTTAATGTCAGGATACATAATCCACAGGCTCACCTGTGGTCTTCAGAAAGAGTCGGACGAGTCTCTAGAAAGAAAGTTGTGAGGAGGAAACGGAGTTGATAACACCAACTTATGTTGAGAGACTTGTCGTCAAGATACTTGAAGCTAGGAAAGATTCTGAACGCAATGGGTATGGTATCATCTTCCGAGAGGCTATGAAACCAAACGACATACGAGTTGAAATAATGGGTCAGGAATATCTCGTCTCAATCATTTCACGGCCTATGGAAAGGCGGGTTAGAGTTGAAGGGGAAAGCGATTAAATATAGGTATAAGACTAAGCCCTATCCCTTCCAGCGAAGGGCCCTAAAGAAATGTATGGGGGCCCTCGCTCGTAATGGGGGGTTTGGTCTATACCTAGACCCGGGCACAGGCAAGACTAAGGTAGCCATAGACGCAGCCTGTATCATGTTCCTCAAACACGGTTGGTACCGCATCCTGGTAATAGCCCCTATCACGCCTCTAGGTGTATGGGAAGATGAGATAGCCAAACATACTCCTGAGAATATTCCTTACGTTGTCCACAGGTTAACTGGGACAACTCGTCAACGAGAGGCACAACTAGTAGCCATCGCGGCAGCACCTGAACCTGAACTTAAACTTACCTGGATCCTAGTCAACTACGAGTCTGCCATCCTCTTAATGGGAGACTTGATTGACTGGGAACCACAGGGAGTCATGGTAGATGAAGTTCATTATATCAAGTCTTACAAGGCCAAGAGATCTAGGTTGTGTCATGAACTCAGACACATGGCCCAATTCCGTATAGGTCTCTCTGGTACACCTCAACCTAAGAACCAACTAGATCACTTCTCTCCATTCAAGTTCTATGATGAAAGTATCTTCGGAACTTCGTGGACTTTCTTCCGACACACATACGCAATCTTTGGTGGCTATCTAGGTAAAGAGATACTAGGGTTCAGGAATAGTAAGCAGCTCAGGAAGAAGATAGAACCTCTCATCTTTCGGATCACAAAAGAGAAGGCTCTTAAACTACCTGAAAAGGTCTATCAGTATATCCCCATTGACTTGTTACCTTCTACTAGAAGAATCTACGACGAGATGGCCCGGGATGCCATAGCATACATTGAGGAAAGCCAGAAGGACAAGGTAGCTATAGGTCAGATAGTCTTAACTCAACTTATGAGGCTCCAGCAGATCACTAGTGGTTTTGTCAAGGACGTAATGGGTACTATCCACCAAGTGGGGAGTGAGAAACTAGACGCTAGTGTTGAACTAGTTGGTGACTTGGTGGAGAACGGACAGAAAGTGGTTATAGTATGCACATTCCTGTGGGAACTCATGGAACTCAGGAAGAGGTTTAGGGCTAAGAGTATGGAGGTCCTCACGATCTATGGGGATGTCCCTGGTGAACTTAGGGACAAGAAAAGGAAAGTATTCCAGAGCAACCCGAGGTATCAGATTATGATTATCCAGATCGCCTCAGCTCTTGGTATTGACCTAACCGCTGCGTCTACAATGATTTTCCAGAGTGTAGACTATAGGTTAGATCACTACATCCAGAGCTGTGATCGCATCCATAGGCACGGGCAAACGCAGAAGGTTACATATCTGCACTTAGTAGGGAGGGGTACCGTAGATGATAGAGTTTATCAAGCACTTGCTGCGAAGCAAAACCTTTCCGATCTGGTCCTTGATAGTTGGCGTGATTGGTTTATGCCTGGTATTCCTCGGTCCGCAGGAACTGGTAATCATTATAAGTAGTGTGATTGGAGGCTACGGGTTACACTATGTGGCTAGCCTGTCATGGGGGGATGCACATAGACGCTGGGAAGTGAAAGAAAGTAAGGATGGAAAGACTCTGGAGCTCTGGATACAAGGAAGGATAGTTCCTGGTAACTTCAAGGCTATCATAGACTCAGAGGCTACAGGAGAAGGTAGGTTCAAGCTTCGTCTCAAGACAGGGTTTGAGAGTGAGTTCAATCTAGAAGATACCATGAGTCCTAAGAAGGAGGAATAGCAGGGTGATAATCGTTGAGGGAACTGACAACACAGGTAAGACTTCTCTGGTTCGGAGACTGACAGAGGAGATCCCAGACTTAGTGTATCAGGGTAGGTCTCCCGGGCACTGTCGTGAGATGGTAGTAAAGATAGCCGATGAGTTCCTCGTGAAAAGGCCACATGAAACCCTCTACAACATCTACGACCGCATCTTATTCTCTGAAATAGTTTACAATAGAGCCACAGGGAGGCCTGATAGTTACTTTACAGACGGTGAACTCCAGGCCATCATGGAGGGTCTTAAAGACCATCGGCCATTCATGATCCTCTGTAGTAGGTCTTCCGATAAACTCAGTCAGACGTTTCTTGCAAGTGAGCATCAGTTTGACATAAACGTCGTACTCAAGGCAAGGCTCTTATATCACGAGGAAATGAGGAAGTATGAAGATTACTTCTGGGACGGCATGGTTTACTCATGGGATATTGACCAATCTCCTCCACTCCAGAAGCAGCAGTTCGATGGTATCGTATATCATCTCAAGCAGTATCTCTCTATAGGGAGAGAAATATACGAGCGTCGAGCTGACTACATGCGGAAGGCCAGAGATATCTCGAGGGAGATGAGCCGTGATGGTCAACGTATCGGATATGGTTCCTCTGAAACTGGAGCCGGGTCAGGACACGCTGGTGGAGATACTCCGCTTCCAGTGGGATCTGGAGAGTAAGTATCATAAGATTGAAGCCAAGAATGGACACCCTAGACCTGCCCGGCTCTTTGACATAGACGACCTAGAGTGGCAAAGGTACCTGAAAGAGTCTGTTGGTCGTATCACCGACGAGTTGGGAGAGGCTAACAACAGCCTCAAGAACAAGCCTTGGAAAGCTACCCATATGCTGACGGATGAACAACATTACTGGGAAGAGATCATAGATGGGTTCCATTTCTATTTGAGGCATCTTCTTCTTCCCTTCCAAGATACTCATACACCTGAAGAGATTGCCTCGTGGATATGGCAGATGTATACCCAAAAGGGTCAAGTAAACCGATTCCGCCAGAGGAGTGGGTACTAAGTGCTTTATGTGAAAGGGCAAGACCTAGATGAAGTATGGAAGAAAACAAATGATCGCATGTTCTTTCACGATGAAGAGTCCCTGGCGAGGTATGGGGAACCTAGTCCAGTTAACTTCCAGAGACCTGGGGTATCTCTTCATAGCTTCCACAACACTATCGTATCAGAAACTGCAGAGACAGCGATGGAACTACTAGACTTCGGATATACGAAGACCAAGTGGAGTATGCTCATGCGACTCTACTTCGACCCTGTGGAATTCGTAAAGTTTATCCACAGACTCCAATACTTCAGACAAGGTAAGAGAGGCAAGCAGTATGTGCCCGATATTGCTATGCCTTTCAAGGTTAGAGATAGTAGGCTTGGGGCTTGTCTCCTAGCTATCTGTGTCAGGTTCTCTAGAAGTCAGGGGTGGGAGGCAGAAGTATTCACCCGGGCTAATGAGGTTACTTCCCGCTGGGGTGTAGACCTTATCTTCGCCCATGTCTTTCTCAAGACTGTGGGAAGTTTCTTGGGTTTCAGGGTTAGTGATGTTAGAGTCTACTGGAATTCCTCCTCTATGTTTCAGGGGATGGTCACGACTCCTCTCTATCTCTTCCTAGCCCATGGGGAAGAAGAGATCCAGAGACTACTGAAAGCTCGTGAAGAAGGAACTAAGGTATTCACTAAGTGGCAGGACAAGGCTCTTAAAAGGTATGGAGATTCTTTTGCCGCTCCAGACCCTAAGTATCAAAGCTTCAAGACTCAGCGAAGGGCTACTAAAGCTTACAAGATGGCGAGAGGAGAGGAAGCTATAGGCAGTAATCATCCTGCTACTAAGGACCTAAGCTTGCCGTATGTAGACATGGCTGATTTTGAGAAAGGTTACTTTGAACGAAAAGGGTTTAGATAAGGAGGAAATGTAGTGGCGACCCACTATCTATTTACGGGGATCGATCGGACAGGAGCCTGCAGGCAACACTGTAAGTGCGCGGCTAGGAGTTACAGGGAAGCCCTTGAGTATTTCGAAGCTACGTGTTCTGGACGCATGGCCAACTGCATTGTGATCGAAACTAAACAGGTGTCTGACAAGAAAGGCCAGACATGGGTTGTAGGATTAGTCAAGGGAGGTAGACGAGATGAGGATCTATAATAACTTTGGAGAGGCTCTCTCTGAGATCAAACGTGATGTAGCCGAGATGGGTATCAGAGTCCATCCCGACACATACCAAGATGTGGTAGTAAGGGATGATCCTAACTATGACACTTTAGAACTTCAAAACTACATATACACGGTAACAGGTGCTATGCTTGGTGACCTTCATCCCACTCAACCTTGGGCTGACGCAGAGTGGCAAGAGAGAGTGGTGGGTCTAAAGGGAGTAAAACCACCAAACCCGGGTGAGGCATGGAAACTTCGTAAAGAAGTCTGGAGACAATTCCTTAGGTTGCATGGTAAGTTCTCTTACACCTACGCTGATAGGTTTTATCACCACAGTGCTGGAGATGTAATAAAAGAGCTTCGACTTCGGCCGGAGTCTCGACAGTTATTCATGAGTGTATGGAATCCTATTGAAGATGTTTTATCTATGGGAGGTTACAATAGAATTCCCTGCTCTCTAGGTTATTGGTTTATCCTGAGAGATGGGGAACTCCATATGACCTACCTACAACGCTCGGCAGATCTAGTAACCCACTTCGAGAACGACATCTGGATGGCCATGAAACTTCTCCGCTATGTGGCAAACGAAGCAGATCTTCCTGTGGGAAACTTCACTCATTGGATAGGGTCGCTTCATATGTTCAAGAAGGATGCTGAAGGAGTGTTCTAAAGTGAAGGTATATCTTAGACTTCCGGGGACTATAGCGATGCAGGAGCTTATCGAAAGACTGAAACAAGAGGAGAGAGGTCCAGGTGATCCACGTCCTTACTACTTCGCCGTTGAACGAGTGACTAAAAGCTGGATATTACTCTCAAATGGATTACCACAGAATCTCATCGGAGAAGAAGACCAGCGTGACGAGATCTCTGATAGAACCATCATGAATAACTTCGTGGTGAATATCAGGTTTGAGGGTGGTAGGTATCTCTGGTTCGGGAGCTTATATGCTCTTAATAAAGAGGGAGCTAAGGTACTTGCGAGAAAGGTTATCAAAGACCACAGGGAGGAGTGGGGTGGTGGGAAGATAACTTACAAGTTAAGAGATACAGGTCCCGAGTTCGTGTTTCGAGGAACGATACATTAGGTTTGACAAGACTAACCCGGTATGGTATAATAGATGTAAGAGGAGGAGTGCAAGTGAGACCTACCAGGGATCATATTCTGATGGAAGTTGCCCGAGTATTTGCTACAAGAGGCACCTGTGATAAGGCCTACGTAGGAGCTGTAATAGCTAGAGACAGCCACGTCATCTCCACGGGCTACAATGGGTCACCCTCTGGTATGCCCCATTGTCTCGACGTAGGTTGTCAGATAGAGAATGACCATTGTGTTCGCACATCCCACGCCGAGGCCAATGCGATAGCCTTTGCAGCCAAAGAAGGATTGTCCACGAAAGGGGCTAGTCTCTACTGCACCCATGTTCCCTGCCCTACCTGTATCAAACTAATCATCAATGCGGGAATAGTAAGGGTGGTCATACCTCCTGGAGCTATGGGCTCCTACTCGTCTTGGACACCTAGTTATACTCTTTTAGAGGAGGCCAAGGTAGCCTTTGAGTACCCTGACCAGGGCGTGGCTCACACTCAGAAACCCGGACTGTGATGACTGTGTACTCGGTGAAACTGCTCAATGTGTATGCCTGATAGGCAGAGGACCGGTACCGTGTGAGGTCATGGTCATTGGAGAGGCTCCAGGTAAACGTGAAGATGAGATAGAGAAACCATTCAGTGGATCCGCGGGTAAGATCTTAGACCAGGCGTTCTCTAGCATGGGGGTTACCCGAGACGAGGTTTATATCACCAATGTGGTTAAGTGTAGACCTCCTGAAAATCGTGATCCGACCAACAAAGAGATCAAAGCTTGCAGTCGTTACCTTCAAGCAGAGATAGAGTTAGTCAAGCCGAAGTATGTTTTACTCCTTGGTAGGTTTGCTCTTATGAGTTTCTTAGGTAGAGGCCATTCGTCTATCACCAAGGAGCGGGGAAAGATCCAGAAACTCAATGGTATGACAGTCATAGCCACACTTCATCCAGCCTCTCTACTCTACAATCCTAAGAACCTTATCCTAGTTGAGATGGACATCACCAAGTTCTTCCGCCTTGTCCAAGGAACACCAGACCCCGTTGTATCATACAAGAAGACCATGACAAGGGTATGGGATGAAGATGCACTCGAGGAGTGTGTCAAAGCACTTAAAGGATCTAACCTGATCTCTCTTGACCTAGAGACTTCAGGCCTAGACCCTAGAACTCCTGACTCTGCCATATACTGTATAGCTCTATCAGACAAAGAAGGACATGCCTGGGTGATTCCTCTAGAGCACCACAAGAGTCCATGGGAACATAAAGCTAATATAGTGTATGATGCTCTAAGACCTATACTAGAAGACCCGAAGGTAAGGTGGGTTACCCAGAACGGTCAGTTTGACCTAGTGTGGCTCCGATTGCTTGCAGGGATTTGGGTACCAAAGATATACTTCGACACCATGGTTGTAGGTTACTTGCTTGACGAGAACATGCCTCACAACCTAGAGTTTCTAGTGCAACTCTTTCTAGGTGTTTCTAACTACAAAGATGACTCCAAGAACTTCAATAAGGACTTCCCTCTAGGACGCCTTATGAGGCACAATGCCAAAGATGCTATCTACACTAGGTCTCTCTATGGGCCTATGAATAAAAAACTTAGAGAAGATGTTAGACTAACCGCCCTGGCCAAGCATATCTCAATGCCTGGGATAATGCTGGCAACTGACATGGAAACCAATGGGGTTCAGATAGGACCAAAAAGGCTAGTCAAGGCTCGAATAAAGGTCAGGAAAGCTATGGAAGCAGTCACCGAGAAGATGAATGGGCTTCTACCTGAGTCCTTTAGAGAACTCCAGGGTATTGAAGTAGTGAATTGGGGTTCACCTAAACAGGTAGCCAATATCCTCTATAGCGAAGAAGGTCTTGGACTCCCTGTGGAAATAAAGACTCCTAAGGGTGCCCCGAGTACTAGCGAGAAAGCATTAATCCGTCTTCGTGATGAACATCAACTCATTGAACTACTCATGGAGTTTCGAGGGTTCAAGCATAGTCTGAGTTTCTTTCTTGATGGATGGAAAGACAAGATTAAACCTAATAACAGAATGTATCCGAAGTATAGGATAGCTCGAGTGGTCACTGGTAGGTTCTCAAGTAATGACCCTAACCTACAACAGGTACCCAGAGATCCAAAGATCAGAGGTATCATTACAGCAGAACCTGGGTGGGTCTTAGTAGAAGCAGACTTCAGCCAGATAGAGCTTAGGATTGCCGCGGAGATGGCACGGGATAAGAACATGATAAGGGCCTTTCTTTCTGGTGAAGATATCCACATGGCCACAGCTAGGTCTATTTTAGGATTACCAGCAGAGAAGGTTACAAAGGAGCAGAGGAAAAAAGCTAAATCTGTCAACTTCGGTTTCTTGTATGGTATGAGTGCAAAGGGCTTTCAGGAATATGCTTTGACTAAGTTCGAAACTTTCTTCACAGAAGAAGAAGCTGAAGAGTATAGGGCTAGGTTCTTTGGAGTCTACCGTGACTTACTGGCTTGGCATAAAAGACAGAAGGAAGTAGCAGCTAAGTTAGGGTATGTTAGATCTATCTTAGGTAGAATACGTCATCTACCTGATATTTATTCACCTGATAGGGGTGTTAGAGCTGAAGCACAAAGGCAGGCAATCAATGCTCCTGTTCAAGGGACAGCTACAGACTTTGTAGTCCTTGGAGCTTCTAAGCTTAAAGAACAACACGATAGAGACTTCCCTGACAGGTATCATCCGACGATGAGGATCTTGTCAATTATTCATGATGCTCTCCTTATGGCAATAAGAAAAGATCACGTAGACTACTGGGTGCCACGGATTAAACAGGTTCTAGAGAATCTCCCCCTGCATGAACTCTTTGGGGTGGGGTTCTTCATACCGATTGTGACTGAGATAAAAGTCGGAAAACATTGGGGGTCCTTACAGCCTTGGGAAAAATCCCGAACGCAGTAGACTTGGGTAGATTACCTAAACCAGTTCGCTATATCTGGTGTGTCATCGGCCCTATGGGGGTACACTCTGGAGCTACGTGGGGTGGGCTTAGAAAGGCTCTGGAGAGAGACCCAGAGAGTACGCTGTATATGTGTGATCTCAAACGTCGGAAGATAGTTAAGGAAGAAGAGGAGAAGGAATATATACTGGCAGCTTGGAGGGATTCCTATTGGGAACCGGAGTGGAATCTGGACCAAGAGATCTAGTTTTTATATCACTTAAAGGGAATGGAAAGGTGTACCACGTGAGTCGTCTATGTACCCGTATACCGGAAGATCTTGGAGCAGTCTCTATCAGTTCAGCTATAGCAGAAGGCCGTCACCAATGTAGCTTCTGTGGCGGAGGTCATCCCTGGCATAAAAGTCTTCCGTCAGGAGGAAGAGGAAGAGGAAGGGGGAAAAAGTGGTGGTGAGATCTGCTATTAGGTGGTTCTCGGAGAAGATGGAAGAAAAGATGGCTGAACATGATTGTGAATATGGGAAAGATGGATGGCTCCAGTCTGAACGGATAGGTCTTCTCCGTTCATTACAGGATAGGGTCTATGAATTAGCCCTCGATATCCGCGGGGGTAAAGACCCAACTGCAAATGCAATCCATACCGCAAACTTCTCGATGATGATCGCGGATAACTGGCGAGGGGGAAAAGGATAATGATGAGCTGGAGAGCATTAATGGAAAAGCCTGATAAGAGTCAAGAAGAAGAGGTTCTCATACAGTGCATTATAAGCCTCACCAGTCACCCACACTACTCACATAACACAGCTAAGGAGATATACGAACGACAGGTTGGACTTGCTCAAGGACTGTTTGATAACCAGCGAAGGGCGGGAACAGTAGAAGTAGTAAGGGAGAATTAGGTTTAGAAAGGCGTTGACAAGTGGATCGAGGTCACATAAAATATAGGCAAGACAAGGCAAAAGGGGGAAACCACTAGTGGATCAAGGGGAAGACCTTATCAGAGTCTCTCCCTCAGGCCTACGAGATTTTGCCTTTTGTGAGAGACTATATCTCTATACTCGTGTAATGAACCTTCAACCAAAGACTCTTGTGGGTCCTCTTGAACGAGGTACCCTATTCCATGCATGTCTCGCTGCTCTCTACGCAGGCGAAGACTGGAAGGGGCCCCTTCGAGAGTATAAGGCGAAGTTCGACGAACTAGGTGAAGAAGTAAAGGTCGTGCTGGGAGACATTCCCGGAGAGACATTCCGTACCATGAGGAGTTATGTCTATCGCTACCGGGAACTAGACTCAGAGTGGGTACTTGTATGTGATCCTGAGGGCAAGCCAATCATCGAGAGAAAGTTCAGTGCTAGAATTCCAGGCACTCCAGTAGTCATTAGGGGTAGGATAGACGCCGTTTTTGAGCACAAGCCCACAGAGACCATCTGGGTCTGGGATCATAAGAGTACAAAGAGTGCTACAGCTCCTATGTCAGAAGTCAAGTTCGGAGATATCCAGGGCATCATCTACTCATTGATGGTCAAGTCTCTCATATTCCACAACAAGAGAGACGTAGATGGAGTCTTGTTCAACTATCTCCGTAGTAAGCCTCCAGCAGTACCTGTATTACTCAAGAGCGGTAAGGCCCTATCTAGAGCCAAGAGTATTGACACAGACCCATACACCTTCTTACTGGCGTGTAAGAAGTATGGGTTTGATCCTAAGGACTACAAGAAAGAGATCCGGAGACTAAAGGGAAGACCCTTCTTCTCTCGGATCAAGGTTCCTGCGTCAGACCGCCTGACTAAGACTATCCTGTATGAGATCGCGACTAGGGCTATGAGGATCAAAGACACCACATACTTTACTAGGACTCTCCAAGAGAGGTTCTGTAATGACTGCAAGATGAATCCTCTTTGCATGGCTGAGTTGTTTGACCAGGACATAAACTCAGTAATTGCAGCTCTATATGAGCAGAGAGGAGACTTTGATGAAGAAGCGCAAGAAGTCTAAAGAAGGACTACCTCTGGTAGAGGAAGCTGAAGATACTTACACAGATGAAGTAGAAGAAGAGATCAAGGATCTCATAGGTCCTAGACCTATTGACATAAACATCAAGGATATCGAGAAAGAACTCTTCAAGGTCAAAGACCTTCCGAAGTATCTTCGGATAGGGATCTTCGGTAGAACTGGGGTAGGCAAGACGAAGTTCGCCGGGACAGCCCCTAGTGCTCTACTAGTAGACATGGGAGAGAAAGGACACCTGACACTCAGAAAGACCGAAGCGACAGTCTTTGTATGTCGCTCTTGGGGAGACATGGAGCGCATCTACTGGTATCTCCACAAGACACTACGTAGAGGAAAATGTCCATACAAAGTAGTGATCCTAGATACAGCCACAGGTCTTGTGGACTTAGGGAAGAAGTATCTACTTGACCTAGCTGGGATGGAAGATGTGGATAAGGACACCGTTAGTTTCGAGGGTTCTAAGTGGAATAACCTAAGCATCCTCTTTAAGTATTGGCTAGACGCCTGGACAGAACTTCCTATCAACCAAGTCTGGTTGGCTCATGAGAAACTTAAGGAAGATGATGAGTCCGGTTACTCCATCTTCCCGGAGCTGCCACCTGTAATCCGAAGCCAGTATGCTCGATCCGTGGACATACTAGCGAGAATGTACTTCAAGACAAAAACTAAGAGGACAAAGGAGGGGAAGAAATATAAGATCACTGTGGAATACCTCACGGCTGCACCTAGTGAGGACATACTGACAAAGGATAGACTGTTCAGCCTTAAGGGTATGCCAATGAAGAAGCCGACATTCCCTAAGGTGTGGGACGCTGTATATGGACAGGAGGATAATCCAGATGGGCGAGAAGGCAGTAAAGATCCACATCCCAAAAGACGCAGATCTAGCTGATGAGGCTAGTAATGTCGTCTTCAAGGTCCTCTCCATGGTGGAAAAGGACAGGAAATCAAAGGACTACAGGTTCGAGGTAAAGGTGAAGGCCGTTAGAGGTTCCAAGGGCGTTCACTATATCAGGTTACCCTTGACACAGAACTTCTTCATTATCAAGGGCTTCCTGAGGGGTCTCGGAATTAAGGTGTCTGACTCGGCTGCACAGGACTTGGTAATAGACCCTAAGAAACTTGTGGGTCGTGTATTCATGGCGGATATCGTTCATACTCCATCGAAAGATGGGTCTAGGACATTCGCCAACATCCGCAAGTTCCGCCTCTTCAAGACTAAGGGAGAAGTTGATAGTGAGCCTGAAGTTGAAGAGGATACTCCTCAGCCGAAAAGTAAGAAGAAATCTAAGGGAGTCCCTCCTCCTGACGACAACGAAGATGAGGATGAAGAGGATGAGGATGAAGAGGATGAGGATGAAGACGAGGATGAAGATGAAGACGAGGATGACTTTTAGTGCTAGAGTCAGTCCTCACGAAGAAAATACTCAAGGCTCTCGAAAGTGAAGTCGGAGGTTGGTGGATGAAAGTGCATGGCGGTCCCTACCAGGCTGCAGGTGTTCCTGACCTTCTCGGGTGCGTCAACGGTAAGTTCATCGCCCTTGAAGTGAAGAGACCTGGTAATCGTCGTGGCTTGACCCCACTTCAAGCAGAGGTGATTTCACAGATAAAGGAGAATGGAGGGGTGGCCTGTAAGGTAGAGTCCGTGAGAGAGGCCCTGAAAGCAGCTTCACGGTTATTGGAGGTGTAAGACCATCGTAGCAGAAGCTGGAGACCTAAGCAACATACCAGACTCCGACCTTCTTTCCATGCGAGAAAAAGCTCTCTTGGTAATCTCTATGGGAGAAGTCCACAGGGCAGGAGAGGGAGAGAGAGTTAAGAAACTGGCGAGTAAGCTCATTGAAGTCCACACCAAGGGCCCAGCCCTGGTGTATGAACACGTAGTGGCCAGTCTCTTAGTCTTAAGGCTCTTACTTAGAGCTGGTGTTGCAGACTTAGGAGACGAGGTTTCCTACGGAGAGGTAATGAAAGCGGGAGACCAGGTGATACTAGAAAGTGTCGACCGCTTGATAGCAGGGCAAGTGGTCCTTGAATATGAGGACGAGAAACACTAGGAGGTAAGATCACATGGCTAAGAAGAAGGCAGCGCCCGTAGTCGAAGAGAAGGACGACGTCGATCTGGATGACCTCGACAACCTCGACGAACTAGCTGACGACGAGGAGCCCGAGGAGGAAGAGGACGACGAAGAGGAAGACGAAGAGACTGAAGACGAAGAGGAAGAGGAGGAGGAAGAAGAGGAAGAGGAGACTGAAGACGAAGAGGATGAGGACGTAGAGGAAGAGGAAGAGGAAGAGCCGAAGCCGAAGAAGGCTAAGAAGGAAAAGAAAGAAAAGAAAGCTGCTAAGGAGCGGAAGTTCGACGTCCCGGATGGAGCTATTACGACCAAGGAGCTCGGGACTGAACTGGGTATCTCTCCTCGCAGCCTAAGGGTAATCCTGAGGGCGAAGTTCTATCCGGATAACGCCTTCACTCGGTATTACTGGATGGAAGGAGAGCCCATCCTCAACAAGATCCGTGACTACATCCGGTCTGGCCGGGCTGTCGCGGACTCACCCAAGAAAGCCAAGAAAGAGGTAGCAGCTAAGACCAAGGTTGTAGACGTGGTCCCGAAGGCGCAGCCGAAGGAACAGAAGAAGGGCAAGAAGAAGCACAAGAAGGGCAAGAAGTAAAGACACGGTAGGACAGAGGGCCCAGCCTGGGTCGAGGTTGGGCCCTCTTTTTTTCTCTACTGGGGTGGAGATGCTCCATCATTCTTAATCTGCTGTCCCAATTTGTAAGCCTTCAAGATAGCGATCAATTCATGCCAGGCCCCGCCTGCAGCTCCCACAAGTAGACCTGTGACTAGAATATCGGCTACTGGCCATTTTACTGACAGTCCCATTGACATTAAGATGCTTCTCCCCGTTTGTAATGAATAGTAGACGCCAGTCATTATAGAGAGAATGCATACTACTATTTCAGTCTTCTTGGGATCAGTCACTAGAAGGACCACAAACTTGCGAGTCTTAGACACCACCCACTCTACTATAGCTCCTAGAACAATTAAAGCGATAAGATCTTCCACAGTTCTTACCTCCCTTTCATGACTCCATCCACAATGGCCTGGGCTACCTTCATCCTCCAGTCTGGTTGATTGGAGAGTATCTCCTCCTGGACGTTGGAGATAAAAGCTATCTCTACTAAGATGGCAGGTGCGATGGTCTCTCGAAGAACCATGAAGTTACCCTCTTTAACTCCACGGTCTGTTAAACCTGTGGCTTTAACCATACACCCCTGGACAGACTTAGCAAAGACCTCGGCCTTACCCCCCTTCTTGTAAACAAAAGTCTCGGTCCCATGAGCACTAAGATCACCACTAGAGTTGTGGTGTATACTCAAGAAAAGGTCACACTTCGCATTATCAGAGATCTTGCAACGGCGTCCTAGATCCTCTGCACTCACACGAGGTCTACCATCACAGAGGTCTACGTCCGTCTTCCTGGTGTAGACTACTGTGGCTCCTATAACTTCTAGCATCCGACCTACAGTCAAAGCCAGTTCTAAATTAAGGTATTTCTCGTAGGTGTCTATCTTATCCTGTTGGGAAGTCTCGAATCCGTCTACAGCTCCGGGATCTCTCCCTCCATGCCCCGCGTCTACGCAGATACTAAAGCCAAAGAGAGGTCGGAAAGCGGTTACATGACTGGGGTTTAGGTCCACAGGTGGAGTGGGATTCTCTAGAGCTTCTACCAGAGGGACCAAGTCTCTTAAAATCTTGCTCACCTTATCCAAAGAGATCTCCTCCATTGGTCAACACATTATCTATCTCACGAATATCTACCTTTAGAGCCTTTGCCAGTATCAAGTTCTGCCTGTCCATTTGCCTAACAAGCCGACCTGTGGCTATTCTCAGAGCCTTCAAGTCAGTACGCCATATGTAAAACAAAGCACCTATCACACACCCAGCTAGACCGAAGTTAGCCCAGAACTGTTCTATCATTACCCTCCTCCTCCTCTATTGCGTTCTCTTAGTAGGGTGATTATCCTTCTGATAGCCGTGGGCTGGTCTTGGAGATCAGCGTCAGGGCTAAGGTTAATACCCATCTCGGATAGCTGTTTAAGAAAGGCTTCTTTCTTGACTGCATCCGTGTCTTCTATAGCTACCCCTAGGTCTTGGAGTTTCCTTATGACAGCCCGTAGTCTATCTCTCTCCTCGTAAGCTGCAGTTACGTTTGTTCGTTCTTCTCCATAGGTAGGAGGAAGCCCAAAGAAGCTACCCGTCCTAGTCGCCCAGCGGGGATTCTCTGGGTCTGACATTATACCGAGGTTTCTGAAGAATGGCATTTGCTCCCAGGTGTAACCTAAGAATCTCTTATTCATCTCCGGCATCTTGATCCCGAGCTTTTCTAACTGTCCCAGGAAGGGTATTGGTGTAGTCTCACCTGGGTAGTTTTCAAGTGGTCTACCACTAAAGAACTGAGTGTTTAGTAGAGTTTCAGGAAGGAAGCGGATAAGAGGGTTTACTGCACCCAGAAGTTCTCTGACCTGGCTCACGCTTGAGGGTATCTTGGATAGGTCTTGGTAGGGGAGATATGGTATCATAAACTTACCCTTACCAGGACCACTACCACGGAGGAGTATAGCTTCAGCCTCTTCTAGGTAGTTAGGCACATCTTCTGTATCATAGGGCTCGGTAATGTTACCATGGATCTTGGCAAAGGTAGCGAACTTGCCAGGTTGCTTGACCATCTGCGTTAGTTGGAGTGGTATGTTCTTGCGAAGCCAGGTATAGAATGGGATGAACTGTCTCATTCTATATCGCTCGAAAGGAGTTAGATCCCAGTAGTCAAAGAGGAACAATTTAGTGTGAGCAGCAGCTTGGGCAAGAGTGTCTCCCTTGTAAAGCCTGTCTATGAAGACGGCGAACCTAGTCGTATCATCCACAGTAACTGTAGCTTTTGCAGAGATTTCTGTGTACCGATTTAACGCCCTAGAAAGACGATTGCCCTTTTCTGTTGTCCTTTGGACAAACTCTGCCGCTCCAGCACCAACGCCTGTGATACCATGAGTCTGGGCATAATGGACTAGTGTTATATTGTCGAGAAGAGAATAAGCTCCATCTTCTCCTTTTACTGGAATGTGGTTATTCCATTGACCACCCTTACCAAACTGCGGGTCATTCATGGCTCTCGAAATAGTCTTGACTGAGCCCGGCTCAAAAACACAAACATCTTGACTCTTATCAGCGGAAGACCCAAAGATGATACCATCATACTTCTCTGACCGTAGATGCTCAGATACCACCTGGGAACCTTGAGTAGTTCTGGCCTCCAGGAGAGCCCTAGTCCCATCAGAACGTTCCAGGCTCATGGCCTCATCTGTGGCCTTAGCCCCTAGAACTCTTGCACCACCTTTTCGTTTCAAGTGTAGACCTGCTTCTATTGGCTCTACTTGTCTCTTGAGCATTTGTTCAAGAGTATCTAGAGGGAAGAGTTCCCACTCAGGAAGATCAACGATACCCTTAAGATCACCTTGTAGAAAAGCAAGTTTTCTATTATTGGCCAATATGATACGAACTTCTCCAGCACGAGTGGCTGCTTGAGCCCTAACTATGCTATCTAGTTGTCTAGGCGTAATCATATCTGGGGCTATAAGAAGTATCTGTCCTCCAGCTTCTCTGTCCATCTTAACTATCTGAACCACGCCAGCTCTTGTGTCTTTTATCTCTGTCTTGAGGTATTCTCCCATTGGAGCAATACCGCCAACAGTCTCTCCTTTGGCTGGCAAGTCTATAGAAGTTAAGCCTTGTTCATGGAGAGGTCTTACTACCTGGTCCCACTCTGTAATCTCAGTAGCCCGAAGTTTGTAGTTCGTCTCAAAATCCTTCCAGCTGCGAAAACCTAGTTCATTCAACTCTGATGAGAACCTACCAGAAAAAGCTGCTTCTATGTCTGCGTCCTTTTCAACATCACTTGCCCACTTACGGAAATTACCTTTTACGTGAGTCTCCATAAGTGTTCTAGGATCTACACCTTGAGGATATCCTGTAGTAGTATAGAGTCCTATAGGACGAGACGCATCTCCAGTAGTCTCCGCTATTACTGGAGCAGCTCCCTTCCCCATCTTTCGTGGTGGTCTGGTCATTTGTTTGAACTCTTCAGTAGTAGAAGGCACTCTATAGAGGGTATGATAACTTGGTTCTCCCAAGCCTGCAGGTATCTTCTCTATCATCATTTCTGCATAAGCATGAATATCTTCATACCTACCCCAAGAGTTTATACCTCTCCAGAGTCTTGTTCCGGCCTCAGGATATCTGGTAAAGTTCCTAAGACCGCCTAGCCAACCCATTTCTACGTTTCCCGAGAAGTCTCTAGGGTAATGGCCCCAGTTCCACAGGTAAGCAACGGTCCGGAACCAAGAAGTCACGTCATTAAAAAGCTTCTCAAAGCTTGAACGTTGAAACTCATTGAAGAAGAGTTTAGCATATTCATTATAAGCATTCACCAGAGCCTCAGGCATAAACCTGATTGTATGTTCGGGACTATCTAGGAGACCTTGTGTAAGTTCATCCACGATCTTGAGTTCAGGTCTATAGTCTCCAGGTCTGATATGCACCGCCACATATCCGGGAGGCATGCCCTCACTACCGAACCACTTCATCATGGCTTTGTAGTCTAAGCCATACTGCTCGACCGCCACAGAGATAAACTTGGATACCTCTTCGGCCATAGAAGCATGACGGGCACGGATCACACCAGAGACTAAGGGATCCTCAGCAAGCCACTCTCGGCCAAGAAGTTCATTTACCTGTCTGGGACTCACAGCTCTGGCCAGAGTAGTTCTTCTCTTTAGGTGTGGATCAAATTTACCGAAGAACTCTTCAGTCCGATGAAGTTCAAGATCATCAATCTTCGGTAAAGGTCCTCCCCCAAAGGCTGCCCTGACAACAGCAGCTTCACCTTTTCTCAACCTACCCCCGGTAACTACAAGAGGAACATACGGATCCATCTCCTTGATTGATAGACCAAAACCACGCATCCAGTTAAGGGTACTGGCGTAATACTTCTTGAGAGCCTTAGCTGCATCGCGGAGGCGCTCTGATGTGAAAGATGCTTCTTTCCCAAGGGCCACTGCATGTTTAACATCCTTTCGTTCTTGTAAACTCATACCCTCGAATATCTCTCTAAGAGCCTGTTCACTTTCAGTAGTAGCCCTTATGCGAGCTGTGCGGGCAGCAGCCTGAAGTCCCTCTACAACCTCATGCATAACATCAGCCCCAGGCCTACTAATAATAGGGGCTCCAGCCAACCCTCGCATGGCTACGCTAGAGGGAACAGTCTTGGAAACATACTTGGTGCTGAACTTGGTGAGGAGCTGGTCTATGAGAGGAATGTCTGTGAGCTTATCACCAGCCCACTCTACACCTTTCACGAGGTGTTCAGTACCTAGAAGAGGGATAGTTCCTATCTTCTTATTAAATCCAGGGACTTGAATTCCTAGACTAAGCCTCTTAAACTCACTAGGTGAAAGTTTATCTGTGATATTAAAACCACGTTTCCTGGCAAGCGCAGTCAGAGCTTTTACTACTTTCTGTGGATCATCTGTAAGTTTATGTTCATAGGCAAAAGCTGTGAACTTCTGTAGGAGCTCACCTATAGAAGCAGGTTTGGCAAGCTTAGCTAGAGTATCTGGAGCCATGCCCTTGAAGAACTTAGAAGTTACCTTCTCACCGAGTATTCTTGTCAAGGCTTCCACTGCTGTCTCGGCTCCTTTTATAGGAGCTTTGCTCACGCCCGGGAGTATCCAGTTAAGGGGATCTAGTGGGTTGAAAACATCCATGAGGGTACCGGCGAGGGAGGCTTTAGTGGGTTCCCAGGGACCTAGCTTGAAGAGTCTTTCTTCATCACTGATACCCATACTACGAGCAAGATCTCTACCCCAAGTCTTCTCTTGTCCCGAGAGTCCTCTCCAAAAAGCTTTGAGTGGGTCTTTTACTCCAGGAGTAAAACCAACATTAGGGTCTGCAAACTCCTGGAGCATAGTGTTGATCCCATGGATGGGTCGACTTAGTAAATCAAAAAGAGTACCCAGGAAACCAGGAGACCGAGCAGGCTCGCCTGCTTGGGCTTGGCCAGCTTGACCCAGTCTCCCCTGAGCATTAGCTATCTCCTGAAGTACTCTCTGGTAATCAGTCTGGGCTGTAGTCTTTTTCTTTGGTGGTTGATACCCAGGCAGATATGGGTTAGTAGTATTAGGCATCTAGGCTACCTCCTACCTAGGACCTGTTCCAGGATAGACCGGGCGTGTGGTACCAGCGATGATATTTAGAGCCTGTTGGACCTCTTCTGGAGTCGCACCAAGACGACTCTTGATATACATTCCTTTTTGTGTCGCGGTCATAGTAGCAGTAATCGGCAGACGTAAGATCCGTACGATCTCGTCCAATCTCTTCTGCTTATTCCAAGTGGAGAATTGAACTAGAAGGTTAGGTGGAACAGTTGCGAATGCGCTTCCAGGATAATCTCCAGCAGCCTGTTGAGGCCACTTGTCCTTGATGGCTCTCTCTACCGCGCTAATAAGAGCCTGACTTGGCCTGTAAGTCGGATCACTCTTCATCGCAACCCAGGTTGCTCTAGCAACGTCAGCGGTTGTTTGACTGAGGATAGTATTCAACTCTCCAGCACTCACCAAGTCTAATTTATAATCAGCAGCAAGTTTCGTGATTGTAGCCTGTTGCGCAGGATCCACAGGTTGGTTATACCCGGCACCCCAAGCAGTACCCTCCGCAACACCAGGAATTCCAGCTGGAGCAGTACCCAAGGCCTCCCAAAGCTGCATTAGGTCTCTAAAGTTTGAGGCTCCTTCGGTACCTGCACCTGTTGTGAACATGGAAGTTCCTGGTGTGACTCCAGGGATCCCACCCGGAGCTTTACCCGACATCTCCCAAACCCTCATGGCCTGGTCGAATGCTGTATTAGCTTGACCAGTTTGAGTAGCTTGTTGCCCCATAAGAGTATTGATTAACGAAGAGAGATCACCGATGCCTGCCTGTCTCTTGTTGAAAGCATTTGACTCTAAGCCGGGGATCAAAGAACTTAAAGCATTGGTGAAATAATCCTGTTGGATACTGGCCATTCTATCTCCAGTCATAGTGCTGACCCCACCAGGTTGAGGAAGGATCCCTCGAGCTGCCAGTTCCGCTGCCGCATTCTCTGTGGCCAGGTTAGCATTATACCCGGCTTGTTTACTGGCAGCCTGATAGGCAGGATCACTTTGAGGGTCATAGGTAAAAGGAGTACCTACAGCACTTTGATATTGACTAAGGAGTTTATTGATAGCCTGACTAAGAGGATCTGTACCCTGGAGTATTGGGGGAGAAGGAGCTCCCCCTCCGGGAGTTCCTCCTCCAGCAGCTCCACCAAACAGACCAGGATTAGCAGACATAAATGATTGAGCTTCAGTAGGGTTAGTAAAGGCGATACCAGCAGCCTGTTTCCTCTTGATCTCAGCAGCATAAGCCTCTGGACTCCCGAACCCCATCATACCTCCTGCACCACCGACACCAGCTCCACCGGCACCAGGTATAATAGAACCGGTACCAAGAACACCAGTACCTGTACCCGTGTTAGTTACGGTACCTGGGGATACTCCACCCTTGCTACTATACAAACCACCCGCGATAGAGTTACTCCATTCTGTGATCCAAGGTTGAGCAGAACCTACCTTATTAATCTCTGCCATTATACGGTTCTTCTCGTCTACTGTGGAGGCCACACCCAGACGCCGATAAAGATCACCAACATAACCTTTTATATATTCCTGGTCATATTCTCCTAGATAGACAGCAGGAGTGGACATGGTTATTTACCTCCATCCTCTAGGGTAGAGATAATTTTGTCTAGAACACCTTTATGTTCTGCAAGCGCGTGTTGTCTCTCCGCATTATCCCTTTGTTGAGCCTCTACATGGAGTAGCTCGTGTTCTATCTGAGCTCTCTCCCGTCGTAGTGCGTCAATATCTTCAGGAATTTCACGCTCTTCAGTGATAACAACCCTCTTGTGTATTTTATCCCAGTGAACTGTTCTTTTCACTCTTACTCCTCCATCCTAAGAAACGGTACGACCCACACAGCAGCATCTATTCTCCCAAGTTGACTGCTACTCATTTCAATTGTATTCCAACCTTCTGCTAGGTATGGAGCAATATCAAGACCATCCTGGTTTGTATCAAAAGGTCCTCCCAGAGCCACAGTTCTATCCACAGTATTGATATAGACTCTGACTCCAGCAGCTTTGTAGCCGGAGATATAGATCCCATAGACTATTCCATGCTCGTGGTCAGCAATATCTACTGTGTGAGTATGAGGCATCCCATGAACATGACCCGGGACACTGTGATCGTGCGAAGGTCCGGTGTGAGCGTGACCCGAGTCGGTATGCGCGTGCGATGGCCCAGTATGAGTATGGGCCTCTTCACTCCCGGTTGGTGTTGCCACTTTATCGTAAGTATGAACATGAGCAGCAGGTTCAGCGGCGCCGGTATTCACACTTGTAGTGCTGGTCGCGTGAGCATGAGCAGTACCTGAGCCAGTTGCCCCAGTACCGTTTGCACCCAAGTTAGCAGTACCTGAGCCAGTTGCCCCGGTGCCTCCGGCCCCCGATGTTCCGGCGGCGACCGCTGCTGTATCAGCCGCTGAGGACGCGCCAGAAGTTGGGGCCGAAGCACCTCCTACCGCCGATGATGTAGACCAAGCTCTGAAGTATTCTAACTGGATCCTAAGTTTGGCCTCTAGTATAGAGTCTAATCTAAACTTATTCGTGCCTCCAGGAAGATAGATTTGAAGCTTTAGTCTTTCAGAGCTGTCGAGGTTTTCTACCCGACTATCCTGCCATGCCTGGAGTCCTCCTATGCTACGGTCAAAAAGCTTTACTCCTTTATTAGTCTTGAGATCAGTCACATTCTGCTCATTCAATCCAGTAAAAGTCCGTCGCAATTGTGATTGAAGCTCACCAAAAGCTTTAACAATATCTTCTGTTGAAGCCTTTGTTGGTAGTGTTACACCCTTGAACTCAGCCATTGATAGACCTCACTCGGTATCTAAGAGTAGCCCCTCGGATACTTACAACTCCAGTCCCTGACAACTTCATTCTAAAATAATCACCATACCCAAGATCAGCAGAAGTAGGTGGCAATGAGATCTTTAATCTATGACTATCATCCGTAACAGCTACAGCAGTACTCCAGTCATCTTCATCCACAGAGGGCGAATACTGGAAGTTAAAATGCCCAGCATCGGGGCCTAAGATGACCCTCTTGAATTTCATCTCACCCTGGTTTTCAAGGGCTGCTGTGACTAGTTCCCAGGCTATTGCGGTACCATCATCAGTAACCCCAGAATTAAGCTCATACACCTTACCGTCACTACTCAACATGTAGTCCTTGTGGTTAAAGTGGATAAAGGATATAGGATGCCATATACCCTCGTAAACATACCACTCTCCTAGAAGAGTATCGTAGACCAAAATAGTATCAGGTACCGTTGAGACTCCTGTGGGAATAGCCATCCACAGTTCTCGGTCGTTGACTAAATGACCGCAGATCCTATCTGTGGCATCTTGATTAACTAGGTCCACCCAATACTGCACAGGCTGGGAGATAATAGAAGGAGTAAGTCCTACTTGAACTTCTGCTATACCTTCTCTTCCCCAAAAGTATTGTTTCTCTCTATGTCTAACTAGGGAGTGCTGGGCGATGCAGCCAAAAGATGTGGGTACTTCTAGGATTGCGACGTTTGATGAGTTAGGAAGCCCTATCATCTCAGCTATACTATCTTCACGATGAACCATAATCCCACCATAGTCAGAGAGAGCCATCATGGGTTTATCTGTGTCCTGGGCCAAAGTTTGAGAACCAGCCCCATCTACTCCAGTAGAAGCCCAATCTGTAGGAATGTTAATCATACACCAAGATAGAAGAAAAGCTGCAGCTATGAATATACGGTTGGTATCCGCGACAATGAAGGGACCAACGGGAGCTGTGCTGTATGGAACAGAGTGATAGGTAGCATCCACATGAACGTCGAATGGGACATTGAACCCATTAGTAATGATTAGGCTACTACCAAAGTTAACTGCATCCCAATACGCACTAGTGCTTTTGCTTCCCCCTCCAGAGACAGCAGCCCAAGAGTCGCCAGCATGAACATAGGTGATCCCACCACGTCCAGCCACCAAAACTGGGGTTACCGCAGACTTTGGGTGTCCAAAGACAAAGAGTCCATGAACTGTGCCAGAACCGGGAAGGGTACTATGTAAACTTGTTCCAGGACGAGTTTCACTCCAGGGAAACTTACTCCCACAGAGATTGAGGATACTACTATTCTTCTTAACAGTGTTGGCTGGGGAGAAAGTATCCACACCCAGGCCCAGCACAAAATCTTTGGTGAGGTCATCCTTACTCATACTTCAGTCTCCTCGTCAGGATCTACAACATCAGATTTGACTAGGGTCATGGCCACAGGAGTATTATCTCCTCCTGTGCTAATATCTAGTGTGAACTTGTCAAGTTCAGCAAGGACTTCTAGGAAGTCCCGGTAGAAATCACTCTTCTCGTCAAGTTCCTCACCACGCTGCTGGGATTTAGCAGCAGCAAAGGAAACTAGGCCCCACTCGAAACCTTCTGGTATATCGGCGATAGTTGGGAGTCCGTAGTAGTAAAGGTCTATCTGGTCGGCCAGAAGGAGAGTATTATTGATAAGGATTTCTTTACGCCAGAGTCTGTATCCATTAGTAGACTCATCATTAAGTATTCTGGGCTGAAGAAACCTAGTAAACGTGCTCCTTATGAGACTAACTTCCACAGGCTTGTAGAAGTCTGGGGGTAGCAGGAATCTTTTGGTGACAGCAGTAATCTCGTCTGCGGTTATTGTATGATACCACCAAGCTTCTTTGCGTATGTAAGGTGTCATCCTACGAAGTCCCATGACAAACCAGGAGTCCATAATAGTAGGAGTGAGTACTTCACTCGTCAGATCTAGCACGGCCTGTCTCATTTCCTCAGTAGTTAAGGAAGCCATTAGAAGGGACCACCTTCCTCTTTCTTAGTCCAGGCAGAAGTTCCATCTGTCTTCTTGCCCCAAACAGAAGTTCCATCTGCCTTTTTAGTCCAAGAACCTGAAACTGGTTCTGTGTCTTCCCCGATTGAGCTTTCTGTGTCAGTTGTCTTTATCCATAAACCTTTAACTGAAACAATAGAAGTTCTAAATCTTACCTCAGCAGCCCTAATGAGGAAAATTAAACGACTTATCCTACTGGAGAACTTCACAACTGCTTCGATAGTTATAGAAATCAACCTTAAATATCCAGCTGAGGCTGTAGAACTAGTTTTGAAGGTTGTTGAGATATTAAGATTTGTGAGTCTAGAAATTGTAGTACCAGCCTTAAAGGTTGTTGAGATGGTAATCTCAACAGTAGTGGAATAAGAGATGTCCAGCACCGGCCTGAGCGCCGGGTCCGTGCCGTTGGCGGAGGTAATCATGAGGTACTCAGTGCTGGTCGGCGGGGTCGCGCTTATGTCCTTGCCTGCCTTGAATCCAAGACAGCTGATGGCTGTCCTCGAGATGTCCTGGAAGTCGGTTAACGTAAGGACGTAGGCCCCAGTCGGCACCATGGACACGCTGCCCCGCGAGACCGCGCCGAAGTTGTTGTAATCGGCGGTGCCCATCGGGTTGCTGCCGTCATAGGAGACCTGGTGGACCGTGTCGCCGAAATAGTTAACAGGTCCGGTGCAGTTTAGGTGGATGTGGGCCGTCACGATGTCGCAGATATCGGGCAGACCCGTGGCGTCAAACGGGGTCATCGCTCGGTAGATGCCATAGGTCACCCCGTTCCAGAACTGTCCGACACTCCAATACGATAGACTTATAGAACTGAGGGTTCCCGAAGTCGCGTTGCGTACCGTGGTGTAGTTGGCACCGTAAGCACGGACGTCGTTGTCGTTGGTCCCCGCCGTCACGGGGTCCAAGTTCGACGCCGCCATGAGCGGCGCGAAAACGAACCCCCTGCCGAACTGAAGTGGCGGTGGCGCGACGCACTCCTGCGTCCAAGAGTCCACCCACCTGTCACCCCGACGGACGCGCGAGACGTGGCGGACGCGCTGCCACTTGCCAGACGCCAGGTGGACATGGGCCCTATCAGCTTTAGGTCCAAGAGCATGCAAGGCTTCCTTCTCTGACACATGCCAAAAAGGTAGACCTGTACGCCTCGCCAGGCGATATGAAAGCAGGTTAAGGTCCAAGGGCCTACCTAAAAGCAGTTACTTTAATAGTGTATGCAATACCCTCACCCACACCTAATTCTTGGGGTGTATGAGTAGCTCTTATCAATATCTCTCCAGCAGTTGCCGCGTTGAACAAGCAAACTTCTGTAATGGTCTTCCCAACTGTGACTATAGTGACAGTACCCGTGACCTGGTAGGTATCACTGGCTGTGGTCACAGTCACCACAGAACTAGTACCTTCAGTACGATCCTCAGCAGCAGCGTTTTCTAGACCGCTATTTCCAACTGCAGGATCTGTAGTGCCTATACCCCAGCCGATATGGTGTGGCTCAAGCCCTGTCCCCTTTATCCTTCCGGCGATTACGGTGAGCCCGGCGTTCGGTACCATCGCGGCTACCAATTCTAATCACCTCTTTTCCGAGGTCTTGTTCGCTACGAGAGATCACACCTAAGTCTATCCGGGTGCCATCTCTGAGAATCTTTACAGCTTCAACTGTCACACTTACCTTACCTGTGAGATTGAAACTCACATTAAACCCTCCTTAGAGAATACCTCACCCAGAGCCAAACCAACTTGCCAGATATAAGAGTGGTAGTGAAAAGAACCCTGGTGTTCACAGGGAAAGAGACTCCACCAAGATTGTCTCCACTATTGAACCTACCCGCAGAAACCAAACCTGTATCCTCTCCTATCTGGATTAGAGTCTGTGCAACTGTGCCTACATCTACTTCTCCGCAGGAGATTGAGTGGATTACCACGACGTGGTCTGCGAGTGCGTGTATATCAAATACCGCGGCAGCTCCACTTGTAGATACTGTGAGTATAGAGTTGACAACTTCTCTGTCTTGGAGAATACTCTCTATCATAGTGTCACTCCTTCCTAAAGGAGAGAGGCCAGGTCGTCATCCCAACCTCTCTCCCCCTGGTTAACTGCTAGGTGTCTCTTCAGGCTCTTTCTTAGGTTCCTTCTTCTCTAGCTCTATCAGCCACCGATTACTCTCCTGGATGGCCCCCGTCACGAAATTGAGGCGGGATAGGACGACTTGATGCTCTTGAGAGAGGGCCGCAATTCGTGCTTGAATCATCTCCTTGCTAAGACGAGGCATTGACTGCCAACGCCCTCCATGTTCCGGGAGTCCCAGCCGTGGTGCACTGCCAGCCTGGGGATCCTCCAGAAGCTCCTCCAGTATTGTAAACTATATCACCCTGTAGTGCCGCGACGGTACCACTAGGCGCAGCAGCAGCCCACTTGAAGCTGTTGCCGGTTGAGCCACGGAAGTCAGCCTTCTGAACCGTGGCACCATTACAGTCGAACGGGTAACCCCAGCCGATGTTGGCTCCAGAATCTCCGACCACATAACCTGAAGTTATGAAAGTTCCTAGCGAGGCGTTCAGGTTACGGAGCCGCATACCGAACTCGAGGGTTGCTACCGCGCCTTCGTTTTTGAGAACAAGGTCTAGTCCACTGAACTCATCAGTGACCGTTCCATAGTTCTCTGCTGTAAGAGTTAGAACTCGGACGGTTGCAGCGGTAGAACCACCCTTGTTGTTTACACCTAGGTTGTGTTCAATCATGCCTAGCAGACCATAGTTAGTAACCTTCCCGTTGAGGGCCCTTAGAATATACCCTACTGACTCCGAGGAGTTTATGGCTGCTAGTTTCAGTAGATCATCGTAGCAGTCACCAGAAGTATCAGCTCCTTCTGGTCTCTCAGCCTCGATGTCTATAAACCGACCCTTGGTCCCAGCACCACCAATGAAGAACAGATCTTGCCCGTCTATGTGCCAGCCACGGTAGTTAACACCGGACTCTGGCGCAACCCGGACAGGAAGAGATGTTATGTTGGTGATGTAGAGTTCACCGTCAGGTCCCACAATCATTACTTCATGGTCTTGTTCTCCTACCCACAGACCATGTTGACTGACGATCTTCTGAGTCCTGGAGAATAGAGCATCAGTACCCACTTGTTATCACATCCTTCCTGAGAGGGAGGGGCTAGAGTTTTTAGGCCCTAGCCCCCGGCCCCGAGATAACTACCCAGCAACCTCTGATCCAACCCAGCCACGCCAGTTAGAGTGGCCAACGCCGAACCTTTCGTACCCAGCCCACTTGTAAGTTCCCACGTCGAAGATCTGGGTCTTCTTCGACTCCACAGGTATCCTCCACCAAAACACGATGGTGTCATCCATAGCACCTGTGTCCTTGATGAACCAGTTGGTTGCGTCTGTGAGGTAGTCAAGCGGGTATCTGTTACGGACCTTACCAGCCACTACGTTCTTCGTGTTCTCGTTCGACCACGGGGTGGTGGGAGTGTCCAGCATCTCAAGAACCTTCCACTCTAGGCCGGTGGGGAAGTAGAGATCCACCTGACCACGGAAGGCACTCTCCTTAAGGCCCGCATCAGAGACCTGAGCCCTGCCGAGACTGATAGCACTCTTCAGCCCGGTGAGACTCAACTCCTCGGTGAGACGGTTACTAGCAGTTCCGCCGAGGTTTCCATAGAGCGGATGGGAAGCAGAGCAGAGAGGTACTCCGTCATACCCAAGGCGACTGAAAGCTAGGTTGAGCACGTCAGCCGCGATTATTTCAACCGTGACCTGAGCTCCACGAGCCATGGCCTTCGGCAGCTTGCCGATCACATCATACATAGCGTCATCGACAAGTTCTCTCTCGACCTGAGCACCCATGCCGTATGCCTTGTGGAGATACGTGACAGGCATACCCATGTTGATAGCCTCATACTTAACCCCAGCCAATGGAGCCTTCTCTTCCCATTGACCGAGATCAGCCACGTGGTGATCGTACTCAGCGTATTTGCCAGACTTCTTGACGGTGCAGAACGACTTATACTGTTCGGGAAGCAAAGCCCAAGTCATGAAGAAGATCTGGTTCCACTTGGGATCGAACAGCTCTGTGAAGTTCTCACTCGTCATAAATGGATTGGTTGCCATTAGTGTTCACCTCCCATTAGTTGCTAGGTTAGCCTGTTAGCCCGAGGGCTATGGCGCTTTCCTTAATCACTACACGAGCTGTCTTATTTGTGTTGTCGTAGCCCACGAGGATCATGGACGCGGACGTAGTATCAGGATCGATGGAGTGGGTATCAGCCTTGATATCAAACGCAGACCCTATGTCTGTAGCAGCGAAGGTTTTCTTAGTGCCTCCCTGCCAGACAGGGACCTCCCACTCGACACCACCAGCATAGATCACCTGAATCCTGTCGTCGGCATCGCGAGTACCACCAACAACAAGACCAGAGCAGGCGATCCCCATGATAGTGCCAGAACCAGGAGCGTTCGCAGCTTTAGAACCCATACCGGCAGAGATGACTACTATATCACCTTTAACGATAGTCTGGTTGATATTGATGGGCACGAACTCGCCGGAGGGATCGCTCCCTACTCTACCTCTTGCCTTGCGATACATCCATCCAGCCACTGTGTTTCACCTCCTTTACTTCTTATCCTTCTGAGACTCAATGAAAGCCTGGTGTTGTTCGATGTTCGTGATTTTAGAATACCTCATGTAATCGCCTTCACTCATGCCCAGGAAGCCAGCAGCACTCTTTTGTGTTGCTGTCAGGGTCACAGTAGCAGCTGGGAGTTCTCCCCCAGCTCCTTCTATGCCGCCTAGGTTCATCCTTTCCTGGACTTTAGCCTCAATGAGTCTAGGCATATCAGCTTGGAGTTGGCGCAGGGTTTTCTCTCCCTGGCTCAACATGAAAGCCTCTCTCAAGCTGGAACCGCCTCGGTTCGCCTCTCGGATTACTTCACTCAAGACCTGAGGATCTTTTAGTGAAGCATATAGAGGATCATCCCTTAGCTCTAGGGCAGTGGTACGGTGGTCAATCTCTCTTGTAGACCTCGTGCTCTCACTAATCCTGACATCCCTCGCAGAGAACTCTTCTAGAAGATTAAGAGGGATACCAGTCTGACTGGATCTATTTGTGAGATCACGTTTCTGGTCTGCCTCGTCCATCTGCTTTAGAGCTGCTTTCACATCCATTCCTGGAGCCATAGCAATCAACTTCCGCCCCAGCTGGGTGTAATCCTCATCCGCACCCACTCGGCCACGAACGATACCCTCAACATCTTCTTTGAGGAAGTAATCCGTACCTCTGATACCTGGGGCGGGGCTACCCCCTGCAGCGCCCCCTCCACCCACTCCTCCTGGGCCCCCAACAACTTCGTCGCCCATTAGTCTCAGCTCCTTTTTTTACGTCGGCACTACCGACGAGATCGCGCCTTTCCGCGTTGTCAGCGGGTTTGTCCTACCCGCAGAGGGGATTACCTTGGTAGATTAAGTCCTAAAGCCGTCATAGAAACCGGAGGTCCCGGTGCCCCGTGATATCCACAGATAGGGCAGGTGACCATGCCTTTAGGTTCATTAAGCCTAACATCTCCGACAGCAACTCTCTCACACGCCCGGCATGTAGGAGAGTAGATTACCCTGTCATACACATCCCCATGATGCAAGAGATGAGATTTCAATGCGTGCTTGACATACTTAGGATTGATAGTCTTGGCCGCATAAAGTAGTTGGCGACCTACATGCGGTTTCTGTAAGGGACCTGTGATCTCCAGAATATCGGTTATCTTTACTGGTGCGAGCACTAGTAACTCCTCCTAAGCTGTAACGCCTGATAGCCCTGAGTTCATCCCACCAGGAGTCCCACCTGACTGCCCGCCCAACATGGCCATTAGTTTACCCATGAAGTCGGGACCTAGACTACTAAATAGTAGGTTGTAGTCAGGTGCCGCTCCCTGCGGCGGACCCTGTGGCATACCCTGCTGTGGAGCCTGTTCCTGTGGAGGCAGAGGCATCTGAGGCTTCTGAGCATTCTGCATCTCAGCCTGAAGCTGCTCTGCACTCTTGAGGGGAAGGGGCCACTTGATATGGTTCCTCAGGATGTCGCGGGCTTCTACTGGTGTTATGATAGAGCCGGTAAGTTCTATTAGGCTTTGATACAAGAAAGCCTTGTTACTTGGAAGCCCTGATCCTACAGAGACATGAATATCAAACATGGCATCTTTAGTTACCGGCTTACCATTCTCCATCAATGGAACTAGACTACCATCCCCGTTCACGGAAGGAGTGTGTCTCGGTATCTTTCTGAGATCTGTGCCCTTGAACCAACGATGCAGGGTACCGTCATCTATGACCCCGCGGATACGAAATGCTCTCTCTTCATCGAAGAACTCTTTAACCTGCTCGATGATCCGTTCAACTACTAGGTTGAAAGAGGCTTCCATCATCAATCTCTTGTGGTTGGACTTGACAAGACCTCTCTCCTGCATGGCGATAATAGCAGAGGCGGCCCTAACGCTCCCTGACTGTCTTCCCTGCAATACGTCCGGCCTGCTACTAATCATCTCCACTTCACGGAAAGCGTCGTTCCTACGGTTCAGGATGTAGGAAGGCATGTTAGGCGGAAGAACCTGCCTCCATGCGTCGTGGTTGGCAGCTGGGATCATGAGCCCCGGTGTAGGAGTCCACAGTTTCAAGTTAATCCCAGAGGCCCTATTGACCACAATCTGCAAGTTACCCATGAGCCTGGCATTTCTTAGGATCTGGTCGTCCAGGTCATTGATGAGATCTTGTGACGGCTCCAGGAAGTGTGGGTCCCCATCTCCCCACAGGACTCCTTCACGGAAGTAACAGGGAACAGGGATGAGTGGAAACTGTCCATACTTATAGATCTTTCTTCTTTTCTTCTTGCCTTCTGACGTTGTGGCTTTCTTACGGTAGATCTCCTGAGTGTCACGGAGGATCATAGGTTTCTTTCCAGCCATAACGTGGGCGATCCTCAAGCCACCATCTTCGTCTCGGACCCAGCACTCCAAGATTAAACAAGATCTCTTCATCCAGTTATTAAGAGCTCCCATGTTCTCGTCTTGGAAGAACCGAGGATTGTAGCTATCATCACCCATCGTTTCCTGAAGATCTACCCCAAACCGCCTCTTGACGTACTCATGACTGCGGTTTGTAGCGACGAAGACGAACTCACCATCCTGAACACCATCAATGCTTGACACTCTAGGATCCCAGAAAGTGTAGGCTGGATTGAGGGGAAGAACTTCTATGTTGCCTAGACCACCTAGAGCATAAGGGTTGTAGAAGACTTTCCAAGCGGCGGTCCCAAACTTCAACCTACTGCGCTCGAAACGGTCGAGCTTGATAGGCATGTTGTTCTTGTCAAGGACCCAGTGAACTATATCTGAGATAGTACCCGAGAAGAGTTGATCACTAGGTTCCTCGCCAGACATCACGAAGTCAAGCCCGTTGGCCACGAGGTCGGCTATCTGGCCTTCGATGGCGGGATGGATTATGTTGGTGTTAGACCCTGGGTCGTCCGCATCCTCAGAGGGATTCATCATACCTCTGTAGTATTTGTCATCCCTGGGCCATTGCGTATGTAAGCCTAAAGACTCCTTGTGTTCCCAGGATGCCTTGTAGGCTTCTATGAAGTCTTCTGCTTTGGTGAAGGCCATAGTTAAAACTCCTCGTGGATTCCAATGTCTGCTGGATTAGGTGTTTCCTTTGGTACCTCGCCTCTCCTCGGAACGATAGGACGAGTTTCTACTGTCGGGTCCCAGCTCGACTTACCGCGATCCCTATTCCTAAACGGCCAAGCTACTTCTTGCAAAGCTTTAGCATCCCTGTTAGTTGCTCTCCCGCGATCGAATCCCCACAGGACTAAGATGGCGCCTGCGAACATAAAGATAAGGTTTACTATCATCGTCACCAGTCATCACTCACTCCCATGAAGTAATCTTTAAGGTCAGGGTTCTTCTCTGCATCCAGATCTTCTAGATAACTCGGATGCATTTTGTCAGGATCCCACCCAGATACCTTTGTCTTTCTAACGGGACGAAGCGGGTTCAATCTACGATACAGAGGCTGAGATATTACTACATAACGGATGGCATCAGCCCCATGGTTGTCCTTCTTAGATGGCTTTTCATTAAACTCTTCGCCAGGCTTGCTGGCCATCCAGCGATAGTTTGAGATACTTTTAATTAGTCTAGTGCAATTATCAGTAATATACAACTTCGGCTTGCCTGTATGGTCAAGGATTAACGCCTGCGTAACTGCTGTTATACCATCTGACAAGTCATTATGTGCAGGGTCCAGAGAAACTCCGAACCGAGCGAAGTGGTCTGCCACAGTAAGTTTGATGACCTGTCCATTCGCACTCTGGGATAGGGCCCTTTGTCTGGTAGATGGGTCGGCCCAGACTCGTCTGTACCCACGGGTACGCATGTGGGCCACAACTTTAGCTACGTTAGCTTCAGCCTCGTAAAACTCGTCTACTATGTATATCCTACCGTCAGGTGAAATCCGTGAGTAGGCTACGACAGTAGGAGATGCGATACCAAAGTCGAAGCCGGCCTCTCCAGGCCACAACCTCCAGCCTTCAGGTAGGGCAAGGCGGTCAATTACGTGGACTTTTTCGTCGAAATGGGTGTAGATCTGACCTTCAAATGCGTCGAAAGAAGCGTGCAGGAACCTTGCCACCCAGGCTTTGGGGAATTTGTTGAGACGTTCGAGATAACCGGGTTCCAGGTGCTGGGCATTCTCTTCACTCCTAACCGTGATGCCCCAATACTCGTCAGGGTCAATCTTGGCTTCGTTATCAAAGAACCAGTTGTAGATCCAGTCCTTGCCTCCAGAGTTGCTTGTAACCCAGCCAACATAGGGGCCCCTACTACCACGTTGGATACGAGCTTGCAGTGTAGTCCACACATCCTCAGGGACCTCTGAACCATCAGGTTCATGGGCTTCATCTATCCAGAACCAGTCAAGATCGGCCGAACCGAACTGTCCAGGATCGTCTAGGTGACGGAAGACGATCTCAGAATACAAGCCGGGGACCCCTGTCTTGACCCACAGGTGGTTTTCAGTTTTATTCCAATGGTGGATCAACTCAGCCGGGAAGACCTCGAAGAATTTCTTCTGGGTTGTGTCTTTTAGAGCTGTGGAAGTCAATCTACCTATCAAACCGTAGCTTCCGGGATATAATTGAGTGATCTTTAGAGCTTCCCGAGCTCCTAGATGGGTCTTTCCACAGCCAAAGCCGCCGATTACGGCTCTAAACCGGGCCTTGGACTGATGAAACTTCCTCTGCCACTCCAGAGGCTTGTATCCTTGGCCGATTATCTTAACTCTTTGGCTTAGGGGCACGAGTTGAGGCCTCCGTGTCTCTGTCTGAGAGCTCGTCAGGAGAGAAGATTACGGTTACTGAGGCCGCACCTACGTCTAGTTTTGCCTCAAGCTTCGGGTTATACTTCTTGGGATGGTAAGCTTTGAGAAAAGTAATCATGAGGGCATCAGACTTTCTCTTGGCGCGTCTGATCCCAATAACTTCCATCCCCTCAATAAAGATAAGCTCACAGTCTTGGACCCTGTCGGCGAAGTTCGGGTACTTAACCTCCCAGTCACGGATCGTCTTAGAGGAAACACCAGCCTCGTGGGACGCCTTGTAACGTAAACCTGTGGTAGCGTAAGCCCGGAGGAAGTGGTTCATGGCGGCGAGGCGCTCACGTTTCTGAAGCTTCTTGCCGGGCCCACTTGAGGAACGGAATTTCTTGGCCGCTGCATCCTCAGGAGATAGTTTTGAGTAGGCAGGCATCTCCGAGTTCACCTCCTTTCCACAGGAAAGAGGCTCGGTTTTCAGGTTGTGAGCCCAAAAACCATAAGCCTCTGTGCCCTAACTATACATTATAACTGAAAACTCGTCAACCTTTTCTCCTAAATTGGTTGAAACTCGTCATTATACCTGTCCAAGTTCGACATATCTAAGGGGTATTAAACCTAAACTCCTAAAAACTCAAGGTTTGGTTACATTTCGACATGTCGAAGGGGTCTTATCACGAAGCTTTCTGAAAAATAGGGGTTTGACATATCTAAGGGTATCCCAAAAGGATCCTTTTTACAGTTTGAAAATCAGCTCCAGTCAACTCGTTATTATTGGCTGTCGTCGTCTAGCCTGCGGGGTGCAAGGGGGTGGGTCGTTTGGCCGTATGGCTAGGTCAGGTCTGCTCCTGTTGTGTGTGTCTGCTCCCGTCCTCTGGTCTGGTCCTTCCCATGCTAGATAGGTGAATGAAAATAAATATGGACAGGAAGAAGGATAAAGGAGGAGGAGCAGGGAAGCCTTACGGCGTAAGGCTGCAAGACCGGACTTGGCCAGGGACAAGACGGACAAAGAGGAGGTAAAGACGAAATGGCACAGGAGGACAAGACACCGAAGACACCGCAAGCGCAGGCTATGCCTGTTCCACAGACTGAAGAGCAGAAGGTCTTCGCTGCTATTTGGGCGAAGGTCAAGGCCACGGGCATAGACGATGCAGGCCAGAAGGTCTACACCGTCAAGAGTTACGAGCCAGCTATTGGCTGCTCGGGCAAGCAGATACGTGCCAGGTTGAGGAAGAATGCCGCCTACAATGACGGCACCTACACCAAGTATTACTGGCACGAGAAGGAAGCGAAGGCTATGCTGGTCTGGCTTCTCAGGCAGGTTGCCAGCATGTCCTCCGGTCGGGCAATCGTTGATAGGTTGCCCACGTAAGGACTAGCTAGAGGAGGGGAGGATGCCCTGGCATCCTCCTCTCCACCAAAGAGGAGGTAAGACGAAATGCCAGTCAAGGACAAGTTTTATGAAATGGTCTTAGCGGAGAGGAACAGACTGGCCGAGACTATGGCCGCAGAGGAGGACGTAAGGCGAGGATACTACCCGCAGGCGCAGGTTATCCAGACTAGGAAGGACGGTCATCCTTCCTACCTGGAATTGGCCGAAGGAAAGACCTGGCCGCCGGACGGCCTACCCATGTATTGGCCGACTACCGGAATTCGTCTTCAAGACCTGGACGACACCGAGACTGACCTAGCAGTCATTCTAGCAGAAACGTCTAACGCCGTCCTAGACGGTCAAGTGTCTGTTGTGAAGATATACTCCGACCTGCTCCTGCTTGTCGCGTGGCTACGTCAAGACGGTCTTCTGTAGACCGTCCACAGGCAAGGCTAGGTCTTTACGACTAGCCTTGCCTTTTTTTTTGTCACATGGCCAGAACCGCCTGCCGTGACATCGAACCCTGCCTCGCCATGCCATCCCCCGTCATCCCTGACCAACCCCGCCATGCTAGTCTTCGTCTTTTCCTCTAGAGTCCTGCGGATCTGAGCTCGGCGCTCCCCTGATCCTCGAGGATCTCAGCTCCGGGCCCATGATCCTCTGGAGCTTCTTCCAGAGCCTGTGGATCTCAGCTCGAGGGTTCTAATCCGAGCCAACTCTTCTCGAGATGGAGGATTGGAGCTCCGATCCGAGCCAACCCATCTGGAGATGGAGGATGTGGGCCCTCAACCCATCCCCGTGGATTGAGGATGTGGGTTCTTGAGTCTGGGGATAGGTAGTTTTGAGCTCAGAACCTAGGATCCACTGGAGCATCTTCGGGATCTCATCCGATATGTCAAAGCCATCCCTGGGATGGTGGATCATAGCACCGATCCGATCCAACTTCTCTGGAGATTGAGATCCTAGCGCCTGCTAGGGATGATGGGCTGGCAGCTGTAATGGGCCGCGAGGATGTGAGCCGTGAACCGCCCAACTGTAAGGGCATACAATCCGAACGAATCCGTGAGTTTCTCATCATCGGGAACCCAAAGGGAAGGAGAATAGGGTTTCTAAAGGAGTAGTAAAGGTGATTGGGTTTTGATATGCTGATAGTAGCAATTGCATGGCAAGGACAAGAGCTCTGGAGCTTCGACGAAGGGGGGTGAGAAAACAATGGGTTCGAGGAAGAAAGAGCCGGCAACCCCAGAATGGATGGCCGAGCTTGAAGAGCTCGAGGATCTAGTAACCACGATTATCAAGGGCCCGGAAGAGAAAGAGTTCTGGGTTATAGAACACTGCAAACACTGCGGCGCCAAAACACGCAGGCATGTGTCAAAAGGTGAGCTCCTAAACGCCTTCCATGACAAAGAACACCGGAGGATCAAGGGTCTGTTGAACCTTGGTCAGCTAGAGTTCTATCGAAGCACAAGGGTTCCGTGTGAAGACTGTATGCGGAAGCCCGAAAGGCCGAGTCGTCTTATCCCTAAGACTGTGACAATCACAGGGTTCGACAAGGCCCACAGGGATATACCAGTCATGCAACTCGAAATGCCTGCGGCTCAAAGACTGGTGAAACTTGTAGGCCCACGGACAAGATGGTCAGTCGGCTCCTGTGTTGTGACAGACAGGCTCCCAGAATGACATATCTAAGGAGGTTGTGAAGAATGGAGCTCAAAGAGGATCTAGAGCTGCTAATCCAACGGGCTAACGAGAAACAATCTACTCGGGATCCGAACCAGCGGATGGTAGTGGAAGTCAAAGGGGAACACCTGACACTCACGGTTGAATATGACAAACCCCTTGAAGCTCAGGTCAAAATTCACATCAGAACCCTCAAGCACCAGACGTTCAAGAACCTCATGCAACTGATAACCGAGGTAGTCAACAACCCCGAGCTCTATGCATGGCAGGACCTCGACATCTGCGAGTGGCTCATAGAGCTTCACTACAACGATGAGGCTCTTGATGCCTGGGCTTCTGCGGGTGTGATAGACTACGCTTCCTAGGTTCAAAGAAACACCAGAACTAGGGGGGTTAGAAGAATGAAGCTCACAGACCTAGTGAAACACCCGAACGTCAGTAAGGTGGAGCTCTCAATGTCCATCAACCCAGAGGATGGTAAGCTGGTGGCTACGTTGCTAGTGCTCAGAAGGAAGAACACCATGATACTCGACGTAACCCTGGACCCGGAAACCTACGAGGTAGTAGGGGACTCTGTGTTCTACAATGAAATAGAACACGGGGCTGATGAGCCCACATTCTCTAACGAAGCTGCATTCCGCGTGGACCTGCTACCTCAGATACTCAAGGATAAGAGCCTTTGAACGACGAATACAAGGAGGGTTACGAGGATGCCAAGGAAGAAGAAGCCACTCTGGGAAAGGAACCTAGACTTCCCGGGGATCATCCGGGACCTGCTAGAATGGGGGCACGGAAGCGGCGATGAACTCTGGGAATACCTCGCCGACAGTTGCAAGCTCGGAGAGTCAAAGGCTACCCGGATAATGAAACTTCTTAGGGAAGCTGATAACGCGGCTTACGAGCTCGGATGGCTCAAGTAAGACTAGAACACAAGGAGGAATAGAGGATGCACGAATACCGCAAGGTCACGAGGGAATACATGGAAACCAGGTTCAACGACCCCAAGAACTTCATGGATGGAGGGAAGTGGAAACGCTTCGACATCCAGGAACTCGTCGGGGTCTGGGAGAAGGCAACAGGATGGGAGTTTGACAAAGAAGGCGATAGGCGAGGTGAGCTCCCCAACCCTGTTGACGAAATCACAGGCATAATCGGTGAAGCCTCTAGGGCTCTCGACTGGCTAGGTATCTTCCGGGAGCACAGTGGGAAGACAATCACACATCACTGGATAGACATGAAAGACGAAACCCCGAGGGAAGCTACACATGAACTTGTTGATGCCCTCTGGGTTGACATGCGTTTGCTTCCCTACTACCTCGACCTGCTGAGCCGTGTGGGAACGTGGGACTTCGATGAACTCGACTCAGCTGAGGGATTCGATGCCCAAGTATACATCTTGGCCCTGATCCAGAGTGATGATGACATTGATTACTCCAGCGGCTTCGTCAGCTCGATACTCGAAGCCATCAATGAACTCGTAGAGCCCAAGAACTAAGAAACAGGAGGTACAGAAGATGCGAAAGACCATCAGCTTCAAGGAATTCCAGGCCGGGCTCGAAAAGATCCCGGGCACGGGGGACGGAGGATATACTATCAATTCATACTCGGAACCCAAGACACTCCTGGCCCTGGTGAATGAATTCTCTATCGTGGTTGATATGGAGCACGGGTGTGTCTCATACAACCCCGATGAACTGCCTACGTCCATGAGGTTCCTGGATCTGATGTTTGACTTACAGGAACTTGATGAAAATCAGATCTACAACGTAGGCGAGGACAGAGATTACATCGGTCCCACATCACTCCAGAAATACGCCAAGTATTACGGGCTCCAAGATGATAGTGGGGATTATGCTATCGCATATCCTTCAATCATCGTAGAGGCTCTACTGAACCTGGAACCCATGGCAAAAGCAATCTACCTACGGATCCGGGATCGCAAGTATTCATACCCGGTAGAAGACTAAGCATCTAGGCTCTAAGGATTCAAGGGTTCTTCACAGCCCTGACTTCTAGGACGACTGGAGAGCCGTCGAACCAAGACAGAGGAGGATGCGGAGAATGGCAAAGACCTGTCGTTGTATTGACTGTGGTAAGGAGAAGGTTCCGGCTGAGATCATCGAGGTCAATGGCAAGAAGGTTGGCGTATGCCGGAGGTGTCAGAAGACACACGAAGCCTTCGAGCAGAAGATGAGGGAGCTGAAGAAGACAGAGATCGCTAGCTAGGAAACCTAGAAATCCACGAAGGGAGGTGAACACAATGCAAGCTCATGAGGATGTTATCACCCAGCAGTTGATAATACCCGACTACTCACCGGGCTGCTTCTATGTCCTGATAGATCTCCTCATCCGCGAGGGTAATGGAGATAAGGGCGACAGTCACTATCAGGTCTGTGAGTTCGCGGTAACTGGGAGGCTCATCCAGGCTGTCGTGATGCAGGATGCGCCAAGTCCCCTCAACATCCCAGCATGTCTGGTCATAGATCCTGGCCATTCATTCCCTGGCCAACCTAACCCACAATCACATCGCACTCTCGTCATCCAACTGAACACCTTAACCGAATGGCTCTTCAAGGACTGGACAGGCAGGAGCCTGGCAGAAGAAACAGTGATTAATGAGCTCAAGGAACTCTACTACCATCGTCAGATGTCATAGGGAATCAATCCACAGAAGGGAGGTGAACATACATGGTAGACGACCGCAAGGCTATAGACGATGAGGGCCGCACACACACCAACACCGAAGGCACGAGCCCGAAGTGGAGAGGTTATCCATGCACATACGCCCGGCTAATTGAGTTTACATTCATCACCGTAGAAGGCTGGGCCTTCATCTACACACGTGATGACCCGTACCACTTCGGTGTTCGTGTTCAGGACCCAGAAGGCGACGTGGTCGAAAGGGTCAGCATAGACCTACAGACCGCGGAAGACATCCTCACGTCTCTAGGGCTCGGCGAGCAAGTCATCGGATCTATCTAGGAGGAACATACATGCCAGGACCAGCAACCACAGAAGAGAAGATCCGGATGCTAGAAGCGGCGATCCACGATGCCGAATGGCGCATAGGGAGCTACGCAGTCGGTACCTCAATGGCTATGTCAGACCCCTACATACGCACCCAGATCCAGAAAATCATCGTCTGGTCTGAAGCTGTCATCGAGCTCATAAAGGCACTAGAGGTGGGGAAGATAGAACTGAGGACTCAGACCAAGGGGGGAAAGTAAACATGAAGGTCAAAGTAGGGTACTGGCGTAAGCTATCCAGAAGTTCAAGGATCCTCAGGCTGTGGGCCCTGCAACAGAAGCAGGTTCTTCAGGGTACTGCAGCCCTGGTCATGAGAGTAGGATGGAGGGGTGAGAAGGCTTGAAGATACTGAGATGTATGGAATGTGGAGCGATACTCTATAGAAGAACCGTGGAGTGTATCGCACTCCAAAAGATCGATGAAGGTGGTCTTTACGATGACGAGACCGAAAGGGTAATACGGGTCGTTTCGATCTTGTGCTACGAATGTAACAATGACAAACTCGAAAGGTTCGAGGAGACTGACAACGACGACGGAATGGAGGGCCCTAAATGACGTTGGACAGGCGTTGACGTAAGGTTCGGGGAATGATATAATGTAATTGGACAAGCAAGGCAATATAGGGATTGGGGAAGGAGGTTATGGAGAGCAGGCGAGGCTTGAAAACATGAAGGAGGGTGAACACCATAGACGAAAAGAAAGCTTGGGAGGCAAGAAGAAAGGCAAGATGGGCTATCAGGACTGAATTCCGCAAGTATGTGATGGAAGTCCTAAACTGCCACAGGGAAAGAGAAGCAATGGATGTCATCCAGAGGATAGACACGGATCTGGGTATGGAGGGTGGCTCAGACCTAGAGATTATCGAGGAGTGCCCTCCAACAGACTTCATCAACTCAATGATCCGAGTCTATATCATAGATGCCATCACCAGGGTGGCCATGCAGGTGCGCGAAGGTGAGACAGATATAGGTATCCGGGAAGGGTTGGTCCAGCAACTGTCTGTAGTCTGGTCAGTCTCAAGAGTCCCCGGCTGTGACAGAGAACAACTCTGGAGGGGCATAGAGGATGCTCTAGACGAGCTCTTCAGCCCCAAAAACGAAGATGTTAAGCTCAACAGGTAAAAAGAGAGGAGAAGCCTGATGAAGGAAGTCCTCGCTATAGCAATAAGCGTCTTCGCTGGAACAATATGTGGCACCCTTATAGGGCTCTGGCAGGACCGGAGACGGAAAGAGAAGAGGGTTAAGAAGTTAAGCCAATGGTGGAAAGACAACCCTGTAACCAAGAAGTAAGGACCACAGAAGAGGAGGGACCATGATGCCCCTGCCGTGCGAAGAGACATGCGAGAACGTTGTGAATGGGCGTTGTCAGCTCGTAGTTTTCATCGAAGCGGTATACCCATTCTACAAGAAGGACATGGAAGAGATAGGAAAAGTGCTCGAGACCGACGAGATAGAGATGAAAAAACTAGCTATATCACTCGAAGAATTTGATCCAGTACTCGCAGCAGCTCTGATACTAAACCTCACACCGGTCGAGGAACACATAGAAGCGTTCCGGAGAAAAAGAATGATGGCTGAACTTGCCAGAGGCGCACAACTCAACTAACCCACTAGGGGTGGTAGGGCTAGCACATGTCTTACCACCCCTAAGAAGGAGGACAAAGGATGACTCATTGGAGCCCACAGTTAGCGACGTTGACCCACCTTCTGACAAAGGGGAAGTCTGTCCGCGAGATAGCAAAACAACTAGATATACCTAAGAGTACAGTATTCTACTGGCTCAAGTATGCAAAGAAACCCTATCACACACAACAGCTCATAGATAGATACTTGACGGTGAACAGAGCCGGAGCATCCTCGAAAGGAGGAAAAGCACGGGCTGACAAGCAGAGGAGAGAAGCGCTTGAAACTGGTGCCCCCAAAAATACAGGAGAAGAGGATTAATCAAGCCCGCTAGGGGGCGAAGGGGTGATACAATGGAGGTAGCCCAAGGCCAAGTACTCTACTACATCACAATAGGATTGTCAATACTAGTGTTCATAGCTGTCATAAAGTTCATCATCTGGCCGTTCGCTAGGTTCCTCAGTCATTACTACCGAGAGGAGGGCCACAGGTGAATAAAGGAGACTGTGAGGAGCGAGGAGTCAAGGTCCTAAAGCAGATTGATAACGTCGTGATCTGTCTTTGGGAGGGACGAGCTCAGACTTTCGTAACATGGAGAATAGATCTTGAGGGGGAGTTCAATCTGGGGCATTACTTCGGTGATATCGAAGATGCTGTGAGGGACTTTCAGTCCAGGGTATCAGTAGGAAGGGGGATTACACATGAAGAGAAGTGAGAACGGTCTTTACTGGATCCTAGACAACGGGGTTAAGGTAATGGTGTGGCTCCCTCTATACGAGGATGAACCACACAAAGAGCTCGGGTTTATGACTGACGACATCGAGACCATCAGCAGCTTCCTTGTAGAGACGGGCTGGAATGGGCTCTCCTACCATGAGGTAGAGAGTGGGGGGAAGCCAGCTCTGGTCGTCTACCTCTCCTACAGATACGTAACAAAGGAGGAAGCTCGAGTAGTCGCCGAGGAAGAGATGAAGTACCAAGAAGAGTCGGAAGGGATAGCCGCTGACCTGACAAACGCCATCGAGAAAGAGATCAAATCAAGGAGGCGTGGAGGGAGAGGGATATAGGTGAATAAAGCGCAGAGGACAAGGTTCAAGGCTATACTCAAGGAGATCAGGGAGATGGAAGAGATGCCAGACGCGGAAAGAGAAAGAGAGCACCTGAAGAAAACCGAAGAGTTCTACCAATCAGTTCTATTCTTCATGGGTAAGTTCCACAGGTTCATCGAGAAACTTGGTAGACCTTGTCCCTACGGCGAGAGCGACGTAGAAAACGCCTTACAGGACCTAGGCAACGCGAAGGCTGATATAGACAGACTAGACTACCTAGTTCAAGGATTCTACAAAGGAGCTGTTGAGGATTGAGTACAACAGTAAAGACGGGAGACCTAATCGAACTGGTAGAGGCTGCTGAAAGAGTGAACCAGGACTACAAGCATACCATGAACTACGTCACAAGCGACGGCGCAAAGAAAGCAGGGACTGCGCTTTATCTGAGACTGGAGAGCGCTATCGAAAGGATCAAGGACTCGGATTAGGAGGAACAATGACATGAGGATCAAGCGAGGAATGAGATTAGAGTATCAGAAGTATGTCAGGATCAACAGCAAAGATGCCTATAGCAAGGCTGTGGCAACCTATGGAGAGAGATGGGCCGAGCTCATGGAAGCCCAACTTGCTGCCGGAAAGACCATAGCAGATTGCGCTGATAGTACCTCTCATGAGGCAGATACTGAAGGTATCACAGGCTTCATGCATGGGTGTGCTGTAAAGGCCCTGTCTAGGTTCTGGGGCCATGGAGAGGCACTTCGGATCTGGCATAACCTAGACACTCAACTTCAGGATGAGGGTGTAAAGGCCAACGAGAAACCTGG
>Ga0315273_10000243_pt1 | contig 52804 bp, 48 predicted proteins | sample YL17G02_0_MG_FD_205753 | JGI IMG/M metagenome (GOLD analysis project Ga0315273, IMG submission 205753) | Sediment microbial communities from Yellowstone Lake, YNP, Wyoming, USA - YL17G02_0 | ecosystem: Environmental > Aquatic > Freshwater > Lake > Sediment | place: USA: Wyoming | collected... | reverse complement strand
TTCGGCCGCTCGCATGTAGTCAGCGTCGCTCGCGTCCGCGTCGGCATAGATTCGGTCGCGTTTCTGCATCGCGCGCCACATCTCGACGTGGCCCTGCATCACAACATCGAGCACGCGCTGGTCTTCGTAGCCGAACTGATTCTGGTTCAGCTTGCCGAGTCGCATGCCGGGCTGCAGCACCACCTCGCCTGAACCCTGTTCGAGCTCGCCGCCGAGGATCTTCATCAGCGTTGACTTGCCGCAGCCGTTCGCGCCGATCAGGCCATAGCGGTTGCCATTGGAGAACTTGACCGTGACGTGCTCAAACAGCGGCTTGGCTTCGAACTGGATCGAGAGGTTGGTGGTTGAGAGCATGGATGTCCGATCGGTGCGAGCAACGTAGACGGCCGGGCCGCACTCGCTGAGCAGCCGAAACCCCGGGTAATGGTTTGGGTGCCGCGCCGACGATCAGGTCGGTGGCCGGCAGGGGGCGCGATTCTAGCCGAGTGCGGGCGGCGGGGTCGCGTTTTCCGCGGCGTGGCGCGTAGCGCGCACCACTCGGGCACAGTAAGCCATCGAGGAGCCTCGGCAGCTGGCGGCACTCGAGCGCAGCGGGGCGACGATTCCTTGCCTGTCAGCGTAGTCTTTGTCGCCAGCGTCGCAGTAGTAGCCGCATTGAGTGACGTAGAACTCACCACGGCGATCGCCGAATGGGCCGAGAAAGCCGAGATCGTCGAGGTGCTGCGCGGCCTCGGCGTCAACTACGCGCAGGGTTACGGCATTTCGCAGCCGCAGCGCGTGCAACGCGCCGCAATCGCCCAGGACTGTCCCCTTTTCCGCGAAGCGGAAAAGGCGGACTGTCCCTTCTTAAAACGGCAGGCCGTGGCCCTGGCCGCCCATGCACATCAGCATCGGGACGGACAATACGAAGTTGATGCGAGAGGTCAGCAAGGCGATCTTGCGCGCCTTCGCTTTCTGTTCGTCGGTCGCCGGCACGAGCCCCAGCACTTTCTTCTGATTCGGCCAGATCAGCACCCAGACATTGAACAGCATGATCGTACCGAGCCAGGCGCCGACGCCGATCACGCGGAAGGCCGGTTGCAGTGTGAATGCATCGTGCAGGACCTTGGCGCTGCCGAAGCCGAAAGCCAGGTAATAGGCGCCGGTGATCCAGGTGAGGACGGCGGCCCAGCGGAACCACCACAGGGCCCGGGGTGCAATGTACTTGGTGATGGCCGCTCCACCCGGTCCGCCCTTGTCGGCCGCTGCGTCGGCGAGACCCGGCACTTGCACGACGTTGAAGTAATACAGCAATCCGATCCACATGACGCCGGAGACGATGTGTAACAAGCGGCCGATCTGCGGGTACGCACCGATATCGGATCCGACCAGCATCGAGAGCCAGATGCTCAGGATTGCAGCCAGCACGAATGCGGTGACGATTGAGCCCTTGACGCTCGTGAGTGGATTCATGGTGTGTCCCCCCGGATTCATTGAAGAATAGGGCAGCCTACCCCATAATTCAATGATCGATCGCGCCCCCAACTCGCCTTGCCTGAACATCTGCTCGCTGGACGAGCGTGGCGTCTGCCGCGGCTGCTTCCGGACCATCACGGAGATTGCCGGCTGGACGCGAATGGATCCCGGCGAGCAGTGGGCGGTCATACAGAGGGCGGAAGGCCGCCGCAACGCAATCCAATACGATCGGAGCGAATGATGAGCGAAATCGACATGACTCAGCGCATCAGGGAACAGCTTGGCGCAGCACCGGTTGTGCTGTTCATGAAAGGCACGCCGGACTTCCCGCAATGCGGCTTCTCCGCGCAGACGGCGGCGGCACTGCGCGCGCTCAACGCCCGGTACCGCCACGTCAACATCTTCGAGGAGCCCGAACTGCGCGAGGCGCTCAAAGCCTACTCGAACTGGCCGACCTATCCCCAGCTCTACGTCAACGGAGAACTGGTCGGCGGCTGCGACATCGTCGTCGAGATGTACCGCTCGGGCGAACTCAAGACGTTGCTGCAGGGGGCGGGCGCGATCGGCTGAATCCCGCTCTCCCGGGTCACTCTGGGGCAGGCTCCAGCATCGGATTCGACGGTCCTTCTTCCGCGGCGTCCTTCAGGCGCCAGATAGCAGCTTCATAGAGCGGCCGAAACTGATTGCAGACGGCGCAAAAAAGCTCCGCAGTCCGCTCCGCGTCATAGGCCGCGGAATGCGCCTCCTCGGAATTCCAGTCGAGTCCTGCGGCCAGCACCGCGCGCGACAGCACGGTCTGCCCATACGCGACGCCTGCAAGCGTGGCTGTGTCGAAGCACGAGAATGGATGGAACGGGTTGCGCTTGATGCCGGCACGGGCCGCAGCCGCGTTCAGGAAACCGAGGTCGAATGAAGCATTGTGGCCGACCAGGATCGCGCGCGTGCATTCCTGCTCGCGGATGACACGGCGCACTTCCCTGAAAATCACGCCAAGCGCATCGCCTTCCGCGGCCGCAATGCGCAATGGATGCCAGGGGTCGATGCCATTGACCGCGAGGGACGCCGGATCGAGGCGGCCGCCTTCGAATGGCCGGACATGCTCGCGGATCGTCACTTCGCGGACCAGCCGGCCGTGCGCATCGACCCGCAACAACACGGCCGCTATCTCGAGCAGCGCGTCAGTTGCAGAATTGAAGCCGCCGGTTTCGACGTCCACGACGACCGGCAGAAATCCGCGGAAGCGATCGCGCATCATGACCGACGTGGCGTTCATGTCTGGCCATCCGCAGGCTCCAGCCGCCAGGACAGCTGCTCGCCGGCGAACAGCGGCACCAGCTCGCCGGCCCCGAATGGGTAGCCTGCAGGAACGCTCCAGCTTTGGCGCCTGAGCGTGATCTTGCCGTCGTTGCGCGGCAGCCCGTAGTAGTCCGCGCCATTGTGGCTCGCGAATGCCTCCAGCCGGTCGAGAGCTCCAGCCTGTTCGAATGCCAGTGCGTAGAACTCGATCGCAGCGTGCGCGGAGAACACCCCGGCGCAGCCACAGGCGGATTCCTTGGCACCACGCGCGTGCGGTGCACTGTCGGTGCCGAGAAAAAATCGCGGGTCATTGCCTGTCGCCGCAGCGACCAGGGCCTCGCGATCGTGCTCTCGCTTCAGCAGCGGCAGGCAATACAGGTGAGGCTGCAGGCCGCCCTTGAACATTGCGCCGCGATTCAGCAGCAGGTGCTGTGGCGTCAGCGTCGCGGCGACTCTCGGGCCCTGCGCGCGCACGAACTCGATGCCAACAGCAGTCGAAACGTGTTCAAGGACAATGCGCAGCCGCGGAAATCGCCGCACCAGCGGGGCCAGGTCACGCTCGATGAATATGGCTTCGCGGTCATAGGGATCGACCGTGGCGGCGGTCGCCTCGCCGTGAAGCTGCAGCACGACATCGAGTTCTTCCATGCGTGCGAGCACGGCATGGCAACGCGCGAGCGAAGTGACGCCAGCATCGGCATGGGTCGTGGCGCCGGCAGGGTAGTACTTGACGCCGCAGACGAAGCCGCTCGCCCGCGCCCGGTCGATCTCGGCGGGCTCCGTGTCATCCGTCAGATACAGCGTCATCAGCGGCTCGAAGCTGTTCCCCGCCGGCAATGCTCCCAGGATGCGTTCCCGATAGCGCCGCGCTGACTCGACCGTCGTGACGGGCGGCCTGAGATTGGGCATTACGACGGCGCGGCCGAATTGCCTGGCGCTGAAGCCGACCACGGCCGCGAGCGCCTCGCCGTCCCGCAGGTGCAGGTGCCAGTCGTCCGGCCGAGTGATCGTCAGTGTGTTCTTCTGGCTCGGCAACTGAGTGCAACCTTGACCCGCAGGCACTGCAGCTAGGATCATATCGGGCCGGCCGCCGGCATGGGAGTAGAAAGGAACCTCTGATTCACTCCCGAATGGGCGCGACCGTGCACGATTTCCGTCCCTGGCAAGAAGCGAGGAGCGATGTTTATCGCGATACATGAGCGACGAGCGACGCTGCCAGGTACGGAAATCGTCCGGTCCCGGAGGGTTACGCGCGGGTACTGGCGCACCGGCGTTGCTCGCCTCGCCCATGGTTCAGACCATGGGGCTTCGGCTCGCGCCTTGGCGCGCCAGTGCGCGCGCGTAACGCGCCTCATTCGCGAGTGAATCAGAGGTTCCTTCATGGCTGACGGCCCGCAGTCCGACGACCTCGATCCGATCGAGACCCAGGAGTGGCTCGAATCGATCGACTCGGTGCTCAAGGTCCACGGGCCGGTCCGCGCGCATTTCCTGCTCGACCGGCTCATCGACCATGCGCGCCGCTCGGGCGCCTACCTGCCGTTCAAGGCGAATACCGCCTACCTCAATACGATCCCGGTTTCGCGGGAGAAACTGTATCCAGGCGACCGTGCGCTGGAACGCCGCATCGAGGCGCTGATCCGCTGGAATGCCATGGCGATGGTCGTGCACGCCAACCGCGTCAGTTCCGAGTACGGCGGCCACATTGCGACCTATGCATCGTCGGCGACGCTGTATGAGGTCGGTTTCAATCATTTCTGGCACGCGCCCACCGATCGCCACCGCGGCGACATGATCTTTTTTCAGGGTCATTCGAGCCCGGGCATGTATGCGCGCGCCTATCTTGAAGGCCGGCTGAGCGAGGAGCAGCTACGGCATTTCCGCCAGGAAGTCGCCGGCGACGGCCTGTCGTCGTATCCGCATCCCTGGCTGATGCCGGACTTCTGGCAGTTCCCGACGGTGTCGATGGGGCTCGGGCCGCTGCAGGCGATCATGCAGGCCCGCTTTATCCGTTACCTCGAGCATCGCGACCTGGTCGAGCGGTCCGACCAGAAGGTCTGGTGCTTCCTTGGCGACGGCGAGATGGACGAGCCGGAATCGATGGGCGCGCTCACGATGCCGGTGCGCGAGAAGCTCGACAACCTGGTGTTCGTCATCAACTGCAACCTGCAGCGCCTCGACGGGCCGGTTCGCGGCAACGGCAAGATCATCCAGGAGCTCGAGGCCGCGTTCCTGGGCGCGGGCTGGAATGTCGTCAAGGTCATCTGGGGCAACCGCTGGGATCCGTTGCTCGCGCGGGACACATCGGGCCTGCTTCGAAAACGCATGGAAGAGGCGGTCGACGGCGAGTACCAGAACTTCAAGGCCAAGGGTGGCGCTTACACGCGCGAGCACTTCTTCGGCAAGTACCCGGAACTCCAGGAGCTCGTCGCGAACATGTCGGACGAGGAGATCTCCCTGCTCAACCGCGGTGGCCACGACTCGCGCAAGGTCTGGAACGCGTATGCGGCGGCGGTTGCGCACAAGGGCCGACCGACGGTGATTCTCGCAAAGACCGTCAAGGGCTATGGCATGGGCAAGGCCGGCGAGGCGATGAATGTCACGCACCAGCAGAAGAAACTCGACGACGAGGCGCTGAAGGCATTCCGGGACCGTTTCAACATCCCGATTTCGGACGAGGAAATTGCGCGGCTGCCGTTCTTCAGGCCCGCCGATGCCAGCCCGGAGATGCAGTATCTCCGGAGTCATCGCAAGACGCTCGGCGGTCACCTGCCGGTGCGGCGCGCCGTCGCACCGCTGTTGGCGGTCCCGGCGCTGGCCGCATTCAAGTCACTGCTCGACGGCAGCGAGGGCCGCGAAATCTCGACGACGATGGCCTTTGTCAGGATCCTGACGCAGTTGCTGAAGGACAAGAACATCGGTTCCCACGTCGTGCCGATCATCCCCGACGAGGCGCGCACCTTCGGCATGGAGGGCCTGTTCCGCCAGGTCGGCATCTATTCGTCGGTCGGCCAGCTGTACACGCCGCAGGACGCCGATCAGCTGATGTATTACCGCGAGGACCGCAAGGGGCAGATCCTCGAGGAGGGCATCAACGAGGCGGGTGCGTTTTGTTCCTGGATGGCGGCCGGGACGGCCTACGCAAACCACGGGATCAACATGATCCCGATGTACATCTTCTATTCGATGTTCGGATTCCAGCGGATTGGCGACTTCGCCTGGGCGGCCGGTGACATGCAGGCGCGCGGCTTCCTGATCGGCGCGACCGCGGGGCGCACGACGCTCGCGGGCGAGGGCCTGCAGCATCAGGATGGGCATAGCCATCTGCTGGCTTCGACGATCCCGAACTGCGTAGCCTACGACCCCTGCTATGCGTACGAGCTCGCGATCATCATGCAGGACGGGCTGCGAAGGATGTACGCGGAGCAGGAAAGCGTTTTCTATTACGTGACCTGCATGAACGAGAACTACGCCCAGCCGCCGATGCCGAAAGGCGTCGAGCAGGGCGTGCTGCGCGGCATGTACCTGCTGCACATCGGCGGTCGCGGTCCGGTCAGGGCGACCTTGCTGGGCTCGGGCACGATCCTGCGCGAGGCGCTGGCCGCCGCGCAGATCCTGGAGTCGGAGTTCCAGGTCCCCGCCGACGTCTTCAGCGTCACCAGCTTCTCGGAACTGCGACGCGAGGCGCTCGACGCCGAACGCAACGCGCTTCTCCATCCCGGGGCGAAGCCCGTGGCACCCTATGTGCGCGAATGCCTGAGCGGGCGTGACGGCCCGTTCATCGCGGCGACCGACTACATGAAGATCGTCGCGGACCAGGTCCGCCAGTGGGTGCCCGGCCGCTATGTGACGCTGGGCACAGATGGCTTCGGCCGCAGCGACTCGCGCGAGGCGCTGCGGGGATTCTTCGAAGTCGACCGGCGCTGGATCGTCGTGGCTACGCTGAAAGCGCTGGCGGACGACGGAAAAGCCGAAATGGCCACGGTTATCGCGGCGATGAAGAAATTCGGCATCGACCCGTCGAAACCGAATCCGCTGGTTTCCTGAATACGATCGTGGCCAAGCGCATCACCGTCAGCGTGCCGGATCTTGGCGACTTCAAGGATGTCGAGGTCATCGAGGTACTGGTCGCGGCCGGCGCCGAAATTGCCGTTGACAGCCCGCTGATCACGCTCGAGACCGACAAGGCGGCGATGGACGTTCCATCGACCGCGTCCGGGCGGGTCACCGAGTTGCTCGTCAAGAAGGGCGACCGCGTCTCCAGGGGCGATCCGATCCTGGTGCTGGAATCCGCGGGCACTGCGCCCGCTGCAAGCGCGGCGAGCGCGGTGGTCGAAGTTCGCGTACCCGATCTGGGAGATTTCCACGACGTCGAGGTGATCAAGGAGGTTGCGCACACGCCGGCAGTCGAAGCTGGCTCCTCGCGTGCCCATGCCGGTCCCGCCGTGCGACAGCTTGCGCGTGAACTCGGCGTGGATCTGGCGAAAGTGAAAGGCTCGGGCGTCAAGGGACGGATCACGCAGGACGACGTCAAGTCCTTCGTCAAGCGTGCGCTGTCGGGGGCGCCCGCGGCATCGGGCGCCGCCGTGCTGCCCAAGGTGCCGGACGTCGATTTCAGCGCTTTCGGACCGGTAGAAGTGCGCCCACTCGGCCGAATCCAGAAGATTTCCGCCGCGCGACTGCAGGCCAGCTGGGTGAATATCCCGCATGTCACCCAGCATGACGAGGCCGACATCACGGAGCTCGAGGCGCTGCGTGTGTCAATGAAGGAGCGTGCCGCCAGCCTCGGCATCAAGCTGACACCACTCGCCTTTGTCGCACGGGCCTGCGTCCGCGTCATTGCGCAGTTTCCGAATTTTAACAGCTCGCTCGATGCCAGCGGGCAGAACCTCGTGTTCAAGCAGTATCTGCACCTGGGCTTTGCGGCGGAGACGCCAAATGGCCTGGTCGTGCCGGTGATCCGCGACGCAAACCGCAAGGACATCTACGAACTTGCGCGCGATCTGGCGGAATGCGCCGCGCGCGCGCGCGCCGGCAAGCTCACGGCGGCCGAGATGCAGGGCGGCTGCTTCACGATCTCGAGTCTCGGCGGCATCGGCGGCACGGCATTCACGCCGATCATCAACGCGCCCGAGGTCGCGATTCTGGGCGTCTCACGCTCGCAGACGCGACCGGTCTGGCGGGACGGTCAATTCCGGCCACGGCTGCTGCTGCCGCTCTCGCTTTCCTACGATCATCGGGTCATCGATGGAGCCGAGGCCGTGCGTTTTGTCGTCGCGCTCGCCGATGCGCTCACGCATCCGGAGACCCTCGTTGAGGCGGTGCCGTGAGCCGCATCATCGAGCAGCGCGTTCCGGATCTTGGCGAGTTCCGGGACGTCGAGGTCATCGAAGTGCTGGTCAAGCCCGGCGACAATGTCGAGCCGGAATCCCCGCTGATCACACTCGAAACGGACAAGGCGACCATGGACGTGCCGGCGACCGCGGGCGGCGTGGTCCAGGAAGTCCGCGTCGTGAAGGGCGATCGGGTGTCAAAAGGCAGCCTGATTGCTGTGGTCGCGGCTGCCGGCGGCGACACCGTGCGGCTTCCGGCCCTGACCGAAACGGTCGTGCTGGCGGGCGAGCCGGCAGCCGACCTGACGACACCACTGCTCGTGATCGGCGCCGGGCCGGGTGGCTACACGGCCGCCTTTCGTGCAGCGGATCTTGGACTCGGCGTGATCCTGGTGGATCGCTGGCCGCAGCTCGGTGGCGTCTGCCTGAATGTCGGCTGCATTCCGTCGAAGGCCCTGCTGCACGCGGCGCGCGTGATCGAGGAGGCACAGGCCATGTCCGCGCATGGCATCCGCTTCGGCGAGCCGCAGATCGATACCAAAGCGCTGAAGCAATGGAAGAACAAGATCGTCGGCAAGCTGACCGCCGGGCTCACCATCCTGGCCAAGCAGCGCAAAGTTGAGGTGCTGCGCGGTTTCGCGCGCTTCATCTCGCCGCATCGTGTCGAATTGCGCGTCCCCGAAAGTGCGACGCGCGTAATCGGCTTTCAGCACTGCATCATCGCCGCGGGGTCGGAGCCCGCCCGCATTCCGGGCCTGCCAACCGACCCACGGGTCATGGATTCGACCGCGGCGCTTGACCTCAAGGACATACCCGGGCACTTGCTGGTCATCGGTGGCGGGATCATCGGGCTCGAGTTGGCCTGCGTATACGACGGGCTCGGCTCGAAGGTCAGCGTGGTCGAACTGACCGACACGCTGATGCCAGGCTGCGATCGCGATCTGGTGCGCCCGCTGGAGAAGCGCCTGCGCTCGCGTTATGCGTCGATCATGACAGGCACGCGAGTGATGGGGGTCGAGGCCGAAGACTCGGGCCTCAAGGTCAGCTTTGACGCGAAGGACGCCCCACAGCCGCAGATTTATGATCGTGTGCTGTGCGCGGTTGGCCGGGTACCCAACGGGCGCACGCTGAACGCCGAATTGGCAGGCATCGAGGTTGACGGGCGCGGCTACATTGCCGTGGACCGCCAGCAGCGGACCAATGTCCGCCACATCTTCGCGATCGGCGACATCGTCGGCCAGCCGATGCTGGCGCACAAGGCGACGCACCAGGGCAAGGTGGCGGCCGAGGTCATCGCCGGCCACAAGCGGGCATTCGATGCGCTGGTCATTCCGTCGGTCGCCTACACCGACCCAGAGATCGCCTGGGCGGGGATCACCGAAACCGAAGCCCAGGCTGTGGGCCGCAAGCTCGGCAAGGGGTTATTCCCCTGGATGGCCAGCGGCCGTTCGCTGGCGCTCAATCGCGACGACGGATTCACGAAATTGCTTTTCGACGAGGAAACACACCGCATCGTCGGTGGTGGCATCGTGGGCAGCAACGCGGGCGAGCTGATTTCGGAGGTTGCTCTCGCGATCGAAATGGGCGCAGACGCGACCGATATCGGTCTCACGATCCACCCGCACCCGACCTTGTCAGAAACCATCGCCTTTGCGGCGGAAGCATTCGACGGGACCTTGACCGATCTCTACATGCCAAAAAAGTCCTGAATGGTGCCGGGTCGCAGGTTCGCAAATTGCTAACCTGCGAACCTGCGACCCGGCACCAAATCGCTCGGCAGCATCAAGGCGCCACCGACTTGTCGGGGTAACGGCACAGATCGGCGATCAGGCAGCTGGGACAGGCTGGCCGGCGGGCCTTGCAGACATAGCGGCCATGCAGGATCAGCCAATGATGCGCATCCGCGCGGAATTCCTCGGGAACGGCGTCCAGCAGTCCATCCTCGACCTCGCGGACATTGCCGCCCGGAGCGAGGCCGGTGCGATTGGCCACGCGAAAGATGTGCGTGTCCACCGCGATTGTCGGCACGCCGAAGGCGGTGTTCAGCACGACATTCGCGGTCTTGCGTCCGACGCCAGGGAGGGCCTCTAGCGCCTCGCGTTCGCGCGGCACGCGGCCCCGGTGGCGCTCAAGCAGCAGCCGGCTCGCGGCGATGACATGGCGTGCCTTGACGCGCCAGAGCCCGATCGTCCGGATGTAGCTGGCCACGCCCTCCTCACCGAGCGCGAGCATGGCTTTGGGTGTCGCGGCGACGCGAAACAGTCTTCTGGTCGCCCGATTGACGCTGCGGTCCGTGGCCTGCGCCGACAACATCACCGAGACGAGCAGCTGGAATGGCGAGCGGTAGGCGAGTTCGGTCGAAGGCCGCGGATTGGCCGCGCGCAGGCGTTCGAACAGCTGCCGTCGCGCGGCCGCGTCCAGCTTCGACTCAATCCGCCGACGCGCCATCTTGAGCCAGGCTGGCGCGCAGGGCGTCGCGCCATTCGGTCTGCCCACGCGCAAGCCGCGCCCGCCGCGAGTCGTACAGATGCCGGTAATTTGCCGCGCGGGCGCCCCGTGCCTGCGCAGGCAGGACCGCCAGGTTGACCATGTGGATACAGTCGACCGGGCAGCAGGGCAGGCAAAGTTCACAGCCGGAACAGTCCTCGGTGATGACCGTGTGCATGCGCTTGCGCGCCCCGACGATGGCGTCGGTCGGGCAGTCGTCGAGGCACCTGGCACAACCGATGCAGGCCTCCTCGTCGATCAGGGCGACGAGCGGCAGGCTCTCGTGGCCGCAGTCCGGATCGAGCGGCAACTCCGGTCGCCCCAGCAGTACCGCCAGTTGCGCGATCACCTCCCGCCCACCGGGGGGACAGCGATTCAAGTCGCTTTCACCCCGTGCCAGCGCCTCGGCATAGGGACCGCAGCCGTCGAATCCGCAGCGCCGGCATTGGGTCTGCGGCAACAGCGCATCGATGCGTGCCGCCAGCATCGCTAGCTGACCTTCATGCCGGCCGTGGCGCCGGCATCCGGTCCCAGCAGGAACAGCGCATCGCCGCCATCGGCACTCGCGACCAGGACCATCGCCTGCGACATACCGAAGCGCAGCTTGCGTGGCTTGAGATTCGCAACCACGACTACATGCCGCCCGATCAGCTCGCCGGGTTGGTAGGAACTGCGGATTCCTGCAAAAACCGTCCGCTGCTCGCCGCCGAGGTCGACAGTCAGCTGCAGCAGCCGGTCGGCGCCCTCCACCAGGGTGGCCGATTCGATGCGGGCAATCCGCAGGTCGATGCGCGCGAATTCGTCTGCACTGATTTCCCGGGTCATCGTCATCGGTGTCTCCACCAGCTTGCGAACCAGCGCCGGATCGACGCGGGTCGCAAGTGGCTGGTATTCCTTGATGGTCGTGTCGAGCAGCGGTTCGGCGATGTCGCTCCAGAGCCTTACCGGCTTGCCGAGAAAGTCCTCGGCGCGTTCCGCCATCGATGGCATCACGGGTTTCAGGCAGGTCATCAACACGCGGAACAGGTTGAGTCCCTGGGTGCAGGTCGCCTGGACTTCCGCGGCGCGGGCAGGGTCCTTGGCAGCCAGCCAGGGCTTGTGCTGGTCAATGTACAGATTGGCACGGTCGGTGAGTGACATGACCTCACGCACGGCTGCCGCGTATTCACGTGCTTCGTAGCTGGCAGCGATCCAGTCGGCGGCCGCGACGAACTCGCGATAGAGACCCGGGTCGGGCAGGGCCGGCGCGAGGCGGCCGCCGTGAAGGCGATGGATGAAGCCCGCGCAACGGCTGGCGATGTTGACGAACTTACCGACCAGTTCGGCGTTGATGCGGGTCGCGAACTCGTCCAGGTTCATGTCGATGTCGTCGAGACCGGAGCCCAGCTTCGCCGCAAGGAAGTAGCGGAAATACTCCGGCGGCAACAGGTCGAGATAGCTTCTTGCGGTGACGAAGGTACCGCGCGACTTCGACATCTTTTCGCCATTGATCGTCAGGAAGCCGTGCGCATGCACGGCGGTCGGCTTGCGGAATCCGGCACCCTCGAGAGTTGCCGGCCAGAACAGCGAGTGGAAATACAGGATGTCCTTGCCGATGAAGTGATAAAGCTCCACCTTGCTGTCCGGCCCCCAGTAATCTTCGAAGACAAGGTCGCTGCGCGCGCAGAGATTCTCGAAACTTGCCATGTAGCCGACCGGTGCATCGAGCCAGACATAGAAATACTTGCCCGGCGCATCGGGAATCTCGATGCCGAAGTATGGCGCGTCGCGCGAAACATCCCAGTCCCGCAGGCCCGCGTCGAACCACTCGTCGAGCTTGTTGGCGACCGCCGTCTGCAGGCTGCCGGAGCGTGTCCACTTGCGCAGCATCGGCTCGAAATCGCCGAGCCGGAAAAAGATGTGCTCCGATTCACGCTGGACCGGCGTCGTGCCGGACACGACGGAAACCGGGTCGATCAGGTCAGACGGAGTGTAGGTCGCTCCGCAGTTCTCGCAGCTGTCGCCGTACTGGCCGGGTGTCTGGCAGCGCGGGCAGGTGCCCTTGACATAGCGGTCCGGCAGGAACATGCCCGCCTTCTCGTCATAGGCCTGGCGGACGATGCGACGCGTGATGTGGCCGGCGGCGGCGAGGGCCTGGTACATGCGGACCGTCAGCCGGCGGTTCTCCTCCGAATGGGTGGTGTAGTAATTGTCAAAGCCGATGCCGAAATCGGCGAAATCGCGGCGCCGCTCGGCGCCGACCTGCGCGATCAGCTGCTCGGGCGTGACGCCCTCGGATTCGGCCTTCAGCATGATCGGCGTGCCGTGGGTGTCGTCGGCGCAGACGTACACGCAATCGTGCCCGCGAAGTTTCATGGAGCGCACCCAGACGTCGGTCTGCACGACCTCGGTCATGTGACCGAGGTGCGTGGGCCCGTTTGCATAGGGCAGTGCGCTGGTGACGAGGATGCGGCGGGCCATGGCTCGGGTCCGGGGATGAACCGTGCATTATGCCTTGAGCGGCGAGCTAGTCGAGGTCCTTGCCTTCCTCGAACTTGGCCTTGTTGTCGGCCTTCTCGTAGGCCGATCGGCCGCTGATCAATCCCTGGTCCAGCAGCTGCTGGATCGCCACGTCCATGGTGCGCATGCCGAGCGAAGTACCGGCCTGCATCGCAGTTTCCAGCTGATCGATCTTGCCCTGGCGGATCAGATTGGCGACCGCGGGCGTGTTGATCAGCACCTCGATCGCCGCAATGCGGCCAGGCACCCCCTTGCGGGCGATCAGCTGCTGCGATACGACACCGCGCAGCGAGGTCGACAACATCGTCCGCACGTGACCCTGCTTGTCAGCAGGAAACGCATTGACCATGCGGTCGACGGTCGCCCCCGCACCATTCGTATGCAGGGTCGCCATGACCAGAATGCCCATCTCGGAAGCCGTGATCGCCGTGCTGATCGTCTCCAGGTCGCGCAACTCGCCGACCAGGATGACGTCGGGGTCCTCGCGCAATGCCGAGAGCAGCGCGCTCGAAAAAGATCCGGCGTGGACGCCGACCTCGCGCTGGCTGATCAGGCAGTTCTTGCGCGGGTGCACGAACTCGATCGGATCCTCGATCGTCAGGATGTGGCCCTTGATGCGCAAATTCAGGTCGTCGATCATCGCTGCGAGCGTCGTCGACTTTCCGGAACCGGTCTTGCCGGTCATCAGGATCAGGCCGCTCGACGCCTTGCAGAGATTGCGCACGGCTTCGGGAATCTTGAGCTGTTCGAGCGTCTGTGCCTTCGACGGAATGGCGCGGAACACGCCGCCCATGCCATTCAGGTGACGCATGACATTGACGCGGAACCGCGCAATCGTACCGAGCGAGTACGCGAAATCGGCGCCGTCGCGGGTCTCGAATCGCTCGAGCGCCTTGCGCGGCATGATCTCGTAGAGCGCCTCGCGCACGAAATCGGCCGCAAGCGTATCGGTCCTCAGATGGGACAGCTTCCCGTACAGCCGGATGCGTGGCGGATCACCTGCCATGAAATGCAGATCCGACCCATCCCGCTTCAGGATCTCCTCGAGGTATTCGTCGATGCGCGCCACGCTATGACAGCCTCATTCCAGGGTCTCGATGCGCGGCAGCAGGCTGCGATCCACGACGTGCTTCACAAACAGCCGCTTGTCCGACGAATAGGCGAAGGCGTCGTCGGGGTCGATCTCCTTGGCCGTGATGGCCTTCAGCAGTGCCGAGTCCAGGAGCTGCATGCCGAGTTCGCGGCCGGTCTGCAACTGTGACGGGATCTGGTGCGTCTGGTCGGTCTGGATCAGCTTGGCGATCGCGCGATTCATGATCATGACTTCGCAGATCGCCTTGCGGCCACGATTCTCCGGCTTGCGGACCAGCACCTGCGTGATCACGGCGAGCAGGCTCTGCCCGAGAAAGCTCTTGGTCTGTTCGCGTTGATCGGCCGGCAATGCGTCGATCATGCGGTCGATGGTCTTGACCGCGCTGGTGGTGTGCAGCGTGCCGAGTACCAGATGCCCGGTTTCCGCGGCCGTCATGGCCATCGAAATCGTCTCGGCATCGCGCAATTCACCGACCAGAATCACGTCAGGATCCTCGCGCATCGCCGCGCGCACGCCCTCGGCGAAGGTGGGCAGGTGCGTGCCCAGCTCGCGCTGCACGACCTGGCATTGCTTGCTGCGATGCACGAACTCGATCGGATCCTCGAGACTGATGATGTTGAGCTTGCGCGTGGAGTTCAGCAGGTCAATCATCGCCGCGAGCGTCGTCGACTTGCCGGTGCCGGTCGAACCGGTCACCAGGATCATGCCTTGATGATAGTCGCAGAGCTTCTTGACGACCGGTGGCAGTTGCAGCGATTCGAGTGTCGGGATCTCGTTCGGGATCGTCCGGAATACAGCCCCGACGCCGGAGTCCTTGCGGAACACATTGACCCGGAAGCGGCCGCCGTCCTCGGAAACATAGGAAAAGTCGACATCGTGACCGGTGCGGAACCGTTCGCTGAGGTTGCGTGTCAGGATCTCGTTGATATAACTCTCGAGTTCGGCTTCAGCCAGGTCGCGAAACCGGATGGCCACCAGATCGCCATTCATCCTGAGCATTGGCGGTACTCCGACGGCCAGATGGACATCGGAGCACGCCTGGGTCGAACCAAGCTTCAGGAATGCATCAATGCGCGGCATTGCCGCGCGAGTGGATCACAAGAATCGTTCCAGCGCCAGATGCAATTCGTCCATGGTGGCGGGGCGCTTTTCCTTGTCGACCGACATGACCTGCATGACCAGTTCCGACAGCGCGGGTGGCAGCGCCGGATTCAGCTCGATCGGCGGGCGGGCCCGGCCCTGGACATGCTGGTACATCACCGACATGTGGTCACCGCGATGATAGGGCGGCGCCCCGGTCAGCATCTCGTAGAGCAGGACGCCCACCGAGTAGATATCGGCGCGCGCGTCGACCTGCTTGCCGAGGATCTGTTCCGGCGCCATGTACTTCGGTGAACCAATCACATAGCCGGTCTTGGTCAGCTGCGTGTCGCCCTGATGCTGGGCCGCGGCAACGCCGAAGTCGACGATCTTCAGCAGTCCCTCGTCATTTATCAGCACGTTGGCCGGCTTGAGGTCGCGGTGCACGATGCCGACGCCGTGAGCAACCGACATCCCCTTGGCGATATCCATGCCGAATCGCAGTGCCCGGCGCAGCGCCACCGGTTTGCCGTCGGCAAATTCGCCGCTCAGCGTGTGCGACGGAAAGTACTCCATCGAGATCGCGTAGTTGCCTCGGATGTGCAGGAAGTCGTAGATGCGGATCACGTTTGGATGGGTGATCTTGCGGCTGTAGCGCAGTTCGTGGACGAAGCGCTGCATCATCTCCTCGTCCTCCGAGATGGCCGGATTAAGGAATTTGAGTATCAGCTGTTCGTCGACGACGGTGTCTTCCATGAGCAGCACCGTGCCGAATGCGCCCTTGCCGATGCGCTCGATGTACTTGTAGCGTCCTTCCAGCACGTCGCCGGCCTGCAGCGTCGCGATGTCGAGCCGGCCCTCAGCCTGGGCCGCCCTCATGATCGCCGAGACGTCGGCCGCTTCGATCAGCATGGTCCGGGCCACATCCGCGCCCGCGCGGGTTGCCGCGGCGGTACCCGGCGCCGTGACGCCGGCAAGCGTGGTGCCGCCGAAGCGCGCCTCGAGTTCCGCCAGCGAACGGTGCGCAGCGCTGGCCACCGACTGGTCGGCCGCCAAGGTCAGGGGTGCGATGCGGGCGCGGACCGGATCGAGGATGCGATCGTCCGCGAGACGCACGAGCGCGGTCAACGCCTCGATGCGGATGTCGGTCTCCGGGCGATCCAGCGCGCGCATCACGGTGTCGGCCGCGGCGCTGTCCCCGATCTTGCCGAGGGCCCGAACGATGGTCGGCACCGATTTCGGATTCGCCTGCATCATTTCAATGAGCCGCGGCACGGCGTTGCGGCTGCCGATCGCGCCCAGGGCATCGACGGCCCGCTCGCTGACCCACCAGTCGGAGTCCTTGGTGGCTTCGAGCAGGTGGCTGACGGCGCGCTCGTCCTTGGTCTGGTTGAGGATCTCGACCGCGGTACGGCGGACTTCCTCGTCGCGGTCGGAAATCAGCGCGAGGGCGGCACTGATGACCTGCGGTCCCCCGATCTTGCCGAGCGCGTCCGCTGCGCGGCTGCGCACCCACCAGTCGGCGTCCTTGATGGCCTGCAGCAGGAACCGGACCGAGGTCTCGTCGCCGACGACATTCAGCACCTCGACAGCGGCACGCCGGGCGTACTCGGACTCGTCCTTCAGCACTTCGACCAGGTGACGGACCGTCTCCGGGTGCTTGCTGCGGCACAGCAGGTCCACCGCCTTGTTCTGGACGTCGAGTTCCGGGTCACGCAGCAGCGGGGCGACCTGGGCCGGATCGACCGGGCCCTCCATGGCCGCAATCGACTGCAACGCGGCCGAACGCAACTGCTTGTTCGGATCCTTCAGCGTCGTCATCAAGGCCGCCCGGACTTTTGGCGTGTTGAAGCGCGCGAGCAGCGCGATGATATGCACGCGGGCAATCGGGTCCTTGCCCTCGACTCGTGCGACCAGCTCATCGACCGAAGTCTCGTCCACCATCGTGCCGGCGATGCGGAACAGGGCAGCCTTTTCGTTCGGATCCTGCAGGTAGGCGGCATTCAGCAGGTCGCGCAGCTGGAAGCGGGATTTCTGCGCCGCGATGACGGTGAGCACGGCCTGCCGCGAGACGCCTGGCTCACTCAGCAGTTCGAGCAGCAGTAATGGCGAGTATGCGCGGGACGTAGAGAGCGCCCAGGCCACACCCGCGACCGCGCGCGGATTTTCCTCGGCGAGAGCCTGGGCCAGCAGCGGGAAAGTCTTGTCGTTGATCAGCCCGGACAACGTCTCGACGAGAGCCACGGTCTCGCGCTTGTCAGACGTGGATAGCGCCTCGACGATTGGCTTGACGGCGGTCGCACCCAGCCCCTGCAGTCTGGCGAGCACCTGCTGCGCCTTGGGGCTGCCCGGATCGCCGCTTTCACGCAGCTCGGCGATCAGGCGGTCGGCGCGATATGCAGTGAATAATCCCATCCGACCCCGGCTCTTGTTGGGACCGATCTCGCAATTGGAAAGTATGCCATACCCATTGCGGGCCCCATTTGCAGATTGTCTCCTGGGCTACAATGCCGGCCCCCCGATCAGCGGAAAAGTCCCGATGCCCTCCGGCCCTGAGAGCCGCCTGCGAGCCGCGCTGGAACAGTATGTCGAGCCGAATACAGGCCTGACGCTTGCGGCTGCCGGCGCGCTCGAGTCGGTGGACTCGACGCTGGCCGGCCTGGTGGCGAAGATCGTGCTCGGCTTCCCGGTTGAGGGGTATCGCAGGGATCTGGAGCTGGCACTTGCAGGCCATGCGGCGGCTGCCGGCATTCCGGAGCCATTCACCGTCGAGCTGCGCTCGCAGATTCCGGCGTTCGTCGCCGACCGGCGCATGCGTCCGCTGCCCGAGGTCGGGAATATCATGGCCGTTGCCTCCGGAAAGGGCGGCGTCGGCAAGTCGACGGTCGCTGCGAATCTCGCGCTGGCGCTCTCCGCCCAGGGCGCCCGCGTCGGCCTGCTCGATGCGGACATCTACGGACCGAGCCAGCCCCGCATGATGGGTCTGGCGGGCGAGCGTCCTACCACCACCGACGGCAAGTCCTTTGATCCGCCGCGCGGCCATGGTATCCCGGTCATGTCCATCGGATTCCTGATCGATTCCGACCAGCCGATGGCTTGGCGCGGCCCCATGGTCACGCAGGCCCTGGCGCAGATGCTCTCCGACACCCGCTGGGGCGCGCTCGACTATCTGATCGTCGACATGCCACCGGGCACCGGCGACATCCAGCTGACATTGACTCAGCGCGTACCGGTCAGCGGCGCCATCATCGTGACGACGCCGCAGGAAATTGCGCTGCTCGACGCACGCAAGGGCCTGCAGATGTTCCGCAAAGTCGGCGTGCCGGTGCTCGGCATTGTCGAGAACATGGGCCTGCATCGCTGCCAGGCCTGCGGACACGAGTCGCACATCTTTGACACCGGCGGTGGCGCCGAGCTCGCCCGGCGCTACGACACGACGCTGCTCGGCCAGCTGCCGCTCGAGGCGCGTATCCGCGAACAGGTGGATGGCGGCACGCCAACCGTAGTAGCCGATCCGGCGTCGCAGACGGCGGGAATTTTCCACGCCATAGCCCGGCGAGCCGCCGGCAGGCTGGCGGCGAGCGCCCTGCAGGGCGCGGTGACCATGCCGGCGATCAGCATCGAGGATGAGTGATGAGCATCAAGTCAGACCGCTGGATCCGGCGCATGGCAGCACAGGGAATGATCGAGCCATTCGAGGCCGGGCAAGTCCGTGTCGTCGATGACCGCAAGATCATCTCTTACGGCACTTCGAGTTATGGCTACGATGTGCGTTGCGCCGGCGAATTCAAGATCTTCACGAACATCAATTCGACGATCGTGGACCCGAAGAGCTTCGACACCAACAACTTCGTGGACCTTCGGGCGGATGTCTGCATCGTGCCGCCGAATTCATTTGCGCTCGCGCGCACCGTCGAATACTTCCGGATCCCGCGCAGCACGATGGTGATCTGCCTCGGCAAGAGCACCTATGCGCGCTGCGGAATCATCGTGAATGTCACGCCGCTCGAACCTGAGTGGGAGGGACACGTGACACTCGAATTTTCCAACACGACGCCGCTGCCCGCCAGGATCTATGCCAACGAAGGCGTCGCGCAGATGCTGTTCTTCGAGTCCGACGAGATCTGCGAGACCTCGTACCGGGACCGGGGCGGAAAGTACCAGGGGCAGACCGGGGTCACGCTGCCGCGGACGTAGGGCGGTCAGGTACCCGGCCGGTAGCCCTTGATGTAAGTCTGGAACAGCTTCTTGCCATCGCGGCGCTGCTCGGCCTGCACGGTCACGTTTCCGAGCGCCGGCGCATACCACAGCAGGGTCTCACGCGTGCTGCCGTCGCGGGCGCTACGGTACAGGAGGGTGTCGAGTTCGCCGAGCGCAGTCTTCAGTCGCTCGCGCCTCAGCAGCGTGTAATGGTAATACTTGACGCTGTCCTTCTCGATCATGGCGACCATGCCGGGCTCTGTGCCTCCGTTCAGGCGCAACAACACGAATGCCTGCATCGATGCGGCATCCTGCAAGTCGGTCTCCACCGCGATGTCGACAGCCGCGCCTTCGGCAATGCCTTTCACACGGCCCGCGCCCCAGTCGAAGTCGAGCGCTATGTCGTGCCTGGATTTTTTCGTGCCGTCGTCGAATCGGTAGCTCAGGGGTCGCAGGCCGCCCGCGTCGAGCTCAAAGGTTGAGTGTTGCACGAGGGTGCCGCCCGCGATCAACTTGGCGAGCCCGCTCGCCTTCGTGCGCGATTCGATGAGCCACTGGCCCGGCACAGCAGCGCCGCGCAACTCCGTGCGACTGGAGCCGACGGACATGCTGCCGTACTTGACGTCGTAGTCCGCGATGAATGGCGCCAGCCTCGGCTCTTCCGCGCGGGCGGAATGCGCGTTGAGCGCGGCAATTGCCACCAGCGCCACGATTGCCCCAATCTTCATTGCGCATCCTCGATGACTGGTGTTGCGAGTTGCCGGCCATCGAGCATGGCCGCGCCGTCCTTCCACCCCAGGCGCCCGCTGGCGAACCAGCCTACCGCACGCGGATAAATGATGTGCTCGAGCTGCTGAACGCGCGCTGAAAGCGACTCCTCGGTATCGCCGGGATTTACGACGAGCCGCCCCTGGATGACCGCGGGGCCTGCGTCAAGTTCCTCGGTTACGAAATGGACCGTACAGCCGTGCCGCGGGTCGCCGGCCGCGAGAACCCGGCGGTGGGTATGCAAGCCGCGATGGGCTGGCAACAGGGAGGGGTGGATATTCAGCAGACGGCCTTGCCAATGGCACACAAACCCGGCATCGAGGATACGCATGAACCCCGCCAGCACGACAAGTTTTGCGCCGTGCTGCTCGAGAATCGTGGTCAAGGCGTGGCCAAAGGCCGCGCGATCGGCGCCGCGCGCGGGCTCGACGACTTCGGTGGCAAGACCACGGCGCCGCGCTTCAGCAAGCCCCGGGGCATCCGGCTGGTCGCAGATGACGGTCGCCACGCGTCCAGAAATCCGGCCCTCCGCCGCGGCACTTGCCAGCGCAAGCATGTTGGAGCCGCGCCCCGAGATCAGCACGGCGAATGGCAGGGTGCGCTCCATCAGCCGAACTGTACGCCCTCGCCAGGGCAGGCTTCGCCGATCATCGCGGCGTGCTCGCCGCAGGAACCCAGCAGAGCGATGGCCGCGTCGGCGGCTTCAGGCGGCACCAGCACGACCATGCCTATGCCGCAATTGAAGGTCCGGTGCATCTCGGCATCGGTAATCGCGCCGCTCTGTTGAATCCACTGCCAGACCGGATCGCGCCGCCACGCGCGCGGATCGAGGCGCACGCCGAGACCCGGCGGCAGCACCCGCGGGATGTTGTCAGTAAGGCCACCGCCCGTGATATGCGCGATGGCATGGACCTCGGCCGATTGCAGCAGTTGCAGAATGGATTTCACGTAGATCCGCGTCGGCTCCAGCAGCAGGTCAAAGAGCCGCGCGCTGCCAATACGCGTTTCGGCATCGGCCCGGGTCTCGGCGATGAGCCGGCGGATCAGCGAGTAGCCGTTGGAGTGCGGTCCCGAAGAGGCGAGGCCGATGACCGCATCGCCGGCGCGGGTCCGCGCGCCGTCGATGATCCGCTCTTTCTCCACGACGCCGACGCAAAAGCCAGCGAGGTCGTAGTCCTCGCCCTCGTACATGCCGGGCATCTCCGCGGTCTCGCCGCCGACCAGCGCGCAGCCTGCCAGCTGGCAGCCCGACGCGATGCCGGCGATGACCCGCGCGGCGACCTCGACCGACAAGCGGCCGGTCGCATAGTAATCGAGGAAGAACAGCGGTTCGGCACCCTGCACTACGACATCGTTGGCACACATCGCGACGAGATCCTGGCCGACCCCGTCATGGCGGCCGCTGTCGATCGCGAGCCGCAATTTGGTGCCGACGCCGTCGGTGCCGGCGACCAGCACGGGCTGTCGCCAACGGCCGACAGGCAGCTCGATCATCGCGCCGAATCCGCCGACGCCTGCGAGTACCTCCGGCCGGAGCGTACGCGCGACATGCGGCTTGATCCTTTCGACCAGCGCTGCGCCGGCATCAATGTCGACGCCGGCATCCCGGTATGTCAGCGGTGGGCGTGGGGTCATCGTTCCGGATCGGGCTCTGCAGGGGAAGGCCCGTATCCCGGGCAGTGTACTATTGTAATGATGAACCGGACGCGAAGTTGGCTCGCTGCATTGGCAATTGCCGCACTTGCGCCGCACGCCAATACGGCAACCCTTGGCGACATGTACACGGTGACGGTACTGGTCACGGGCCAGGGCGAGTCCGCTCAGCAAGCCGCATTTCGCGAGGCGATGAGCGACATCCTGATCCGCGCGACCGGCCGCCGCGATGCCGCCGAACTCGAAGGCCTGGCGCCATTGGTCGCCCAGGCCGGCAGGCATGTCGTGAGCTTCCGGCGTGCAGCAGGCAGCCAGCTTGCCGTGACCTTCGACGGTTTGACGATCGAAAATGCGATCGACGCCGCCGGCCTGCCATTCTGGGGGCCGGACCGACCGTTGACACTCGTCTGGCTCGTGGTCGATCGCGGCGGCCGGCGCAGTCTCGCCGGTTCGGCGACTGGCGGCGATGAGAAGCAGCGCGTCGAGCTGGCCGCCACGCGCCGCGGCATACCGCTGGCCTGGCCGGGCGCGGGCGATGATCTTGGTCGCGGCCTGCAGCAGGCCTGGTCCGGCGACCATGAGCCGCTGGTGAATGCGGCGCGTCGTTATGGCGCGGACGGAGTACTGATCGGGCGCGCGGTGGCGACGGCAGCCGGCCAGCACAACGTCGAGTGGACCTTTTCGTCGGCCGGTCTGTCCGCCCAGACGAGAGGCGACCTGGAATCCGGCCCGGAACTTGCCGCCGACCGTTACGCGAGCGCCTACGCGTCACGCAATGCCGGTCAGCGCATCGAACAGCTCGTGACGGTCACGGGCATCGACACACTCGAGGCCTATGCTGCAGCGTTGCGCGCATTGGGACGCCTGCCGCTCGTGCGTGGCGTCGCAGTCGATGAGGTGGCGCCGGATGCCGTGTCATTCGCCCTGACTGTTCGCGGAGATCCGGATGCATTGCGCCATGCGATCCGGCGCGAGGGCCGGCTGGTCCCGGTGGATGAGTCGCGCATGATCTTTGCGTTGGCGCCATGAATCTGGCCACGGTTCCGAATGTACTCTGCCTTTTGCGCATGGCGCTCGCCGTGCCGATCGTCTGGCTGCTTGCCGAAGGCCACTATGGGGCGACACTGATTCTCTTCGGCATCGCCGGGGTGTCGGACATCCTCGACGGTTATCTTGCAAAGACATTCAACTGGGCCACGGAACTCGGCAAGGTGCTCGACCCGGTGGCGGACAAGCTGCTGCTGGTCAGCGTATTCATCACGCTGACCTGGCTCGGACTGATTCCTTTGTGGCTCGCCGCGGTCGCGGTCGCGCGCGACGTGATCATCGGAGTCGGAGCCTGGGTGTACAAGGAGATATTCGGGCCGCTGGAAGGCCGCCCGACGATGCCAAGCAAGCTCAATACACTGGTCCAGCTGCTGTTCGTCATCGGAGTCGTCGGTCATGCGGCCTATCCCGTTGTTCCCGAGTGGCTGATCGTCGCGCTGGGCGTCCTGGTCTTCGTGACCACGGTCGTCAGCGGCGTGGATTACATCGTCACCTATGTCCGAAAGGCGATTGCGATCAGTCGCGCGCGCCGCGCCGCCGTGTGACCGCATGCGGCAGCTGCCACTTGGCGTCCAGCTCGGCGTTTCAATGCGCTTCGAGACCTACCACGAAGGCGCGAATGGCGCGGTCGTGGCCGGTCTCACGCAGCTCGTGCGCGACCCCGGCCATGCGCCGCTGTGGGTTCTCGGGCCAGCCGGTGTAGGCAAGACGCATCTGCTGCAGGCCAGTTGCGCCCTCGCCGGGCAGCGCGGCCTGACCTCCGCCTATCTGCCGCTGGCCTCGTCGAAGGATCTGGTTCCAGGCCTGCTCGCCGGCCTCGAGCAGGTCGATCTTGTCGCACTCGACGATGTCGACGCGATCGCAGGCCAACCCGCCTGGGAGCAAGCTTTGTTCACGCTTTACAACGAACTGCTGGAGCTGGGCGGTCGGCTCGCCTGTTCGGCGCAACTGCCGCCGGCTGGCGTCGCATTCGCGCTGCCGGACCTCGCTTCGCGATTGTCAGGCTGCGTGGTCCACCGCCTTCAGCCGCTCGCGGAACGCGACCAGGGTCTTGCCTTGCAGCGTCGCGCCGCGCACCGGGGTCTCGAGTTGCCGGACGAAACGCTTTCTTACCTGACACGCAGGGCCCCGCGCGACTTCGCAGCGCTGTGCCGATTGCTGGATGAACTCGATACCGAAGCGCTGGCTGCGCAGCGGCGGCTGACCGTGCCATTCGTGCGGCAGGTGCTCGAGCGCTCCGGCTAGTCAGTGCGCGGACTGACGCGCAAGGCGGCGATGATGGTTGCGAATGCCACGAGTATCAGCGCAAGTGTCAGAATCGCAGGCATGCGGGCCGGCGCATTGACGAGAATCTCGGTCAGCGCAAATGCAAGTGCCGGTGCCAGTGTCAACGGTGACCACTGCAGGGTCCGGCGTCGTCCGTCGATCAGCCCGGGCAGGGGCGGGAAAAGCGGCAGCAACGCGAGCGCGGTCGTTGTCAGGCCGATGCCGGCCGCAGCGAATGGCCAGGCCGCGATGGAAGCAACGAGCAGCATCCACATGCCGATTGCCAACCGGTGCGCGCGCGCTGCACGTCTGACTGCGGTCACGCGGGCGCGGCGAGCCGCACTGCGATTTCAGCCACGCGCCGGCCGAGAGCCTGGGCGAGTTGCCGCTCGGCGTCGGTCAGCGCTGGCCGGGTTCCATTGGGGACCACCCGGCTCGCGCCATAAGGCGTGCCGCCGCCGGTCGTCGATGACAGTGCGGGCTCAGTGAATGGCAGACCGACGATCAGCATGCCGTGATGCAGCAGCGGAAGAAGCATGGACAAGGGTGTCGTTTCCTGGCCGCCGTGCATCGTGCTGCCCGAAGTGAATGCGCCGGCCGGCTTGCCAGCGAGCACGCCCGTCAACCAGAGACTCGACGTCCCATCGAAGAAAGCCATCAGCGGTGCAGCCATGTTGCCGAAGCGCACCGGGCTGCCGAGCAGGAGGCCCGCGCATTCGCGCAGATCGTCCTGACACGCATAGGGCGCCCCGTCCTGCGGCACGGCCGCCGGACTGGACGGCTGGCCCGGTGCGGCGAGCGGCGGCACGGTACGCAGCCGGGCCCTGGCGCCTGCGACTGCGTCCACCCCGCGCGCAACCTGGCGCGCGAGCTCCGCGGTCGTGCCCTGGCGCGAATAAAACAACACGAGGATATCGGTCATTCGGTCATGCCTGTGTTATATTTTTACCAATAATCTTAGACACTTACAAACAGTTCAGCCAGTGAATTCTAGCGCCGTTCCGGACGCTGCCCGCCGCATCCGGGTCAAGGGACGCGTGCAGGGAGTGTACTTCCGCGCGAGTACCGCGGAGCACGCCTGCGCGCTGGCGCTCCGCGGCCATGTGCGCAATGAGCCGGATGGCAGCGTACTGGTGCTGGCGGCGGGTCCAGTCGCGGCACTCGATCAACTGGTCGCATGGCTGCACACCGGCCCGCCGATGGCGCGGGTCACGGCCGTTGCGGTCGAGATCATCGATCCGGCGACGATGGCATGGCCACCGGGATTCTCGACGCACTGAGGAGCGTCAACGCTGCCAGTTCGAATGCAGCCGGCTCAGTACGAGATCCGGATAAGTTCGACGACCCAGACTGCCGTTGTAACGGGCCAGTGCGCGCCGGTAGTCACCCTGCTCACGTTCGAGGTAATAGGCGAGAATGCTGGCGCCCATGCGGACGTTCAATTCGACATCCAGCAGGTCGCGCGTTGTGAGGCCGAGTTCGCGTGGCCAGAACGGCATGACCTGCATCATTCCGACCGCGCCGGCCGAAGAAACAGCGAACGGGTCGAACGAACTCTCGACATCGATCACCGCGAGCACGAGTTGCGGCCGGTCGCGCAACATGGACTGCTTGCTCGACTCGCAATGCACGGCGCGCAGGATCCGCTGCGCCGCTGCGCCGATGTCGTCGCCGAGTCGCAGGTCCGCGGGTTGCTGGCGCAGGCGGCGTTCGACACGAGGCTGCATCACCGCGTACCAGACGACGTCGTCGTACTTGTCGTCGAAACAGGGCTTGCTGCTGATCGCCGCGGCGATGACCTGGCGCAGGCCGGGATCGCGCTGGCCATCTGCCAGTGAAGGCAGCGCGATTGCCATGCCGGCGAACACAAGCGGTGCCAGGAATGCAATCCGGGTCATGGCAGACTGGTTTCTCAGCGTTCCGCCTCGAGCCGGGAGGCAATGAACTCCACTGCCTGCGGCATCGGAATCTCCTCGTTCTCGGTCGCACGCCGGTGCCGGTATTCGAGGCGGCCCGCATCAAGACCGCGCTCGGAGATGACGACGCGATGCGGAATGCCGGCCAGTTCTGCGTCGGCGAACTTGACGCCGGGACGCGCGTCGCGGTCGTCGAGCAGCACCTCGATGCCGGCTTTCGCGAAGTCCCTGTAAAGCAGCTCGCTCGCGTCGCGCACGCGCTGTGCCTTCGCCCAGTTGAGTGCCACCAGGATCACCTGAAACGGCGCGAGCGGGGCGGGCCAGACGATACCGCGCTCGTCGTGATTCTGCTCGATCGCGGCCGCGACGATGCGCGTGACACCGATCCCGTAACAGCCCATGTGCATGACGATGTTCCTGCCCTGTTCGTTGAGCACGGTAGCGCCCATCGCCTCGCTGTACTTGCATCCGAGCTGGAAAATGTGACCGACTTCGATGCCGCGCGCGACCGCGAGCCGCCCGCGGCCGTCCGGGGCCGCATCGCCGTCAACGACATTGCGCAGGTCCGCAACCGCAGGCTCGGGCAGGTCGCGGCCCCAGTTGACGCCGGTCAGGTGCGCGTCAGCGTGGTTTGCGCCGCAGACGAAATCCGCGAGCGCCACGGCGGAACGGTCCGCGATTATCGGCAGGCGCAGGCCGACGGGACCGAGGAACCCCGGCTCGCAACCCGCGAGCGAGGCGATGCGCGCGCCATCGGCCATTCGAAGCGGCGCGGCGACGCCCTTCTGCCTCTGTGCCTTGAACGCGTTCAGATCGTGATCGCCGCGCAATACCAGGGCGACGAGCCCGCCGTCTGCGGCATCGACGACCAGCGTCTTGAGCATGCGCGCCGGTTCGACCCGCAGGTGCTTCGACACCTGGGCAATCGTGCGCGTCCCGGGGGTCGCGACCTCTGCCAGCTTCGCCGCGGCGAGCGGACGCTGCTCACGTGGCGCAGGAGCTTCGGCGAGCTCGAGGTTCGCCGCGTAGTCACCCGTATCCGAGAATACGATCGCGTCCTCGCCGGAATCTGCGAGCACGTGGAATTCCTGCGAAGCGCTGCCGCCGATCGCACCGCTGTCGGCGTGCACGGCACGGAAGCGCAATTTCAGGCGCGTGAAGATCGCGCTGTAGGCTTCGTACATCCGGCGATAGCCGTCGGCGAGTGAGGCTTCGTCGGCGTGGAAACTGTAGGCGTCCTTCATGATGAATTCGCGTGCGCGCATGACGCCGAAACGCGGGCGTATCTCGTCGCGGAACTTGGTCTGGATCTGGTAGAAGTTGACCGGCAGCTGCCGGTAGCTTTTCAACTCGCGGCGCGCGTGGTCGGTGATGACTTCCTCGTGTGTCGGGCCGAGCACCATGTCGCGATCGTGACGGTCCTTGAAACGCAGCAGCTCGGGACCGAACTGGTCCCAGCGTCCGGACTCGACCCACAGCTCGGCAGGCTGGGTGACCGGCATGGACAATTCGAGCGCACCGGCGCGGTCCATTTCCTCGCGAATGATGCGCTCGACTTTGCGCAGCACGCGCAGCCCCATCGGCAGCCAGGTGTAGAGGCCGCTCGCGACGCGCCGGATCAGCCCGGCACGCAGCATCAACTGGTGGCTCACCACCTCGGCGTCAGCCGGGACCTCCTTCAGGTTCTGGATCGGATACGCGGACAGTCGCATGGATCACCTGTGGCGCGGCCAGTGTCGCCGGCCTCAAAGCGCGGTATCTTAGGCGCTGCACCCCGGCCTTGCCACGGCATCCGCATGAAAATGGACCTGAACGACATACGCTCCCGCCGCGGCATCTTCCTGCTGCCAAACCTGCTGACGACGCTTTGCCTGTTCGGCGGCTTCTACGCGATCATCGCTGCGATCGACGGGAACTTTGAGCGCGCGTCCATCGCGATATTCGTGGCGATGATCTTCGACGGGCTCGATGGGCGCGTGGCGCGCCTGACCGGCACCGAGACGATCTTTGGCAAGGAGTTTGACAGCCTGGCCGACATGGTGGCGTTCGGGGTGGCGCCCGCGGTCGTCTGCTACCAGTGGGGCGTCGCCCGCATCGCGGAGTACGGCGTGGCCTGGGGCCGGTTCGGCTGGATCGCCGCGTTTTTCTTCGCGGCCGCCACGGCCATGCGTCTCGCGCGTTTCAACGCACGGTCGGCCGCGCAGGACAAGCGCTATTTCGAGGGTCTGCCATGCCCATCGGCAGCGGCTGTCGTTGCGGCATTCATTGGCATTGCGCATAAGTACGAATTGACGGGACTGCTGGGATTCGAAGTGAGCGGCCTGTCCGGGCTGATACTCGCATTCGTGGTCACCGCGCTGGCGGCGATCCTGATGGTCAGCCGGTTTCCCTACCGCAGCTTCAAGGATCGGGCGGCCGGCGAACGAGTCCGCTATTCGAAGTTCCTGCTGGTGCCACTCGTCATTGCGCTGATCGCGACTGATCCGCCGGTCGTGTTGTTCGTGCTGTTCAGTGGTTTCGCCCTTTCCGGCCCGATCGGCTGGACCTGGCTCAAGATGCGCAAGAAGCGGCCGCGCGGGGCCAGCAGCGCAGGCGGGGGCGGCTGAACCGATGGACGCGCGACGCAATTCGGCGCTGGAAGCGCTGGGTATCACTGCCTATGTGCCGCGCGGCCGGTCTGCGGCGGCGTCGGCGCCGCAGCGGGCACTGGCCGTGGCGCCGGCAGGCATGGACTGGACGACGCTGGCCGCGACGGTGCGCGAGTGCGCGCTGTGCGGGCTTTGCGCGACACGCACGCAGACTGTATTCGGCACCGGGGATATCCGCGCGCGGCTCATGGTGATCGGCGAGGCGCCAGGCGCCGAAGAGGACCGGCAGGGCGAGCCCTTTGTCGGCCGCGCCGGCCAGCTGCTGAATTCGATGCTGAGGGCAGCCGGGTTCGAGCGCCCCCAGGTCTACATCGCCAATCTCCTGAAATGCCGTCCGCCCAATAATCGCGATCCTGCCGCCGAAGAGACCGAGCGCTGCCTGCCGTACTTGCGGCGCCAGATCGAGCTCGTCGACCCCGCCGTCATACTTTGCGTCGGCCGCATTGCGGCGCAGCGCCTGCTCGAATGCCATGACCCGCTTGCGCGGCTGCGCGGCCGCATCCACCGGCTCGGCCGCACACCGATGGTCGTGACCTATCACCCTGCCTACCTGCTGCGCTCGCCGACGGAAAAGCGCAAGTCATGGGAGGACCTCAAACTTGCAATGGGAGTGCTGGCCGGTGGCGACGGCGCGTGACTCGATCGCTGCGCTCGCGTGGCGGTTCCGGCCGATGACGCAGGCGGATCTCGTGCAGGTGGTGGCACTCGAGCGCGCGTCCTATGCGTTCGCATGGAGTGACCAGATATTCAGTGACTGCCTGCGGGTCGGCTACCATTGCATGGTCGTCGACACGCCGGGGGGCGTTGCCGGCTACTCGGTCCTTTCGATGGGCGCGGGCGAGGCGCATGTCCTGAATCTCTGCGTCGAGCAGGCGATACGCCGGCGCGGCATCGGGCGCGAGTTGCTGCTGGAGATGCTGCGCCACGCGCGCGACCGCGGCATCCGCGACGCATTTCTCGAGGTGCGGCGCTCGAACAAGGGGGCCATTTCCCTGTATCACGAGATCGGATTTGAGTGCGTGGGCCAGAGGCGCGGCTACTACCAGTCGCATGACGGTCGCGAGGATGCCATGGTCTACCGGCTCGAACTCGGCGCTCTGCGCGACGCCTGATGACCGCACCGTCCGACGAGATTTCACGCCGCCGCACCTTCGCGATCATCTCGCATCCGGATGCGGGCAAGACGACGCTGACCGAAAAACTCCTGTTGTTCGGCGGTGCCATCCAGATGGCGGGCGCGGTCAAGGGGCGCAAGGCCGCGCGGCATGCGACATCCGACTGGATGCGCCTGGAGCAGCAGCGCGGCATCTCGGTGACCTCGTCGGTCATGCAGTTCCCGTACCGCGATCGCATCATCAACCTGCTCGACACGCCTGGCCACGAGGACTTCTCGGAAGACACCTACCGCACGCTGACGGCGGTCGATTCGGCGCTGATGGTCATCGACTGCGCCAAGGGCGTGGAGGAACGCACGATCAAGCTGATGGAGGTCTGCCGCCTGCGTGACACGCCGATCATGACTTTCATCAACAAGCTCGATCGCGACGGCAGGCCGCCGGTCGAGCTGCTGGACGAGATCGAGCGCGTGCTGGGCATCACCTGCACGCCGGTGACCTGGCCGATCGGCATGGGCCGCGAACTGCGCGGCATCTATCATTTCCCGCAGGACCGGATCTATGTCTACGATGGCGCGCGCACCGGACGGGTCGGGAGAAACCTGACCATCGACGGGCTCGCCAGCACCGGGGCGGATGCGCTGCTCGGCGATTCCGCGCAGGAGTTTCGCGAGGAGGCGGCGCTCGTGCGCGGCGCGATGCCGCCATTTGATGTCGCGGAATACCTTGCTGGCAGGCAGACACCGGTGCACTTCGGCTCGGCGATCGGCAATTTCGGCGTCGAGGAGTTGCTCGGCTCCTTCGTCGAGGATGCGCCCGCGCCCCGTGCACGCCAGACCACGACACGCCTGGTCCGGAGCGACGAGCCGGCACTGACCGGCTTTGTGTTCAAGATCCAGGCCAACATGGATCCGGCCCATCGCGATCGCATCGCCTTCCTGCGCATCTGCTCGGGCCGCTACCAGCGCGGCATGCGGCTCCATCACGTGCGCCTCGGCAAGGAGGTGCGTATCGGGGATGCGATGACCTTCATGGCGGCGGACCGGCAGCAGGCCGATGAGGCGTGGGCCGGCGACATCATCGGCCTGCACAACCACGGCACGATCAATATCGGCGATACATTCACCGAGGGCGAGGCGCTCACGTTCACGGGCATCCCGAATTTCGCGCCGGAGATCTTCCGGCGCGCCGTGCTCAGGGATCCGCTGCGTGTGAAGGCGTTGCAAAAGGGACTCGACCAGCTCTGCGAGGAGGGCGCCACCCAGCTGTTCCGGCCGATGCGCAACAACGACCTGATCCTGGGCGCAATCGGTCCGCTGCAATTCGACGTGGTCGCATTCCGGCTCGCCGACGAGTACGGCGTGAACTGCACATTTGAACCAGTCAATGTCGCGACCGCGCGCTGGATCGAGTTCCAGGACCCGGGAAAGGAAAAGCAGTTCCGCGAGCGATGCTATGAGCATCTGGCGCTTGATCACGCGGGCCTGCTGGTCTACCTGGCCCCGACCCGCATCAACCTGGAGTTGACCGTCGAGCGCTGGCCCGACGTGGCATTCCGCGAGACTCGCGAGCACCTGGCGGTAGCTGCGTGAAGAGCGTGCTCACGCGGCGCCCGGTCGTCGCCTGGGCCTTGTATGACTGGGCCAATTCGGCGTTCGCGACGACCGTGATGGCGGCGTTCTTCCCGATTTTCTTCAAGCAGTACTGGAGCGTGGATGTCGAGGCCACGGTCAGCACTTTCCGCCTCGGTCTCGCCAATGGCGCCGGCAGCTTCCTGATCGCGCTGCTGGCCCCGCTGCTCGGCGCAATGGCCGATCGCGGTGGCGCGCGGCTGCGCATGCTCGCATTCTTCACGCTGCTGGGCGCCGCGATGACCGCCGGTCTCTACTGGGTGCAGCAGGGTGACTGGGTCGCTGCAGCGCTCGTATACTCAGCAGCCGGAATCGGGTTTGCCGGCGGCGTGACATTCAACGACGCATTGCTCGTGGATGTAGCGGACGCCCCCGAATACCACCTGGTCTCGTCCTACGGCTACTCGCTGGGATACGCCGGCGGCGGGCTGATGCTGCTGCTGAATGCAGCGATGGTCTCGAGTCCCGGATCGTTCGGGCTTCCGGGTGCAGCCGAAGCCGTGCGACTTGCGTATCCGATGGTGGCCGGCTGGTGGCTGCTGTTTTCGATCCCGGCCCTGCTGTGGGTCCGCGAGCAGAGGCCGGCACGACCGCTGCCACTGGTAGCCGCAGCGCGCGCGGGCTGGCGCGAACTGCGCGCAACCATCGGCGCGGTACGCCAGCTGCGGCCGCTGGTGTGGTTCCTGCTCGCCTACTGGTTGTATATCGACGGGGTCAACACCATCATCAAGATGGCCGTGGACTTCGGGCTCTCGCTGGGCTTCCCGCAGCAAAGCCTGATCGTCGCGCTGCTGGTTACACAATTCGTTGCATTTCCTGCGGCACTTGCATTCGGCTGGCTCGGTGGCCGCATCGGCGCCCGCAACGGAATTTTCATCGCGATCGCGGTCTATTCGGTGGGCACGGTCGCCGCCTACTGGATGGACAGCATCGGCGATTTCTACCTGCTCGCAGTCGTCATCGGGCTGGTGCAGGGCGGAATCCAGTCGCTGTCGCGCTCGTACTTCGCCTCGCTCGTGCCGCCGGGCAAGCAAGGCGAGTTCTTCGGTTTCTACAACATGATGGGAAAGTTCGCGGCCGTGCTTGGCCCGGTCCTGGTCGGCGTCACCGCGCTTGTGACCGGCAGCTCGCGTGCCGGCATCCTGTCGGTCATCGTGCTTTTCGCCGGCGGTGCCGCGCTTCTGTGGAAATCACGCGGCGAGTCCTGAGCGGCTTCAGGGATCGAAGCGCCGGACCAGGCCACGTAGCAGCGTGAGATCGCGCGTGGTGTGTGCCGGCATGTAGCGCAGCCTCAGGTACAACTCGGTGATCGCGGACGCCGCCGGGCCGAGGTCAGGACGCAGCTGGCGCACACGCGCTGCGAAGTCGCGCGGCGCCTCGTGCGGCGCGCGTTCGACGCCGCGGCGCGCGAGCCGTTGCACGAAACGCCGGTAGCTTGCGGTCGCTGGATCCGTGCGTCGCGGCCGGAATTCCCAGGCCAGCCAGCCAGAAAGCAACGCAAGCGCCACGGCGAGCCCGACACCCAGAACGAGTGCCAGATCCTGCCAGTCCGGGTCGTCGAAACCGAAGGCGCGCAACAGTTCCTGTTGCCGTAATCGGTTGAACTGCACGACCCAGTCGTTCCAGCGGGCATTGACGTTGTCCCAGATCATGCCGGCCTGCCACAGGAGCCCGGAGTCGCGTCCCAGGCCGCCCTGCAGCAATTCGTCGGCGGGCAATGCGGCTTCGAGCCCGCGCTCGATGCGTTCCGGCGCGACCGCAGCAGTCGGGTCGATGCGCGTCCAGCCGGAATCGGGAAGCCAGATCTCCGACCAGGCATGCGCATGCGACTGGCGCAGGATCAGATAGCCGCCGATCGGATTCCAGTCGCCGCCCTGGTAGCCGGCGACGACCCTGGCCGGAATGCCGGCGGCGCGCATCATCATCGTGAAAGCAGAGGCAAAGTGCCCGCAGAAGCCCCGGCGCGTGTTGAACAGGAAGTCATCAACCGAATCGCGCTTGAGACCGGGCGGAGTCAGCGTGTAGTAGAACTCCTGATCGCGGAACATCGCGAGCACCGACCGGGTGAACTCGCGCTCGCTGTCCGCGGCCGCGCGCATGCTCTGGGCCAGGCGGATCGTGCGCGGGTTGCGGCCCGGTGCCAGTTGCAGGTGCAGATTGCGAAGCGCCGGCGAGAGCTGCGCTCCGGCCTGATAGCGCGGATAGGAGCGCGCATCGTATTGCAGCACCGCATTGATGGGGTTGCTGGTTCGGAGCTGGTAGTCCGAGGTCTGCTGCGCCATTGCCGCCGGCCATTGCTCGACCATGTCGAGCGCAAACAACATCCGCTGACCGGTCGGCTCGAGCGTGACCGTGTAGTCGACAGGCAGTCCGAAGTGACGCACGCGCGGCTGGATATAGAACTGGTTGTCACCACGCGACCAGGTGTAGCCGTCGAACTCATTGAGCACCGGGCCGCGCCAGTAACGATCCGGCGGGGGCGGCGGCTGACCCTTGAAGCGCACCCGGAATGCAACCGTGTCATTCAGTGTCAGATCGGAGATGTCACCGGGCGACATCTCATCCGTCAGTCCGGTCAGCGCACGCTCGCTCGAAGGTGCGCCCCAGAAGCTGCCCGCGATGCGCGGAAAAAACAGAAACAGCACGAGCGCGAGTGGCAGCGCCTTCAGGAGCATTGCGCCGGTCGTGCGGAATGGAGCGGGCGCCAGGCCCTGGCCGCGGCGCGCGACTTCGAGCAGCGCCGCCGCCAGCAGCCACACAGTCGGCACGACGCAGGCGACGGTCAGAATGTCCTGTGCATACAGGAAGGCCGCCAGGCACAGGAACCAGCCGATGAAGATCAGCACGACGTGATCGCGCGGTGCGCGGGTCTCGAGCAGCTTGAGCGCCGCCATCAACGCAAGCAGTGCCGTGCCGCCGTCAAGCCCCCTGATAGTCGAGTAGCTTGCGATCACGCCTGCCGTGGCGCCGAGTGCAATCCCCAGGCGCAGCACGGTGCCCGGCAAGCGCCAGCCACGGCGCGCGGCGAGCAGCCGCCAGGCGCAGACCGCCAGCACCAATCCGGTGACCCAGATCCGCAGATGCGCCATGTGTGGCACGAGCGCAGCGAGCAGGCCGGCTATCGTCCAGGAGAGCCGCCGGAATTGTTCGCCCGGCTCAAGCATCGATGGGCTCCGCGGCTTTGTATTCGGCGAGGGCGGCCAGGCAGCGGCGACGCTGCTGCAGGCCGGGCTGCGGCGGAATCTCGAGACCGGGCAGGCGCAGGCCGAATGTCTCGCCGCGCGCCTCTGCGTCGACGATCCAGCGCGCCATCACCGACAGCCGCGATTCGAGATCCGCGCCCGGCACCTGTTCCAGGTCGAAGATCGGCACCGGTTCCGCGGCGCCGCTGAATTCCTTTACCAGCAGCTCGCCGCCCTTTGCATACGCCTTCCAGGCAATGTGTCGCGGTGGATCACCGGGGTGATAGTCCTTCAGGCCGGCAAAGTCGTCGTCGCCGCGCCGCGTCGCCCCGGCGCCGCCGAGGCCAGGCGCCGGAGGCGGTGGCGGCGCGGCATCGGCAGGACGCGGATAAACGAGGCAGCGCCGGCCCGGATGCAGCACTGCCCAGGCGCGGAACAGGCCATAGGGAAATCGTGTCGCGATCTCGACGCGGTCGAGCACCACCCAGCCGCGACGCCTGGTCGCCACCCGGAGATTCACGGTCGTCTCGCCACCGGCCGGGATCGACACCGGGTCGGTAACCGTCGCCGCGGTCGTCGCTTCGAGATCGCAGCGAGCTGCGCCACCGGGGTTTGAGAGTGCGAGCTGGAAGATTGCGTCCTGGCCTGCAAACGGCGGTTCCGTTCCGGCCTCGCTCGCGATCAGGGTCTCGAGATTGCGGTGGCAGGCCTGCATCGTCACGAGTGCGAGCGATGCCAGCAGGAATGTGAGACCGAGACCGAGGTTGTTGGCGTAGTTCAGCGAGCCAAGCAGCATCGCGAACAGCATCAGGCCAAAGGCGAAACCGAGACTCGTCGGCAGGATATAGATACGGCCACGCCGCAAGGTCACCGGACCGCGGTCCGCTCCCTGGCGGCGCCGGACCCAGTTCTGCACCCGCCGCCTGAAAAATCCAGTCAACCGCATGCGTTACGCCCGCGGCAAGTTGTCAGGGTATCGGTACCGATTTCAGCAAGGCAGCCGCCATCTCGAGCGGACGGCGCGCATCCTGGGCGTCGCGCGGCCGCAGCCGATGCCCGACCACGGCCGCCAGCACGGCTTGCAGGTCCTCTGGCAGCACACCGGCGTGGCCATGCAGGAATGCCCAGGCTTGCGCGGCGCGCAGCAGCGAAATAACCGCGCGCGGTGACAGTCCCGCCTGATGCTGGCCGCTGTCGCGCGATGCGCGCGCCAGTGCCTGCACATAATCAAGAAGCGCGTCGCTCGCGTGCAACTCGGGGATGCGGCGCTGCAGCGACTGGATGACGGCGGGATCAAGCACGGCCGGCAGGTCGGCGAGCAGGTCGCGGCGGTCGCGTCCACGCAGCAACTGCCGTTCATGGCTGGCTGCGGGATAGCCAAGCTCGATGCGCATCAGGAATCGGTCGATCTGCGACTCCGGCAGCGGAAAAGTGCCGACCTGAAATGACGGATTCTGCGTAGCGACGACGAAAAACGGCTGCGGCAACAGGTGAGTCTCGCCGTCAACCGTGACCTGGCGCTCCTCCATGGCTTCGAGCAGCGCGCTCTGGGCCTTCGGTGTCGCGCGATTGACCTCGTCGGCCATGACGAGCTGGGCGAAGACAGGACCGCGGTGGAACACGAATCGGCCGCTGGCGCGATCGTATACAGAAACGCCGATCACGTCGGCCGGCAAAAGGTCGCTGGTGAACTGGATGCGCTGGAAGGAAAGCCCAAGCACGCGCGCGAGCGCGTGCGCGAGCGTCGTCTTGCCGACGCCCGGTATGTCCTCGATCAGCAGGTGACCGCGGGCCAGCAGGCAGCAGATCGCGAGCCGGATCTCACGATCCTTGCCCAGCACCACCTGATTCAGGCTCGCGAGCGCCGCCATGAGCAGCGCGCGCTCCCGGTCCGGGGCTTCGGTCAGCGCATTCATCGCAGCGAGGCTACCCGCTTGAGCTGATCAGCAAGTTGCGCCAGTTCACGCTTGAACTCCTCGACCCGCGCCCGCTCCTGGGCGACGACCTCGGCCGGCGCATTCCGGACGAAGTTCTCATTGCCGAGCTTGGTGGTGGCGCGAGCCAGCTCCTGCTCGACCTTGCTCCGACGCTTGCCGATGCGCTCGAGTTCCGCGTCGACGTCGATCAGGCCTGCCATTGGCACAAGTATGTTCATGTTTCCGAGCAGCGCAGCTGCCGCCTGCGGCGCAATTTCGCCCGCGGCGAGCGCAAGCGCCTCGCCGATCCCGGCCAGGCGCTGGATCGAGGCGGCATTACGACCGTAGCGCGCAAGGTCCTCGGCAGATGCGTTCTGAAGCAGGACCGAGAGCTTGAGCGAAGGAGTAATGTCGAGTTCACCCCGGATCCTGCGGATTCCCAGGATGAAGTCCATGACCCAGCGCATCTCCGCATCGAGCCGCAGGTCCGCGACGCCCGGTTCGGCGGCAGGGTAGGGCTGGCGCATGATCGAGTCGCCGGTTTTGCCAGCGAGTGGCCCGACGCGATGCCAGATCTCCTCGGTGATGAATGGCATCAGCGGATGCAGCAGCCGCAACAGGGCCTCCAGCACGAAGATCAGCGTTCGCCGCGTGCCACGGCGCTCGTCGGCCGTGCTGTCCGTCGATTGCAGGACGGGTTTGCTGAACTCGAGGTACCAGTCGCAGAATTCATACCAGGTGAATTCATAGACAGCCTGTGCTGCCAGGTCGAAGCGGTACTGGGAATATCCATCGCGCACGGCCAGGATCGCCGCATCGAGACGCGAGCGTATCCAGCGGTCCGCCAGCGACAGGGTTTCGGTTCCTTCGTCTCCGTCCGCGTCCGTCGCCATCAGCACGTAACGCGAAGCGTTCCAGAGCTTGTTGCAGAAATTGCGATAGCCCTCGACCCGTCCGAGGTCAAAACGCAGATCGCGCGACTGGGTTGCGAGCGAGGCAAACGTGAAGCGCAGCGCGTCCGTGCCATAGGCCGCGATGCCCTGCGGGTACTGCCGGCGGGTGGCTTTTTCGATCGCCGGCGCAAGCTGCGGCTGCATCAGACCGCTGATCCGTTTCGCGACGAGCTCATCCAGCGTGATGCCGTCGGCGATGTCCAGCGGGTCCAGCACATTGCCCTTGGACTTCGACATCTTCTGGCCTTCGTTGTCGCGGATCAGGCCGTGGACATAGACCTCGCGGAATGGCACTTCACCCGTGAACTTGAGCCCCATCATGATCATCCGGGCAACCCAGAAGAAAATGATGTCGAATCCCGTCACCAGCACCGAGGTCGGATAGAAACTCCGGAACTCGCGCGTGTCCCCGGGCCAACCCATCGTCGAGAATGGCCACAGCGCCGACGAAAACCAGGTGTCCAGCACATCCTCGTCCTGGATCAGTGCAACGTCGGGTGCGATGCCATGACGCGCGCGTATCTGGTCCTCGCTGCGCCCCACGTAAACGGCGCCGTCCGGGCCGTACCAGGCCGGAATCCGGTGGCCCCACCACAGCTGGCGGCTGATGCACCAGTCCTTGATGTTGCGCATCCACTCGAAATAGGTCCGGTCCCAGTTGGCGGGGACGAAACGGATGCGTCCTTCCTCGACGGCGCGCACCGCTGGCAGCGCCAGTGGCTCGATACGGACATACCACTGGTCGGTCAGCCAGGGCTCGACGATTGCGCCGCTGCGATCGCCGCGCGGAACCATCAGGCGGTGCGCTTCGATCTTTGCGAGCAGGCCCGCGGCATCCAGATCGGCAACGACCCGCTTGCGCGCCTCGAACCGGTCGAGGCCGCGATAGCGTTCGGGCGCCGCATCGCCGATGGCGGCATCCGCCGTCAGGATGTTGATGAGCGGCAGCCCGTGACGCTGCCCGAGTTCGTAGTCGTTGAAATCGTGCGCGGGCGTTATCTTGACGCAACCTGAGCCGAAGGCCGGATCGACGCAGGCATCCGCGATGATCGGAATTTCCCGGCCGCTGAGTGGCAAGGAGATGCGCCGCCCGACGAGGTGACGAAATCGCTCGTCCTCCGGATGCACCGCGACTGCGGTATCACCGAGCATCGTCTCAGGCCGTGTGGTCGCCACCGTGAGCTGGCCGCCGCCGTCGGCGAACGGGTAATTGATGTGCCAGAGATTGCCGTCCTCCTCGACGGACAGCACCTCAAGATCGGACAGCGCGGTCTTCAGCACCGGGTCCCAGTTGACCAGTCGCTTGCCGCGGTAGATCAGGCCCTCTTCATGCAGTCGCACGAAGGCTTCCTGCACGGCACTCGACATGCCGGGATCCATCGTGAAGCGGTCACGGCTCCAGTCCACGGAAGCGCCCAGGCGACGCATCTGGCGTGCGATCGTGCCGCCCGATTGTTCCTTCCAGCGCCAGACACGCTCTACGAAGCGTTCACGCCCCAGCTCGTGCCGGTTCTGCCCTTCGGCATTCAGCTGCCTCTCGACTACCATCTGGGTGGCGATGCCGGCGTGATCCATGCCGGGCTGCCACAAGGTCCTGTCCCCCGACATCCGGTGGAAGCGCGTGAGCGCATCCATGATCGTGTCCTGGAACGCATGCCCCATGTGCAGGGTGCCGGTGACATTGGGCGGCGGGATGACGATGCAGTAGGAAGGGCCTGTGCCATGCGGCGCGAACAGGCCCGTCTGTTCCCAATGCCGGTAAATGCGCTCTTCGATGTCGGTCGGGGAATAGGTCTTGTCCATGTACCCGGCGGCCGCGTCAGTCCTCGCTCGTGGCGAGGTGTTCACGCAAGGCTACGGCGACGAGTTCCGGCAACGCCGCGCGCAATCGGTCGATGACACGCTCGAACATGACGGCCTCGATCTCGCGCGCTGTAGCGTGCAGCAGTTCGTCTGTCAGATTCATCATGCGGCTGACCAGGGCCGCCTGCAGTGCGGAGAGGGCGTCTTCCGACAGCAGGCCCGAGGCATAGGGACCGGCGGAATCCTCGATGCGTTCGGGGCGGGGAAAGCTGCCGGTCGCATGCAGTTCCACGATGTCGGTCAGGATCGGCAGTTCATCAATGGCGTCGCGGTTCACGAATCGTCCCCCATCTCGTGTGTCTGAGGCTCGATGCCCTGCTCGCGGTAGAAGCGGAAGCGCTCGCGACCCAGCTTGCGTCGCTGGTCATCGGCGTCGACGACTTCGGCGATGCGCGTGTAGATCTGATACTCCGCCGGCACGCCGGCTGCCAGATTGACCAGCAGATCCCGGTCGTCGGGTCCGCTGGCGGCGCCGTCGGCAATGACGACCGGTGCGGCCTGCCCGGGCGACCCGCCATTCGCGGCCAGCCGTTCGTGCGGCACAAAGCTGCGATCGCCAAATGTCCACAGCAGGTCATCGAATGCCGCGCCGTCGCCACCGGGGTCGAGCTGCACCCGGATGCGGTGCTCTCGCAGCCATGCCTTCTCGACCAGCCGGCATGCGAAACGCAGGCGCGCTGCCGGGTCTGCGCTCGCCAGCACGTAGAAATCCACGCGCGGCATCGCCATGGTCTCAGTCTCCGCGCAGCAACCAGTCCACCAGCAGCGGCACCGGCCGGCCGGTGCTGCCCTTCTGGCTGCCGGTCAGGTAGGCGGTGCCCGCGATGTCCAGGTGGGCCCATCGCAGGCCCTCGGTGAACTTCCAGAGGAAGCAGGCGGCGGTGATCGCGCCGGCCTCGCGGCCCGAGACATTCGCAAAGTCGGCGAAATTGCTCTTCAGAAGCTCCGAATATTCCTCCGCGACCGGCAGGCGCCAGGCACGGTCATCGGAACGTTCGCCGGCTGCCGCGAGCGCGGCGGCGAGCTTGTCGTCCGGGGAAAACAGGCCGCAATAGTATCCGCCGAGTGCGATCACGCAGGCGCCCGTCAGCGTCGCGATGTCGACGACAGCCCGCGGCTTGAAGCGGCGCGCATAGCTGATGCCGTCACAAAGGACCAGCCGTCCTTCCGCGTCGGTATTCAGCACCTCGATGGTCTTTCCGGACATCGAAGTGACGATATCGCCGGGCTTGGTCGCCCGACCGTTTGGCATGTTTTCGCAGCTCGGCACGATGCCGACGACATTGACGGCAGCGCCGATCGTCGCGAGCGCCTTGATCGCCCCGAACACGCTGGCGGCACCCGTCATGTCGAATTTCATCTCGTCCATCGCAGGCGGCTGCTTCAGCGAGATACCGCCGGTGTCGAAGGTGATGCCCTTGCCGACCAGTGCGACCGGCGCGGCACTGCGCCTGGTTCCGCGATATTCCAGCACGATGAGCCGCGGCGGCTCGTCGGAACCGCGGGTGACCGACAGGAAGGAGCCCATGCGGAGCCGACGGATCGCGCGTTCATCAAGTACGCGCACGCGAATCTTGCGATGTTCCCTTGCAAGCCGGCGGGCAGCGCCTGCCAGGTAGGAAGGCGTGCAGACATTGGCAGGCAGATTCGCGAGATCGCGGGTCAGTGCCATGCCGGCGGCGATACCGCCCCCGTCGCGGATGCCGCGACGCGCGTCGGCAAGATCAGCGCTGCGCACACCGATGCCGAACCGCGCGAGTTTGGGCCGTGGCGGCTTGCGGCCTGACTTGAGGTCAGGTATCCGGTAGAGGGTCGCTGCGACACCCTCGGTGGCGAGGCGCGCGGCGTAATACGCGTCCAGACCCGGTATCGGCTCGGCGGGCAGGTACAGCACGGCATTGGCGGCGCCGCTCTTTGCGAGCCACTGTGTGGCTGCTAAGACCGCGCGGCGATAGCCCTTGCGACCATAGCCTTTTTTCGCGCCGAGGCCGACCAGCAGTACGCGTTCTGCGGGGCCGCGCAGGCTGCCGATGATCGGCAGGACCTCACCGGCCTTGCCGCTGAAATCACCGCGCCGCAGCACCCGGCGGATTGCGCCGCCGCTGGCGCGGTCGAGTTCGCGCGCCGGACCGGTCATTTCGGCGCGCTCGTGGATGCCGACGATGGCGCAGGCCGAGCGTTGCCGAGCTGCGGATGCGCCGGTGGCGTAGAACTGCATGATCGACCATCCCCTGGTGGCGCTGCCGGCCGGCGGATCCTGCCCGTTGAGTGCGCGGCGACGCTGGTTTACCGTGTGTACGCCAGTTTAATCGAAAAGGAAGGATCCGCGCGCCGGGGTCCGCACCATAATCGCCTTGTTCCGCACGTTTGACCGCTATGTGCTGCGCGAAGTCGCGGTTTCGTGGCTGGCCGTAACAATTGTGCTGCTCGCGATTCTGGTCAGCGGTCAGCTGGCCAAGATTCTCGGGTTGGCCGCGGAGCACGGATTTCCACGCGACATCGTCTTCACGCTGATTGGCCTGACGACGCTGCAGAACCTCGTGCTGCTGGTGCCGATCGGCATGCTGCTCGGCGTGATGCTGGCGCTGGGCCGCCTGTATCACGAGAGCGAGATGACCGCGGTGCGCGCCTGCGGGGTCGGCCCGGTGCGGTTGTACCTGCCGGTCTATGCGCTTGCGCTGCCAGTGGCGGTGGGGCTCGCCTGGCTGACCTTTGAGGTCGGACCGGCGGCGCGCGACAGCGCCGAGGAACTGCGCGGCAAGGCGATGCGCGACGCGCAGTTCGGGAATCTGCAACCCGGGGCGTTCAGGACCTTCGCCAGCGGCAAGGCGGTATTTTACGCCGAGCGGAAGGACTCCAACGGGAGGCTCGCCAACGTATTTGTGCAACGCTATGTGGATGAGCGGATCGAGGTCGCGACCGCGGCCTGGGCCGAACAGCGCGTGCTTGATGGCGGCCAAACGCAGCTCATCGTGCTGCACGACGGCGAGCGCGTCGAGGGTGTGCCGGGTCAGGCCGATTTCCGGCGTATCCACTTCGTCGAACACGGAATTCCAGTGGTCGTACCGGAACCCGGCGCCGGCAAAGACAACCCGGGACGCAAACCGACCAGCGCGTTGATCGGTTCCGCCGCGCTCGCCGACATTGCCGAGCTGCAGTGGCGCATCTCGATGCCGATCATGGTGCTGGTACTGGCGCTGGTCGCGGTGCCGCTGGCGGCGCTGCGTCCACGCGAGGGACGTTATGCGCGCGTCGCAATTGCAATCCTGATTTATTTCGTTTATTCCAATCTCGTCTCGGCCGCGCAGATCTGGATCCAGAATGGCCGCATCGCGCCGATCGTCGGCGGCTGGTGGGTGCACTTGCTGGCAATCGCCGCGGGACTGGTGCTGTTGCACCGGCAGAGCCCGCTGACTGCCTGGCGGACACCCGCAAGGAGCAGGGCATGACGCTGCTCGACCGCTACCTTGCACGAACGGTTTTGATCCACACGTTGATGGTCATGGCTGTGCTGATGGCACTGATGACGCTCGTGACATTCATCGGCCAGCAAGGCGATATCGGCACAGGCAGCTATGGCGTCGGCGATGCCTTCCTTTTCACGATGCTGTCGCTGCCGCAGCAGGTCTACGAAGCGCTTCCAATCGCCACGCTGATCGGCGCGATCCTCGGTCTCGGCGCACTGGCGCGTGACAGCGAGTTGACCGTCATGCGCTCCGCCGGCGTGTCGATCGTGCGCATCGCTGCATCGGCTGCGCTGGCGGGCCTCATTGTCGCCGCGCTGATGTGGTTGCTCGGAGAGTACCTGGCGCCACCTGCGGATCAGTATGCGCACCAGCACAAGCTCTTCAGCAAGTACTCGCAGCTGGATATCGGCAGCAGCAGTAGCGCCTGGGTGCGGCAGGGATCATGGTTCCTGAATGTCCGGCAGCAGGCGGCCAACAACCTTTTCGGCGGGGTATTCGTCTACGAACTGGACGCAGATCGACGGCTGCGGCTGGTGGGCCACGCGGAAACCGCGGCGCAGGATCCAGCCGGACGCTGGATCCTGTCGAACTATGCCGAAACCCGGCTCGATTCCACCCGCGTCGAAGCGCGCGGCAGGGACCGCGAGGAAGCCGGCACGCAATTCAACGTGGATTTCCTCGCCCTTGCTGTCGCCAGGCCGAGCGCGCTGCCGTTGATGGATCTCTATGCCTATGTCCGGCATCTGAAAGTCAACGATCTCGACTCGCGGGTCTGGGAGATCGCTTTCTGGTCCCGAATAGCGCGGCTGGTCGCATGCATCCTGGTCTGCGTATTTGCGGCGCCATTCGCGCTCGGACCCCTGCGTTCGGCCGGCGCCGGGGCGCGCACGGTGCTCGGCATCATGGCCGGCGTGCTCTTCGTCCTGTTGACCCGGACACTGGAAAACAGCGGCCCGGTTTATGAGCTGAATCCCCTGCTGGTGGCCTGGGGGCCGACGCTGCTGCTGGCAGTGATCGCGACTGTCGCGATCTGGCGCGTGCGCTAGGCGCGTTTTCAGAACCGCAGGATCCGTGTGCGGCTGGCGAGGTCCTGCAAGCTGCGGGTGCGCGAATCGAACGGGATCCAGGCGAAGTTCGCGAAGACGGGCAACAGCAGGAGCGCGCCTGCAAGTACGCGCGCCGATCCGCCGGGCTCGAGTGCCAGGCGCAAACCGGATTCCGCGGCGACCGCAAGCGCCAGTCCGAGCGCAAAGCGCCGTATGGCGGCTGGCCATCCTGGCGCGTTGTCATCTGCGGTCCCTAGGCGGATCTTCCAGGCCATCATGCCGAGTGTCTGGCCGCCCCGCGTCCATGCCAGGCCAAAGTATCCGAGCGCAAGCAGTGCGATATAAGCCCGGTAAGCCAGGTATGTGCCGAGACCCTGTGCGGTGGGCGTGATTGCCTCGCCGCCGGTCAGTGGCAATACCGCCAGTGTCCCGACGAACAGGATGGCCAGCAACAGCAGGCAGTCATATGCGAGTGCGGCAAGGCGGCGCAGCAGACCGGCTGCCGGCGCGCCCGACCTGGATTGTTCATCCATGCGGGCGCGGATTGTAATGATTCAGCGCTTTTGCTGCGCGTGCGCGCGTTGTTCGATGAGACTGCGCTTGCTGCGGAGGATCTGACGCACCTGCACGACGTTGGGGCGATCCGCGATCCGCGCGATGGCATCCGGCAGTTCGTGCCAGGCGCGCCCCCAGCTCATCAGTCGCGCCGCGTCCTTGACGACTTGTGAAATCGTCGAGTCGTTTGCGGGCTTGGTGCTTTTGCCTGCCGACCTGGATTTTGCCCCGGGCGTCCGCCCCGGCTTGACCATCGTCGAGGTGGAGGAGGTGCTGGTCGCCTTGGCTTGCGCCGCCGGTTCCAGCTGGCGCTCGCGCTCGGGCTCGGCAACCGGTACGAAGCGTTCGACGTGCTGCGAGCCGACCAGGTTGGTCAGGAATGACATCAATTCGAGCGCCTCGGACAGCGACGGATCGGCGGCCGCCAGCCGGGTCGTCACGATATTCTGGAGATCGGCAAGTCGCTGCCGCGCAAGGTCGATGACCCACTTGGTCGGGCGCTGGTGCTTTGGCCAGGGTTGGACCAGCCAGTACTGGTCCTCGGGCAGGCCAGCGTAGCCGCCATGCAGCTCCAGGCTCTGCTGCCATTTTTTCAGCAGCTGGAGTACGCGTTCGTCGGCCGGGGTCATCGCATGTCACCGATCCAGGGACCTGCGAGTCAACATAAGCCAAGCACCATACCTGCGCAGCGGTTTCGACGCAGTTCTTGAGGTCCGTCACAATGGGCGGCGATTCAGCCCGTTTCTCCGCAGGCGGGCGGTGTCAGGGGCTGGGCGAGCGCGGTGTCAAGATCGGGCCCCAGCACGCGCTGCCAGGAACCGTACATCGGATTCGGGATCACGAACCAGCGTGCGCCCCACCAGTCGTGATGACGGCAGCGCGCTTGTTCGCGCTCGGCCAGCGATTGTCGGCGCACATCTGGAATGAAGTCGGCGAGGTCGTCACCGACATTGAGCACGATGCGGTACTGCTGCGCGACCAGCTGGCGGCGCGCGAGTTTTTCGCCTTCCCATTCAGGCCGTTCCCTGCGAACCAGCATGTCCGCTTCCAGGGTCGGCGTATCGAGGCCGAGCGCGCGCAGGTTGGCGAGCGTGTCCGCCTTCTGCGCGCAGGCGCTGGTTACGCCTGTCCGGGCGCCGCATTCGCGATTCGTGATGAAGAAAATGCGCACGGCGCGGCCTTGCGGATCCTTCAGTTCACGCGCGGCACGGATGAATGCCGCTGCGCCGGGCACCGCTGGCGCGGCGGCCTCGGCGACCCAGGCGTCCCAGACCGCGGGATAATCGGCGGGGCAGGTGTGCCGCAGTGCCATGCGAACCTGGGCCCCCGAGTTGTCGAGCACCGTATCGTCGATGTCCATGACGACCGCGGGCGCGAGCCCGGAAAGGTCGCCTGACTGGGCAGGCTCCGCCGACCAATCTGGATCGGCCAGGCCCTGGCGGAGCGCCTGCAACGCCGAGCGATAAATTCCTTCGGCCGAGGCACGGAACTCGGCGGACGTCCTGATCCACAGCGTCGCCCGCTCGCCACCCTCGTAGAAGGGCAGATCCGTGCCGCAGACGGTCGCGGCGTTCTGGACCGGGGGCTGCGATTGCGGCGTCGCGCAGCCGGCAAGGGCCATCACAGCGGTTGCGACAATCATGTGTTTCAGCATGTGTCGCACTCTTCGAACGCTCAGTCCACGACCCGCGTACCACCCGCGGCGGTGCGTTCCACGTACAGGGCAGACACGCGCTCCGTCATCGGGCCGACAGCGCCGTCGCCGATCGTCCTGCCGTCCACCCAGGTGACACCGGCAAGCTCGCCCATCGTGCCGCTGCAGAAGACCTCGTCGGCCCGATACAACTCAGTCAGTGAAACGTCGCGCACTTCGCAGTCGATGGAATGCACGCGGCAGATGTCCAGCACGGTCCTGCGCGTGATGCCTTCGGGGCAGGCAGCCAGCGTCGGCGTCAACAGGCGCTTGCCGTCCACGATGAAAAGGTGAGTCGCGTTGGTCTCGGAGATGAAGCCGCGCAGGTCCAGCATGATCGCATCGTCGGCGCCGGCCGCATTGGCCTGGATCTTGGCGAGGATCGACGGCAGCAGGTTGGCGTGATGGATTTTCGGGTCGAGACAATCGGGCGGGGAGCGCCGCATGCTGCTGGTGATGAGCTTGAGGCCGCGCTTCGAATACACCGGCGCCTTGTGCTCGGCCAGCACGATCAGCGTCAGGCCGGAGCGGTTGAGCCGCGGGTCCATGCCGGATGTGATCTTCACGCCGCGCGTCAGTGTCAGGCGGATGTGCACGCCATCCTTCATGCCATTCGCATCGAGCGTGCGTCGAATCTCCGCGATGATCGCCGCGTCGTCGGGGATCTGTTCGAACGCGAGTGCGAGCGCCGACGAGCGCAGGCGCTCCAGGTGTTCGGTCAGCGCAAAGATGCGGCCGTTGTAGAGACGCAGACCTTCCCAGACTGCGTCGCCGCCCTGCACCGCACTGTCGAACGGACTGACGCCGGCCTTGTCCCGATGCAGTAGTTGGCCGTTGATGTTGACGATCAGGTTGCGATTGCGTTCGTCGAATTGCTGGAGCATGGCATCCTCAGGGCTGCAGCCGGTGCTGATGGAGTTTCTCATACCAGCGCCGGCATTCGGCCAGCAATGGCCGCTGCGATTCGGGCAGCGATGCCGGTCGCGGCCGCCAGGGCTCGAATCCCGTGGATGCCTCGATGGCAGCGTACCAGTGCGGCGCCCAGACGCCGTCCGTATCACGCCGCCCCGGCGCCCAGGAAAGCATCGCGGGCAGGAAGGCGACACCCAGCGCCTCGCAAAGCCTCGTGAGCATCGTCTGCGGATCGCGCAGGACATCACTCGCGAGCACGACCGGCGGCGCGCGACCCAGGCGCTCCGCCACGCGCTCGAAGATCTCCCACTGCTGGGAAAGGCCTGTATCGGCAAGACCCGCCTGGGGAAAAGTGCGCAACAGTGACGCCAGCATTTCGTCGGGCTCGCGGATCAGGAAGGCGTGCGTCAGGCGATCAAGCCATATGCGGTCCATGACCGGCAGCAGGTGATGAGCCATGTGTTTCTGGTACCAGATCGCGCGGCCGTCGGGCGCCGGGCCGATCAGCGTCTCTGTCACCTTGCGCCAGTCGGACTCCTGCGCGGCGATCACCTCGTCGCGGCCCGGATGCTGGACACCGGTGACCAGCAGGTAGTGTGCGTAGAGCGGCTCGTCGCTGACCGCCGTGTCCGGCCGGCTGCCGAAGGAACGCATCATCGCGGTCGAGATGTTGCGCGGCCCGGACCACATCGCGATGCGCAAGACGTCCATTTATTGTTAAGCCCAGGCCTGTGACGCCTGTCACAGTCTGAATATTACCGGATTACTTATGTGGCATCGATGTCGCCTGTCTGAAACGTGTTGCTACGGTACGTCCCGACCAGACATGGTCTGACGAACAGGCACTCTCGCCGCGAGGCGAAGCCGCAAAGCCACGGATCTCCTGCTTTTCAGGAGACGGCCGGGTTACCGAACCAGCTCTTACATCTGGCGAGCATGGTGAAAGCCACGCTCGGTTGTTGCTGGTACAGATTCGGTAACCAGGGAGTTTGCGGTACATGGGGCCACGCGCCAATACGAACCCGCTGACCGGACTGCTTCGGCGCCCGCTGATCCACGTGGCGGCGTTTTCGTTCGTCGTCAATCTGCTGATGCTGATTCCGGCTGTCTTCATGCTGCAGGTATTTGACCGGGTGCTCACGAGCCAGAGCAGCGAGACGCTGATCATGCTGCTCTTGGGCGCCGCGATCGCGCTGGCAATCATGCTCGCGCTCGATTACCTGCGCGGCAGGTTGCAAGGCGTTGCCGGCAACATGATCGCCGAGGCGCTTTCGCCAGCCGTCGCCCAGGTGATCCTTGCGGCCAGGTCGCGGGGCGGTGAGCGAGTGCCGGGCGAGGGCCTGCGCGACATCGCGACCTTGCGCGGCCTGTTCTCGGCGCAGGGGCTGCTGGCGCTCTTCGACGCGCCCTGGCTCCTGATCTATGTGGCGGTGATCTGGATGTTCCACCCGGTCCTGGGTATCGCCGCTGTCGTGAGCGCGGCGATCATGTTGCTGCTCACCGTGCTGAACGACCGCATGACTCGATCCGGCATCGAGGCCGTGCAGCGTGAGGCGGTTCGTGCGGGCCGCTACCTGGAAGCGTCGATGGCCAATGCCGAAGTCGTGCAGGCGCTGGGCATGGCACCCGCATTGATCGACCGCTGGCGTGGCATGAACCAGAAGGTGACCGAGCTGCAGCGTCCGATCGCGCACCAGGGTATCGCGATGACCTCGACCACCCGCACCCTGCGCCAGGCCATACAAATGGTGGTGCTCGCCATCGGTGCCTACCTCGTCATCACCCACCAGGCCACCGCCGGCATCATGGTCGCGACCACCATCCTGCTGGGCCGCGCGCTGGCGCCTGTCGAACAGGTCGTCGGCAGCTGGCGTGTGCTGGCCGAGGGCCGCGCAGCGTGGGCGCGGCTCCGCGAGCTGCTGGATACGGCCGCGAATGCGCGGGAACCGATGCCGTTGCCGGAACCAAAGGGCGCGCTGGTCGCCCAGAACATCATCTACCGTCCACTGGGTTGCGAGCGTCTCGTGCTGCAGGGTGTGTCGCTGCAACTCGAGCCGGGCACATCGCTCGCGATCGTGGGCCCAAGTGCCGCAGGCAAGTCCACGCTGGTGCGTGTGCTTGCCGGCCTGTGGAAGCCGACGGCCGGGATCGTGCGCCTGGACGGGGCGGACCTGACGCTTTGGCCGAGGGAGACACTGGGGCCGTCGATCGGCTATGTGCCGCAGGACGTCGAGCTGTTCCAGGGGACGGTGGCCGAGAACATCGCCCGGCTCGGGGCGGTCGACTCCGCGCTGGTCGTGCGTGCAGCGCAACGCGCGCATGTGCACGACATGATTCTCTCGCTGCCCGCAGGCTATGACACCCCGGTCGACAACGGGGGCATGCAGCTGTCGCCCGGCCAACGCCAGCGCATTGCGCTGGCGCGCGCGCTCTACGGCGACCCGCGGCTGGTGATTCTGGACGAGCCGAACTCCAACCTGGACGGGGCCGGAGAGCAGGCGCTCGCCGAGGCCATCTGCGACCTTGGGAACGAGTCGGTAACCGTGGTGGTCGTGACCCACCGCAATGCGCTGATACGGCACCTGACGCACATGCTCGTGCTGGAGGCTGGCCGCGTCCTGCAGTACGGGCCGACCCCGCAGGTGCTCGTCCTGCTCGACCGCCAGAAGAATGGTGGATCGGGCGGCAACGTCGTCCAGATGTCCCGTCCGGCAGGGCCCGGGCAAGTGGAGCAGGCTTCATGATTCCGGCGAACCTGAATCCGAAATCGGACCAGCCGCTTGCGGAACACGTGCGCGAAGCGTCACGGCTGTCATCCAGGGGATTGGCGATCGTGCTGCTCGGGCTCGTTCCGATCATGGCGTGGACCGCGATCGCGCCGCTGTCCTCAGCGGTCATTGCGTCCGCTTTCGTGAAGGTCGACCTGAACCGGCGTCCGATTCAGCACCAGGAAGGCGGCATCGTGCGGGAGGTGCGGGTACGCGATGGCCAGCACGTCGTACAGGGCGAGCCGTTGTTCGTGCTCGGCGACGTTGCAGTGGATGCCGACCTGCACCGGGTCAACGGCCGGCTGATGGCCGAGCGCGCCAGCGTCGCACGGCTCGAAGCGGAGCAGGCGCTGCAGCTTTCCATCCGCTTTCCGGACGACCTGATCGAGGCCGCAGGCGCGGACCAGCGCCTGGCGGAGCAGGTCGAGAAGGAACGCGCACTGTTCGCAGCCCGGCGCAGCGCGCTGACCGGCCAGACCGGGTTGCTGCGCGAGCAGCGCGTGCACGTGGACCAGGAGGTCGAGGCGCTACGGGCGCAGATTGCGAGCAGCAGCGAGTCGCTGCGGCTGCAACAGAGCGAGCTCGAGTCCAACCGCAACTTGCGCAAGGAAGGCTACGTTTCGGCCGCGCGGGTGATGCAGCTGGAGGCAATCGTGGCGGATTATGCGTCGCGCATCGAGGAGCACCGCTCGGAACTGGCGCGCGCCCAGCAACGGGTCGCCGAGATCAACCTGAAGATCAACGCGCTGGAGGGGCAGTTCCGGCAGGCCGCCAGTGACCAGCTTCGCGATGCTGCGTCGACGGTGTCGGAGCTGGAGCAGGTGCAGCGCAAGTCAGTTGATGCGTCGGACCGCCAGCTCATCGTGGCGCCGGTCAGCGGCGAAATCATTGGCCTGAAATACACGATGCCGGGCGCGGTGATTGCGCCGCGCGAAACGATTGCCGAGGTGGTGCCGCTCAATGTGCGGCTGGTCGTCGAGGCGCGGATCCGCACCGAGGACATCAACCGGGTACATCTGGGCCAGGCGGCGGACATACGATTCACGGCCTTCAATCGCCGGATGACCAAGCTGGTGGCGGGAAACGTCGTCTACGTGGCCGCGGACCGCCTCGTCGACCCGGTAACGAACCAGCCGTACTACACAGCGCTGATCGAGACAGACGCGGCCTCGCTGAAGGAAGCGGGCGATCTAAAGCTGCAGGCCGGCATGCCCGCAGAGGTTTACCTCAAGGGCGCGTCGCGCACCGCGCTCCAGTATCTGCTCGAGCCGTTGAGCAACTCGATGAGGCGGGCGGGGAAAGAGTCGTGAGCTACACGCCCCACCAAAGCCGCGGAAAGCCGCCCCGAATCCCACCGGAGGCGGCCACGCGGGCCTGCCTGGACCTGCTCGGCTTCGAGCCCGCGAAGATCGAATATCCGGGGGGCGACTCGCGGTGTTCCGTGCGCGCCGTCGCCGGAGCAAAGACCTGGATCGTGACGCGACGCAAGCACGCGGCGCGGGCGGCCCTGGAAGCGGGTGTGTTGCGCGAGTTGCGCGCCGCCGGCGCACCGGTGCCCGCGGTACTCGCCTACGACGGCGAATGGCTGATCCAGGAAGACTTCGGGGAGCGGCGCCTGTCGGCGGCTCTCAGGGGTTCTGATGTGCGCTCCGCAGGGAACTGGGCCGCGCGCGCCCTCGGCGGGCTGCTGTTATGCCAGCGGGCCGCGGAGCAGGCGAAGCTCTCCCAACGCGTCGCGCCGATCGGTGTGAAGCCTGAATGGTTCACGTCGCTGCTGTCGATGCCCGGCCGCGTCGCCGCGCAACTCGACCTGCCGGACCCCGACATCGGCGCTGTGATCACGCCCGGGCAACTGGCGCCCAGGCGCTATTCGTTCGTCAAGTGGGATGCGCGCCCTGGCAACGCATTGCTGGTCGATGACGGCGCCGTGGGGTGGGTCGACTGGGAACACTGCGGCGCCCGAGATGCGCTCGACGACCTGGCGTGGCTGCTGTGCGACGAGTACATGCCCGCTCACGCCGGGCTTGAATCCGCGCTCCTGAAGCGCTTCCTGCCGCTGTTTGCGCTGCAGTCGAAGCGTGCGCCGGAAGACGCGCTGGTCTATCTGTCCCGCTTCGGCAGCCTGCACACCTGCATGCGCCTGTTCCTCGTCCTGAAATACAAGGGCGAGGGCGCCTGGTGGAGCCCCGAGGTATGTGAGCTTACCGACCGCATCGGTGTGACGGCCCAGGCCGCACGCCAGTTGTGCGTGCGCGGTGCGCGCTGGTCCCGGCGCTGGCCGGGCGGCGAGCGCATGAGCCAGTTCTTTTCTGATGCCGACAAACGCCTGCGTGGCGTGTCGGTTGATTCCCCCGCGCCGCGTACGAGCCATGTGCTCGTCGGACGCATTGCCCCTGCGGCACAACCTGCGCCGCATTACTGAAAAGTGGAGATCTAGTCATGGCAACGATCAATGGAACCAGCGGCGCCGACACTCTCACCGGTGGAGCGGGCAACGACAAGCTCTCCGGCGGGGCAGGCGACGACATCCTCGACGGCGGGGCGGGCAACGACACGCTCGACGGCGGCACGGGCAATGACATTCTGTTAGGTGGCGCCGGCAACGACAACCTCGACGGCGGCACGGGCAATGACATGCTGTTCGGTGGCATCGGCAACGACATCCTCGACGGCGGGGCGGGCGACGACACGCTGCACGGCGATGAAGGCAACGACGTGCTCCGTGGCGGTGACGGCAACGACACGCTGTACGGTGACGCAGGCAACGACAACCTCGACGGCGGCAAGGGCGACGATCTGCTGTACGGAGGCCTCGGCGTCGACGTGCTCCGCGGCGGTGACGGCAACGACAAACTGTACGGTGACGAAGGCAGCGACATCCTCTTTGGCGGACGAGGCAGCGACCGTCTCTACGGCGGCACCGGCGACGACATCCTCTATGGTGATGCCAAAGGGTCGGGCTCGG